>Ga0164304_10000503_pt1 | contig 11249 bp, 9 predicted proteins | sample Whisoiple_217_MG_FD_110216 | JGI IMG/M metagenome (GOLD analysis project Ga0164304, IMG submission 110216) | Soil microbial communities amended with pyrogenic organic matter from upstate New York, USA - Whitman soil sample_217_MG | ecosystem: Environmental > Terrestrial > Soil > Agricultural...
GAGCTAGCACGAGCCAAGGCCCTCAAACAAATCAGCATTGCGACCGATCGGATGTACCGCCTCTACACTATACTCAAGCCCGCAGCACGGCTGACAGGGGTGAGAGCAATATTGCAAAAGCTGTTGGATAAGAGGGATGAGGAAGGTATCAAGGAGGTATGCTTAGTTGCCCAAGATTACATCCAGGAGTTGGAGGAGGCGATCGTCACGGGACAATTCCTACAAGAGACTTATTACTTTGACCCTGACCTTGTGGATGAACCTCCTGTATTCACTCCTGAAGAAGAGGAGTTTGCTCGCAGCGGTGTGTTCGTTGAGACTACTTGAATATCAGTCAGTAAAAACTTAAGTTTTTAAGCTTAACTCACATCTTGCACCATTCTCAATTACTTGTTTAGGAACAGGCTTTCCGGCCCGTTCCACAAGAAAACTCATTCTTTGTGGAACGGGCCCCAGAGCCCGTTCTTGACAATGGTGCAAGATATCAGTTAACTTTTTACGCTTTCAAATATATAGATAGCAATACTCCAGGAGTTCGGTACGGGAAAAACTGCGATCGTGTTATGGCAAACCCTTAGCGGTTATGGCGTAAACTGAGAATAGTCTCTTTTGTTGCGGAGCGATCGCACGACTTATGCTTCTTGCCTATCCCAAAATTCCAGATAGTAAAAATTGCCCTAACGAACAATGTGTAGCTTTTGAGAAGTACGATGGTACTAATTTGCATTGGGTTTGGGAAGTTGAACTTGGTTGGTATGCTTTTGGTACGCGCCGCAGTAGATTTGATTTGGATGAGATGGGAATTGCAGAATTTAATGCTGCACATCCAGGTTTAGAAGAAGCGCCGGAAATATTTAAAAGAGACTTTGCTAGTCCCTTAGAGTCTATATTTCGAGAGAATGAAGAGTATCACTGTCCTGAAATTACTGTGTTTACAGAGTTTTTTGGTGCTAACTCGTTTGCGGGAAAGCACAAAAAGGACGATCGCAAACAACTCGTGCTTTTTGATGTGGAAACTGAGGGCGGTATGGTTGTTCCCGATCGGTTTATTCAGGATTTTGGTAAATTAAAAATTGCGCGAGTGATTTATCGCGGCAAACTGACGGGCAAGTTTATGGACGATCTTCGCAAGGGGAAATACGGTGTAGATGAAGGTGTTGTTTGCAAGGGAGGCGGCAATGCTAATAATCTGTGGATGGTGAAGATTAAGACTGATGCGTATATGCAGAGGTTGCAGCAAGCTTTTAAGGATGATTGGGAAAATTACTGGGAGTAATATCAAATCTGAAGGCTAACTTTTTTCATGAATCGATCGAGTAGTGCGATGGGTGAAACCCTCTTTTACTCCACCTTTACCAGAAGAGTTGACAAACAACCTATCTTGTGCTGAGATGGCAGTGCTGAAGGTGCAGAGCAAAAGTATCAATTTTTGATTTGGAGAGTGGGACGGCGCGATCGGTTATTCAGCAAGCCCTAATTAATGCCTGAACGTCAATTTTCAGGAATTCCCAACTGGGTTATGCTTAGTCACCTATGTTTTTAAGTGTTTTTACTCACTATTGTCTCGGATGATTCACTTTTGTCCACTCAAGCTGTGTACGCTGCCCCTTGGGGGGTGGAGAATGTGGGTTCATGAGGGCTACTTCAAGCACATCAGCAGGGCTGTTATTACCTCAAAAATTTTTTGCAACACCACCTCTTCTACTGATGAGTTATTTCGCGAAAAACAGCCAAGAGGCGCTGAAATAGCTTATTGTTTGCCGTTTGATATTGATAGTCTTGAATGTTATGTATAGGCTTTACTTCCATCATCGTGGAAGCCAAAAAAGCACCTTCAAAGGAAGACAATTCATTCGGCTTAATTGTGCGTTCAATTACCGAAATACCAAGTTCATGGGCAATATCAAAAATTGTGTAGCGTGTAATACCTGGAAAGACATCGGAATCAAGAGATGGAGTAATGATAGATCCTTCGTACAAAAACAGCAGATTAGCAGCAGAGGCTTCAGCAACATTACCAGCTTGATTGAGCATTATACCATCATCAAATCCTGCCGCTTGAGCCGTGGTGCGAGCAAGATAGCTGTTAATGTATGTTCCGCATAGTTTCCAGGCGACAGGAATTGCTCGGCTAGAAACACGTTCAATATTGGAAATCTGACAACTTAAAGACTTGTCAACATCCCGTAGAACTGTTACAGCAAGAATAGTTACATCTACAGGAGCATCGTTTACAATCACAATCTGTGGTTGAGATCTGTATACAATTGGACGAATGTAGTAAGTCCTTGGTGGTAACTGCTCTAAAAGTTCCCAAATACCTGCTGCCAAAGTCTGCGTTGTCCATGAATAATACAAACCAATCTTGTTAGAACCATTATTCAGTCGCTCAAGATGCTGAATCATTCTATGAATATAATAGTGATCCCCATTCCAGTACGCTATTATGCCATCGAAGACACCAAGACCTAAATGCAGAGAATGACTGGCAATGGATGGATTTGCTTGTTCGCGAGGAACAATCCTGCCGTTATGCCATGCGATAGATGTTGTCTCAAACATTATCGAGAAATCTCCAAGTAAATTTGAAAAAATCGGTGAAAATAAACCTTCATTTTTTGAGGTAGCGTAAGTCTATGAGTCCGCTAGACTTTAGGGTGAGATTGCCGAGGTTTAGTAGGTTCCGACGATCTACCTTGCCATTAGGTGTCAGCGGCAAAGCTTCGAGCAGAACAAAGGTTGAAGGAATCATATAGTTGGGTAGCTTTTGCTGTAAATAATCGCGTAGTTCGTCTAAAGAAAGCTCTTGCTCCAGCACCGGAACTACATAGGCGATCAAGTGTATGTTATCATAAAATCTCTCAGCGACGACGACTGTTGCCAGACGCAATTTGGAATGGCCAGCGAGTGAAGTTTCCATTTCTTCAAGTTCAATGCGGAAGCCTCGAATCTTCACCTGATTATCAGTTCGTCCGATAAATTCTATGTTACCGTCAGGCAGGTAACGAACTAAGTCCCCCGTTTTGTACAGGCTCACGCTCTGATGAGGCTCTAGTGGGTTGGGAATAAATCTTTCTTGGGTTAAGTCCGGGCGATGTAGGTAGCATCGAGCCAACCCTGCACCTCCCAAGTACAATTCACCAACAACCCCGATGGGAACGGGCTGGAGATGAGCGTCAAGTACGTAACATTTGAGTGTTTCCGATTGGACGACCGATGGGAATCGACGATAAATTTTCGTCAAGGGGTTTGGGAATCGGATAAGTAGAAGTGAATGTCGTGTTTTCGGTCGGACCCTAGCAACTGATAATTTCTGTTGATGGCAATACTTCCAGTGCCTTCTGCATATGACTGACAGAGTGAGCTTCCCCGCCTGTCAATAGCTGTTGAATTTCTAAAAAAGTGTCTGGTAACTCGTCAATAATCGTGTTGAACAATGCCGTGGTCAGAAATAGGGTTGTAACGCCATAGGTCTTGATCGTGTCGCGGATTCGTTGAACGGTAGTGAGCTTTCCAGCAAAAAGAACGCAGCAAGCGCCATGCAGTAAAGCACCCCACACCTCGAAAGTTGCTGCATCAAAAGCAATCGGTGCAATTTGCAAATGAACTCGCGATGAATCAAGACGGACATAATTGACACCAAACAACAAGCGGATAACGCCACGATGGGGAATTGCGACTCCTTTCGGTCTACCTGTAGAGCCTGAAGTGTAGGTGACATAGGCTAAATTATCAGCAGTGATGCTAGTAATTAAATTCTCCTTGCTTTTTTTGGAAATTACAGACCAGTCTGAATCCAAAAGAACAACCTTTGCATCGGTTGTCGGTATTGCTTGGATGAGTCGTTCTTGAGTCAAGATCGCGGGAACGTATGCATCCGACAGTATGTAAGCCAAACGCTCTTTTGGATATGTCACATCCAGAGGAACATAAACGCCCCCTGCTTTGAGAATTCCTAACAATCCTACGACCATATCTAAGGAGCGTTCAACGCAGATTCCCACAAGTGTTTCCGGGGTGACACCTAGTGCTCGTAGATAGTGGGCTAGTTGATTAGCTCGCTGATTTAAATCCCCGTAAGTGAATTGCTGCTCTTTATGGATAACTGCCACAGACTCAGAACTGTGCTCGACTTGCTCTTCAAACAACTGCTGAATTGATTGCTTCTGAGGTAATGGTGTCTGAGTGTCGTTCCACCCCACTAGAAGCTGATAACGTTCGGCTTCAGTCAATAGAGGTAATTCTGCAATCCGACGCTCTGGAGTGGCAACAATCTTTTCTAGTAAAATTTGGTAATGGCATGCGAGCCGAGCTATGGTATCTGCCTCGAACAGATTGGCGTTATATTGCCAGCACAACACCATTGAAATGTTTACCTCCCAAATCCTCAAACTGAGATCTAATAAATCTCCCGGTTGCTTTCTAAGGAGATACGGTTCCATCACAAGTGGCGAGTGAAACTTAGTACCATTTAACCCAGTTTCTTGCGAGTACCAACGCTGATCGTCCCAAGTGAAAGAAACTTGGTAAGGTGGGGAACATCTCTCATCCGGTTCTGGTATGAGTTGCTCTATGAGTAAGGGGAAGGGATAATCTTGGTGATCCTGAACCTCAGCGACCGTTTGACTAACTTGGGATAAAAATGCATTGAAGCTTGCATTTCCCTCGAGATTGGATTGCAAAACAACAGGGTTAGCAAAAGAACCAACAATAGTGTGAAACTCCTCTTGTCCTCCACGACCTGCCATCAAAGTTCCAACACGGATATTGTTTTGCCCAGTATAGCGGTACAACAATATCTTCAAAGTTGCTAGCATGACGCTGTAAAGGCTTGTTCTTTCAGTTTCCCCGAGCTCCCGCAGCTTGTGGAGAAGTGTCCGATCTAAATCGACGAGATGAGCAGCGCTACGGTATGACTGCACCGCATTTGGTCGCCTATCCAGAGGGAGTTCTAGGAAGAGAAATTCGCCAGCTAGTTGTTTGCATAACTCCCTGTGTCGATCGCCTTTTGAGCTAGCTAGCATTTGAGACTGCCAGCTGACGAAATTGATGTATTGTATATCAGTAGGGAAGCACCTCTGGTCATCGTTTACCTCGGTGGAAAAACTCTCGCCCAGCTGCCCGATTTGAGATTCTACAGTGTACAGCATTCGCAAATCGTTGAGTAAAATCTCAAACGACCAGGCATCTCCAGCAATGGGGTGTATGACAGCTAGCTGTACCCTTTCTTCAGCTGATTGAGTAAATAGGCGCACCCTCAATACCGAACCATGCTCTAGATTAAATGGACGGTCAATTTCTTCCAGGATTTGCTCCTGTAAAGACACTTCACTCCACCCAGAGGCATCGATCAGCTTGATATCAATATGGGCTTGGGGATGAATCACCTGACAAGGTTGCCCTTCGACCATCAGATAACTCGTTCGCAGGATTGGATGGCGTTCTCCCAGTTTTTGCCACGATCTCTGCCAAGCAGCGGTATCTAAAACCGAACGGATCTGAACAGTCGAGAAAATATGGCGAACCATGTTCTGAGATTTCATCTCAGAGAGAAACCACATCGCCTGCTGGTGGGAAAGGGCAAACTCTAAATGTTTTTTCTTTAGGGAGTTCAGATGCGTTTGGGACAAATTAATATTCATCATCACTGAGTTTCAGTTTCAAGAGTTGATAGCCGCCTGTGCTAGCTAAAGGTCACAAGTTGCTCTGCATCTGACAGACGCACCCTACAAAAGTTTAAACTGTGTGGATGCACTGTATTCACTGCATCCATGTCTACCACGATAGTTCATCAATTAATATCAATTCCGGTTACACCCCAATGATGGTCGGTGGTCCGCGGTCCGTGGTCCGTGGGGGAATGTGGAATTATTGACCTTGACTCGATCGCGCCCATGCAACCGGAAACGATATAACAGATGGAATCAAGATGGCTCGACCACCATAACCTGCTTATGCTTGGGAGATTCGATTGAGGTCTTGTCGCCAAAAGATATAAAAATATACCCTCAAACCTCAGCAGGAGGAGCAGCATAAATAGGGTAAGGCGCTTAAGCTTTAGCCTCCAAACTACAAATATGAGCGAGCCGATTGAGAAGCAATGCTTTGGAAGAATGGATGAAAAAGTGGTTTCCAGGAAGGGCGTGAAAGGTAAATTTCACATTAGTGTATAGCTCCCATTCCACCATTTTAGCGGAAGGATCGATATCATCTTCTAATCCACTGAAAGCTGCGATCGGCACATTGAGTGGTTCTTGGACAATCCCTCCCCAAATTTCTGCCAATTTCATATCAGCGCGGATAGTTGGTTCGAGGATAGCCATAAGCCGTCGATCTTCCAGAACTTCTGGTGGAGTCCCACTCATTCTCTGCAAGCACTCGTGAAACTCTTTCTCAGGCAAGTCATGCATATACTGACTAGCATTAGGAATATGCGGGCATCGACATGCAGCAATGAGTAATTGTCTAGGTAAGGGTTTGCCTTGATTTTGTAATCTTCGAGTCAATTCATAAGCGATCCTTGCACCCAAGCTATGCCCGAAGAAAGTAAAAGGCTTGTCGAGATACGGGGCTAGCGCTTTTTCAGTAGCATTAAGTAAAAGCGGCCATTCGGAAAAGGGAGTTTCTTTGATGCGCATATCCCGACCAGGAAGCCGAACACCAACAACCTCTACATATTTGGGCAATTGGTCAGCCCAGCTACGGAACATACTCGGGCTACCACCTGCACAGGGAAAACAGAACAGTCGCATCCATGCATCTTTTCGGGGTTCTGGCCAATCAAACCAACGATTGTCCCTCTGAATGCTAGTTTGTGAGTGGGTATGTATCATATTACTTTTCTTTTATGGTGGCATCGATGGCTGCAGCAAGCTGTCCCAATTGTCCAGCTGAGAAAAGGGTATCGGGTGACAAAACTTCCTCACCAAAGGCATCTTCAACGCAAGTCAGCCATTTGATTGCAGTTAGGGAATTGCCGCCCAAATTAAAGAAGTCCGAGTCAAGTTTCACATCTGATATTCCAAAAATCTCACACCACATATTAGCAAGACGTTTCTCCGTCGGCGTCTGCCGATCTAAGCTCGCGTAATTCTCTTTGATTTGCTCGACACTTTCGTATTCCATATTTATCTTCTTTGTTAGCGAACCTTCTCAATCAACTAATTTTCGCAAGCTATCTCTACTTACACAATTGTATCTGATATTTGGTTTTCCTCTGCTTTGACAAACCGAGTCTTGAATGACTTTCCCCGATTTGTATGGGTAGCGATACGATTGTGCTTGAATTCATCGATCCCGGATCCTAGTACCGCACCATATTTCTCCAGAGTGACCCGTCCTCCATATTCATCTAAAAAGTCAGAGTCAGGATAGATATGAACTGAAGTCGGAACATAGCGAGCGACATAGCCTAATCGCATATCTTTTGTCTTACCGCTGTGGGGGTGCGAAGCATGCATTAACGTTGACCAAAATAGAATGAATTGACCAGGTTGCATGACCATAGATACAGCCTTGGATTCATCTGGTTTCCAATCTGGATCAATTTGTAATTCGCGATAGTCATACCCATGGAAGCCTCTTTTAATACCCTCTTTCTCGACTTGATTGATCCGACTGGGATCGTAGTGCATCTGCTTGCTTTCGTCATAGTACATAGTGCGGTGGGTACCGGGAATAAATTGAAGGCAACCATTATCTATCGTTGCTTCAGTAAAAGCTTTCCAAACGGTTATCGTCCCTCCGAAATCCTCCTTCTCAGGCCAGACAATTTGAGGTGTACCAGTGACATTTGCAAAGTTATCTGCCTGATGCCAATCGGTTCCTTCTTCCCCAGGATACTTAGGAAAAAACTCAGAACGCCAGCATAGAACGTTTGGTCCTAAAATACTGCTAACTTTATCAGCAATTTCTGGTCGCCACACATGATCTGCTAAAAAGTCAACATCAAGATGGCGATCGTAATTAGCAATATTCGTGACTCCTGAAACCGCCTCTTCTTGCTGATAGACAGCATGTTTCCGAACAAACAATTGCGGACGAACCTTTTGCCATAGCGCTTTCATTTCTTCAGGTTCATATAAGGTAAAAAGTCCGGCATAACCACGCTGATGAAAATCAGCTAGCTCCTCTGCAGTTAATGAAAATGTTCGTAGGCTACTTTGAGGGTTTAACATAGTTGATGTTTGTCCTCCTATCAAATTAATGATTTTACTAGCCTGAGTTTAACATAAAAAGCCTCAGCTAGATTTCTTCTAGTACTTTCATCACTCTATCCAAATGGTTCTTCGCTTCCTCATATGAGTTCCCTATACTGGTTATACCTAATTTTCCAAATTCAGATAGCGCCCCCATCATGTGGAAAACAGGACCAGTTTCTGTGGAGGAGTCAAAATGAAGTTTATGTTCGGTTATTATATCTATCAGCTGATCCGGCAACAATCCCTGATAGCTATTGTGTTCATGAATTTGTTCTGAAGTAATGTAGTATTTTGGCAAGCCTTTGGCGCTGTACAATAGCCCCGTAGTTGTATCGTAATAGCCGTCAGTCAAAAATTTAAGCAGTATAAATGGGTGGGAGGTTCCTCCCCTACGCAGATTTATTTCAACAGCGTGACATTTCCAGGTATAACTACCATTTTCATCGGGTTGACGAACAGCAAGAAAATCAACACTAAACTGTCCTATAACTCCTTTTTGAGCCAACTTTTTTCCAATCTTTCCTCCGAAATCTTGGATTTCCAGTCGATATGCTACATCAGCCGGAAAAGAGCAACCCTGAAAAAGTAACCCATCTGAACCGTTCAAAATTTGTTCATGAGTGGAAATAATTTTTGTTTCTCCATCTGGTGTAATCACACCTTGGACGCTTGGTGAGTGTTTTTCGTTTCCCTCTATATATATCTCAATAATTGCACCCTGTTCTTGAATACGATTACTAAGGCTATCCCAATTTTCAGATTTGTCTTGAAAGGTAACAAAGTCAAATTGCTTGTAAATAGCTTCTACTTTTTCCAACTCGTTTGTTTTCGGTTCAATATCATGGATTCTTTCTAGATCGAGTATGGCAGTACATAGTCCTCCAATACCTTCATTGAGCTTAATTATCATTCGCTTTGTGTTTGGATGACGGCTCCACAGTTCTGCTCCTGCTATTGCTAAATCTTTTGTATTCCAGACAACTTGGCTACCGTCAGGGTGAGGAATACCGCACTCACTAAAGATTTTTTGACTTCCACTTTTAGTACCCCAGTCCTGAAGATCGGGATCTAAAGCAAATAAAGGGACTTGCAGTTGAATAGACAATTCTCGTTCTAGAGAAGTTGAGACGTAGCAAATCATCAGCGACTTCTTAGGTTGCAACACCTGATGAATCTGTTGAATTAAGCGAGGGCGTTTTAAAATTTTGCTGCTTAATGGATTAAAGGAAGAGTCATAAGTTGAAAATAGTATCAAGCGATTGCGAATATCAATATCAGAAGATGTTAGTCCTGGCAATATGTGCAAATAGTAATCAATTAGTGCAGGATGTAGAGGCTGTGAGGTAACGTACACTAACCGTATTTTAGGATATTTCAGCAATGCCAAGTAAGGCAAAAGCCGTTCTTCCCAGTGCTGGATACCAAGAATTTTCTGTGTATCCCGTGGGCTCATACTAATAGATGGAACCACTAGAATGTCCAACTCTTCTTCACCCAAGTCATCTAGTTCTAAACATTTATCAGGTAGTAGAGTTTGAAGAAGACGAAGTTGTTCTGCCTGTGAAAAAAAGTTATTGTCCAAACTTTTCATTATTTTTGATTCACAATTTCAACTGGACTACTCAAATGACAAAAAACAGGAGGGCAGGTAATCTTACTAGGGATTCTATGAGACTGTTGGTCAATTAAGAAGGGGGGTTTCACCCCTCACCCATAAAAAGGGTGGATCTGGACTAAATGTTTAATTGACCCTATAATAGCTGTTAACTACCAATAGCGAACGCAAATGCTGCGTTCCAGATGTGAGGGGTAACACCCTCCGCGAATTCCCGGAGGGTATCTTCTACTAGCTGCTTTTATCTGCAATTGGTAAGTATACACCCAAAAGTAATTAGATAAATCCGCGTTCGCCGTTCGGCAAAGCCGTGGCGTTACCCATAGTTCTGCGCTTTGCGCATACGACTTTGGCGTTCACTGCTTATTGCTTGCGGTACTTGTTGCCAGAAGTATTCTCACTACGCACCAGTAATCATCCACCTCGCAAAAAATCTGTGTCAGGTTAAGCCGAGATACAATAGTTTACATCGCGCTCGACCTCGTTTTGTTTTTTGTTCTAATCTCCACTCTCAGCTTTTTTTGTACCTTTTTTAACCCGTCGAACTCAGGTTAATATGAAATCCCCTTACTTCACTACAGAACACCATGCTTTTCGCAAACGCGTGCGCGACTTTATCTCTAAGGAAGTGATGCCGTTCGCCAATGATTGGGAAGACAAACGTTTTATCCCAAAGGCTCTCTGGCAGAAAATGGGGCAGCAAGGATTTTTGGGCATCAATTACCCACAAGTTTACGGTGGCTCTGAAATGGACTTCTTCTTTTCAGTGGTCTTTCTTGAGGAACTCGGTCGTACCAGTTATGGGGGCTTTGGAGTTGCTGTTGCTGTTCAGGCATATATGGCCACTTCCTTTATAGCCCACGCAGGGAGTGATGAACTTAAACGCAAATATTTATCTGCTGCTATCGCTGGTAAAAAACTTGCCGCACTCGGCATTACCGAACCGAATGCTGGATCCGATCTAAGCCAGATCCAAACTAATGCTGTGCGTGAAGGCGATCATTACATCGTCAACGGTAAAAAAAGTTTATCGCTAATGGTACAACATCAGATTTTATAGTTCTTGCTGTGAGGACTGCACCTTCAAAAGATACCCCTAGAGGAGGTGTCACGGGTATTTCCTTATTAATTGTTGACACTTGTTTTGAAGGTTTGAGCGCTAAGAAATTGGACAATATTGGTTGGCATTGTTCTGACACTGCAGAACTCTACTTTAATAATGTGCGTGTACCAGTGGACAATCTGGTAGGTAAACTCAATCACGGTTTTTACTACATTATGCGGTGTTTCCAACTCGAACGTTTGGGAGCTGGAATCCTTGCTCTCGGTGGCATAGACTGCTGCCTTGAAATGACGCGGCAGCATATGACTCAACGGAAAGTCTTCAACAGTCCACTCTCGAGTTTTCAAGCACTTCGCCATCGCATAGCCGA
>Ga0164304_10000504_pt1 | contig 11240 bp, 13 predicted proteins | sample Whisoiple_217_MG_FD_110216 | JGI IMG/M metagenome (GOLD analysis project Ga0164304, IMG submission 110216) | Soil microbial communities amended with pyrogenic organic matter from upstate New York, USA - Whitman soil sample_217_MG | ecosystem: Environmental > Terrestrial > Soil > Agricultural...
GAGCGGCGCGAGATCGACATCGTCATCGGCACGCAGCTGATTGCGAAGGGTCTCGACTTGCCATACGTCACGACCGTCGGGATTACGAATGCCGATGTCGGGCTGCATTTTCCGGATTTCCGTTCCGGCGAGCGGACGTTCCAGCTCATTACGCAGATGGCCGGTCGGGCGGGGAGACGGACGCCCGACAGCCGGGTGGTCGTCCAGACCTACTCGCCTGACCATTACGTGCTGAGGGCTGCCGCCAATCACGATGTCGAGCAGTTCTACGAGCACGAGATCCGATTCCGGGAGGAGTTCCGGTATCCACCGTTCGTGCGGATGATCCGCTACCTGGTTCGAGGCGCAACGGACGACGACTGCGCGATGGAGGCGGACCAGCTTGTGCGCCAGCTCGGACGCCACGCGCGATCGGTCGGAGCCGAGATCGAGGTGGTCGGTCCGGCTCCGGCCTTCATCGCCAGGGTTCGCGGCGAGCAGCAATGGCACGTGATCGTGAAGGGCGACCCGGACGGAATCGAGCGAATGCTGGATCATTTGCCACATCCACCGGGTTGGGCGGTGGATGTCGACCCTGTATCACTCCTTTGATGCCGCGAAATTGCATACTGGGTGAGTCAGGATCAGGTTGAGGACGAAAGCACAACAATGGCCGTAATGGAGATCATCAAGGAAGGCGATCCACGCCTGCGACAGAAGGCGCACAAGATCAAGAGCCCGGAGCCGGGACTAAAGAAGATCGCCGAGGATATGCACGAAACGATGGATGTTGCGCCGGGCGTCGGTCTGGCAGGTCCGCAGGTCGGGATCATGCGGCGGATCATCGTCATTCACCTGGCAGAGGATTATGCGGAAGAAGGCTCGCCGGAGCTGCGCCTGACGCTCCTGAACCCGGAGATCGTCAAGGGCTACGGCGAGGAGGTCGGCATCGAGGGGTGCCTGAGCATCCCCGGTTGGGTCGGCGAGGTGCGCCGCATGACCTCGATCACGGTCAAGGCGATGGATTTGAACGGGCGGAGCGTGCGGATCAAGGCCGACGATTTCCTGGCCCGCGTGCTGCAGCATGAGATCGACCACCTCGACGGCATCCTGTTCGTTGATCGGATGGATGACGATGCGAAGCTGATGCCGGACAGCGACGAGGATGAGGCCGTCAGCGCCTGATTAGATCGCGATCTCCGGCTGGCGGATCTCGGACCGGACGGCCCGGATGATTGCGCCGATTTCATCCACGGCGCGCAGGAGCCCGTTCGTCTCGTTGAAAACGATGAAATCGAATTCCTGGGCGCGCAGGAGCTCGTGCCGGGCTTCCTCGAATCGACGGGCAAGAACCAGCGGATCGTCCGTCTTGCGCGCGCTGAGGCGCAAGTAGAGGCTTTGCATGGATTCCGGCGCGATGAAGATACCCACGGAGTCGGGGATCAGCGTCCGGATTGCGGCCGCGCCCTGGACATCGATCTTGATCACGACATCCTGCCCGCGCTGCAAGGCCGCCCGGACCGGTGATTTCGGCACGCCGTAGCGTTGCCCGTAGACGGACGCGAACTCGAGGAATTCGCCGTCGCTGACCGAGTTCGTGAACTCCTCCTGGCTCAGGAAGAAGTAATGCGTGCCGTCGATCTCGGTCGCGCGCTTTGGCCGGGTCGTAGCCGTGACGGCAAAGTGGGTGTCCGACTCGATCTCGCGCAGCCGATCGATCACCGTGTCCTTGCCAACGCCGGAGGGGCCGGAGATGATAAAGACGCGCGGCCGGCGGCGGCCCCGGAGGTGGGCGATAAACTGGTCCCCTTCGCGCACTTGCTCGTCGGTGACCGTTACCATGATGTTCCCCTGGCGCATTGACGATCGATTCACTGGGATATTTCTGACCTCATGTTTGATTCGCTCACCGCTGCGGCCCTGGCCGATCAACTTTCGCGCGATATCGAAAGCGGCCGAGTCCAGCGACTCGGTCTGATCTCGCGGCAGGCGATCTGGTTCGAGATCTATGCCAGGCGCCGCCGGTCGTATCTGGTCGCATCAGCCGAAAACCAGGCTTCTGCAGTCTACCTGACCGACACCGAGCCTGTCGGCGACCGCCAGTTGGTCACGCCGTTACTCCTTCTGCTGCGCAAGTACGCGCGGAGCGGCCGTGTCGTCTCGGTCCAGCAACCGCCGCTCGAGCGCGTGATCACGCTAACCTTCTCAGCTCCCCGGATAGCCAGGATCGGACCCGAGACAACAGAGCCTGCCGGTACTGGCGATGACGAGGATGAGGATGACCTTGCCGAAGAGGACGAGGTCGTCTTCACGCATCTCCACTGCGAGATTATGGGCAGGCACAGCAATCTGATCCTCGTTGATGACGAGGGACTGATCATGGAGAGCGCAAAGCGAGTTACCCCGGTAATGAGTCGTGTTCGGCCGATTGCGCCGCGGCGTCCGTTTATCCCGCCTCCGCCGCGGAATGCCCGGGATCCGCGTCTGGTCACGGAAGCGGATCTCGCCGAACTGGTGGATCGGGCTGAAAGCGTCCAGGCGCTTACCAGGCGGCTCCCATCCCAGTTCATGGGGATGAGCCCACAGGGCGCTGCTGAGGCGGTGTACCGGGCACTGGACGGCAACGAGGGCTTGCCGAGCGCGAGGTCGCTGGCTCAGGCGATCAGGCGCGTATTCGAGCCGCTCTTGACCAGCGCGTGGCAACCGGTCGTCTATCGCGACGAGGACGACTCCGTGGTCGCCTATTCGGCTCAGCCGATGCGTCATCTTGCGGCGACATTTCGAGAAGAGGCGGTCGAGACGATCTCCCGCGCGGTCGAGCTCGGTGAGGGGCGCGATGAGTCCGGGCAGGCTCCCGGCAAGCATTCGGTCCGGTCGAGAAGGCTGGTCGAGGCGATCAGCGGGGCGATCGAGCGACTGGCCGGCAAGCTGGCGGCCCTCGACGCCGAAGAGTCACGACACGGCGAACGAGAGCGGTACCGGGAATGGGGCGAGCTGATCTACGGCTATCTCTGGCAGATCACGCCGGGCGACACCGAACTGGTCGTCGACGGGCAGCGCGTCCCGCTCGACCCGGTGCTCGAACCCAAGGAGCAGGCGCGGCGCTACCTCCACCAATACCAGCAAGGGAAAAGTGCGGACGAGCACATCGGGACAGCGCGCGAATCGGCCGAGCTGGAGCTCCGCTACCTCGAGCAACTGCGGACGCTGACCCAGCAGGCGGTCTCAATCCAGGACGTCGAGGATCTCGAGGTCGAATGGCGAGCCCGGCAGCCGGCGGCCTCGTCAGCCCGCGCTCCGAAGCGTTCGACCGGCCGGAAGCGAACCCAGCCGACGGCCGAGGTGAAGGGGCAGCCAATCTTCGTCGGCCGGAGCGGAGCCGAGAACGACCACGTCACCTTCGATATCGCCGGGCCGGACGATACGTGGCTCCACGCCCGCGGCGTGCCCGGCTCGCACGTGATCGTGCGCTGGAATGGCGCCAACCGCGAAGATGACGCGGTGCTTCTGCGAGCGGCCGAGCTGGCCGCCTTCTACAGCCAGTCGCGATCAAGCGGAAGGGTCGAGGTGGACATAACGGCGCGTCGCTTCGTTCGCAAGATCAAGGGCGCCGGACCGGGGATGGTGACGTATCGCAACGAGCGGACGGTATCAGTCGCGCCGGTCGGCCCCGAATAGGTCGTGTGGACAGGTAGCGGAAGCTGACCGGGCCCGAGCTGCTTATTGATGCGGCCGACTCCGGCTCACAATCCAGGGGGCTACCTTCTCGGCTCATATCGCATCGCGACCGCGCCCGAGCCGAACTCCCGCCGGCTCACGAGCTGCAAATCAAGATACGTCGATAGCCCTGCGAATAACGTCGGCCCGTGGCCCGCTATTCTGGGCTGCACCACGAACTCGTATTCATCGATCAATCCCAGCTCCGCCAACGCCAGCGGGAGCGTCACGCCGCCCACGAAGATTCCCGTACCCGGCTCTCCCTTGAGCCGTTGAACGGCCTCCCCCAGGTCCCCGCGCACGAGCTCCGCGTTCCAATCGACCCGGTCCAGGGTGCTCGACACGACGTACTTCTTTGCCGCGTCGATAGTTCGGGCGAAGGGCTCCATCCAATCGGCCATCTGCTCCGGCCGCACTCCCGTTGCCGGCAGCCGCCACGCGGCCTCCATCATTTCGTAGGTTACCCGGCCAAAGAGGAGGGCATCGGCCTGCGCGAGGCTCTCGGCCCAGAAACGATGCAATTCTTCGTTGGCCGAACCGGCACGATGATCGCAGCATCCGTCCAATGTGACGTTGATGGAATATCGAAGGAGTCGCATTGCGTCAGCGTACCACCGAACACGGTCAGGGCGGGAGCGCGCTCATGAACGGTTGCGGTCGATCATCGAGCCAACGACCTCCGCGCAGGCGTCCACCTCGTCTGCGCCATGGTCTGGCTCAAATGTCGACGGGCCCTAGTCCGCGTCGGACACCATCGTCGGATGCACGATGGGCGTCTTGGCGAAGATCTTCGAGATGATGATCCCGAACTCGTACAGGATGTAGAGCGGCACCGCGACGATCGACATGTTGATCGGGTCCGTGCTCGGGGTGATCACCGCCGAGAGAATCAGAATCACGATGAACGCGTACTTCCTGATGCTCGCCATCTTCTTGGGCGTCACGATCCCGATCTTGGCGAGGATGAACATCACCACGGGGATCTGGAACGCGAGCGCCAGGCCCAGCATGAGGGTCAGGTAGAAGGTGAGCACATCCTGCGCATCAGGCTGCCAGGAGAATGTGCCCCTCATGAAACGGCTCAGAAAGTACAAAGCGCGGGGAGCGGCGATGAAGAAACCGTACGAACCGCCAAGGATCGCAAGCAATGCCACAAATGGCAGCGAGGTGTAGACGACCCGCTTTTCCTTACGCGTCAGACCCGGCGCGATGAAGGCCAGCATCTGATACAGGATCAGCGGCATCGCGAGGCCGATAGCGATATAGAGCGCGATCTTGAAGTAGATCGTGATCGGGTCGGTTGGCGAGCGAATGTCAAGACCCTGGTTCGCCTGGGAGTCGCGCTGGATCTTGTCCAGCATGGGGATCGCCAGGATGATGCCGATGATGAAGGCGATACCAATCGAGATGCAGGCGCGTACGATTCGGGTGCGGAGCTCAATCAAGTGCTCCCCGAGCGTCATCTCCTCGAAGACTTCGTCCGAGCCGTCGTCGGGCCGCATCCAGTCGGGTCGACTTGGCTTATGGGGCCTGGGCACCTTTGGGACCCGGGGCACTGGCAATTTTGCGAGGCGCGCCATCGACCTACCTGATGAGCACTAGTAGAAAAGAAGGGCGGGCCATTCAGCGGCCCGCCCTTCCGCAATCGTCATGAACCAGTATTGCGACCCATACGGCCGCTGGCAAGCGATTCGCCGCGAATTAGCTCGCATGCTCCTCGATAAACTTGACCGCGTCAGAGACGGTGCGGATGTTCTCCGCATCTTCGTCCTTGATCTCGGTATCGAACTCCTGTTCCATGGCCATGATGACCTCGACCAGGTCAAGAGAGTCTGCGTTGAGATCGCCGATAAACTCAGCGTCCATCGTCACCTTGTCTTCATCAACGCCCAGGCGCTCTGAGACAATGCTGCGCACACGCTCAAATACCGACGCCAACGTACCCACCTCCAGCGAATGCCATCTCTCCAAACCGGAGCACCACACCAAGCCGATACTCCGAGCGCGCCGACAGGCTGTTTGAAACGGAGAACCGTATTCCCGTCAGGGACGCTCGCGCCGGATTCTACACGACGCCAGATATGGCGGCCACTGAAACACGTTACCGCTTGCGGCTCGATTCCGGGTGTCGGCGATCGATTACGTTGCCCAAAACGCCGTTTACGAAGCGGGCGCTGGCGTCTCCACCATAATCCTGGGCGATGCCGACTGCCTCGTTGACGGCGGCGCGCGGTGGCACATCTTCCCCGAACAGGATCTCGAACAGCGCGATCTGCAGCGCCGCTCGATCAATCGGCGCGATGTTTTCGATCGGATATTGAGGAGCCGCGGTCTCGATCTCGGCGTCAATATCGTTGATGCGTGCCCGAATGCCGGTCAGCAGCTCGTTCGCGTAATCGAGCGTCTCATCGGGCGTCCCGCCCTGATTACGGGTCCGGACCAGGATCTCGCTGGTCGAATGCCCTGTCATCTCGGCCTCGTACAGGATTTGCATGGCGAGGATGCGGGCCTGATGGCGGCGCGCGTTACGCTGGCGGCGATGCCGGCTGATCGAGCGGGAGGAGTCGGCCATCATCGCCCTCCCGAGCCGCCCGCGGATGGAGCGATCGCGCGAACGTGGACGGCGATTGCGCCGGACTTCAGGCCAAGCATCCGATCGATCGCCTCGCTGATGCGCCGCTTCAGCTCCTCGGCCAACACCGGAACATTCGCGCCGTGCTGGACCTCGATCGAGAGATCGGCATCGACGGTCGCGTTGTCCAGGCGTACGCGGATTCCGCTGCGCGCGTACCAATTGCCACCCCTGGTCTCCGCCTGATCAACTTCCAGGATAGGAAGCGATCGACTGCGGCCGCGCCTGGGCGTCATGAATCTGACGAGCCCTTCAGTGCCGGCCGATGCCAGCTCGATGATCTCGGCCAGAACATTGGGCGACACCGAGATGGTTCCGCGCATCCCATCCTCGGATACCTCGGCGAGGACATAGTGATCGAGGTGCTCGACGGCGCTCATGGACCGATCGCATCCTGTTGCGCACCGGCAACGAGATGATGACTCCGGCTCAGGAACTCACCGACATACCCAGTGTGGATTTCGCCCTTTCGATACAGTTCGTCCATCATGATCATGCGATGAAGGGGAGTGACGTTGATCACGCCGTCGATGATGGTCTCCCGAAGCGCGCGTTCCATACGCTCGATGGCTTCGTTCCGGTCCTTGCCCCAGACGGCAATCTTGGCCAGCAGCGAGTCGTAATAGGGCGGAACCTGGTAGCCGCTGAACAGGTGCGAGTCGACCCGCACACCGGGGCCGCCGGGCGCGACGTACGTCGAAACTGTGCCGACCGCGGGCGAGAAATCCCTGGCCGGGTCCTCGGCTGTGATCCGACACTCGATGGCGTGACCACGGGCCTCGATGTCGCGCTCCTCGAGCCGGAGTTGTTCGCCCATCGCGATCCGGAGCTGCCAGGTGACCAGATCGATATTCGACACCATCTCGGTGATCGGATGCTCGACCTGGATACGCGTGTTCATCTCCATGAAGTAGTAGCGGCCGTCCTGGTCGACCAGGAACTCGAGCGTGCCCGCGCTCTGGTACCCAGCCGCTCGGGCTCCCTTCGCGGCTGCCTTCATGATGTTGTCGCGGATTCGCTTGCTGAGGAACGGCGCCGGCGCCTCTTCGATGATCTTCTGATGCCGGCGCTGGAGCGAGCAGTCGCGGTCGCCGATCGCGTAGACATGGCCGTGCGCGTCGGCCAGAACCTGGACTTCGACGTGTCGGGGCTTGTCCAGGTAGCGCTCGATGTACACGTCGCCGTTTCCGAAGGCGGATTCGGCTTCGGTCTGGGCCATCGGTAGCTGGCGGATCAATTCGCTTTCACTCGACGCAATGCGCATGCCGCGTCCGCCTCCGCCGCCCGCCGCCTTGATCAGCACCGGAAAGCCGACCTTGTTGGCGGCAGCCTTTGCTTCGGCCAGATTGCGGACGACGCCGTCGCTGCCGGGCATTAGCGGCACACCGGCGTCGCGCATCAGCTTGCGGGCCTCGGCCTTGTTCCCCATCTTGCTGATCACATCGGCCGGTGGACCGATGAAGGTGATGCCCACCTTGGTGCAGACATCGGCCAGATAAGCGTTTTCGGAGAGGAATCCATAGCCGGGGTGCAATGCATCGCAGCCGGTCACGAGCGCGGCTGTGATGATCGCCGGGATGCTGGTATAGGAACGAGAGACGGCAGCCGGCCCGATGCAGACTGCCTCGTCGGCCAGCCGGACCGGAAGCGAGTCGCGGTCGGCATCGCTGTAGGCGACCACGGCCGGGATGTTGAGGTCCCGGCAGGCGCGCAGAACGCGGAGGGCAATTTCGCCCCGATTGGCAATCAGAACCTTACGCACAGACGCTCCCGTCAGGATGCCATGAACAGGCCGCCGTCGACCGTCAGGACATGACCGGTGACAAAGGATGCGCTGTCCGAAACGAGGAAGGCGACTGCTCCGGCGACGTCCTCAGGCGATCCGAAGCGCCCGAGCGGCGTTTGCTTGAGCAGCATTTCCTTGAGATCGGCCGGGAGTACATCGGTCAAGCGGGTCTCGATGAAACCGGGAGCGACCGCGTTGACCGTGATCCCGCGCGATCCGACCTCCTTCGCCATTGACTTGGTCAGGCCAATCAGGCCGGCTTTGGCGGACGCGTAGTTCGCCTGACCCGGATTGCCAACAAGACCGACGACGGACGTGATGTTGACGACACGCCCCGAGCGCTGGCGTAGCATCGGCCGCATGGCCGCCTTGGAGCAAAGGAATGCGCCCTTGAGGTTGGTGGTCAGAACCGCGTCCCAGTCGTCTTCGCTCATCCGCATCATCAGCGTGTCGCGCGTGATGCCGGCGTTGTTGATCAGGGCGTCGATCCGGCCGAACTTCGCCATGGTGCGCTCGATCAGCGCGCCGGCCTGATCGGCGTCGGTGACGTCACTGGCGAAGATCTCAATCTGGCGCTCGGTTTCTCCGAGGCTCTTGGCCGCCTCGTTCGCTTTCTCTTCATCACCGCGGTAGGAGATCATCAGGTCGAACCCTTCGGCTGCCAACCGGTGGGCGATGGCGAGGCCGATGCCCCGGGTGCCACCGGTGACGACTGCAACTTTGGGATCAGCCAATGTGATGCTCCTTACTGATTGACCAAAGACGCTACGGGACCGGCCTTCGCCCCGGCAAGCGCCGCATCCTTCGATTCGAGGCGCCGCACGCCCTTGACGCCCCAGCGGACGACCCCGGCCGCCCAGGCCAGACCGCCGCCGAACGCGACGAAGACGATGTTTTTGCCCTCAGCAAGGTGTCCAGCTTCCTCCGCCTCGCAAAGTGCGATCGGAATCGATGCGGCCGATGTGTTGCCGTAGCGATCGAGGTTCACCCAAACCTTTTCCCGGTCGAGGTCGAGACGACGCGCTGCCGCATCGATGATGCGGGCATTCGCCTGGTGGGGGATGAGCATGTCGATGTCTTCGAAGGTTAAGCCGGCCTTGCCGACCGCTTCGACAGCGGCATCTCCCATGACCCGCACCGCGAATCGGAAGACCTCGTTGCCGTTCATCTGCAAATAGGGCCGGTACTCGGGGAAAATGCCGGCTGTCTCGGGCACGTATCCGCCCCAACCGGGGATGAAGAGATGACCGTAGCCGGCGCCATCCGCACCGAGCACGGTCGAAAGCAGTCCACGCTCTTCGGTGGAGCGCTCGATCACCACCGCGCCCGCGCCGTCTCCGAACAGGATGCAGGTCGAGCGATCGGAGTAGTCGACGAAGCGGGTCAGGGTATCGACGCCGACCACAAGCACTTTCTCGTAGGTGCCGGTCTGGACGAACTGGGTTGCTGTCGAGAGGGCGTAGACGAAGCCGGAGCAGGCCGCGCCCAAGTCGAACGCGCCGGCATTGCCGCCGATCTCGGCCTGGATCAGGCAAGCCTGGGAGACGAGAAACTGGTCCGGTGTGCAGGTGGCGACGACGATCAGGTCGAGCTCTTCGGCCGTGATGCCGGCACGCTCGAGAGCCTGTCGGGCCGCCCCTGTGCCAAGGGAGGTAGTCGAGTCAGCTGGACCGACAATTCGTCGCTCACGGATACCAGTGCGCGAGACGATCCATTCGTCGCTCGTCTCGACCATGCGCTCGAGGTCGGCGTTGGTCAGTATTTTGTCGGGGACCGACATCCCCCATCCGGTGATCGCTGCGTGGTGCATCGTTCGTCCGCATCCCCCACGAAAGTTCAGTCGATGCTCGGAACAGTGTCGCCCGAATTATCGGCGGAACGCAATGACCGCGTCGGCATGCCGACGCGGTCGGAAGGGGGTTTAAAGCGGATTACTGCTCGCGCGGACCGCGCTCTTCGATCTGGATAACCTGGCGGCCGCGGTAGAAGCCGCAGTTCGGGCAGACGTGGTGCGGACGCCGCATCTCTCCGCAGTTTTTGCACGCGACGAGGTGTACCGGAGAGATGAAGATGTGCCGTCGGCGATTGCCCTGGCGGTGCCGGCTGATGCGTTGCTTGGGAAGTGCTCCCACGATTGAACTCCTGTCCTAATCCTCGTCAGTCTGCCCGAGCAGAGACGCGAGTGCCGAAAACTGTCCGCTGCCTTCCTCCTCATCACCATCGGTGAAGTCCGGAGGTCCGGGGCAATCCGGCCCGCAGACCGGGCGCATCGGAAGTGCCACGATGATTTCTTGTCGCATCGGCTCACTGAAATCCAACTCGTGGTTCTCAGAGATTTCCGGTCGCTCGTCGATTCCCTCGTTTTCGGACTCGATTGTCGTTCCGCGGCGCACATCATATGCGATCCGGAACTGTTCTTCGAAGTCGAACGATATCGGGAGCGAAAACCGCTCCAGGCACCGCTGGCATTCAAGCTCCACGCCTGTTTTGCCACCAACCGAAGCCAATATTGCGTCGCTCAAACGGGTCAGCCGCAGATTTCCTGCCACGCCGACCGCAAAGAGATCTTCGTCCAGGGGAAAGCGATCGATCAGAAACCGATACGAGCGGGCTGCGCCCGTTTGCTCCCTCAATAACGCCGCGACATTGACAACCGCGTCGTTATTGAGGTCCACCTGGCCGGCAAATTGGGGATCCATCGCGCCCCGCCTATCCGACACTGAAACGCCGGGTCTTCCCCGGCGTCAGCCCTGAAGTATATGGCAACCGCTTGGGAGGGTCAATCGGCGCCCTGGGGCGCCACGGCCTGCTGCTGGTTGATGGACCAGGCCTGGTTCGGCGCCCGCTGGGGCACGGTCAAGCGGCACCCTTCGCACAGGACCAGGAACAGTACGGCCATCAGGCCGGCATGGAGCAGCGTCGAGATCAGCTGCATATTCGTCGCCGCAACGATCCCGCCGACTACCGCCTGGCAGGCAACCGCCAGCACCGCCAGTAAGGCGACGTTGAAGAGATCGGGCCGGATCGCGCGGTATTTGTAGGCGTACCAGGCAATGCCGATCAGCAGCAGCATGCTGCCAAACGCCGCGAGTCGGTGCATGAAGATGACGCCGTTGTCCCCGCTCA
>Ga0164304_10000505_pt1 | contig 11238 bp, 9 predicted proteins | sample Whisoiple_217_MG_FD_110216 | JGI IMG/M metagenome (GOLD analysis project Ga0164304, IMG submission 110216) | Soil microbial communities amended with pyrogenic organic matter from upstate New York, USA - Whitman soil sample_217_MG | ecosystem: Environmental > Terrestrial > Soil > Agricultural...
CAGGAGTCTTTGACGTGACAACGAAAGCCAGCCAGGTGATCGATTGCCTGGCCAACGTGCACTTCGGCGAGACCGAAAAGCAGCCCACGTGGATGCTCAAGGTGCGTGACGATTACTTCAAGGGTCCGGAGTCGATGTTCGCGCCGGTCGACCTGGCCGAGCTGCTCGACGAGATGGACGATCAGGGCGTCGCGAAGGCCATCCTGATGGACAATCTCGCCAAGCCATCCGTCACCGCGCGTAAGTTCGTCGAGGCCAAACCGGAGCGGTTCGCGTTGGCCATGGGCGGCGTGAACCTGTTGCGGCCGATGCCCTCGCTGAGGGAACTCGCCGCCGTTGTCACAGACCTGCCAGTGGCCTATGCCGTTGTGGGTCCGAGCTTCTGGGGTGACGGTCAATTCCCGCCCAGTGATGCCGTTTACTACCCGCTCTACACCAAGTGCGCCGAACTCGAGCTGCCGTTGTGCATCAACACCGGTATCCCAGGGCCGCCGATTCCCGGTGAAGTGCAGAACCCGATTCATCTCGACCGGGTCTGCGTGCGGTTCCCCGAACTCAAGCTGTGCATGATTCACGGTGCCGACCCATGGTGGGATATCGCGATCCGGCTGATGATCAAGTACCAGAACCTGCGTTTGATGACGTCGGCGTGGTCGCCCAAGCGGCTACCGGAAAGCCTTCTGCATTACATGCGGACCCGGGGATTCAACAAGGTGATCTATGCGTCGGACTGGCCGGTGCTCAAGATGCGCCGGGTCATTCCGGAGGCCCTTGCGCTGGATCTGCCCGCCGACGTGCTGGACAACTATCTCTACAACAACGCACACGAATTCTTCTTAGTGGGGCGCGGACGTGAGGAGCACGGAATGCAACAGCGGGAGCACTGATGGATCGTTACGAACTGCGCAGACTCGACTACAGCCTCACGGAGGACCATGAGGCCCTGCAGGCTGCCTACAAAGACTTCTTCAAGACGCACTGCTCGATCGAAACGGTGCGGGCCGCAGAGGAGTCGGGGTTCGACAAGAGCCTGTGGGAGCGGTTGTGCGCCATGGGGGCGACGACGATGGCGTTGCCGCAATCCGTTGGCGGCGACGGGGCGACGCTGGTCGACCTGACTCTGGTGGCCGAGGAGATCGGCCGGTCGCTGGCACCGGTGCCGTGGATCGACCACGTCTGCGCGGCTCGGCTGCTCGCCCGCTTGGACGCGCTGGAGGCCGATGTCGTCAACGGTAAACAGTTGGCCGCGTTCGATCCCCAACACGACAACGTGTCCGGCGTCAGGCTGATCCCGACGGGATCGATCGCCGATCAGATCGTCGTACGCGACGGTCCAGAAAGCCAAGACATCGTGCGGCTGACGTTCGGCACCCGTCCGGCGAAGGTCGACAACATCGGCAGGCTGCCGATGGCGTGGGTGGATCCCGCGTCGGCCGACAGCAGGACCGTGCTGGCCAGCGGCACCCGGGCCTTGGCGGAATACCAACGCGCGCTGGATGAGTGGCGGGTGCTGACGGCGGCGGCGTTGGTGGGTCTCGTCGAAGAGACGATGACGATCGCCGCGGACTTCGCCAAGACCCGCTACACGCTGGGTGTGCCGATTTCGACGTTGCAGGGCATCTCGCACCCCCTGGCGAACATCGCCATCACGGTGCAGGGTGGCCGTAATCTGGCGCGCCGCGCAGCCTGGTTTCTGGACAACGAGCCTGACGAACGCCCGGAGCTGGCGCCGTCGGCGTTCGTGTTCATGGCAGAGGAAGCATCCAAGGCCGCGACGATGTGTGTGCATGTCCAGGGCGGCCTGGGTGTTTCTGCGGAGGCGGCGGCTACGGCTTATCTGGTCCGCGCCCGCGGGTGGACGCTGGCCGGAGGCGACCCCGGCGCCAGTGCAAAGTACATCGCCGAGCTCGTCGCGGCCCGCGAAAGTGGTTCAGGAGAGGGCGCATAAGTGGATTTCTCCCCAGTTCAGCTGTCCGACGACGACCGGGCCTTCCTCGACGAGGCGCGCGACTTCCTGCGCACGCATGTCACAGACGACGTGATTCGGCGTGACCGCGAGACCGGCGACAACTTCGATGAAGGCGTGCATCTTGCCCTGGGTGCGGCTGGGTACCTGGCGCAGGACTGGAAGCCGGAATCGGAGGGCGGCTTCGACCGCGTGCGGCGCCGGATCTGGGAACTCGAGAAACGACGCGCGCACGTACCGTGGGTGACGTCGGGTACAACCGCCATGATCGCGCGGTCGGTGGAAAAGTTCGGCTCGTCAGAACTGAAGGCTGAAGTGATGCCACGTGTTTTCAACGGGGAAGTGCGCCTCTGCCTTGGCTACACGGAGCCCGAAGGCGGCTCGGACGTCGCGACCTGCAAGACCCGTGCGGTGCGCGACGGTGACGGCTGGATCATCAACGGCTCCAAGATGTTCACTACCGGCGCACACAACTGCCAGTACGTCTTCCTGATCACCAACACCGATCCCGACGCGCCGAAGCACAAGAGCCTGACCATGTTTTTGGTGCCGCTGGACTCGCCGGGTATTGAGATCCAGGGAATCCGGACCGTCGACGGCGACCGTACCAACATCGTGTACTACAGCGATGTCCGCGTCGACGACAAGTACCGGCTCGGGGGCGTGAACAACGGCTGGACGGTGGTGCGTGAACCGCTCAACGTCGAGCACGGCGCGGTGGAGTCCGCCGGGGACGGTCTGCAGGATGTTTCGATCATGATGCATCAGGCCGGTTTCATGGCCATCGCTGTCGACAAGGCTGCGGCGAGGGTCGCCGAGCCGGATCCCAACGGTCGCCGCCTGATTGACGATCAATCCGTCGCATATCGGTTGGGTCGCAGCGTCGCCCGCATGGAAGCCGCGCTGTCTGCCCCGACCATCTTCGGCAGGGTGGCGCTCGCACAGACGATGCGGGACATCTCGCCGGACCTGATGGACATTCTCGGGGTGGCGGCGTCGCTGCCGATCGGAACCGACGGCGCCGCCGACGATGGCGCGGCGGAATACATCTACCGCTTCGCGCCGCTGGTCGGCATTTACGGCGGCACTCTGGAGGTGTTCCGGAACATGATCGCGCAGTACGTGCTGGGGCTGGGTAAGCCGAACTACTCACCGCCCACGCAGAAGAAAGCCTCGTAGCTCCGGACGGAGTCCGTTGTGGGCTACCGAGTTGTGCACTGCGGTACGGGCAACATCGGGGCGGCTGCGCTGCGGGCGATCCTGCAGCATCCCGATCTCGAGCTCGTCGGGCACTTCGTCAGCACGCCGGCGAAGGCGGCCCGTGACTCGGGTGCGGTCCTTGGAGGGGCGCCTGTCGGTGTGACGACGACGAACGAGTGGGCTGACGTCATCGACCCTCGGTGCAGACTGCGATGCCGGCAGTCAACTGCGTGCCCGCGGTGTGCGAGGCTGAGCCTGGCCTACTGAGTCCCCTTGACGTGCCGCGCTACTGGGCGCGCAGCGTCGCGGCGCGTACCTCCTGAGTTACTAGGGCAGCGCACGACGCTTGACGGCGCCACTAAACTTTCTATTTTAGTAGTAATTGAACTTCCGGCCGCCTCGGTAAGGGGGTCCGATGTCACTCGTGATCGATGCCGACGGGCACGTCGAGGAGACGCTTCCCGAATTGGTCGACGCCATCCCGTCGGCGATGCGCGACAGCGCCATGCAGTTCGTCGCCGAAGCCGGTGGGTACGTCACATATCGCATCGAGGGCCGGCTTTGGCGCTCGAAGTATCCGTTCCCTGGCGGATTGCAGAACCACGTGTCCGCAGGCGGCGTGCGACGCGAGGGTGGCCGCGATCCCAAGGTGCGCCTGCGGGTCCTCGACGACGAGGGGATCGACGCCGCCGTGTTGTACCCGAGCGTGGGATTGATGTTCGGGCTGTTGGAGCACCCGGATATCACGGCTGCCCTCTGCGCGGCCTACAACGATTGGCTGGCCCGCTACTGCGCCACCGACGCGAAGCGTCTGATCGGCGTGGCGCTGCTGCCCCAACATGACCCGCGGCTGGCGGCGGCCGAACTCGAGCGAGCCGTGACGACTCACAGTTTTGTCGGTGGCGTGATGAGACCCAACCGGATCGGTGGGCGCACCGTCGATCATCCCGACTTCGATGTGTTGTGGGACAAGGCCCAGCAGCTCGACGTCCCGATGTCACTGCATGAGGCCTACCTTGCCGGCATCGACACCATCGGTCTTGACCGGATGTCCAGCTACGCCGGCTGTCACATCGTCAGCCACGTCTTCGAGCAGATGGCCGCGATGGTCAACGTCACCTTGGCCGGGATCTTCCAGCGCTTCCCACGTCTCCGTGTCGGCTTCCTCGAAGCTGGGTGCGGCTGGGCGCCGACGTGGGCGGACCGCATCGAAGAACATTACGAGCTCGCGCCCGGCGACTACCGCGGCGGAAACCCTGACGGCGCCCTCAGCACGCGGTCGTGGCTCACGTTCGAGATCGAGGAGCCGGGTCTGGCCTCGACGCTCGAGCAAGGGTGGGCCGACAACGTCATGTTCGCGTCCGATTACCCGCATCACGACGCCGTCTATCCGGGCGCGGTGAAGTGCGTCAAGGAGCGGGGACTCAGCGAGTCGCTTGAACGTAAAGTGCTGGGCGACAACGCCTTGGTTTTCTACGGCAATCGACTGCGCCGGATCCTCGGTGCGTAAGGACGGTTGGTCGTGAGAAGCCAGGACACGAACCGGCTGACCGCGATGCGAGCCATGGTGGTCACGAAACCCATTGCACCCGCGTTGCCCGAGCTGACCGCCGCTCAAGAGCTGGCGCTGCTGTGCCGGTGCCTGTTCGCCGAAGGATACGACGACCATCTCGCCGGACACATCACCTACAAGCAGCCCGATGGGACGTTCCTGGTGAACCCATTCGGGTTGACCTGGGACGAGGTCACGGCGAGCGACATCATGACCATGGACGCCGACGGCAACGAAATCACGGGCCGGTGGACCATAACGCCGGCGATCACGCTGCACATCGAATTGCACCGTGTTCGTGACGATATCGCGGTGGCGATCCACAACCACTCGCGATGGGGAACGGTGTGGGCCGATATCGGACGGGCTCCCGACATCTACGACCAGACCGGCGCGCTGTACCACGGCGGTGTCGCAGTGTACGACGAGTACTGGGGAACGGTCGACGACGCGAGCAATGCGCGCGCCGTGGCCAAGGCGATCGGCGAAGCCAACGTCGGACTGCTGGCCAACCACGGTGTAGTGGTGCTCGGAACCGACATCCGACAGGCCTACCTGCGGGCCATGTCCTTCGAATGGCGCAGTCGCCAAGCCTGGCGCATCGCCCGGCGGGCGGCGGCGTCCCAATGAACCGCGACGCGGCGCGCACCTACGGTGAGTTCTTCAACTCCCACCAATTCACCGGGCTGTTCGAGGCGATGGCACGTCGCGAGCTGCGTCGAGACCCGGCGGTATTGAACTGAGTCAGCCGGCGCGGGCGCCCTCCACCGGCCCTTCGGCGCCCGGCTGCTTCACGAACACGCTGACGTGCGCGATCAGGCCGTCGTCGTTGCGCTCGAACAGGATGCACTCGGGATAGGTGGTCGGAACCCCGCCGACCCCGAACGTCTCGCTCAGTTCGACGAATGACGTCCGATCCGATACGTGGGACACTCGCTGTACTTGCAGTTGGTAGCCGTCGAGTGAACTGATCACGCCGCGCAGAAACTCTACGTAGGGCTGCTTACCCGCCACGTGATCGCAAAACGGGCCGTCTCGGGTCAGGCCCTCATCGGCGAGGGTGTCGGCGAGGCCGTCCCAGTCGTGGGCCGCCATGCAGGCCAGGTAATGCTCAACCGCGTCAGTCCTGATCTCACTCACCTCGATTACGTCGCCTCCGCGCTCGTCTCCGACCCCACCCGGAAGTTTCGTCCTTTCTTCCGGCGAGCAGACGGAAAGTGCCCCAATTCGTCGGCGTGCCGGGGACTTATGCGTTCCCGTGCTTGCGCATGGGCCCAGCTCCCGTGGGGTCAGGTGGTCAGGATCGTGGCCGCGGCGGTGCCAGGCGCGCCGTAGAGCTGTGCGAGGCCGACGCGCGGTTCACCGGGCACCTGGCGGTCGCCGGCCTCGCCACGGCCATGTGGATGATCTCCGCGCCGGCGTCGGTGTCCTGGAGCTGGATGACGTCGACGTCCTCCGGTGTGACGCCTGCCTTTTCGAATGCCGCCTTGGCTGCGTATACCGTCGGCGCGACATCCTCCTCAACGGGGGCGAAGGTGGTGTTGACTTCGTACGCGCCGTAGCGGCGGGTACGCACCTCGACCGCCCGCAGATACACGGGCTTCGACGTGTAGCGATGCGCGATGTCGGCGCGGCACATCACGACCGCTGCGGCGCCCTCGTCGGGCGCGCAAAACATGTACTGGGTCAGCGGGTAGTTCAGCATCGCCGAGTTGAGGATCTCCTCCTCGGGGATGGGCTTGCGCCGGAACGCATTCGGGTTCAGTGCGCCGTTGCGGAAATTCTTGGCCGCCACCTTGGCCAGCGTTTCCTGCGAAACACGGTGGTCGTGCAGGTAGCGGTTGGCCTTCATCCCGAAGAACTGGGTGGTGAGGTATTGCCCGTTTTCGGCGTACCAGCTCGGCACGCCCACCAGTGCGGGATCCTCGGTGAAGGCACCACACGGGTGCTTGTCCAGGCCGATGGCGATGCCGATGTCATAGTCTCCCAACCGGATTCCGTCGGCACATGCCTTCGCCGCACTGGCCGCCGTCGCGCAGGCGTTGAACACGTTGGTGAAGGGGATCCCCGGCAGTCCAACCATGCCCACGATCGCGTCCGGGTTGGCCACCGTCCAGCTGCCGCCGGTGGCGAACTGGATGTCTTTCCACTCGATGCCGGCGTCGGCGACGGCGGCGAAGGTCGCGTCGACGCCCATCTCCATGGCTGACTTGCCTTCGAATCGACCGAACGGATGCAGGCCTACGCCGATGATCGTGACGTCGTTGGTCATGTGCGGGATCCTCTCTAGACCGGCTGGAAGGCGAACGTCAAGGCATCAGGCCACGTCGAGATTTCCGGCGCGAGCGCCTTCTGCATGTGGTGATCCTCCGTAGCGTCCGGCCGGAAGCAAGTAGCAACTGTAAACATCCCAGTATCGCCCGTTGGGTGGGCGTGTAGGGATCGTGATCAGCGCGGGTCGATGACGTTGCGCAGCTTTTCCGCGGGATAGACGTGCGCGCCGGCTGCCTGGACACGCTCGGACAGCGCGCGATCCGAGGTTGCGACGCGGATCTGAGCGGGATCGGAGTCGGCCCGTACCAGTCGCACGATTTCGTCGTCGGCCGAGTTCGCCGCCGCCTTCGGCGCATTGGCCACATTGATGACAGACGATTCGATCGGCGGCGACAGCGGCCGTTCGAAAACCACGGTCACGTCAGCGCCCTCGGCGACCGCCCAATGCTCGAGCCGTTCGACCAGCACGGCCATCGCACGGCCACGGTCCCGCCACCAGCCGTCCGGGCGAGACCCGATCACATTCATGCCGTCGACGATCCACCGCACGAGCTCAGAGTATTCCGACCACTGCGGCAAGTACGTGCTCGGCGCCCACCGCACGCTTGTTGTACAAAAAACGCGAGTAACGGCGTCAACAAGCGTGCACCCGACAGAATCGGCGATACAACGGTAATTCTTACAGTATGGTCGTGGTGTGATCGAGCACAAGCCGACGTTCTGCCGGATCTGTGAGCCGCTCTGCGGCATGATCGCGACGGTCGACGACGGCCGCCTCATCTCGCTTCGCCCGGACAAGGACCATCCGCTGTCCTCGGGCTTCGCGTGCCGTCACCCCGGTGGGTGAGGCGCGTACGGAGTGGGAGATCATCGCCGAGCTCGCGGAACGGATGGCAGGCCGCGCACCGATCTTCGCCGTGATGGGACTCGGCAAGAAACTCGCCGGCTTGGTCGGCAGGCGCTTCACTCCACGTCCGTTCGTCGACGCGATGATCCGGATGTCGGAGGGCGGGAATCGGTTCGGTCTTCGCCGCGGCGGCCTGACGTCTCGCCGGCTGATTCAGCGGTATCCCCACGGCGTCGTGGTCGCGCCGCACCTTCGCACGGAAGTGCTGGACGAAGTGGTGGCCTATCGGGACGGCCGAGTTCGACTGGATCATCAGGACATAGCGGGTGAGATGGTCGACTTGTCGCGGCGCAGCGAGCCCGCGGACTATCCGATGCGGGTGATCGGCATGCGTGAGCCCCGCTCGGAGAACTCTTGGATGCACAACGCGCCGCTGCTGATGCGCGGCAATCGGATTCACCGCGCACTCATGCACCTCGACGACGCCGCTGCGCGGCGGATCGGTGATTGCGGCACGGTAGCGGTGCGTTCTCCACACGGGCAGATCGCGCTTCCAGTCTCACTGACGGCCGACATCGTCCCCGGCACCATCGCCGTTCCGCACGGCTGGGGGCACAAAGGCACCGGTGGCTGGAAGCTGGCCAACCGCGCCGGCGGCGCGAATGTGAACCAGCTGATGTCAAGCGATCCCGCAGATGTAGAGGCACTGGCTGGCATGTCGTGGCTCACCGGTGTACCGGTCGAGGTCGAACGCGTCGATTCTGTTGCGTTTGTTGCGGTGAATCGCGAGTAGCAGCCGCAACAAACGCAACATAATTGGGCGAGACCTTCGCGGAGGGCTAGGCGATGGCGCCCGAGTCTTTGAGTTCCTCGATCCGGTCCCAATCCATGCCGAGCTCCATAAGCACAATCTCGGTATGCTCGGATGCCTGTGGCGCCCGGATGGTCACGAGTGGCTCGTGATTGAACTGGACAGGCCCGCGAACGACCTTGAACGGCTTTCCGCCGTCGCCCGCCTCGACCTCGACGATCATGTCGTTGGCGATCGCTTGTTCGTCGCTCGCGATGTCGGTGAAGCTCTGGAACGGAGCCCACTGACCCCTCATCGTCTTGAGGTGTTGGCGCCAGTAATCGAAGGGCTTGCGGCGGATCGACTCCGTAATGAGTTCGACTGCGGCCAAGGCATTCTCGATCAGCGGTAGGACATCAGAGAAGCGCGGATCGTCGGCCAACTCCGGAAGGGCCAGATGCTCGAATGCGTCGCGGATATAGCCAGTCGGGCTGACGATACAGAGATTGATGGTGCCGCCGTCCGAGGTCAAGTAGTTACCCATGAATGGGTTCACGGTCGAGCCCACGGAACCCGGCATCACCGAGCGCATCGTCTCGCCGGTTTCCATGCCTTGGGTGACGCTCGCACCGCCTGCCCACCACGCTGTGCTTAGAAGCGATACGTCGACCTCGGTTGGCTCGCCCGTGCGTTCGCGATGAAATAGCGCCGCAGAAATCCCGCCCGCGATGTTCATCCCGCCTATCGAGTCGCCGAACGCCGGAATGCCTTGCGACAAAGCGCCGCCCAGTTCCTCGGGAGTCAACGCATGGCCGACTCCGCTTCGCGTCCAGAACGCGGTACCGTCGAAGCCTCCGGTGTCCCGCTCCGGCCCCTTGTCTCCGTAGGCGCTGCCGCGCGCGTAGATGATCTTCGGGTTCATCGCGCGAATGTGCTCGACGTCGAACTTGTTCTTCTGACGCTGTGCGGGCATGTAGTTCGTCAAGAACACGTCGGCGGTCTTGGCGATCTCGTAGAGGACCTCCTGGCCTCCCGGAGTGGACACGTCGATGCCGACGCTGCGCTTACCGCGATTGGGATGCTCGATCAACGGATGCCGGTCCGGGTCGAGCTGGAAGCCGCCCATGTTGATGAAGCCGCGCTGGGTGTCGCCGCGCACCGGATGCTCCACCTTGATGACGTCTGCGCCCCAGTCTGCGAGGATCGCCCCGGCCGCGGGCACAAAGGTGAACTGTGCAACTTCGAGGACGCGAACACCCTCCATGACCTTGATCAAGTGAGCCCTTTCCCGCGCTGGTGATATATCCTACTGTAATAATTACAGTTGATCGTCCCGCAGTGTCCGATTGTACGAGGTGCAGGTGAGCGACGTCGAAGAACGGACCGAGACCAGCGTCGACCTGGGGCGGCGGGCGGCAATGCACGCCGAATCCCGGATGCTCATCGACGGAGAGCTCGTCGCGGCGACGGACGGTGCCGAGTTCGACAACGTCAGCCCAGCCACCGGCCTTGAGTTGGGACGCACCGCCGCCGCTCAAGCACAGGACATGGACCGGGCAATCGGAGTGGCGCGCAAGGCCTTCGACGAAACCGACTGGTCGACAAACCGTGCACTGCGCAGGCGGTGCCTGGAACAACTTCAGTCGGCGATCGAGGCCGACAAGGAGAACCTGCGCGAGGAATTGATCGCCGAGGTCGGCTGCCCGGCGGTGACGACACAGTCCGCTCAACTCGACTGGCCGCTCGCCGAAGGGCTGCGCTACCCCTCCCGGCTTATCGACGACTTCGAGTGGGAACGCACGCTTGAGGGCGGCGGACTGTTCGGTGAGCGCAACGTGCGAACGGTCGTCAAGGAGCCGGTCGGCGTCGTCGCCGCGATCACGCCATCCAATTTCCCGATCGAGGTCATCCTCAACAAGCTCGGCCCGGCGCTTGCCACCGGCAATACCGTTGTGCTCAAGCCGGATCCGAACACGCCATGGAACGCGACGCGTCTCGGCCGGTTGATCGCCGAGCACACGGACATCCCCGCTGGGGTGGTGAACGTCGTCCCGACGCCGTCCAACGACGTCGCCGCAATGCTTGGCACCGACCCTCGTGTCGACATCATCTCGTTCACCGGTTCCACCGCCGTCGGCAAGCTGCTGATGCGGCAGGGCGCCGACACCATGAAACGAATGTTCCTCGAGTTGGGCGGCAAGTCGGTCTCGATCGTGCTCGACGACGCCAACCCCGCCGCGATCCTCGGTGCCGCGGTGGGAGTCTGCGTCCACGCGGGGCAGGCGTGCGCGGCGACCACCCGAATGCTCGTCCACCGGTCGCTGTTCGACGACGCGATCACCACTATCACAGCTGCCTACGCGGCGGTGCCGGTCGGCGATCCCGTTCAGCCGGAAACCCTTGTCGGACCGGTGATCAGCGCTGCGCAGAAGGACCAAGTGCTCAGCGCCATCGTGAGGGCACGCGGCGACGGCGCCTCGATCACCGTCGGTGGGGGCGAGGTCGATAATCTGCCCGAGCACCTCAGCGGCGGCCATTATGTGGCACCCACCGTGATCATCGGGGTCGACAACAGGTCTGCGATCGCACAGGAGGAGGTCTTCGGCCCG
>Ga0164304_10000506_pt1 | contig 11231 bp, 24 predicted proteins | sample Whisoiple_217_MG_FD_110216 | JGI IMG/M metagenome (GOLD analysis project Ga0164304, IMG submission 110216) | Soil microbial communities amended with pyrogenic organic matter from upstate New York, USA - Whitman soil sample_217_MG | ecosystem: Environmental > Terrestrial > Soil > Agricultural...
CGACATCGCCAAGTATGTCGGCGTCTCACACACCTTCGTCTCTCAGCTCCGCACTGCCTTCGCCCTAGCCCTGGCTAACGGCGAGTACGATCCCGCCGGTATTCGTAAGCTGATTACCCTTCTCAATAAGACCGACCGGGGCATCGCCGATGACCTCAAGGCCGGTAAGATTACCCCTGCCGAAGCCGAAGAACTGTACGAATTGGCGAAGAAGAAGCGTGAGGCCGAAGCCGGAGAGCGCGAACAGAAGAAGCGAGACAAGGCCGATGAATACCGAATGTCAGGCCCATTAGAAAGAGCAATTGAAGAGGCGTATGGGGAGAAAGCCACCTATCCAGGGGACCGAGGGCATGAGAAGCTGGAGGTAGCTGACACTCGCCCGCTCTCCGATGAGGACTGGCTGGCAACGTTGCCAAACTTCGTCGCGCTCCAGAAGAGTAATCCCGATGCAGCCGACCGATTCCGCATCGACGCGCTGAACTATCTGAGCCTGGAGGAATCCGGCACTATCGAAGCGCTGCGCCACTACGCACAGCCATCGCCCGAACCAACCGGCTACCCGTTCACTTCGCTGGCCTACAAACTGGCAACGTTGCCACATCCTCGCTACTGGGCGCTGGTGGCCAACAACCGCGACTTCAACCCCTACGTCTCTACCGAAGTGGTGCCGGAGCCGGAAGAAGACGACGACGAAGGGTTCGATGAAATTGACGACCCGACTGAACACGAACCCGACCTGATGGAACAACTGCAAGGCCAGCTCCCCGGCGATGAAGAAGAAACCGGCTGGAGCGGCGAGGAAACCTACTGATGCTGCCATTCATAGCCACGCTGTTTCACGTTGAGATAGGGCCGAATGGAAACGTTGCCAGGTACGCCACTAAGGCAGAAATACTGGCGACCGACATCGAGAAGGCCAAAAGCTACGCCCAGCAGCGGGGCTATGATGTCGTTTCCATGAGGCCCAAGATGGAAAAAATACAATGACTACCACACGCACCTTCACCCCAGAAGAGGTCTGCTCAACCGCCTTGTACGGCGTCGGGTTACTTAAAGACCTGACCGATTACGTACCCGACGAGCTACGACTGAACTTCAACACTTTCGTACAAGAACTGGACCGTATCGGCTACGGTCGCATCGACCTGGACCCTCGAACGGAGGGTAAGCCGCACCTCAAACCCAAGAAATCATGCAAGCCACAGGAACCTACGATGCAGGAACTCGAAGAGATGGGCCAATTTCCTCTCTTCCCATGCACGACACCGCAGTAAGAACGAAGAGTAAGTCCAAACGTAAACCACTCCCTCCAGGTCAAATCGGCCTGGAGGATATGATTCACACTTTGCACTATGGCGAAGGCGCGTCGAAAGATGCCGCCTTTCGCCATACAGTGCGCCTCTACGATTACCAGGAAGAAACGCTCCAGGAACTCGCTCAAGCCGAAGAGGCAGGCCATAAAAACATCATGCTGGAGCTTCCGACCGGATGCGGCAAGACCGTAGTAGCGGGGGCATTCACCGAAGACAAGCTCAAGAAAGGCAAGCGAGTCCTCTTTCTGGCTAACCGGGACATCTTGGTAGGGCAAGCCATTGAAAAGTTTCAGTTGAAACTGGGCATCTATCCGCTTCGGGAGCAGGCCAGCCAGAGGGCATACACTCGCTTCGGCTCCGGCGGGCTCGACAACAACTGCGTCGCTGGTTCGGTGCAGACTATGCACGATATGGGGCGACTGGAGAACTGGAGTCCTGATAGCTTCGACTACATCCTGAGTGACGAAGCGCACCGCTGCACAGGCAATGGCTGGCGCGGTATCCGAAGTTACTTTAAAAACGCCGTACACATCGGGCTCTCCGCTACGCCCAGGGCAGCCATCGAGGCCGGTCTATTCCAGAAGTCGATTAAGCCAATCACCTTGGCTCAGGCCGTAGAGCGCGGCTTCTTAGTCGATTGCCATATCCACCGAGTCAAGACGGACATCGACCTTTCCAGTATTGGACTGTCGGGTAGTGGCGCAGAAAAGGACTTCAACAAGAAGCAGCTCGACGAAGTGATTTTTAAGCACACGTCGATGCTGGCCACCTCCATTAAAAAGAAGATTGGAGGAATGAGGACGGCAGTGTTCGCTCCCTCTGTCGCTTCGGCGCAGGGGTTAGCTCATGCACTCAACGACCTGGGAGTAACTGCCGAGTCGGTTTCCTACAAAAGCCCCGATCCAGTAGCCGTCATTGAGCGATTCAAAAACAAAGAGTTTCAGGTCATCGTGAACTGCTTAATACTTTGCGAAGGCTGGGATGACGGCGACGTAGAATCTATTGTCATCTGCAACCCCAGCGTAAACCGTGACAGGTATGTGCAGATTGTCGGACGGGTACTGCGTCTTCCCGAAACGATTGAGAAGAAAAAAGGCATCGTGTTCGACTACGCAGGCGTCTCTGATAAGCACGACCTCATGCACGCTGTCGATGTCTTTATCGACGGCGACCAGAGCGACCCATATAACGTCGAACTACGTAAGCGGGCTCGTCAACTCGTCGATAGTGGAGCCGAAACCGATGGCCTCAAAGCCGTCCAGCAGGCCAAGAAAGAGATGGCCGAGATGGTGGCGAACGACCCATCCAAGCGTCGTAAAGCCGAAGAAATCCACACCGAGGAGAAGGTCGTCGTCTTCGACCCCATCTATGCACGTGTCCTGGGTATGCCGACGCAGATGCCAGCCAAGCAGTTGGAGCAGAAGCCAGCGACGCAGCAGCAGAAGGACTTCATTACCCGCGTCAGTAAGGGCAAGCTGCCGACCGAAGGGCTCACCTCCGAAGCGGCTACCAGGGTCATAATCGACCTCAAGAAACGCATGAAGGAGGGCAAGTGCCTTCCCGCTCAACTCAACCTACTGCGCATTCTCAATTGCCCTATCGAGAAGCGCCTGACCATGACTACCGCCGAGGCTAACAAGTGGATCACAGATGCACCTAAGCCGGAGTGGTGGGGGAAGAAATAACATCATGAACCGAATCACCGCACAGCAAATCAGAGCCATAGAATACGTTATCGGAACGCTCAAGAGAGAAATGGTTTCCGATAAATACATCTCCGAAATAACGAGCCTGTCTAGCCTAGAAATGGCGCAGGCGCTTTCACATGAGGAAGGCCGAGACATCCTCCACCGATTGCACCAACTACTTAGAAAGTGCAGGGGTCAAGCATGAGAGTCATCATTGCAGGGCCAAGGCACTTCACTGAACCCAGCCATTATAACGAACTCTTACTCGCCATCAGGGAGAGTAAATTCGACATCACCGAAGTAGTGTCTGGCTGCGCCCTTGGAGTTGACACCTGGGGCGAAACCTGGGCGCAGGTAGTTGACAATCCCATCGTTCGATTCCCCGCTAATTGGGAACGATGGGGTAAATACGCTGGCCCCATCCGGAATCGAGAGATGGCCGACTACGCAGATGCCCTCATCGCTCTCTGGGACGGAAAGAGTAAGGGGACGTCGCACATGATTAAAGTCGCCACAGAGATGGGGATTAAGGTCCACGTGCGCACCGTAACGGAGTCACTATGAAAATAATCATCGGAAATCTATGGGACGAACTGGGAGTCGCCGACATCATCTTTGTCACTACCAACGCCCAGCTCAGAGCGGACGGAGCCCTCGTCATGGGCAGGGGAGCTGCAAAGGAAGCTATTGAACGGTTCCCCCAACTCCCCTTCAATCTAGGTAAAAAGATACCTGGGGCTATGAAGAACCGAGGTGCCTATGGCCTTGTAGCCGACCCAGAATCCACTGCGGGAAAAACCAGGATAGGCGCCTTCCAAGTCAAGCATCACTGGCGAGACGAAGCGGAACTTCTGCTAATTAAATTCAGCACCGGTTGCTTGAAACGCTGGGCGGAAAGGTATGCAGAAAAGCGTTTCGCCCTTAACTTCCCCGGTATCGGCAACGGCAGACTGAAAGAGGAGGATGTCCTTCCTCTACTGGCAACGTTGCCAGATAACGTATTTATTTACAAGTTGCCACCGACATGAAACCACCTAAATCACGCTCAGGCAGTGCGTTTACCCTGCTGGAAATCGTATTCGTCATTGCGATTATGTTAATCCTGACGGCCTTACTTTTTCCGTCCTTCGCTCGTGCGAGAGAGAATGCGAAACGCGCTTCATGCCAGAGTAACCTGAGGCAAGTCGGCCTGGGCTTCATGCAGTACGCCAGCGACTACGATTCTTACTACCCCTGCGGTACGCTGGTAGAGCCATCCCCTTATCTGGGGGAAGGCTGGGCCTGGCAGTTGTCTCCGTATCTTAAAAGTATTCAGGTCTTGCGCTGCCCCTCCGACCCGGCTCTGCCCAGTAACCGCCGGGGCGATACCAGGCCGCACATCTCCTACGCCTACAATAACTCCCTGGTGAGAGTCGCTGATAACTCCGGCGTCTTTGCACTCCGGCCCCTGCAAGCCTTTACCCAGCCCTCCAGTACTGTCCTACTTACCGAAGTGCATGGCGGTAGGTTCGACAGCACCAGGCGCAGCGAATTGAGCCCCGTCACTAATGGCGTATCACTGTACGGCGCTAACCTGGGCAGCGGCGACAGGGCACTGCGCCTGGCGACGGGCAGGTTCAGTAACTCCCCGGTTTCGAGCCACATCTGCAACTGGGGATACCCAGACGGCACCGCCTACGATCCCGCTCACCTTGGAGGCGGAGCCAACTACCTCGCCGCCGATGGCCACGTCAAATGGCTCCGTCCCTGGTCGGTCAGCGCTGGTTACTACGCCAACACCGACAGCAGCCCCCAGACGGCCACCAGAGCCCAGAGCGTAGGTTTCCAGGGAGCCAGGCAGTACCAGCTCACCTACAGCTACCGATAAGGAAAATATGAGACTATTCAAACGCCGCAAACTGCCGCCTGGACTGCCGATTAAAGTCCACTACTGCCCAGAAACCCTCAAGCAGTGCTCCGGCTCACAGGCTGGCGCAGACAAGATGCTGAAACTGATAGGCCAGAAGCGATACCGCAACCAGGCTTATCTCAAGACGTTCCTGTGCCCCTACTGCCACTCCTGGCACCTGACAAGCCGAGGCGAGAAAGTCTACGTACCGCCACCGAAGAAGCCGGTACTGGACATCATCAAAGAACAACTTTACGAATGGAGGAGGGGTTGGATATGAAAAACACATTAAAGCAAAGCCTGCTAGGCAAGACAGTCGAATTTGACATCGCGTACCCGCTCGACGCAGCCAAGAGATTCAAGAGGAATTGGCAGGTCAGAGGGACTGATGTCGCTCCAATAGACCGATGCCAAGTAAAAGAAGGCGTCATAGTCGGGATGAGGAATGTCATCATGGCCAACTACCGCTACGAATGGGACCACGAGTGCGGCGGCTCCGCGACTGGAGATACCGAGATGGTGTACCTGGTCTGCCACGACATTTATAAAAAGCCCATCATCGTTCGATTCCAAGACGGACGACTGAAATTAAAGGAGAAAAATGCCCAAATTTAAATTTTACGTATCGGCTAACTATGTCGGTTCTGCTCACAAAGCGGAAGTCGAAATTACCGACGAAGAACTAGAAGGAATCGAAGGCGAAGCCAGGGAGGAGTACATCGAAGACTATTTTAAAGAATGGATGTGGAATCGCCTAGACACCTGCTGGGCAGAAATCAAGGAGGAGGACTAGCCTTGCAATTTCAATCAAACACTAAAGCACTCGCCCAGGCCGTCGCGGTCGCTGGCAACGTTTCCATTACTGCCCCGATGACTGGACCCTGGAGACAGGTACTCGTCAGGGCCAACGCACTCGACAACACCCTCTTCATCGCTGGAACCGATGGAAACGTTGCCACGACTGCCAGGCTCCAGCTCGAAGAAGGCGACATCGAGAAATCAGGCCAGGCGTGCCTACCAGCTAACACACTTATCGAATACTTAAAGTCGGCGCCCGGCGATACGACTCGCATCGAAGCCACGCCAACATTCTCTGTCGATAATATCCCCAACGGCACCAGAGCTGTCATCAAATCCGGTGGCTCTCGGCTCTCGCTCCAGGGCACTCACCCTGACGACTTCCCCAACTTCAATAAGCGCGACAGGTTGTGGAAGTGGGAGGTCGATGCGGACGAGCTACTGCAAGCCCTGCGCTTCGTCATCCCCTGTATCGACCAGAGTAAGGGCGGTCCTTACAACGCCGTCTCGATGCAGAATAGGGGAGGCGTGTTGGAGCTGTGCGCTTTCGACCGCACCAGGGCCGCCATCACCGAAAGCGTCGCTGTCTTCAGTGAGTCAGCCGAGTCGGAAGGCAAGGCGCTGAACGTACCTCGCAGTTCGATTGATGCACTCGTCGTAGCGCTGGAAACGGGTAAGGGAGAGCGTAAAGTCACCCTGTCTGCCCTGGGCTCACCTGGCAGTATCGACGCCGTACAATTCGCCTTAAAATAGGAGCAGGCCAGCTACCTGATACGCACATCCCTGATGTCCGATTCCTGGCCCGATATTAAGACCCTCATCGCCAAGCCGAGCGCTATTACGATACGAGCTAACCGGCGGGAAATGGAGGGCGCTATGCGTCGCTGCCAACTGGCGCTGGGCCAACTGGACGAACTTAAAACTGACGATCCGTATATCGAACTGTATTTCCAGCGAGACAAAATCCAGCTTCATGCGATGGAAACTGGAGGGCGTAGAGCCGAGGAAGAAATCAGTGCAGTCGTCCAGGGATTACCCGATGCAGTCCTCGAAGGCAAAATGGGTATCAGTATCAAAGCCCTGGCCTCTGGCGTTAAATCCATCGACGTAGATGATGTGCTGCTCGACTACGACTCAGCGACCTCATTCCTACGGGTACGCCATCCCGACCACCAGATGCTCCACGGCATATCGCCTATGCACTTGAGGAACCAATGAACTGTCACTACTGCGGCTTCCACGGCTGCTATATCTCATCGGAGCCAGAGAAAGTGAAGCGCTGTATGCTTTGCGACAAGGAGTGGGTGCCCAGCGAAACGAGCATCATCCTTGGACATAGAGCGACACGTTTTTTCACGATGGAAGACCTTGAAAAAGTCCAAAAATACTTCAAGAGGAACCAATAATGACCATCATCATAGAAATCGGCAAGCCTTTTCAGGCCAAGCCAGGGAAGCTGGACAATAGCATCATCGTCCGACGCTGGTGGCTATTCTTCGCCGTCAGCAAATTAAAGGTGCCTTTCAGGGAGTTCTGCGAGACGCCATTCAAGTGGAGCAATTAAAATTATGCACGATTTCGGAATCAACTTTTCCAAAGACGAACCTCCTATCCCCACTCAGCTTCATAGGCAGGGATTAAGGTTTAAGTTCTCTATCGACCAAACCCGCGCCAACCAGGCCAATGTTTGCCTGCAATTATTGGAAGGCATGGGAATCATTGATGGCGTAGAAATCCACAATGCACATAAGAAGCTACTGCTCTGGATAGACAAGCACATCGAGAAGATTTAACAAGGAAACTAAATATGCCGAATGAAATTCACGTATACGACATCTCAAAAAGAGAAGAAGATGGCTGGCCAACGAACCAGCGCTGGTGGGACAAAGAACTCAAAGCTGAAGATGGTAAATTCTGGAATAGTGACGGCTTCGGCTGGCTCTACCTGGAAATCGACGGCCTTAAACTCAAGCAGCCTGTAAACATTACCCCTGCTCGAACCTGGGTCAATGACAACATCAAATTCAATAAGCAGCGATACCTGGGCTTACTCGAACAGATGGAGAAGAATACGTCGCTTTACCTGAGAAGGAAGTCAACATGAAATCAGGAATTGAACTTATTGCCGAAGAACGTGAGCGGCAAATCAGCAAAGAGGGCTGGACGGCCCAACATGACGACGAACACGAAATGGGGGAGCTTGCAAAAGCAGCAATTGCTTACACCGAGGGCGCCTATCTGAATTGGCCCTTCGATGGCCCTGAGCCGAAATTTGGGCTGCCTATGCCCTTTTTGAGCGAAATAGCCCCGATAGTGATTCCAGGGCGCATTAGGGATTTAACGAAGGCTGGTGCGCTTATCGCCGCCGAAATAGACCGCCTTCAACGACTGGAGCCAAATGAATAACGGCCTCTTCCTAGATTTAAGCATGAAATGTACGGGATGGACTGCCGACTCAGACGAAGCCTCAGTCGAGAGCGGCAGGGTGTCATTCATAACCCCCAAGCACAAGTTTCCTGCCTACCGATTCTTCCTCTTCAATAAGTGGCTGCAAGATACCTTCACAGTACAGCAGCCGAGCGTCTGCGTCTACGAGGAGCCTCATCTGCAAGGACGGGGCGCTACCCACGCCCTCGTAGGGTTATCGACTCGTGTAGAGGAAATCTGCGCCGTCTACGGCATTCCTTGCTACTCGGTCCACACCCAGACCCTCAAGCTACAGGCGACAGGCTTCGGTAATGCCAGCAAAGAGGCGATGAAGGCCACCGCTGCCTCCTACTACCGCCACTACGACCCAGCGCTCGATCCAGGCGGCGATGAGGCCGACTCGCTCATGATACGGCACGTATTCAGGACCAAGGGGCTAGAAGCCATCCTGCCGAAGAAGAAGCCGCCAAGGAAAAAGAAAACATGATTAGTTATGAAGACTGGCTTTCCAGCCTAAAAGTCGGAGATAAAGCAATTTACAAGTGCGGCGATGCCGAAGAAGTCGTCGAAGTAACAAAATTGACGGCAACTCAAATAGTTACCACGGCAGGCAGGTTTTACCGAGTGCGTGGCACAAATTACGGAATAGGAGATGGCCTTCCGGCAAGCGCAGGCCACCTAAGCAGGATTTCAAACCATGACTAAAGAACTCTCACATCAACTGGCGTTACTCGCCTCCAAACTCAACATCGGCGTCGAACACCTATGGGGTGTACTCGTCAAACAGGTTTATATCGGGGCCGTCACCGACCTAATCCAGTACGGCATCATGATAGCCCTCACCGTCATCTTCTGCAAGAAGTTAAAGGCGCAGAAGTTCGACGACAGCGACGACAATGCCATGTACATCCAGTTAGCTTATGCCGGTGGTGCATTCGTGTTGGTCACGCTCTGGTCCACTGCATTCTTCTGCTTCCCTAACACAATATCCGCCTTCTTTAACCCTGAATATGCAGCCCTGAAACTGTTGCTCTCAACCATCAAGGGGGAAGGATGAACAAACCCCATCTCATCGGCCTGCTGGGATACGCAGGCTCAGGCAAGGACACCGTATTCCAGGTCGCATTCGACCTACTGTGCATGGAGTGGCAAGTGGCCAGGTTCGCCTTCGCAGACATCCTCAAGCATGAAGTCGCCGAGTCTCTGGGCGTCAGTCTCGACTTCCTGAACGACAACAAGAATTATTTTAGAGAGACGCTCCAGCATTGGGGCCAGAGAAGGCGAGAAGAAGACCCCGATTACTGGATAACGCAACTCGGCGGCTCTATGGTTGGATGCCCCTGCGACTTGGCCTTCATTACCGATGTGCGACACCTCAATGAAGCCAACCACATCAGGAAGGCTGGCGGCCTCTTAGTGCGAGTCGTCAGGGACGGCGTAGGCCCAGCCAATACCCACGAATCAGAAACGGAAAACGAACTCATCATCGCCGACTGGACTATAAACAATCCCGGCGACGAAGGCATCAAAGGCGAAGTAGAACGCCTGCTCATAATGACAGGCTGGATGGAAAAACCACTATGAATAACACCAAAAACCAAGGAATGGACTTCGAGGACTGGCTCGACGAATACCGTGAAGCACTGGCCGAATACGGCTGCGACTACTGGGAAGTTGACGAGTGCAAACGCCTTTACAACAAGGGATTTACACCGCAACGCGCCGCCAAGGACGACGCCGACTTTATGATGAATGGATAAAAAACATGACCAACGAACAACTACAAGAAGAAATCGAGGAGCTGAAAAAGGACATCAAGTACCTACGCGAGTTCGTCGATGAGGACAATTTCGACGCGATGGCTGGCTCTGTACCGATGTTCGAGGAGGGAGATGTAGCAGGAGAGAATCCCTACTATCCACTCGACGAAGACAAGGTGCGGTTCAGCCGCATTGCTCGTATCTGGGAGGGAATGATTATCTAATGGAAGACGAATGCGAATATCACTACACGCCAGAAGAAGTGGCAGCGTTTACAACTTACACGTCGAAGTGCCACTTTGAAGACACAGACAACCTACGCGACATCATCGCTAAGTTAGCTCTCGACCTCCAAGAATCGAACAGATTGGCCAACAGACTCGTCGCAGAAATCGACTGGGTTTCCGACTCCATGCCGACCGACTGGAACGACCTCCTGGAAGGTATGCCGGAGGATTATTAATGAAATACAAAGTCTATGGCACCATCCTGCTCAATTGGGAAAACCTCGTCGAAGCGGACAGCGAAGAAGAGGCAGAAGAAGAAGGAAAGATATGGGCCGAGGACGGCTACGGCCTGAATTGCCCCGTCGAAAAGCCAGAAGTTCACACCGTAGAGCAGGTCGAAAAATGAAATCGCAACTTCAAAAACTACGCGATTGGCTGCGCCGGGAGATCCTCGGCCAGCTTACACCTAAGCCAGCCCGCATCACCTCTTAAAACTATGAATACCCCCGCCAAATCAAAACAATCCAAGGTCGTAGCCCCTCCAGGCTACTTCACTACCGCCGAAGCCGTAGAACTGACCGGCCTCGACCGCATCGCCCTCAAGCGCCTGGCCGACACTCTCGGCTTCAAGCTACGCCGAGGCGACAACACGCTGGGACGACCGGCCAACTTCTACTCGGAGCAGCAGGTGCAGGCCATCATCGACTACAAGTCAGGCAAGCCGTTTGCCACCAAGCTACCTGACAAGGTAGAGATATATGCCGAAGAACTAAAGAGAGCCTACGACGATACCGCTCCACCGACGCAGCACGAGCTGGATGCGCTGTGGGATAAGACGGTGAAGCACATCAAATCGCATGGACAGAACCGCTGCGCTGCCGCCTTCTGGCTTGATAAAGGTCGCCTGATTTATAACGGAGAACTGACCGTCGAAGTCGCCTTCTCGCACGAAGAAGACCTGCGCCAAGCCGTAGCCGGTCGAGAGAAATTCCCGCTACGAGACTGGGTTAACGAGGCTATGGGGTACGACATCGACCGGCCCCTGGTACTCAAGATGCGAGAGAAGGCGGCGGAGCCATTGCCGCAGACGGTCGAGAAAATGACTATCGAAGATGTCATGGAATCGGCAG
>Ga0164304_10000509_pt1 | contig 11191 bp, 2 predicted proteins | sample Whisoiple_217_MG_FD_110216 | JGI IMG/M metagenome (GOLD analysis project Ga0164304, IMG submission 110216) | Soil microbial communities amended with pyrogenic organic matter from upstate New York, USA - Whitman soil sample_217_MG | ecosystem: Environmental > Terrestrial > Soil > Agricultural...
AATAGCTAAAAAAAGACAATGATTTCCCTGTTTCGCGACTTGTATCCGAAACTATTTCTGAAGGTTATAGCCACCATAACTGTTTTTTGACAAAATATATATAAATTTTTCTTTATAAACACCTTTTTAATTAAAGTTTTGATAAAAAAGGGGAAAACTATTAAGTAATGTTGCCCCGGAGCCAGCGCGAGAGGGATGACATAACAAAAAAAAATCAATTGCAAATGTCATTATAAGTAGGTAGGCACGAAAAAACCCAACTATGTAAAGATAAATGAATACGGAGAAGAAATCTACCGATGTCATAAAAATATGGGTGCTCGCTTAAGGGTATTCCTGACACGCGCACGCAAGATAGAACCCTGTTCAACCTCACAACAGCAGATGTACCCCAGAAAGTCAAAGACGCCCGCCAGAATCATTCGGTTAAACGCACAGGGTTGGTACGTCGAAAAAATAGCGGCTAATGTCAATTGGACGGCACAGACTGTCACAGAAGTATTGCATAAATGGGAAAAGTTGGGGATAGAAAGGCTGTGGGAAAGACCGCGCCGAAGGGGGAAAGCCAAATGGAAAGAAAAAAACTTAGTGTTTTTGGAAGAATGCCTCAGAACTGAACCCCAAACATATAACAGTCATCAATTAACCGAAAAATTAGAACAAGAACGCTCGATTAAATTTAGTCCCGACAGATTAAGACGGGTACTCAAAAAAAGCGGGCCAATTGCAAGAGGGTCAGGAATAGCCACCAAGCAAAACAATACCCGATAGTCTGCAGCCAGAAACAAGCCGATTTAGAGATGCTGGAATTATCACTACTCGTTCCCATAAATTGACTTAAAGTATTTAGATGAATCCGGGTTTTGCCTGTGGAGTGAACCGGGCTATACCTATTGTTTTAGACGGGAACAAAAACCTTTGGAACAAACTTTCGCCTCGGTCCGAGATTAAGCATTATCGGATTTCTTCAACAGCAAATCAGTTTTGTTTGCGGCAAGCGTAATTGGGGGTGTGAACCGCAAGTGTTATATTCACATGATAAAGCAAGAAGCCGTATATGCCGAAAAAACCGGACGGACTAGAGTAATTGTCCAAGATAACGGGTCGATACATCAATGTCGTGAAGTGCAAAAACTCTGACCTAAATCGGAGAGCACGGGTTTGTACATTTTCTTTTTACCCAAATATTGCTGCCCCATGAATCGAATTGAATTAGAGCGGCAACATCTCAAAAAATATAAACTATCAAGCCAAACATTTGAGGATGAATTAGACCAGGCTTACGGCATAATTTATGGTGTTCGAGCTAGGGGAGAAAGAGGAAACTAAAGTACACAACGTGTTAAACTTTACTCGGAGCGAACAGGCTAACTTTTCGTTACATACTTGTAAAAATTCCCCCCACTTACTTAGCAGTCGCCAGTATAAGGGGATACTTCGTTTTGAGCCAACCAGACTGAGCATAAATACCTTGTGCGATCGCCCGCAAAGTACGATCGATCGCCAGCTTCAAAGGTTTCGATTTCTTAAAAAGGCTTTTAAAATTTCTTTAAGAAATCGAAACCACAGACTTTCGGTAGTTGAGGCAGTTTGATTTGAGGAATCGAGAGCAGACTGCGCCGGAGGCTCTCAAATTGAATCGGATCGGGCATGAAAGAAGCAGCAAGGTAATACTAACTTGTCTGTGGCTCTGCAACAAATATACCAGAATCTTCAGGGTCTGGTATCCTGCCCGTTTCAGTTGTTTTACTAGATGGTTCGGGTAAAATTGAGGAAACATAATTAATAGATAGTGCCACTTAACAATTTCGCTCCCATCTTTTTTTAGATAAAGTTGGGTAAACCCGCCACTGGTGCGGCTTTTGACTCTTGTTGTCACCGTCAATACGGAGAGGTTTCTTAAGAATGGACAATCAAGGAAAAAACGTTTGAATCGTTCTATCTCTGACGCAACTTGGGGTGAATTGATGAAAGAAGATTGAGTATCTAGCTGTACGCCGTGGAAAAATGGTAATTAAAGTCAATTCTAAACATTCCAGCCAAGAATGCAGAAATTGTGGTCATATTAATCGGTCAAACAGAGATGGCGAAAAGTTCATCTGTGTAAAATGTGGTTACCACGAACACCCTGATATCGGTGCTGCGAAAACCATTAGAGATAGAGCTTTGGAAGTGGTACGCGGGGACTCTCGCGTTACGGAAGTGCAATGCACCTAAACGCCCAAAATTTATCACCAGGCTCAAAAAGCTTTCGTGGTGAGGCAAGGGAATTTTAGCGATCGGAATATTAAGGCCACAATGTCTTAAAAATCCCCGTGCGTAAACGCCGGGGATTGTAAACACAGTGTCTCTTCTTTGTCAATACCGATTACTGAATCGGCCCTCTAGAAGGGGTCTCACACAAATCCTTATGAGCACGGAACCTCACCGGCTTGCTGCATAAAAACCTGCTTGTAAGTCGAGCAGCTCTTAGCCAGAATCATTGGACCTAACGAACCTTTCCCTCCCAACCACTGATTGCTACCATCGAGCGACGGGATAAACCCTAGCATAATGTTCGGCTCATTCAGCTTTGTTGAACTACTTCCAAGATCCGCTAACAGTTTGTTCACTCCATCCTTGTTCAGCAGTATCAGCTTGCTCATTGTGACTGTGTTATAAGCAGGGGGGAACTTCTGGTAGTCAAACGGCTCATTGGGGTTAGTGTAGCCCGTATCGTTAATTTGCAAATATTTCTTGTTGAAAGTTTGCAGGTTCACTTTTTCCCCAGAACCCTTCGCAAACACTTCGTCAAAGTACGTTTGTGGATTCTCAAGGTATGCTTTTAGCTCCTCCTTAGTCATCCCAGTCGCGCTCTTAATAATGGCATTATAAATGTCATTCTTAAGCTCCCTGATGGGGGCTACTAAGAAGTCAGGGATAACCTGAGCGATAATGTCACTAATTTTGCCTGCGAGTGCCGCAAACTGTCCAACTGCGTCCGGTGCACCAGACATTGATATCAGGTGATTGTTGACGTAATTCTTGAGAATGCGTTCGGCCTCGTCAACTTTCGTCTTTCTGTCAGGGTTAAAGAACAAAGCCTGGGCAACCTCGTGGCTGACCTGAGGCCATGCTTTCAAACCACTGTCGATATCTTTGACCCAATACTCCTTGTACGTCACTATTAGACCATTCGCGGTAACGTAAACGGCTTTCTCGGTCTGGATCGCCACCGCCTGAGCACGTAATACTGTGGCGCTGCACCTAAAATCAAGAGGTTTGCAAGCGTTTGCCGCCCCAATCTTTTCGTCGTAGCGCCGATCGTAATCCGCCTTCTTGGCGTAATAGGCGTCGATGTCTGCCTGTAGTCGCGCACGCAGGGTAGAGTAGATGCGCGGCACGGAAAAGTCAGTGCCTGCGCCCCCTTTTTTCAACAGATATTTATCTAGCACTGTCCCTGGTTTCGCATCGACCATGTTGCGATAGATAAAGTCCTCAACTCCGGCGATGCTTACGTTGAAGAAATTAGAGTCTAGTTCTTGCTTATCAAGCCGCTTATCAATGTATCCCTCTACTAGAATGTGCTTTATTGCGTTTTCCGGTCCCTCCGGCGGTGCGATCTTGAAGGGAGCGCCAGTGAAGTTATTTATGAATGTGTGACCGTACATATCTCCGGCGGCGTGCGTCAGAAAACCTACTACGAACGCTTTGTCGTTACCCCGAGGAGGGGTGGCGAACCACAGAGACGTGAGCCAAGCGTTAGAGTTGCTAGTAGCGATCTCGCTAGGAGGGTCTGTGCTTTTTGGCTCTGGGTGGATCACCTGCTGCCCGGTTAATATATCCGGGTAAGCGTCCGGACCGAGTATCCCTGCACGGTACTGTGACGGGTTTGCCTTCAGCGCTGACAGAATATCGCTGTCAACCGGGTAATCTCCAATCTTGGAGAGTACCTTTCCATTCCCGTAATCAACGCGGTAGATGCTTACTTTGCCATCATCAAGCGCGTCCTTTAGCGCCTGTTGACCGAGGTAAACATGGGTAGTCGGCTTCCAGGCAAGAGCGGGGGGCGCATTGGCAAGTATTCCAAGTACAAGCACTCCCAGTAAAGTTGCAAGCTGCAAAAGTTTCTGCCAGTGGCGGATTTTATTTGTGATTCTCTCTATCTTGGGTTGTTTCATGTGTTCCTCCGTGATTGGATATTTGAGTAGGACTAAGGCAAACTCGCACGCTCGAATTGACTTGTAGGGTGCTCTACTACTTTGATTAGGAACGGATTCTCAAGGGTGTAGGATAGTAGATAGTCTTACTAATTGTGACACTTGCGCAATACCAAATTTACATGAGGTTGTAGAGAATAAAGGTACTATATGAAACGACATCCTACTTCTGGTACCTCAACGGGCTCTGGCGATCGCCGATCGTGCAGAAAGTGAGCGATCGACAACTAAAAAATAGCCGCACCTAAGTGTCCAAAAGAACGGTTGCTAATGTTGCGGTGGTTGAAAAATCGACAAATCGCGATCGCATAAAGCCCTCGTTGCACCGCTATCTTGGACAATTGCCAATTGCCAGAAAGTCAGCCGGTTACCTAATTTTGGGTCAGTCCGATGCCAGAGCACTTTATATCAAATCTGTTAGCATCGGAATTATTCCTATCTCTCTTCTCTTAATCTGCGTGAATCGGTGTCAATCCATTGTTATCTGCGGTTAACAAATTCTCTTTTTTTAACCGCAGATGAGGGCAGATAAACACAGATTAACGCAGATGAGTTATATGACTTCGGGTTGCACGGTCCGTGGTTGACTGTTGACTGGATTTTACGCCCGACGATGCTACCGGATTTGGTATTAGCTATGAGACAGGGGTTTTTTACCCCTGTCGTACTATCAGACTCACGAGTTTCTTGGAATGTCTGAATCCGTGCCAGACGCCCGAAATCAGTCTCAAATCAATCCGAAACTTGCAGCGCTGATACTGTTAGCAGAAACTCCGGTGAGAGAGGCTAAAATCTCCCCTGTTTGTGCAAACCGGATTAGTGTTGCACCGCTATCTTGAGCAATTATCAATTGCGAGAAGGTCAGCCCGTTACCCAATACTAACAAGTCTTGACCGACTTCAAAGTCATCGATGGCGTCAATACCAGAATTGGTGGAAACCAAGAAGCGATCGCTCCCTACCTCCCCTACTAAGGTATCATCGCCCAAATCGCCACTGAGGAAATCGTTACCCTCACTTCCTACCAGAATATCATTGCCTTGACCGCCGTAGAGGGTATCGTCGCCCTTTTCACCAATCAGGATGTCTTCACCTCGATTGCCAGAAAGGAAGTCACTAGCTGCACCACCTGTCAAAGTATCAAAACCCTTTCCGCCGTAAAGGGTATCGTCACCCATTCCGCCATCTGTTAAGTCGTTGCCCTGATTGCCATTCATCCAATCATTGCCATCAAGGCTAAACAGCAAGTCATTTCCTTTTTTACCGCGCAATACATCGTCGCTAGCGCTACCGATAATGGTATCGTCGCCATCCGTGCTTTCAGTGGTATTTGAACCATCTTTGACGAGTTCTATACCGCTGCTGGGGAAAGGTTCTTCGGAGGTAGACGGTGTACTGGAGTCCTCTGTATCTAAAGTATTGCGGACTGTTGGATTGTTAGCTGTCGCCGACTTAATTTTGGTAGTTAGAGATGCACCAGTATTTTCGGAAAGGGCCGACTGAATCGTTTTATTTCCGGCTGCAACTTGCAGTAAATCTTGGGCTACTTCTCCTTGTGCGACTTCTTGTATGCGGGCGATTTCTGTCGCGGCATCTGAGGGCGAGGAATTGCTGGATGCGATCGCACCAATTCGCTGATTTCCCTCGGCAATAATTTGGGCAGCATCCGCAGCAATACTAGATACTTGCGGTGCTTGCAGTTGACTCGTCGCCGACTCAATAATCGCCTGCACTTGTGTGGAATTGCTTAAGTCGAGAGTCCCAGATTTAATTTGATTGGCAACGGCGGCAATTACGCGATCGGCAATCTCATTTTTCGGGGTAGTTGAAGCACCGCTAATTAAATTTGTGACCGAGACAATGGTATTTTGCACCTCAGCGTGTGCTGCATAAACCGCCAAACCGTTCGGGTCGTTTTGAGTAATTGCCTCTAGCGGGTCGTAGCTAGTCAAGTCAATTGCTGGCGACAGTCCCAGTGCAGATTTAACCTGAATTTGCGCCTGATTTGGGTCAGTACCTTGCTCGACCAACTCGGTCATTAGGGTAGTTAACGGAGTGACGACAACAGCATCTGGTGTGGCAAATAGGGGCGTTTGCTGCGGCAAATCAGTAGAGGTATTGATGCCATCAATAATGGCAATTCTGCCTTCTTCTGTTTCAAGGTTGCCACTGTTATTTTTGTCGAACTTGTCAAGAGAGACATCTAAGTCAAAGCTGCCATCGGCGTTAGTAATTGAGAACGGTTCGCTGTCATCTTTGACTCCATTAAAGTTGGCATCGAAGAAGACTGTCCCCCCGGTTATGTAACCGTTAATTGCTCTGCCCCTAGTTTTAGAACTCGGCCCCAGACTGAAGTCAGCTAACTCAAATGTGGCAAAGTTCTTATTGTAGACTGTTTTTTTGAATATCCAAAATCCTACTTTAACTTTAGCGCCCAAGAAAGCATTGACTTTTCCTCTTACATCAAACAGTTGCGAGGGTTTGCCGATCCGGGAAGCTATTTCTGATGCTCGGATTTTGCCGTCACCGCCTTGTTTGGGCTGGAATTCTCCAATATCTATCAGATCGATGCCGACTTTTCCTTCAATTCCACCTTTTAAATAACCCTCGAGAACTATCACATCTAGCCCAAAACCTGCGGCAATACTAGCGTCAAGAGTTAGTTCATCAACATCTGGCCCTGTACCGTCAGCATTCTGGCGATCGCTCACATAAAATCCATCCAAAAGTTTGTCAGCAGAACCCGCAGCAAAATTAGAGTTTTTCCACTCGCTTAATCCGTAGCTATCGTATCCAAATCCTAGATTAGCTGAAGCACTAAACTTGCCTTCCAGTAAACCCTTGAACGGCCCCCATATCGGAAACTTTTGCTCGACATTAAAGTCAAACCCCAGTTTGGGCATCTGGTAGCTTAAAATCGGAACATCCGGTTTACCTAGCAGCAATTGAATCGCGGTTTCCGGTTTAGCCAAGATTGGCAAATCAAAGCCCTCAATATCTTGTAAAGCATTTAAAAACTCCTTGACCTTGCCGTTTGTTTTGGAGTTTATTTGTTGGTTAGCGGTTTGCTGTACCGCAGTCTTTGGAACCGGGGAAGCATTCTGAAGGTTAGCACTTTGATCGGCGACATCTATATTCTCCAGAGTGTAGGAACCCAAGTCGATTTTATCGGGAGAGTTTGCTATTTGGTTGGCCAAATCAACAACTTTATCAACCTTGGCAACGGCAGTTAAAAAGCTAGTATCGATATCACGACCCGAGATTTTTGCTGCCAGTTCTAGTACGCTGACTTGGCCATCCCCATTTTTATCAAACGGTCCAGCTAGACCGATTTTAGACAGTAACTTGGTGTCGGCATTGAGGAAGTTGATAACTGGTCTGAATGGTTGAATGACATCGGAAATTTTACCGATAATTGGTTTGGCAAAATTATTGACAAATGTCCCCAGATCGAGTTGCATATTGTTAAATGCAACTGTGGGCTTTTGCGGCCCGGTTAATTGGCCGTTTGCGTAATTCAGGATGGGCCAATTAACGGCTAAGTCGAAGTTATAGGACGGGAATGCAGGATTGCCGTTGATGCTGGTTTTTGCTGTGAGACCGAGATTAGCATTGCTCGTTAAGTTGGCATTGAATAAGTCTTTAAACTGATAGTTGCCTTGCAGTTCTGGCAAGGTGAGGCGAGCTCCATCATTCGGGCCGCCCAGATTGTCTAAGTCATTGAACTTGATTTCAAGGTTGGCATCGACTTTAGTAAGGTTTTTGGTATCGTTTGCCAGGTCAACTTGGAAAAAACCTAAGTTGCCTTTTGCCTTGAATTGGTCATCTAGGCCCAAGTCTATGTTGGCGGTTAACTTGGTTTTGTCAGTATCTATGTAGCAGCCGAACTCTTTACTAACACCAACTCCTAGGGACAAGTTGTAGTTGTATTTTGATTTGGCTTTTCCATCTACATCTAAGCTTAATGCCGGTACTCCTAAGTTGGTCGAGAGATTGATGTCGGGAAACTCATATTGCTTGCCCAGAGTAATTAGCAAGGTACTTTCCGCAGCACTCGAATTCCCAGTGAGAGCAACGTTGAAGTCCGGTCCAAGTACAGTGCGGAGGCTAGTTTCTAACTGACTCAGACTTTGATTTCCCAGATTTTTAATCGTATCGACTAACTTAGTCTTGATCTTGCCAATAAAGTCTGGGGAAATGTTCTTGAGAGGGCCGACAATGGGTAGGTTAACTGCCTGTAATTGGTCGTCAAGAATTTTTTCAAGTTTATCCAATCCAGCTTCTACGCCGCACCAATTCTTCGTGTCGATGGTATCATCAGGTGTCGGCGGTGTCGGCGGCGGTGGCGCTACATCGTTATCAGCGATCGCCACTGTCACCCCTGGCACCACAATTGCATTATACTTAGTATCAGTGCTGCTCACACTGTGAGTGATATTACCGCTGTGCGCTCCTTCGACAACCGTATCATCAATAGCTTGCACCGTAACGGTTTGAGCGACATTCCAATTGTTGGTCGTGAAAGTTAGAGGCGCGATCGCCCCTATCTGATTACCTGTTGTGAGAGTAATGGTAACAGGGGCTCTCGGCTGCGAGTTCAGCACCGCAGTGTAGGTACCATTGGCACCGCCTTCTGTAGCAGTTGTTTGGGTAGGAGTAATTGAAACACCAGCGGTATCATTGTCCTGATTGCTAAGGCTAACATCCGCTAGATCTCGGTTGTTATAATTCGCATCGGTACTAACAGCAGCCCCCGTGACAATTTTATAGTCAATATCGCCGTCAGCAATGCTATCCTCAATCCCTGTTACTGTCACCGGCTGCGGTGTATTCCAGTTAGCGTCCGTGAAAGTTAAACTATTAGTCGAAACTGTTCCCTCGGCAACATTGTCACTGTTCAAACTGATAGTAACATCAGCAGTAGGTTGAGCGTTGAGTTTGACTGTAAATTCTGCTTTGCCGCCAACTTCACTTGTAGTTAATCCCAATAGCGGATTAACAGTAAAGCCAGGTTCGTCATCATTAGTAATAGTTGTAGTAGCGGTAGCAGCGGTAATTGTCGGCGTTCCGCCCGGGCCTGTGGGACTTGAAAGGGTGACGGCTATGGTTTCGTCTGGTTCACCTACAGTGTCGCCTAATACATCAAGAGTAATGGTTTTGGATGTTTCACCGGCGCCAAAATTAATCGTGCCAGTAACAGCATTTGCGCCAGAAGTGCCGCCGATGTTGTTGTAATCGCTGACGTTTGTAGCAGTCCCGGCGATCGTATAATTGACGCTACTTGCCCCGCCAGTGTCGCCGCTGCGAGTCGCAGTGAAAGTCAGAGGCTTTGTGCCGCTATTACCTTCGTCCATGCTGGTAATATCGGCGGCGATGGCATAAGAAACAGTACCGTTATCCGCAATAGTTAATGTTGTTTGTTTTGTTGTACCTGCAACGCCACCGGTGATTGTGCCAAAGTTGAGAATTGCGGTTTCGGCGTTTTCAGGGAGATTGTCAGGTTTGATAGTAAATGCAATATTCTGGGTGAGTGCGGCACCTGTTGCACCTGCTGGGAATGTAATCGAGGTAGGGGAAAAGGTGTAGTCTGAATGAGCGGTGGCTGTGCTGCTGGGGTCGATGACAATTGGTACAACGACATCGGCAAAGGGTGTGCCACCGCTGATGGTGATGGGGATATTAACTACCGTGTCTGTTGTCCCTTCAATGTCGCTGTAAGTTGTAGCCCCGAAATTAACTGTATTGGGTGTATTTAGCAGAATCGAGGTGTTTTTATCGGCCGAGTTCGCCGTAGCTAAATCGGATAAGCCATCTTTGTTAAAATCGCCTACAACAATACCTTGGGGACTGGCTCCCACAACAAAATCAGTGGCAGTCCCAAAGCTGCCATTGCCACTTCCCAACAAGACGGAGACATTGCTCGATGAAAAGTTGGCTGTGGCTAAATCGAGTTTTCCATCGGCATTGAAGTCACCACTAACAATATTTTGGGGGTATGTTCCAACGCTAAAGTTGGTAGCTTCACTAAAGTTTCCAGTGCCATTTCCTAACAGTATTGATACGTTGTTTGAGCTTTGATTGCTGGTTGCTAAGTCAAGATTATTGTCCCCGTTAAAGTCTCCTATAGCAATGTAATTAGCGCCAACTCCAACGGTAAAGTTAGGGGCGGGGGCGAAAGTGCCATCAGCATTCTGCAACACGATGGATACGCTAGAACCAGAGAGCGCTATCGCTAAGTCTGACTTGCCATCTTTGTTAAAGTCGCCGACAAGCACAAAATAGGGATTTGACCCCACGCTCAAATTAGTAGCTGCGCCAAAAGTACCATTACCATTACCCTGCAAGATGGAGACGTTGTTAGAGTTTGAATTGGCTGTAGCTAAGTCTAAATTGCCGTCCCCGTTGAAGTCTCCCACAGCTACGCTATAGGGACCTGAACCCACACCAAAGTAGCTGGCTGCACCAAAAGTGCCATCACCATTTCCTAACAGGAGAGAAACGTTGCTAGTCCCATAATTAGCCGTAACCAGGTCAGAATTACCGTCAAAGTTAAAGTCGCCTACAGCCACAGACAAGGTATAGAGCGCGGTCGGCGAGTTGGTGTTAAGATTAGTGGCAGCGCTAAATTGGCCAGTGCCATCTCCCAATGCGATCGAGACGTTGCGATTGGATCCAGTGGTTGCAAAGGCTAGGTCAAGATTGCCGTCTTTATTAAAGTCCTCAGTGGCAACAACTCTACGGAGAGCGTCGGTTATGGGAAAATTAGTCGCAGCACCAAAAGTAGACAGAACATACTCGTAACCAGCTAACACTTCGGCTTCAAATACCAGCGGTGTTTCTATTGAACCGGTGCTCACTTCTAATTCCCAGTCGCCGCCCTTTGCTACACTTCCGGTGAGGTTTTGGGAAGCCGCAACACTCGCCCCGGTTAACTCACTCAAGCGTTTGACAAATGCTTTACCTGTCTCGCCTGCTGCTACACAGCACCCGTAC
>Ga0164304_10000510_pt1 | contig 11188 bp, 10 predicted proteins | sample Whisoiple_217_MG_FD_110216 | JGI IMG/M metagenome (GOLD analysis project Ga0164304, IMG submission 110216) | Soil microbial communities amended with pyrogenic organic matter from upstate New York, USA - Whitman soil sample_217_MG | ecosystem: Environmental > Terrestrial > Soil > Agricultural...
GATCGCTGGGCCGGCACTGGTCGGGAATGCCGTGGTGGTGGTGACGACTTCGACGTTGAGCTCGGCGAATGGGATGGCGGGGTTGAGAATGTCCAACCTGGGTTGCGGTGGAATCGTGCGGTGGTGCAACGCCAGCGCCGCCTTCATAACTCCGGCCACACCCGCTGCGGCCTCGAGACGCCCGATCGCCGCCTTCACGGAACCGACAAGGAGAGGGTGGGATCTCGATTCGGCGCGACCATATGCTTCGCCGAGAGCTGCTAGTTCAATGGCATCACCGGCGGCCGTGCCGGTGCCGTGCGCCTCCAAGTAACCGATCTGGTCGGGAGTTAAACCCGCTTGGGCGCAGACCCGTAGCGCCAGATCGTGCTGCGCCCTGCGGTTCGGGACGGTAACGCCCGTCGCGCGCCCGTCATGATTTGTCCCGCTGCCCTCGATCACCGCGTAGATGCGGTCGCCGTCGCGCACGGCGGCTTCGACCGGTTTGAGGACGATGATGCCCGCACCCTCGCCGCGTCCATAACCGTCGGTGGCGGCGGCAAAGGGTTTGCACCTACCGTCGGGCGACAAAGGCCTGTCCTTGCACAAGCTGACGAACACTTCGGGATGCAGCATTACGTTCACACCGCCCGCCAGCGCCACCCCGCATTCGCCGCGGACCAGCCCAAGCGTCGCCTCGTGTATCGCCACCAAGGACGAAGAGTATGCGGTGTCGATCGTTAGACTCGGACCGCGCAGGTCCAGCGCGTGGGATAACCGGTCGGACACGGTCGCCGACAACCGGCGGCTCTCCTCGCGGCGGTTCATTGCGATCATGGCCGACGAGATATGCCGAGGTGTCTCGCTATCGTTCAGGATCGCTCCAACGTAGACACCGACGTCGCGGCCGGAGACCAGGCTGGCCATACCCGCGTCGTCGAGCGCCTCCCACGCCACTTGCAGCGCCCATCGCTGCTGCGGGTCCACTACTGCGGCCTCGTTGGGTGACATACCGAAGAACTCGGCATCGAAATCCCACGGCGACATCGTGACGAATCCACCGTGGCGCGTATAGGCCCGCCCGGGTGCGTCGGGATCGGCGTCGTAAAACAAGTCGGCGTTCCACCGCTCGGCAGGCGCTTCGACGGTCCAATCGCCATGGCGCAGCATGAAATCCCAGTACTGCTCGGGGCTGTTGACACCGCTAGGCAGTCGACACCCCATACCCACGATCGCGACGCCCGTGCCGATACCCATGATCAGTTCTCCGCATTGTTGTTAGTTGCCAGCATTGTTGGGGCACCGGGGTCTGCACGCGCCGCTACGTCGCGTGAGATGTACCGGCCGTGAAACCGATACCTCAGGGGCAGGTCGATCGCCGAGGCCGAACCGCTCGTGGAGGTGGCGGAGCGCTGGCGGCGCCCACCAGTTGGCGCGTCGGGCAATTTTCATGAACGCGGGCACCAATACCGTCCGCACGACGGTAGCATCGATAACGATCGCGATCGTGAGGCCAACGCCGACAAGCTTGAGCAGCGTGATTCCGGAGGTGGCAAGCATAATCAGCACGACAGCCAGAATGCCTGCCGCTGAGGTGATTATTCTTCCCGTCAGCCCTAGGCCCACGGCGATCGATTCGACGTTGTCTCCGGTCATGAGATAGCGCTCGCGGATCCTGGAAATCAGAAATACCTGGTAGTCCATCGAGAGCCCGAAGGCTATGCAAAATACGAGAATCGGCAGGGTGATGTCGATGAGGCCGGTCACCGTCGGCTTACCAATCAGCCAGCCCAAGTGCCCCTCTTGGAAGACAAATACCATTGCCCCGAATGTCGCTGTAAGGCTTAACGCGTTGAGCAGCAATGCCTTGAAGGGAAGGAAAACGCTGCCGGTGAACAGGAACAGCAGCACAAACATCGACAGCACGATGATCGCCACCGCGAGGGGTGCCCAATGACTGATGGCCGCAGTGGTGTCTGCCAACATCGCCGCAGTACCACCAACAAGCACCGTTGCGGGGGCCGGAGTCTGGCGAATGTCGTGAACCAGCTTTGTCCCTGAAGCCGACATGGGGTCGGGCTTGGCGATCACGTCCAGCCAGGTTGCCGCAGCGCTGCTGAACCGTGGAGAATTTCCGTTCGGTAAGGAGAGTCGACGCCCGTTTACGTAGGAACCTGTAGCGGTATCAACGCGCTCAACGTTGGGGAGGGCGGAGACTTGAGCAGCGTAGTCGGTGATCGCCGGGTCCGTTTGCTTTGTCGTGCCGCTCTGTACGAGCACGGGGATTGCGCGTGCGGCGGAATCGTCGAAATGAGTCCGAAGTTCTTGGGTTGCGAGGTGGGCCGGAGCCTCTGGGGGCAACACGCGATCGTCGGTGAGACCAAACGATGCTCGGAGAAAAGGCGACCCCAGTGTGATGAGCAGGGCCAGCGCGACGACTGCAGAAGTGTAGGGTCGGCGCATGATTCGCTTGGCCGTGCGGTACCACCATCCACGAGCTAACGTATCCCGCGAAGCAGTGGGTCCGCGGCTGCGGCATCGCTTAAGCACATAAAAAGTGTCAACTCGCCGCCCGATCAGCAGGAGCAGCGCCGGCAAAACGATTAAAGCGCCGGCTGCTGAAAACATCACAACAGTTATTCCGCCGTAGGCGAAGGACCGCAAGAAGAAGAGTGGAAAGACCAGCAGTGCCGAGAGCGATAGCGCGACGGTAATAGCCGACATGAAAACGGTACGTCCGGCGGTCCGCATCGTGGTGGCGAGTGCCTCGTTGACCGTCTGTCCGGTTGTCAACTCCTCGCGAAATCTCGACACGATGAACAGCGAGTAGTCGATCGCCAAGCCCAGCCCCAGCGCGGTGGTGATGTTCGCTGAATACACCGACACGGGCGTGAAGTGAACGATGACCTTCAGAATCGCCATCGTTGCCACGGTCGCCGTTCCAGCTATCACTAGGGGCAAAAGGGCTGAGACGACACTGCCGAAAACCAGCACCAGCGTCAGTAACGTGAGTGGGGCCGCGATCAGTTCGGCTCGAAGCAAGTCGTGTTCGGTACGGCTGCCGACCTCAGATTGCACTTGGGCTTCTCCGGCCAACGCGATTCTCACGCTGCCGGCCGCCTGGGCTAGAGCCGGAGCCAACTCCGCCGCATTACGTGCAGCCTTGTCAGTATTGCCGGCGACGTGAAGCATGATGAGGCCCTGCGTGCCGTCTTGCGATCGCAAGGTTGGCGTTGCGCCGTCCCAGTAGGACACAAGGTCCGTCACCGATGGACTTGCTTGAGCAGCCTGTTGTACTCGGTGTGCAGCTGCGACAACCTCCGGATGGTCGACACCCTTGTTTGAAGACAGGATGACCACCAGATTCGGTGTGCCGCCGCGGAACTCGGCATCTAGTTGCTCGGATGCGCGACTCGACTCGCTTGCCGGGTCATCGAACCCACCGTGCATCAGGTGCTTGGGAGCGTCGAGGCCGTACAGCGCCCCTGCTGCAAGGAGCAGCAGCGTGATTACCAAGGTAATCACCGCGGTTCGGCGTTTAGCTGGATGTGCAAGTCCGTGCCTAGAGGTCGGCCAAAGCTGCCGTAGGCGCGGAGTCGTCTGAGCTGTCGTCGAAGCCATGATCATGTCGCCTTCGCTGTTCGATCAATATCAGCCGGTGGCGTCACATGCCCACCCGTCGAACACCATGCAGCAGATCCCAGAGCAGCGGCCACGTTTATGTGCCCTCTAGACATCCCTAACACCACCATGGCTCCTGAGCGTCGACAGGTTGACAGAGGCGCCGTTGAGCTGACAACGGTAACGGTGTTGGGTTGCAAGAGGCCTCTCCGAGTCCGCGCTCCGCCCGAGCACAGGGTGGAGGTCATTCCCACCTCCAGTGCACGGCTAAAACTGGCCGGACCAGACCTGACAAGCCGTGAAGGTGGTCAGGCGGCTGGTGCAGTTCGTTATACGCAGTGAATTCCGTTGTAGCGGAGCATCTTCAATGATTGGGCGGCCTCACCGTGGCGCACCGGTTAGGCGGGAATGCGGGTGTCTTCGCCGAAAGCAGCTTCACCACGACAAATCGCGCTTTGGATACCATCCCACAACCGTGAGCGAGCGACAAGGGCGGCGTTGACTGTTCGAGCGCATTCCCTCCACTTGTCTTCGTCGTCTTGGCACAGGTCCGCGAGCATTTGCATTGCCATTGGGGTGTGCTCTTCGCCATCAACCTCGATGTGCCGCTCCAGGTAGTCCAGGAATGTCTCGAGGCCGCCGACCTGTTTGTTGACAGCCACCACTTGAGAGAACATTTCCGGGATCAGATCTTCGCGGCCGAACGCGAAGGCCGCAGCTTGGCAGTGCACCGGAGCTGACTCGATGAACGCCCATGTCGCACTGACGAATTCGGCAGAGGGATGCGGGACCCTCGCAGCCCTCAGTGCGGTTGACACTTGTTCGTTCGCCTCGAGCATGCCGATGAAGCGGTCGATTACTGATCTGTCGGCTCCTGCTTTCGTCATACCTGCGAGGTACAACTCGAAGTGACTGGTATAGCCACCACCCAGTTGGTCGCTCTCCTCGACCATAACGATGTCGTTGATGAGGCGACGGCTGGCGGCCGGCCCCCTGGGTACCCATGGAACCTCAACGCATGTCAGATTGCGCTGCAGTGACTTGAGCAGAGACATGAAATCCCATACTGCGAACACGTGATGCTCCATGAACGTCACTATCGCTTGATGGGTATTGAGGTTGCCGTACAGTGGATGCATGACCACCCTTTGACGGGTGGATTCCACCGCGTGCTCAAGAAAGTCGATTCCTGGGTGGCTCTTTCCCCAGTCGTACCGCGACATAACTTTTCCCTTCTGTTCTCAATCAGCGTTTCTGATCTGACGGCCATTTAAAAAATGCAGAGTGGCTTGCCGGAGATGTCAAACCCATATACGAAAAGCAGTCACGTGGCATCGCGAAGTGTCACGTGCACGACACATGCGTCATGTCCATCGACCTTCGCCGACAGGACGAGCGCCCGACAACAACTGGTCTCGGAGCGCAACGCGCCGAATCTTCCATGTGGCGGTCCGCGGAAATTGGTCCCAACCTATCTGAATCGGGTCGGCCAGTGGAGGCATGCCACTAGTTGCCTGGCTCCATCGACCCGGGTCCAGCGGTACATCGTCGGCGGTACTGAGAACGGGCACCGGCTTCTGGCCGTCCACGGCGAGCACGACAACCTCGGTCGTCTCGGGAAGGCGATCCAGCAGCACGTCTTCGAGTTCGAGCCCGCTGGCGCCCGGTATGCGGTCGATTTCGCGATCAACCAGCCGGACCGCACCCCACCGGTTGATCACTCCCAGGTCGCCGGTATTCCAGAACCAGCCGTTGCGCTTTCGATCGTGCCGTTGCTGTTCGCCAACGTAGGCCAACGACCTTCCCGGCTGCGACACCTCAATCAAACCGACTTGTCCAGAACTGACTTCTTTCCCCGTCACCGCATCGATAGCGCGAAGCTTGCACAGAAAAGGGATCGGCCATCCGAGAACCTGGGTAACCGGCGGTCGCTTGCCGATGTGGCGCACAGATCGGCGTAGGTACGGACGGATGACGATGGCGCCCGCCTCGGACTGACTCCATGACTGTACCCACACGGGGAGCCGCCGGTCGGTCGCTTGCAAGAATGTGCGGATCGTTCGAGTATGGATGGCGTCGAACGAGTTGATGTAGAGGCGGACGTTTCGGAAGGGACGATCCGAGTCGCGAGCGAATGTTTCCCAGGCAAGGTAAATATTGGGTAATGTTTCAACCACGGTCGGTTGGGCGTGGGTGATGAGTTGCCGTGTCGCATTTGACATTGGATCGGAGAGCATGAGAACCGTCGGCGTCACCGTAACCATCGCGGCCAGCGCGGTGGCCATGCGCTGGTGGCAGAACGGATCGCAATAAGCGACGGTGTCGCGCCCGTTCAATCCTATTATCGGCCACCGCTCGGCTTCGACAAGCGCGAGCGAATAAATCGAATCGGCCGAATGAAGAACGAGCTTGGGGATGCCCGTCGTTCCGGATGTGTGCGTAATCATCATCGGCTGATCTGGGGGCCGCAGCGTTATTCGCGCCGATGCAGCATTGCGGAGATTATCCAGGGGGATGACATCGTCGCGGTCGCCATCGTCCACCGAGATCGTCCTTCGGGTCAGTTCGCCAAGTATTCGCGGGCTTAGATCCGCGGACCTCAGTTGGTGCTGATCGGTGATCAGGAAAGGTTGATCCAGCCGAGTGAGCAACGCACGAACAATTTCTGGACTGTGTGTCCAAGCCAACATGGCGGGTACCGCGCCGATACGCGCCGCGGCGCAGGCGAGCAGCACCACGTCGAGATGATTAGCTTTGAGGATGGCGACACGGTCCCATGCCCTCACGCCGGCGGCGTACAGCCAAGCCGAGGCTTGGTCGACCAGTTCTGCCCACTCACCGTAGCTGCGGTCGGTCCCGCCGCAGGGGTCGATATCGGCCGGTCTGTCCACGATCACCCGTTGGCCCGATGCACGCTGGGCGGCGACGTGCCAAGCCTCGCCAAGGTGTCCAGTAGCCGGCACGCGCGAGAACGGCGTGATGGCTCGGCGAGTGCGGGTCGGTGCGTAGTCAGTCAGGAAGGGTGGTATCAACGAGTTGTCGTTCACCGTCAGGGTGCGGTCTCGCAAGGTTGTCATCTTGATGTCACCAATCTGTGGTAGGGCGGGATAGCAGGTGTGCGCTCATTCTCAAGGGTTGGTCACCTCTCCACGGATTCGGTCACCGGGATCTGAGCATTGCCGTCCAGGAATTTCACACCCGGGCCCAGCAAGCCGCGCAGGATGGAGCACATGTTTTCGCGGAGGGTGTGCTCAGCGATCGGATCGATGATTCCGGCGAGACTTGGCATGCCAAGGTCGAACGACGCGGTGAAAACGACACGCACGTCGTGGCCGACCGGTGTTACCGTCCAGGTGCCGCTGAATTTGTCAAAGTCGCCATCCAGTTGCTCAAAGTCGATCGTGCGTTGCTCTGAGTCGATTTCGTCCCGTTCTGTCCAACACAGGATTCCGTTGCGGAAGTAAACCGACCACTCCGAGAGGGTCGCCCGATCCAGCTCGGCGGTCACTTTTATTTCCCGGACTGCCTCGGTGTAGTCCTTGTATCGAGGAAAGTCGCTTATACGGGCGAAGACTTGGTCTGGATCGGCAAAGGGCACCAGGGCCTCTATCTTCACGTAACGCATGATCAGGCACTCCGTGAGAGATCGGGGTAGCGCATCGCGAGCGCTTTAGCTGCGTCAGCGAAAGCCTCTAGCAACCAGCAGATCTGGAGGCTTGTCATGATGGCAGGCGGCGTTAGTCTGACGACGGTGTGCGCATTGAGAGAGTGGTTGACAAGCACGTGTCGATCGAGCAACTCAAGTACGAGATCGCCGGCGAGCTGTTCGTGGCGCATCTCGATACCGATCAGAAGTCCGACACCACGAATCTCGGTCACCAGGTGCGGGCACGTGGTCGTCATGATCTCACTGAGACCGTCGATCAGCTGGGCGCCCAGATGCGCCGCCGCGGCAACCAAATCGTGCTCGCCGATCGCCTTCACCGCGGCCGCTGCGGCGGCCATCGCGACGGGTGAGGCAGCGAACGTCGAGCTGTGCAAAAACGGGTCACGATCGAAGGGCTTGTATGCGGCTTCCGTTGCGACGATTGCTGCAACGGGAACGACACCGCCGCTGAGGTTTTTGCCGACTAGCATGATGTCCGGTGTTACCGCTTCTCGGTCAGCGCCCCACCAACTGCCCAGCCTTCCTAACCCGGTCTGTATCTCGTCGAGCACGAACATTGCGTTGTGTTGTCGACACAGTCGGGCCACCTCACCCAGATAGCCGCACGGTGGGACCACAACCCCTCCTTCGCCTTGCACTGGCTCGACGACGACGCAGTAATCGCGGCCATCTGCCAGGACGTCACCCAGCGCGGCGGCATCTCCGAAGGGCACATGGTGAACGCTGGGCAGCAATGGACGGAACGGTTGTTGATATACCTCGTTGGCGGTGAGCGACAGGGCGCCCATCGTTTTGCCGTGGTAGCCACCTTTGGCAGAGACGAGATTCGTTATACCTTGTGCACGAGCGAGTTTGATCGCTGTCTCGGTAGCTTCGGCGCCGGAGTTCACGAAATGCACTCGTGTTAGACCTGCCGGCGCAACTTCTGCCAGCGCGTGTGCTGCTCTCGCGGCTGTCGGTTCGAGTAACAGCTTAGTCGACATCGGATGGCGGTTAATCTGGTCCACCACAGCCGCCGTCACGTCCGGGTGCCGGTGCCCCAGGAGAAATACACCGTATCCACCGCAATCGAGATACGTTCCGCCGCTTTCGTCGCAAACCAGAGCGCCGCTTGAGGACACTTCCATGACCGCGCCGGTCATTTCCGCCAGGCGGGCCCGTCCGCGACTCAGGTGGCGCTTATATAGCCGCAGTGTTTCTCGCGCGCTTGCGGTCCCTACGGTCATGCGCCTACCTCCAACAAGTTGGTTTCGATTCGCTTTGCAGCCGCGAGGTAGCGGACGGAGGCGGCGAATGCTCGTTCCAAATCCGACTCGCACGGACACCGCAGGCCTGGTATTTGATTGAGCGACGACTCGAACGGCTGTGCAGCGCTAAACAAGGCGGTCATCGCCAGCATGTCGTCGAAGCGTCGGCGAGCTATCGGCGGTAGCGAGCTGATGAAAACCGGCCGGACGAGACGATCGATCATGTCGGGAGCCACGGGCCGAGGCCGGGTCACGTCGATACCGCGATGTTGGCCAATCTTGACGACGATATCTAGAAGCTTCCCGGCGACGGGTGCCGCCGGGCCCGCCGTAAGCCAGTACTCGCCGCCATATTCGCCGCGATGCATCAGAGCGGTGATGGCTTTGGCCACTACGTCCTGGGGAATGACGTCAATACGCGAATCGGGGTTGAGCGGCAGCAACGGCATGGCGTTCCTCAGTACCGCCGCAGCAAGAGCCAGTAGCCCCTGAAACCTTGCGATCTGCCCACTCCATGAGTCACCGATGACCACGGACGGACGCACGATGATCGCTTTTACGTTGCTCTCGCGAACCTTTTGTTCCGCGGCTTGCTTGGAAGTTAAGTAATGGACCGGGTCGGCGGATGTTTCGCCCAGCTGCCCGCGCGTCGTGTCAATTCGTGCGACAAAGGCGGAGCTGACATAGATGAGTAGCGCGTCGGCCTCGGCTGCGAAATGGACGACGTTCTCGGTACCGCGGACGTTCACCTCCGAAGTCTCTCTGGCCCCGGTAGCGAAGTCGGTTACAGCTCCGCAGTGCACTACGGTGTCGATCTGCGCCGTGAGGGTGTTATACGTCTGTCGGCTGAGTCCCAGTCGGGGCTTCGTGAGATCACCGTGCACTTGCGCCACTGGACCTGGTGGTCGCCGACGATGGCTCAGGGCCACTACCCGGTGCGCCCGAAGCTCGGGTATCAGTGCGCTACCGACGACGCCGGAAGCGCCGGTGAGGAGAACCGTTCTACGTAGGGAAACCATGTTGAGCTCCTTGGTGGTGCAGGCGAAGCGAGCTACGGAACTCGGAGGGGTTGGCCAGCGAAGTATTCGCACAGCGGCTGCGCCATCCGAGCCCGCGAGGGTGGATGAAATGCCATAGCAGCCGACGCCGAGGCCAGGTAAGCGATATCGCTAGAACCAATAAATTGCATGCCGCCCAAGGCTTCGACGCTGCGCCGGACAATCCACGCAATGGTGTCCTGGGCGGCATACCGGCAGACGAGCGCATCGACGAAAGTAGCCTCGGTGCTGCGCCCACTGCTCAGAGCCGCAGCGATCCCTTCCACCGAGCACGTCACAGCCTGAGTCGCAATGAGGAGATCAGCGCGTAGGGCGGCGTCTGCTTTGCCAACCTCGAGCACCCGCTCAACTAACGCACTGGCAACGCCGTTGTAGGAGGCGGTCATCAGAAGCTCGAACCAGAGGAACCCGGTGGTTTGGAGAGCGTCAAGTGGTTCTGCGGGTGCGGATTCTGTACGCATGACGAGATCGAGCGGTATTTCGACCTCTTGCAGGACGACCTCGTCGCTCTCCGCGCCGGCCAGGATGTTCGTGTTCCAGAACGGCCGCACGTGCATGCCTGGGCTGCCAGCGGGAATCAGTGCTACTGCTAGCTGCTCGCGTGAACCGTCCTCGGCCGGCAGGCGAATGGATGCAGTGAGTAGGTCCATCGAACGACTGAGGCTGCATGGCTTCTTGCTGCCGTTGATGATCACCTTGCCGTCGCGCACATCGGCACGCATTGTGGGAGACAGGATCGCCTGTCCCGTGGTGCCTTCGGCGAATCCCGAGGCGACCAGTAGCGCCTCACGGGCTATACCCGCCAGGAGCATCCATTCGAAGCCCTGACTGCCTGAACAAGTTTCAACCACGGTGGCGACAGAGAAGTGATGCATCGTGGTAGCCACTGCTAGTGACGGAGATCGTGACGCGAGCGCACGCTGTACCCGCACTGCCGCCACCGCATCGGCGCCGATGCCAGCATGTTCAGTCGGCACCAACAGGCCAGGGCCACCGTGAGCCTTGAAGGCCTTGAGGCCTGGATTGTCCGGCAGCTCTAACTCCATCAGTGAGGTAGCCGCGAGCGCGGCGTCCAATCCAGGTAGCAGTTCCTCGAGAACGTCGCGTTCCCGCTTTAAAAAGTGCATTTATATCTCCCATCGCCGGACCGCTCACCCAATCCGGGATGCAGGACCGTGTTTAAAACCATGATTGACCGGGCGGATTGCTCGGATCGACTAAAATCAGAGCCCGAACCGATATTTTGGTGTTGTGCGGAAAACGAGGCCTTCGGCCTTGGCGCGCATCGCTTTTCTCTCTCGTGGATCTGTGGCGATGCGATGAATTTACGGGCCGAGACCGAGGTGGACCATCGTGCAAACACCACAATCAGCAGTGGTGCACGCACCTATCCTTAGTAGTGCCACGGTGATGCTCGGGTCGGAAGGCATGGCCGTGCTGGCGGTGTCTGAGCGTGACGGCGAACTGGAATATGCCGTCGAGAGACGACTCGGCGACCGGCTGGTACCCAGTATGCGGGCGATCGCGCCGTTGCATGCGCGTCGCTCGACATGAGTTCGGGATTTGCCACCGGGATCGTCGATCTGCATCGCGGATGACCGATTGACGTCATAACC
>Ga0164304_10000512_pt1 | contig 11169 bp, 3 predicted proteins | sample Whisoiple_217_MG_FD_110216 | JGI IMG/M metagenome (GOLD analysis project Ga0164304, IMG submission 110216) | Soil microbial communities amended with pyrogenic organic matter from upstate New York, USA - Whitman soil sample_217_MG | ecosystem: Environmental > Terrestrial > Soil > Agricultural...
TCATATGATGATTTGACAATACCGTATATTTTTAATTCTTTTCTTAACATTTATACGTAAGATTTATTTGCGCGACATATATATTAATAGTATTAATAAGTATATACAATAATATTAATATTGTATTATTGTGTATTATTGTATTTTATTGTATTATTGTATAATACATCCGTGGTTCTGATTAATAGATCTATCTGGGCCAGATCCACGCTTCTTTTTTATTTCATCAATTAATTTATATTTATCAATTTCTTTATATTTCTCAGCATCATTGGGGATTATTCTACCTTTGTAATTATTAAAGTAATCTTTAAATTTATTGAACTCATCTATAAATTCACTGCCGTAATAGAATCTTGTATTATTTATCCATGTTTTAGTACCTTTATCTATATCAACTTGTATGGCATCTGTTTTACCATTTAGATTAAATGCTCTAATATAGGAATTTAATTTATCAATAGCATTACTTAAACTATCTTCGTTAACAAGTTCTCTTTGAACAGGTATAGGAGTCTGACTTTTTAATTGTGTTATTTCATTTTCCAACTCTTTTACTCTTAATTGACATACATCAATTTTATCCTGCAATGCTCTCATACCTGTTTCATATTGATTTTTTAATATGGTATAGTTTTGCTTCTCTGTGCGTAGATTTTCAACAGTTGCGTCAAGATCTAATTGTGCCGTAGTATAGCTACTTTGTGCAGATAATAAGTCAAGATTCATACTATGTAATGATTGCTTTAAATTAGCAATATCTTCCATTGAATTATTCAATTTATTACGTGTAGATATTAAATCATCTTCGTATGAAGTATTTTCTGTAATACATTCTTGATATTTTCTATTAATAATATCATATTTCTCACGAAGAGATTCATAACGATCATTAATGATATTAATATTAAGCTCATGTACTTTATTTAATTCACGGCATCTTTCCAAATCTTCATCTTTTTCGTTAATTTCTCTTTGTTTTGAATTTATAATTGCTTGCTTTTCTTTTTTACATTCTTCTAAATCTCTGTCCATTTGATCTATAATTGCTTGCTTTTCTTCTCTACATTTTTTTAAATCCTCATCTTTTTGTGCAATCTCCATTTTCTTTGTATCTAAATCTAATTTCATATCATTTAATGATTTAGTTAAATCGGCGATCTCCTTTTCCTTTAAATCTATAATTGCCTGCTTTTCTTCTCTACATTTTTTTAAATCCTCATCTTTTTGATCTATAATTGCTTGCTTATCGGTTAAACCTGTATTTAATAGCGCTAAGTCTATATTTAATTGCGCTAAGTCTATGTTCAATCGCGCTAAGTCTGCATTTAATTGATTAATTTTCTCTTGCTTCTCATTTAAGCCCGCATTCAATTGAGTAATCTCCCTTTGCTTCTCATTTAAGCCCGCATTCAATTGAGTAATCTCCTCTTGCTTCTCATTTAAGCTTGTATTCAACTGAGTAATCTCCCTTTGCTTTTCATTTAAGCTTGTATTCAACTGAGTAATCTCATTTTGCTTTTCATTCTTTTCATCTTTACATTCACGTAAGTACGCATAAGTAATAACATTTTCTTCTTCGACGCTCTCCCTCATATGAACCTGTTTAGAAAAGTTTGCCTCAAAATCTGCCGGAATACTATCATTAATTTTATCTAATTGTTCAATACTATAATTTAATCTAGATATAATGATATTTATTGTATTAGAAGTTCTTAAATTCTCTGGGATTGATTTATAATATTTTTCTTGCGTATCAATATATTTTCTTACACCATTGATTTGGTCAGTAAGTTTTATATCATTTACGCCAGTAATTAATTTCTTCTCAATAAGATCGAGTTTACTTCGTAACTTATTAAATTCTTCCATATATTAAACTCTTAAAAAAAGTTTATAAAAATAAAATATTCACAAAAAAATATTTTTACTTTTTTGTGAAATCTTACTTTATTGTATTAGTAACAAGTCTTCTTTATAATATTCTATATATTTATTCATAATCTTCTAAGCGGAATGTGTTTGTTCCACTATATTCGGTAACCTCAGCGGCAATTGCCTCATGTCCATGTACAACCGGATCTTTAACCCAGTCTAATTGTTTTCTCATTAACAATCGTAACACTCTTTGCGATTGTGCAAACCATTCTACCATTCTTACTAGTTTTGATTGATATCTTAAATATCCTTCGTATACATTAGCATTAGTAGTATTAATAGGCACAATAGCACCATCTTTAATATATGTTAATACTGCTGCTGCAGCAGCATCATCTGCAGCAATATCTCTAGCAATTAGTACATTATCAGCATCCTCTAATAATATATTTTCGGCTACAATTCCAATATTTCGTAAATCATCGTTATCTTGATATAATCTATTAATTAATACTTTATTCCATAGTTGATCACTAAGATATTTAGGGCGACCGAGTGACAATGATGTTTTGCCTTTATAAATTTTATAAATCTGATTTCTATATTTTCTTAAATTCTTGTATTCAAATGGCTTTTGTAAAATATCTGATAATTCCTTTTCTGGAGAATTATCTGGTCTACCATCGCAAATAAACTCCTCAATAAATTTATCGAATGTGTATGCGTAATTTTGCAAGTTAATAAATGGAACTTCTCTTTGCATAGCATGAATATTAATAGGAACAATATTCATATCTAGAATGTTATAAATACGTAAATCTCTACGATTTAGTCCACTTAATGCACCAGCACCGCCTCTAATACATTCTAACATTTTGGTTCTAACATACTTATAATTATCATTTTCTACCATTCCAATAATATATTCCGATCTACCATAATCTGCGTGAACGGCATTATTCTCTAATAATTCATGTCTGCCAGTTTGGCATGATAAATTACTGACTGTATCTCCTGTAACATAAGCATCAACTCTATTACGTTCAAATAATCCATGCATATCTGCCCATCTATGATCCCCTAATACTTGTTTATGATACATAAAGTCAAGTACCCATCTAGACAATAAAACTGTGTTAGCAGTAACATCACCCATATATTTCTGATCAATTTTAGAAGCACCACCTACTTTAGAATTATACGCATTAACAATTGCATCAATGCCAGGCGCATACTTTACTGATGGTTCTTGTTTATAACTCAACAAACCACGAGTACCATATGCAAATTTAAACTCAGCTGATCCAACCCCAACATCTGGTCTAGGAATAAGAGATAAATTATATCTAACAACATTGTTAGCTTGAGCAGCTCGAGGAACTGGAGCATCTGCTTGAGGACCTTGATCTGCTTGTTGACCTTGATCTGCTTGTTGACCTTGAGCAGCTTGTTGACCTTGAGCAGCTTGAGGATCTGGAAGAGCTTGTTGACCTTGATCTGCTTGAGCATCATTGGCACCATCTTGAGCATTAGCCGCTCCCGGTATAACACGGAAATTACGCATATTCATTAGATGTGTAACATGAGAAACAGGCATATATGGAGTATAACCATTTCTAGCATTATAATCAACAATAGAATCTAAATAAGTTTCAAAGTACATAGGAGTATCATTTAACTCTTTTTGTACATCAGTGATACATCTTAACATAGATTTCGCACTTTGAGATACATCTTCAAGTAATCCTTGTAAATATACTTTTCTAACATCGGTACCTCCCTGTCCTCTACTTTTATTTTGTTGGGTATAGTCAGGTACAGAATCGTTTACGATATCAACTTGCGCAATATCTGCGACATCTAAATTAAGACTAGTCTCATATAAACATTGACGTAAAAAGTCTGCTTCTTTAGCAAGCAGACCAAACTCCTTTTCAAAAGCTGGTAAGTAAGCTCTTAGTAATTCTTTTTGATATTCACCAACTTTGACAAAGCTATCTTCTACATATAATAATGTAGCTCCAGTAACACGATCGGCCTGTTGTGTCATAATACCCTTTAATCCATTAGCAATGCTTGCGAATAATATCGCTCCAGATTGTGGCTCAGTATATAATAGACGTGAATTATTATTAGCCACTCTAACATTATCATTAATATTTTTGCTATTAATGATATCTTTTGCATTATGCCCATTAATAAACTTTTCAATAAGCGGTCTATATATTTTATTAGTAGAGTGATCAATAAACAAACTACAATATTTGTAAACAAGTTGGTTAAGTTTAACTACTAATCCATAATGTTCATGTCTAGATACATCAAATGTGTCACTATAATCAAACATACTAGGCACGCCTAATCTAAGAATGTTATTTTCTAAATTAGCAGCAGCTGCTGCAGCGGCATCCTGAGGGACACCCTCAGCGGTGGCAGGCATTTGGCGGCGCGTAGTAACACCATCTTTCATGTAATTAATAATCCCTAGTACATCATTTCTGCTTATAATATTATTTGCAGCATTTCTTTCCTGTTGTGTCATGCCATTAAGAATACTTCTACCTGATTTGAAGATAGGGATATACAACTCTGGAAATTTAAATCCACTTGTATTTATAGGACGAAGCGGTTCATTATTTAATGTATTCATACTAGTTCTTGTCCAAAACACTAATCCATCCATTGTTGGGCCAACATTAACTCCTCCATCACTTCTAAATCTATGATAAATATTCTTGATAGCTCTATTGGCATCTTCTAAACCATTACCATATTTGTTCGCAAACAATCGTTCAAACAACTGTTCTTGAATATAAAATAATGAAATTCTGTTAGTATCACCATCATCCCTTTTAAGGTTTTCGTATTGTTTAACTAAATCAGTAGGTAAAGATTTTCTAAGTTGATGGAAAGATGCTTTGGCATTATTAAACAGATTATTACAAACTTTTTCAAGAGCATGGAAATGTAAATAAGGAGCAGATTGAGCACCGCCTTCATACTCAGAAATAGTAATCTCTGTTAAATCATTCATATCACACCCAACATCAATAATTTTTCTCATAAGTTCTCTAAATGCAGTTGCATTAAAGTTATTATCTGTAATATAAGCATTATACTGATCATTAATTGTAAAGATAGCATCCATAATTGGACCATTCTGTAAATTAATAGAACTAGCTTTTCTTTTATAAGGATTAGCCTCGCCAATAAATCTATTTAAAGCGGCCAATCTCAAGCTTCCAGCATTAATATTTCCTACTACTCCTTCTGGATTCAATGAGTTACAGAATCTATTGAAGTCATTTAATACTAGATAGATATAGTACAAAACAGTTAGTGGAGTAACAACGGTTTCATGGAACATGAGTAGTTTATGTTGATCAACGTCACTAAATTTACTAACTCCATGTAAATGCTCATGGATAATCTTGTATTGTTCATCTGGCAAAGACGCGGTTTTAATACGTTTAAGTGTTTCATTAATAATGAGATCTAACTTGACATCATCTACCTTAATTCCTAGCGCAGCATCTGCAGCGTCTGTAAGTCTCAGATTTCGTTCAATAGACGTTCTAAATCTCTCGGCTACCTTTAGTAGATCAGCCAGTTTATACTTACGCTTAGACTTTCTTTTTGTTAAAGATCTAAATCTGTCAGATGGCGCGATACGTCTTCCAATAGAAGATTCTACATCAAGAATATCATAATCAATATTTTCGTCATCTGGATACTCGGCGTCAACATCAATATAGCTATATCTTTCTTTAAAGTATTCATTAATTTCCTCACGCATAATAAATCCATATCGTCTATTAATTTCTAGAACAAATTCTTCGATGATTTCTAAACAAGATGTTTTAGACTTAGCATTATAATGCTCATAAATAGAATTAATACACTCAATAATTCTATTTGATGCATCGTGCGAATATGATCCAGAATCAATATTTTTATTTTCTAAGAAGATAATTCTACATAGATCTCCCCAGATATTATCCATATCGGGAATAATAGAAACAAGTGGGTTTAATTGGCGGTCAAGATTATTATCATTTTGTGCATCTTGTTCATTTAAATCAGGGACTCCATCTTTAAATTCAAATACCTTTTTATACCACTCTACAAGCAATGGTAGACGAATATATAACTCAGTTGCTTGTGGAAGAATTGGAACAGTTTGAATGCCACCTTCGGCGCCACCAAGAATTTGACGTAAAGCGTGTGTAGGCTTATCAATAGAATCATTTTTACCGGGCGCTACCGGGCGGTTAAATAGAGTATAAGAACCAACAACCGTAAACACTTTACTAATCATAGATTTAACGGACATAGTAAATATTGTTTCACAAATATCTACATCTTTATCATCAATAAATCCAGAGATACATAATGGGTCACTAAGATGTAGTTTAGAAGTGTCATCCCAAGAAATTGATTCTTTACAAAATTGTAATCCCACTGCCATTTTAGCATGTAATGCTTTACGGTGGGAAATGATAACACCATCATTTCCTGCTACTCTCACCAAGAATTCAGCATGGATTTTATTATTATTATCTAATTTAAGATATCCAACAGATATGCACGATGCAATGATATATTTCATAAAAGCTTTAAACATATATCCCGATGACATAAATGTCTTAACATCTCCTGAAGTTTCGGTATTAACTTTACTAAATGTTGCAATAATATTCTCCAATGATCTAACTCCTTTAATGGCTTTTTCAATTTGTTTAACGAAATTAATAGCTTGATCACGAGTCATCATTCTCGGTTGATAAAATTTACCTAACTCTCTAGCAACTTGAGCAGCATCAGCTGCAGCTTGAGCCACAGCATCGGCAGCTTGATCAGCGTCTGGAGGAACATAGCCTATTTGTCTATAATAGTGGCCATTAATTTGATAAGTATCAGATTCAAGTTTATTTATGATATCATCATCTGGCTTAAGAGTGGCAAAATTATTATCGTCACCACTATCTGGGAAGGCGCGATCGGTTTTTCTAAAAGCTTCATAAACACCAGCTAAATGATCACCTGATTTGTCAGTAAAGAACTTAGCTACAATTTCAATTTGTTCAAGAATCTGGACAAACTCTCTAATTTGATCAGGATTTGATTGTAAATTCTTTGTAAATTTACTAAGGTAAAGATCTAAAGCTTGTGCTGCCTCAAGCATCTCAATTTTTGATGATCTAATATACTCAAGCAAGAATTTATAACCATCCGCCCAACTTTTAAGAAGTTTTTTATCATCTACATCAGCTGCCGGAATAGCTGCTTCTACTGCGTCATAGTTAGTCTTAAGAGAATTAGCCAAAAATGGTCTATTACCATCGTTTACAGTTTCATTATTAGCTAACTTTAAATTATGAGAATATAGTTGATCTGATGCTTTATAGTCATCATTAGTTTCAAGTGCTTTAATTAGCTTATTGTATTTTTTCTGGATTTGGTCAATAATATATCCGGCTTCTTCTCCAAGAAGCTCTTCATAGTTTTCCGTGTATCCTTGCACTTCTCCAGAAGTTTTCTTGATGTTATACTTAACATGCGCAATTCTATAGTAGTATTTCATATCATTAATAGATCGTTTCATAGTTCTATAATGGCTGAAAGATGCTTCAGGGAATAACATAATAACACCTCCAAGAGCAGCAAGAGTTCCTAGCGCATCATCAGCATCTCCACCAAGGGCAGAAAGCGTTCCTAGAGCATCATCAACGTTACCGCCAAGAGCCGCAAGACTTCCTGGAACATCATCGGCATCACCGCCTTCTTGTTCTCTCTTAATATCTAAATCACTTGGTTCATCTACCAAGTTTAGCACTCCATTATCAGACTCAGCATCAGATGCGGCATCTTGCTCTTCACGATCAGAATGGTGATAGCTGTCGCCACAACCGCAAGTGCCGGCCTCAACACTACCTCCACATTTGCATCCACCTTCGGTTCTAATATTAGAACGAATAGTTGTAATTCCAACTGATGTTAAAGATTTAGTAAAAGTCGCATTAAATTCAATAATTAATTGAATAATAGAGTCAACTATATTTTTTACATCTCTAAATGAAGTTCCATATTTTTGTTTAGCTAAGGGATCGGCTGACTCTGAGATAGCATATAGATTTTCCATAAATTGATACTTAACGTATTCAGAAGATGGATCAGTTCTATAACCAGACAAAGCAATATGTAAATTTTTACGATCAGGTTGAGACTCGGCAAATCTACTTAGTTGATTAACAAAAGTAGTAAGTTCTGGAGTTAACTCCACATCATTACCGATTTTTTTACCTAGAACGGATAAGCTATATTGTAATTTTTTATAATGTTCTTTAATTTGATTGTTAAGTGTTGCAAACAATTGCTTGCGTAAAACACGCTTTTGCTCAATTTGCTTGCTGATACGTTTTTGGCCAGTGAATGATCTTCCGTACGTAGTTCCATCTAGGGATTCATTAGAGGCAAGTGCGGCATCATCAGCTAATGAATCGCCCATAATAGCACCACCCATGATACCGCCTTTCTTACCTTCAAGATAAGATACAATATCATCGTGAGCAGCATCATATTGATAGATAGCATCAGCCGCTGCCAATAATTTATATAACTCATCGCTATTTGGCTTCTTAGAAACAATATTTTTGTATACTTTATTACGCAATTCGGCAATATTATTTGCTGCTTTGTATTCTTTAACGGACATACCAATAGTTTTTAGTGATTTATCTACAATTTGAGCAGCTCTTGCCGTATTAGCTGTTCCATTTAACAATGCGCTTAAACCTAGGCCAAATTCAGGCGTTCCAACTTTTTTGTCAAAGCTAGAAGTTAATCCTTTAAAATCATCATTACTTTCAAGTAACGTAATCAAAGATTCACCAACTGGCCCGATAGAAGAGCTTACCAAATTTGCCAAGATCGCTTGTTGTCTGCCAATTTCTTTAGTTAAAGCATGATAAAGATCCTTAACGGCATCGGTTTCAGGACTAGCTTCCTCATCATATTTAGATAACGAGTCCATTAATTTTTTATTAGCGGAATCAACATATTCTTGTAAAATTTGCAGATTTTTAATAACTCTAGTTACATCACCAGACACCGTCAAGAATTCGGTATGAAGTCCGGCAAATAGAGAATACAAAATTTCAGCCACTTTAGTACAGATAACGTTATGAGGCGCATCTAGATCAATTATTTGCATATCATAACGTTTATTGATAGCCTTAGCTAATTTAACACATAGTTCTTTATGTGCATCAGAGTCATTAATTATACTTTTTTTCTTTTTTGGATTAGGTACTAATTTCGATAATTTGTCTACTACTTCGGATAATTCAGCTTTATCTGCAAAAGAACTATCCACCTTTAATATAGAAGAAACATCTTTTGCAATACCACGGATCAAATTTTCCTTCGCTGCTGAGTATATGGAATTTCCATACGTTTCCAATGAAGAATAACCGCCTTTCATTCCACCCACACTGCCACCACCAGTCGCTCCCCACTCAGCTTTCTCCGCTGGGTATTTTTTAGATACCTTTTGGTAGAAAACTTCCAGAGCATTTTGATCGCAGGATGAAGAATTTCCCATTTAGATATTTTATCTATATAAGTAAAAAAGAAACTTTAGATAAAAAATAAAATTAATTTCTGGTTAACTTTTTTATTTAATTATTTTTCTTATTAATTTTATTATAAATAATATATAATTCTTAAAGTAATATGCCACCTAAGAAGGAACTTAAAAAATTTTGTAGTTTATCAAAATATATAGAACAAGAAGATCCTGAGTTATACGGGGTTTTTAGCGATCTATGTATGCTGAGTTATCTTAGACCTAGATCATCCGAAGGTATTACATTTTTATTTCCTAAAGAAAAATCGTACCGTCAAAAAATTATAAATGCCGCTTATTCTACTGATCCTACCGTAGCTAGTGAAATGTTGCGATCACTTATTATAAAAAAGTACTATCCTTCTACTAGAACATTTGGTAATGAAATTGTTAACATGCTTAATCAAAAAGTAGATGTATCAGAAACATCTGACAAACACGTTAAGTTGAAGAATGGACTGGAATTAAAAATTGATGAAAAATTTAAGCCACTAGGGTATCGAGAAAACATGATTGTTTATACCCTTAGTGGAAAAGGTGAAATTTCAACTTCCGGGCCATCGGCGGGAGTAGTTGAACCTAAACAAAAAAAGAAGGGTGGTAGTAGCGCATTAACATCTTCTAGCTTAAGAACTCTGCAAAAACTTTTGGTAGATACTTATGCATCTGAGATGGATAATAAGGAAAATGTCTTTAAGCGCAAAGTAGCTTTGCAACTCTACCTTTTATTAAAGGAATCTTATGATAGCGCTGATCAAGAAGCCCTTATCAAAGAAGTGCGTGAAAACTTAGGCAATGACGAATTTAGTGACTCATACCTCCTAGATCAATTTTGTCTAAGACGTTTCCCTGCTTTAATTGAAATCTTGGTAGAGTTCTTACAAGAGACTAATAAGAAAACAGGCGTCGATTATCATGAAAAATATATAAAATATAAGAAGATATTTATTGCCAAGGATGACCAAGATTATGAAGCTTATAAGAATGTCTATCCAGATAGACTTCGAGGTATTAAATCACCAATGGACTTCCGTCAAAGAATTAAGCAATATTATGGAGATAAAAAAGATCGCATGGCCAAAGACTTATTCATTGTGTTCTGCAATGTTTATAGAGACATGTGGTCTAAAGAAGTCACCAGAGAAGATTCGGTTAATACTTTTAATAACTTTGCTTATGTGGCTTCTAAAGTATATGATCATACCTCTTGTTTATTAAAGCAAGATTTTGACGTTGCTCGTGATTTAACTCTATATGGCAACTTACTTAAATCTGATGTATTTATGTTCGAGCCACGAGTTGATTATGGCCCTAGTCCCTTAAGAGATATTCCTCAACCGGATGATCTTAAATTATACTCTTTGTCAGCTTATATTAATAAGCCAAAGGCTTCCACCGGCGGTAGCTCTAAATATAGCAACCTACTTAATGATTTTTAAAAAAAGAGATTTTACTTTTAGTTAAAAAAATAAATATATAATTTCTTTATTTTTTAGTTATGTTTAATTTTGTCTTTATTTTTTTTTAGTTATGCTGTATAGAAATGTTTATATAAAAAAATGATTATTATTATATAAATAAACAACCGTGTATTATTAGCATTTTATACGGTAACAAATGATAGTTCACATTCTATGTCCGGAATGTGGTGAAGATCTAGGAGA
>Ga0164304_10000514_pt1 | contig 11156 bp, 7 predicted proteins | sample Whisoiple_217_MG_FD_110216 | JGI IMG/M metagenome (GOLD analysis project Ga0164304, IMG submission 110216) | Soil microbial communities amended with pyrogenic organic matter from upstate New York, USA - Whitman soil sample_217_MG | ecosystem: Environmental > Terrestrial > Soil > Agricultural...
CATTTGCCGATCGTCGCCTCACTGACGGACTCACCGAGTGTAGGTACGCGAATTTCTGTCGCCATAGTCTACTCACTCCGCCGCGACGGCGGCACGCGGCCTCGCGTCCGCATAGGCCTCATCCAAAAACGCCTTCAATTGCGCCAGATGCTTCGACATCACGCCCGTTGCCGTTGCCGCAGCCGCGGGCCGGCCGATGTAGTGGGCGCGTTGTCCTTTGCGTCCGAGCTGATTGACGACCCATTCGAGGTAGGGCTCGACGAAGCTCCAGGGACCCATATTCTTCGGCTCTTCCTGGCACCACACGATCTCCGCGTTCTTGAAACGCGTGAGCTCGGTGACAAGCGCCTTTAGGGGGAAGGGGTAGAGCTGCTCGACGCGCATCAGATAGACGTCGTTGACCTCACGCTTCTCGCGCTCTTCGTAGAGGTCGTAGTAGACTTTGCCGGAGCACAGAACGACGCGCCTGATCTTGTCGTTTTGAACGAGCCTGATCTTCTCGCTCTTCAGATATTCCGCGTCGTCCCACAGGACGCGATGGAAGGAGGTGCCGATCGCCATCTCGTCGAGACGCGACACGGCGCGCTTGTGCCGCAGCAGCGATTTCGGCGTCATCAGAATGAGCGGCTTGCGAATGTCGCGCTTCAACTGGCGCCGCAGGATGTGGAAGTAATTTGCCGGCGTCGTGCAGTTTGCCACCTGCATGTTATCTTCGGCGCACATCTGCAGATAGCGCTCGAGGCGAGCGGATGAGTGTTCGGGCCCCTGGCCTTCGTAGCCGTGCGGCAGCAGGCAGACGAGACCGGACATGCGCAGCCACTTGCGCTCGCCCGACGAGATGAACTGATCGAAGACAACCTGCGCGCCGTTGGCGAAATCGCCGAACTGCGCTTCCCAGAGCGTCAGCGCGTTCGGCTCGGCGAGCGAATAGCCGTATTCAAAGCCGAGAACGGCCTCTTCGGAGAGCATCGAGTTGATGACTTCGTAGCGCGCCTGTCCGTCGCGAATGTTGTTGAGGGGCACGTAGCGGGCTTCCGTCTCCTGATCGATCAGCACCGAATGGCGGTGCGAAAACGTGCCGCGCTCGCTGTCCTGGCCGGAGAGACGCACGCGATGCCCCTCGTCGACGAGCGAGCCGAAGGCAAGCGCCTCGCCGAGCGCCCAATCGATCCCTTCGCCGGTTTCGATGGCCTTACGTCGATTGTCGAGGAAGCGCCGGATGGTTTTGTGCAGATTGAAATCACCGGGAACTTCATTGAGGCGCAGGCCGATTTCTTTCAGGCGGTCGAAATCGACGCCGGTCTGGCCGCGTCGCGCCTCTTCTGCTTCATTGGCGGGCCGCAATCCCGACCAGCGGCCGTCAAGCCAGTCGGCCTTGTTCGGCTTGTAAGATTGTCCGGCCTCGTACTCTTCCTCGAGACGCTTGCGCCAATCGGCGAGAGCCTTGTCGGCTTCTTCTTGGGTGACGATATTTTCTTCGACAAGCTTCTTCGAATAAATTTCCAATGTCGTCGGATGCGCGCGCACCTTCTTGTACATCAAGGGTTGCGTGAAGCTCGGCTCATCGCCTTCGTTATGGCCGAAGCGGCGATAGCACCACATGTCGATGACGACAGGCTTTTGAAACTTCTGGCGAAACTCCGTCGCGACTTTCGCGACGAAGACGACCGCTTCAGGGTCGTCGCCGTTGACGTGGAAGATTGGCGCCTCCACCATCTTCGCAACATCGGACGGATAGGGCGACGAGCGCGAATAGCGCGGATAGGTGGTGAAGCCGATCTGGTTGTTGATGATGAAATGCACCGAGCCCCCGGTGCGGTGACCTTTCAGCCCCGACAAGCCAAAACATTCGGCGACGACGCCTTGTCCTGCAAAGGACGCATCGCCGTGGATGAGCAGCGGCAGGACGATGCCGCGCTCTTCCGTATTGCAGCCGTATTGGTCCTGCTTGGCGCGCACTTTCCCGAGTACCACCGGATCGACTATTTCAAGGTGCGACGGATTCGAGGTCAGCGACAGGTGCACCTTGTTGTTGTCGAACTCGCGATCGGACGAAGCGCCGAGATGGTATTTGACGTCGCCGGAGCCCTCGACCGCCTCGGGCACGAACGAGCCGCCTTTGAATTCGTGGAAGAGCGCGCGGTGCGGCTTGCCCATGACTTGGCAAAGCACATTGAGGCGCCCCCGATGCGCCATGCCGATGACGATTTCCTTGGTGCCGAGCGCGCCGCTGCGCTTGATGATCTGCTCGAGCGCCGGCACCATCGATTCTGCGCCGTCGAGGCCGAAACGCTTCGTGCCGGTGTAGCGGATGTCCAAAAATTTCTCGAAGCCTTCCGCCTCGACGAGCTTATTGAGAATTGCGCGCTTACCCTCGCGCGTGAAGGCGATTTCCTTATCCGGGCCTTCGATGCGCTGCTGGATCCAGGCTTTGGCTGCTGGATCCGAAATGTGCATGAACTCGAAGCCGATCGTCGAGCAATAGGTGCGACGCAGGAGCGCCAGCATTTCGTTGATTGTCGCGAATTCGAGCCCGAGAACGTGATCGATGAAAATGTTGCGGTCCCAATCGCTTTCCTTGAATCCGTAGCTCGAGGGATGCAGCTCGACATGATCGGGGCGCGGCTCGAGACCTAGCGGATCGAGATTGGCGTGCAGATGGCCGCGCATGCGGTACGCGCGGATCATCATCAAGGCGCGCACGCTGTCGCGAGTCGCCCGCATCACTTCGTCGTGCGAAACCGGCGCGCCCTTCGCCTCGGCCCTGCCCTTTATCTTGCCGCCGATCTCGGTCTCCAGTTGTGGCCAGTTTCCGTCGAGCGCCGAGACCAGTTCGCCGTTTGGCTCGATCGGCCAGTTCGGTTTTGCCCAGGAAGGACCGCGCGCGCTCTTCTCGATGTCGGCGGCGGGATCGTTCAGCTGTGCGAAGAAGTCCCGCCATTCCGCATCGACCGAATGCGGGTCGTGCTCGTAGGCGGCGTGCAGCTGTTCCACATAGGAGGCGTTGCCGCCGTAAAGAAACGACGTCTTGGCAAATGCTGTGTTGGTGCTGGACCTGGGCTGAGCGGCTCCGCCGCCGCCATTGTTACTATTGGCTTCTCGCCGAGCCATTCTCATAACCTCCGGGGCATTGCCCCTTCGAAATACGCCTCATGCTCTTCGTCTGCGCGAGGCGAACCGTGAGCACTGGTCGGGGCGTTCAACGCCGCGAAAGGGCGAAACCACGTCTCGATCTGGGAGGCGAGAGATAGGCTTATTGACGCGAAGATGAAAGCATCTTCGAGGGATTTCCTTTACGAACTCAGCCCTTGAGCAGCTCCACCAGCGTCTTGCCGAGCCGCGCCGGAGAAGGCGAGACGCGGATTCCTGCCGCCTCCATGGCGGCGATCTTGTCCTCGGCGCCGCCCTTGCCGCCGGAGATGATCGCCCCGGCATGGCCCATCCGGCGCCCGGGGGGCGCCGTGCGGCCGGCAATGAAGCCGGCGACGGGCTTTTTGCGGCCGCGCTTGGCCTCGTCTTTTAGGAACTGTGCCGCATCCTCCTCGGCCGAGCCGCCGATCTCGCCGATCATTACGATCGACTTCGTCTCCGGATCGCTGAGGAACATTTCCAGCACGTCGATGAATTCGGTGCCCTTGACCGGATCGCCACCGATGCCGACCGCCGTCGTCTGGCCCAGTCCCTCCTGCGAGGTCTGGAACACGGCTTCGTAGGTGAGCGTGCCGGAGCGCGAGACAATCCCAACGCTGCCGCGCTTGAAAATCTGGCCCGGCATAATGCCGATCTTGCACTCGCCGGCGGTCATGACGCCCGGGCAGTTTGGGCCGACCAACCGCGATTTCGAGCCGGCGAGCGAGCGCTTGACCCGGATCATATCCTGTACCGGAACCCCTTCGGTGATGCAGACGATCAGCGGGATTTCGGCGTCGATCGCCTCGCAAATGGCGTCGGCCGCGCCTGGGGGCGGGACATAGATGACGCTCGCATCGGCGCCGGTCGCCTTCTTCGCCTCTTCGACCGTGTCGAAGACCGGCAGGTTCAGATGCGTCGAGCCGCCTTTGCCGGGTGACGTGCCGCCGACCATTTTGGTTCCGTAGGCGATCGCCTGTTCGGAATGGAACGTGCCGTTGCGGCCGGTAAAGCCTTGGCAGATGACCTTCGTGTTCTTGTCGATGAGGACGGACATAAAAATGATCTCGCCTTCTATCTGCCAATCAATTGCATCACGCCGCAGCCCTGACCGCTTTGACGATCTTTTGCGCGGCATCGTCGAGATCGTCGGCTGAAATCACGTTCAATCCCGATTTGGCGACGATCTCCTTGCCGAGCTCGACGTTGGTTCCTTCGAGGCGCACGACGAGCGGCACTTTCAACCCGACTTCCTTCACTGCCGCGATCACGCCTTCGGCGATGATGTCGCAACGCATGATGCCGCCGAAAATGTTGATGAGGATTCCCTTCACCTTCGGATCGGCGGTGATGATCTTGAAGGCCGCGGTCACCTTCTCCTTCGTCGCGCCGCCACCGACGTCGAGGAAGTTCGCCGGCTCCTCGCCATAAAGCTTGATGATGTCCATCGTCGCCATGGCAAGGCCGGCCCCGTTGACCATGCAGCCGATCGTGCCGTCGAGCGTGATGTAGGAAAGATCGTGTTTTGACGCCTCAATCTCCTTCGCGTCCTCCTCCGTCTCGTCGCGCAAGGCAGCGATGTCGGGATGGCGGAATATCGCGTTGTTGTCGAACGAGATTTTCGCGTCGAGGCAGCGTATCTGATTGTTCTTGGTGACGATCAGCGGATTGATCTCGAGAAGCTCCATGTCCTTCGCGATGAATGCGGAATAGAGCTGTGTCGCCAGCTTTTCCGCTTGCTTGGCGAGATCGCCTGAAAGACCAAGCGCCTCGGCGATCTTCCGGCCGTGGTGCGGCATGATCCCAGTGGCCGGATCGACCGCGAAAGTCACGATCTTCTCGGGCATGTCGTGCGCGACCTTCTCGATGTCCATCCCACCTTCCGTGGAGACCACGAACGCAACCCGCGAAGTTCCGCGGTCGACCAGCATGGAGAGGTAAAATTCCTTCGCGATCTCCGCGCCTTCCTCGATGTAGAGGCGGTTGACCTGCTTACCGGCAGGCCCGGTCTGCGCGGTAACCAGCGTCTTACCGAGCATCTGCTCGGCATATTGGTCGACCTCTTCCGCCGATTTGGCGAGGCGCACGCCACCTTTGTCGCCGGCCGCCGGCTCCTTGAACTTACCCTTGCCGCGGCCGCCGGCATGAATCTGCGCTTTGACCACCCAGACTGGGCCGCCAAGTTCTTTGGCTGCCTTCGCCGCCTCGCCCGCTTTCAAGACCGGCACGCCGCGCGCCACGGGCACGCCGAATTCGCGCAGCACAGCCTTGGCTTGGTATTCGTGGATGTTCATCTCTTCCCCTAGACGCTCGACGGCGCGAGTTGTTCGAGCTTCACGCGAAAGCCGGATTGATCTTTTTGCAGGCGTCAACCAGGCCCTTCACCGACGCGACCGATTTCGCGAACATCTCCTTCTCGCTCGCGTCAAACTCGATCTCAACGATCTTCTCAACGCCGTTTGCCCCGAGCACCACGGGAACGCCGACATAGAGATTGTCGACCCCGTACTGACCATTGAGGTAAGCCGCGCAAGGCAGGACACGGCGCTGGTCCTTCAGATAGCTCTCCGCCATCGAGATCGCGGAGGCGGCGGGGGCATAGAAAGCAGAGCCCGTCTTCAAAAGATTGACGATTTCGCCGCCGCCGCCGCGGGTGCGCTTGACGATCGCGTCGAGCTTCTCCTGCGTGGTCCAGCCCATCTTGACGAGATCGGGCAGCGGAATACCGGCGACTGTCGAATAGCGGACCGAAGGGACCATGTCGTCGCCATGCCCGCCGAGCACGAAAGCGGTCACGTCCTCGACCGAGACCTTGAATTCGTCCGCCAGGAAATAGCGGAAGCGGGCTGAATCCAGTACGCCGGCCATTCCGACGACCTTGTTCGTCGGCAGCCCGCAGGCCTTCTGCAGCGCCCATACCATTGCGTCGAGCGGATTGGTGATGCAGATGACGAAGGCGTCGGGCGCGTATTGCTTGATGCCGGCACCGACCGACTCCATCACCTTGAGATTGATGGCGAGAAGGTCGTCCCGGCTCATTCCGGGCTTACGCGGCACGCCGGCCGTCACGATGACGACACGGGCGCCTTCGATCGCGGAATAGTCGCTGGAGCCGATCAGGTCGGCGTTAAACCCTTCGATCGGCGAGGCTTCGACCAGATCGAGCGCCTTTCCCTGCGGAATTCCATCGGCAATGTCGAAGAGCACGATGTCGCCGAGCTCCTTCAAGCCCGCGAGAAGCGCCAAGGTGCCGCCGATCTGGCCGGCTCCGATCAGTGCTAGCTTGGTACGCGCCATTCGTCTTCCTCGACCTTGAACCGGGCCTTTCTCTCGCCCGCGCCTCTTTGCCTTGCTGGTGCTATCGGTGCAAGCCGCCGGGAGGCTCAAACTCGCATCTGGTATACCACATTCCAGACGGATGGAAATCGCCAAAGTTCTTCGCCGGCCGGGATTTGCTTACGTCTCGACGAGGCCGGTCACGTCCGCGCGCTTGGCGGTGCCGTGCGGCATGGCGAGATATTCGGGCGAACGCATCTCGATAAGCCGGGAGGCGGTGCGCTCGAATTCGAAGGCTTCGCGGTTGCCGCTTCCGAGATACAGCTCTGGCGGCTCGGCCGCGGCGGAGGCGATCAGCTTCACATGTCCATCGTAAAGCGCGTCGACGAGGTTGATGAAACGCTTCGCCTCATTGCGCTGGTTTGCCTGGATGAGCGGGATGTCGTCGAGGATGATCGTGTGAAAAGCGCGTGCGAGCGCCAGGAAATCGGTGGCACCCAGCGGCTTCTCGCAGAGCTCGGCGAAGGGAAAACGGGCGACATTCGCCGCCGCCTCGGGCACGACAATGGGGTGACCGAGCACGCGTAATGTGGTCGGCGCGCCGTGTGCTCGCCCCGTCAGCGTTTCGAACGCCTGCGACAAGGCGGCGTGGGCGCGCTCGTCGGCGGGCACATAGTAGACGGATGAGTCCCGCAGCTTCTCCAGCCGAAAATCGGTGCGGGCCTCGAGCCGCGCGACATCCATATGCTCATGCAAAAGCTCGAGGAAAGGCAGGAACAGCGCCCGGTTCAGCCCGTCCTTGTAGAGCTCGTCCGGCTCGACATTCGAGGTCGCGACGACGACGACGCCCTGCTCGAACAGCGCCGCGAACAGCCGGCCGAGAATCATCGCATCGGCAATGTCGGTGACGATGAATTCGTCGAAGCATAAAAGCCAGGCCTCTTTGGCGAGGGCCTCGGCCACCGGCGCGATCGGATCGTCGCCGCCGTTCGTCCGCCCCGCTTTTCGATCCTGGCGCCAGGCATGGATCCGCGCATGCACGTCCGCCATGAAGGCGTGGAAGTGCACCCGGCGCTTGCGCTGCACCTGAACCGTCTCGAAGAACATGTCCATGAGCAGGGACTTGCCGCGCCCGACGGGGCCCCAAATGTAGAGGCCGCAAAGCGGTTCGCTCGGGCGCGCTGCAAACAGCCAGCCGAGTGCGCCGGCCTTTTTTGCGGGCCGATAGCCGTCGAGCCGCGCGGCGAGCGCGTCGAGCCGCTCCACAAGCTGTTCCTGAGCGGGATCGCGCTCGAACCGGCCGCAGCGAATCAGATCCCGATAACGTACTGGCAGGCGCGGCACGCAATCCCCAAAGGTCGGCTCGCGCCTCTATCCGTCCGGCTGCGCTCACGCAAGCAAAATGCCGCACTGCACACCGATGTGGCAGCGGGATCAGAGTAGGCGGCCTCGGCCGCGCCCACTCTGCCGTTAACCCGCTGGTAACCGCCGATCGCTCAAATTGTAACGACTCGGTAACGGATCGGACGCCTCTGTATTGTTGCAACGCAATCACAGCTGCGCCCAATTCGCGCCAAACTCCAACGTTCTCTTCGTTGCGTGCTTGTCGAGCTTAGCCGCTCGCGGGCAGACTGAACGGCGGAACAGGAAGAGGTGAATGCGGATGCCGCAGCTTTCGGGACTTAGTGTTGCCGGCCTCTCGCTTACCGCCGCATTGTTCATCCCCGCCGCCGCCGGCGCGCTGCCAGTCCAAAAGGCCTCGGACATTTCCGTCTCTCTGCCGATCACCCAAGTTCTGGTTTTCGGCAAGAACAGCCGCCAATCGCCGGAACAATTCGCCGCCGCCGAAAGCCTCAATGTGAAGGACGTGAAGCGCGCCCATGCCGCCTCCGGCCTCGTGGAATGCGGCGAGGCGCACGGCGCCGGCCAGCTGACCCTCGTCGGCAATGTCATCACCACGGCGGCGCATGTCTTCTATGACGAACAAGGCGCGCTGCGCGGCACGGGCTGCACCTTCGCGATCGAGATCGACGGACGTTCGGTGCGGGTGCCGGTCGACCTGACCTCGATCAAGGCGGGCAGCACCAATCCCTACGCGTTCCCGGCAGTGCACGATTGGGCAGTCGCCAAGCTGACCAAAACAATCGCGGACGCGACTCCTTACCAGCTCTCCGATTCGGTCCAGGCGCAGGCGCCGGTCGAATTCGTGGCGCGTGGCCACATCGATTGGGGTGACGGTCGGCGCATGTCGATGGAAGCTTGCCGGCTGCACGACCAGCTCTCCGTCGGCCAGGAAGGTACCCGCGAATTCTCGTTCGATTGCGAGACCGGCGATGGCGCCTCCGGCGGCGCGGTTCTGATGGGCGACGATCAGATGCAGCTCGGCGCCATCCTGGTTGGATGGCGCAGCAACAAGCCGTATCGCGCAGTGCCGTTCTCGCCGACGCACTACAATTTCGCGGTCTCGATCGAGGGCGCGTTTCGCACCGCGGTTCTGGACGCCGCGAAGAAGATGGTTGCCGGCCAGCGCTAGTCCGCGACACGCTCTCTTGGCCGCTGTTTTTCGGCCGGGCCGGCTCTGCTGCGGCCTTCGGTGTTTTTTGCCCCATGGCCATCTCATCCTAACCGCGCTGAGCCATTTCATTCCCCGCGCGACGGAGCGGGGATCCCGACAAGGAGCGTTGGCGATGCCCGCCTGGCATCGGCTGAACTTTCCTGAACAGCCGCTGTTAGACCCTTTTCCACTGGGACTACTTAACTGCGCTTCCCAAGCAACACCGGCTGCATTTGAACGCTGGCGTTCAGCTCCGGCGCGATTTCCCCCTTTGACTTCTCTCCCAGCCGAACGCCAGAGTTGTTCAGTTTCGTTCAACTCGCCTGCGTTCCATGCGTACGGTTTACCTGCGCGTCCTGGCATTCGGCACTCTGCTGCTTGTCGCGGCAGAAGCCCGAGCTGGCGCCTGGCTCGAGCCACCGGGGCAGGGCGAAATCATTCTCGGCGGCACATTTTCCGATTCGCTGCGGGCCTATGATGTCAACGGCCGGCTCGCGCCGGTCTCCTCCTATAAAAAATTCGAGCTGACCGCGTATTTTGGAATACGGCGCGATGGAGCAGGTGACGCTCATCGCCGCGCCCTCCGTTCTGGATTTTCGCGCTAAGCCGCCCGGGCAAAGTTACGCGGGAATGGGCGTCCTCGAAGCCGGCGCGCGCGTGAAGCTGTACGAGCTCGATGAATGGATGTTCTCGGCGCAGGGCACTTTGCGCGAAGCGACGAATACGCGCTCGCCCATCTTCCTCGATATGGGGCTCGTGCCCGCAGGCGGATGTGCGGCTGTTGATCGGCCGCACGTTCACGCTCCTTGGCCTTCCAGCCTTTTCCAGTCTCGAGATCGGCTACCGCTCGCCCGGCGGTTTCGGCCATGAAATACGTGCTGACGCGACGGTCGGCGTGAGGCCGTTCGACAAGCTCCTCCTGCTTCTGCAGACCTTCAACATTAGTGCCGTGCACACGACGCCGCTTTATCCGACGCGTTCCAACAAGATCGCACTGAGCGCGGTCTATGACGTCACGCCGATCATCGCGGTGCAGGTCGGCGGTATCGTCGGGCTGCCCGGCGTGAACACCACGACCGAGCGGGCGTCATCACCGCGCTTTGGTATCGATTCTGACCCTCCTTTCCGGGAATGGACAGGACCGGGCGAGCCTGTAACATCCGCTTTAGCTGCCTTGAGGCCCCGCAAGAGAGCCGGCAGCAGCGCCGCTCGGGCTGGCGCGACGGGGAGGTTGGCTTGCACTCTGGCGCGCCGCGCGAGGTCGAGGACACCGCGCTCGACACGTTTCCGAAATGGCTGCGCCACCACGCTGAGGTGCGTGGCACGCGGCCGGCGATCCGGCTGAAAGACCGGGGCATCTGGCGGACATGGAGCTGGGCGGAGACATACGAGAATGTTCGCGCCCTTGCGCATGCGCTACGCACGCTCGGCATTGGCGTCGGCGACAAAGTGGCGATCGTCGGCGCCAACCGCCCCGCGCTCTATTGGGGCATCAGTGCCGCGCAATGGCTGCGGGCCGTGCCGGTGCCGGTCTATGCCGACGCTGTCGCCGAGGAGATGGCCTACGTCCTCGAAAACGCCGACGTGAAGATCGCGTTGGTGCAGGACCAGGAGCAGGTCGACAAGATTTTGTCGATTGGTGCACAGCTGACGCACCTCACGCATATTCTCTATGACGACGAGCGCGGCTTGCGAACTTACGACCACACGCGCCTGCATGCCGTTGCGCAGGCGATGGAGACAAGCCGCGCGACGCTCGCCGATTCCGCGATTGCCGCGGAGCTAGATGCGCAGATCGACCGCGGGCTGCCGGACGACCCCTCGATCATGCTTTACACGTCGGGCACGACCGGCCGCTCAAAAGGCGTTGTGCTGTCGGCCGGCCGCTCCGTCGCCGCCGCACGCGACACCGTCGCCTTCGACAAGATCACTGATGAGGACGAGCAGCTCGCCTATCTGCCACTCGCCTGGGTCGGCGACCATTATCTGAATTATGCGCAGATGTTCGTCGCCGGCGGATGCATGGCCTGTCCGGAAAGTGCGGACACGGTGCAGCAGGATTTGCGCGAAATCGGCCCGACATTCTATTTCGCGCCGCCGCGCGTCTTCGAATCGCTGCTGACGCGCGTCATGATCCGCATGGAAGATTCAGGTGCGCTGAAGCGCGCGATCTTCCATCATTTCCTCGTCATCGCGC
>Ga0164304_10000515_pt1 | contig 11133 bp, 18 predicted proteins | sample Whisoiple_217_MG_FD_110216 | JGI IMG/M metagenome (GOLD analysis project Ga0164304, IMG submission 110216) | Soil microbial communities amended with pyrogenic organic matter from upstate New York, USA - Whitman soil sample_217_MG | ecosystem: Environmental > Terrestrial > Soil > Agricultural...
AACAGCGGGCGCGCGACGCGTTTCGTCGTGTTAGGCATATGGTAGTGTAACACCACTGGGTCGTCGGCAGTTCCGGGCTCTGCCGGTGCGGGCATCGCGACCGGCCGCGGCCCCCACACCGTTCCTCGCCGTGAGACGAGCTCGAGCTCGCCTGCGTATCCCCTCCTTGAAGGCACCATCGCCACCACCACCTGGAGGAGATACCCCCAATGCGACGTCCGACATCGATGTTCCTGGCGCTGTTCGCCCTTGCGGCCGCGGCCGGTACGGCGCACGCCCAACACGCCGCCGCGCGCCACGCCGTCCGGGCGCCGAGCGGCGTGGTGCTCAACGCTCACCTGTCCGCCATGCCGGGCTTCAGCATCGGCGGGCCCGACTTCGACACACCCACGGAGGTGGGGCTCGGACCGGCCATCGGGGCGCAGATCGGCTATGCGATCGATCCGCGCTTTCTGATCTACGCGGGCGCGGACCTCGGCCGGCTCGGCGCCGCGGCGGAGGATCCAACCAATCATTGGAGCTTCACCATGCTGGAGGTGGGCGGCCGCATGAGCTTTCCCCGGGCGCGGAGCCGGGTCACGCCCTATGTGACAGCCTCGGTGGGGACACGCTCGGTCAAGGCGACCATGACCGACTTCGGCGACGTGAAGATGCATGGCATGGCCCTGAGCGGCGGCGGCGGCATCACCTACCAGGTCGCGCCGGCCGTCGCGATCAACGCGGCCGCGCTGGTCTCGGTCGGCAAGTACAGCCACTATCAGGACCCCGAAATCACGGGCAGCCCGAATCTCAACAGCACGACTTCAACCAGGGTGCAGTTCGGGCTCGACTGGCGGCCCTGACGACAGCAGTGAAGCTGGACGGCGCTTGCCTGCTCCGAACTCGCAGGGTCCCACCGCAAGCCACTCCGCCCGGGCGGAGTGGTTTGCCGTTTGCTCTTGACATAGGGCGTCAGGTGTTGACATATCAGCACACGCGCCGACTCCGCCGGCCTTTCTCCAGACCGGCGAGGAGGGCGTAGCGGTCCAGTTCCGTGTAAGGCAGCTCTCCGTTGGCGCGCTAGGGGACGTAGGTTTCCTCAGGTCGCTTGCAGCTGAATTGCCTTTCCTTAGCCGCAACACACCTCTCGGGAGTCACAATGCGCTCGACAGCCGCCATCTGGGTCCTATCGCTCGCCGCCATGGGCTGCAGCGGAACTGAGCCCGTCGAGCTGGCGAGCGGCTATGACTTGCACACCGTCGAAGGCGACGTCCCACCGCGGCTCATCGGGGCCACTGTGGAATGCGACGTCAGCGTCGAAGGTGGGCGGCTCAGCTTCGGTCCCGCTGAGCAGTTCGAGCTTGGGCTGGACGTCCTCACGGATTGCTCCCGCGGGGGCAGCGGTCCGAGTCACGTGACTTACGGCTACACAGGTACTGCGGATGTCAATGGCCGGCGCGTTGTGTTTCACACGGCCACCGGGCTTGGCTCGGTCGAATTTGAGGGCCTGCTCGCCACTAATGGCCACCTCCAGGTGCCGGTTCCAAACCTCGTCCCCACTGTGAACGAGGTGATGGTGGAGTTTGCGCCGAACTGAGCAGCGAGCTCCACGCCGGTGAACAGTCCAGGACGTGGGTAACAGTTAAGTCCGAAGACATAGGTGACAGGTTAATAGCGCCGGCGGTACTGCCGGCGAGCGCATCCTCGCAAGGCCGAGACCTCAACGAGGTGAGTGACATGCTCCCAAGGCGGGTTTCCTGGGTCGTTCTCACGGCCGGCATCGGTGGGGCGTGCCTCTTTCCCTCGGACGGGTGCGGCTGTCCGCCAATCCCATACGCGGCCGTCGTGCATGGTCGGGTCGACCTCCCGACTGGTGCGCCGGCAACCGGCGTGGCGGTCATGGCCTACATCGCTGGCGACGATGGCTGCGTCGTCCGCGCGGAGTCGGATAGCCACGACCTGACGGACGACGCGGGGCGCTTCGGGCTGGACCTGATCTGGCCCTCAGAGACCACGGCGATCTGCGTGCGGCTGCGCTTTCGGCCATCAGGCACGAGCGGCAGCAGCAGCGTTCTCGACACGACTATCGACGTGGCGTTCCGGCCGACCGCCCCTGTCGACTCCGTTGAGGTCCTGACCGTGCTCGAGCAATAGCGTGGCAGAGACCGTGGCGGCTTGCGAGTAGGGACGGGCGACGGGTGGCAACCACGCCATCGCGAGGAATAGCGCAACGAGGAGTCTTGAGTCGGGGTCCAGGCAGACTTTGGCACACACGCTCTCAGCAGCTCTCGAACACGAACTCGCCGAGCAGTTCGCTCCGGCCGACCGGCGCCAAGCGCACGTGATGCTGTCGCAGTATGGCATGTCGCCTCATGAACGCGATGTCGAGCATGTGCGGCGTGCGATGCTCGCCCTGAGTGGTGGCAATCTCGGCCGCCTGGGCTACTTCCTCGCGGCGGCCCAGCACGAGTATCAGGACGTGCTCTACTGGGCGAAGCACCCGGACCAAGCACCACACCCCTGAGTCCGCAGATCACCAGCATGGGAGTGAACCCGGCCTGAAGATCTGGATCGATGCCGACGCGTCGCCTAGGGACGTGAAGGAGCTGGTATTCCGGGCCGCCAAGCGGCTGGCGATCGAGGCCATTCTGGTCTCCAACCAGCGACTCCAGACGCCGGCTGGCAATCCGCTAGTCAGGGCTGTGTGGGTGGACGGCGGTGCCGATGTCGCCGACCAGTACATCGCGACTCATGCCAGCGCCGGAGACCTGGTCGTCACCCAGGACGTCCCGTTAGCCGCGCTGCTGGTACCAAACCACGTTGCAGTGCTGGATCCACGCGGCGATGAGCATACACCCGACACGATCGGTGAGCGTCTCTCCGTGCGCGACTTCATGGACCAGGCACGAATGGCGGGGGCTGTCACGGGTGGGCCGCCGCCCTATGACGCCCGGGCGAAGCAGGCCTTCGCTGCGGCGCTGGATCGAGTGCTCACGCGCCTTCGCCGCCCGGGTTGATGGTGTGTCGACGGCCGAACCCGCAGGCTCTCGAGCCGCTTGCAGCTGATTCCATTTCGTTGGACACCGACAACCGAGTTCGTCTCGCCTGTGGAGGAGTAAATGCGCCCACTACGTGGCCCGTCAGTGGCAGTCGCCGTTGCGTTGCTCCTGGCCTCATGCGGGGGTGACGGGTCCAGCTTCAGCCCGACCGTCGACAATGTCTCGGGGAGCTACTCCGCATCATCGTTCACGGTTACCTCGTCTGCCGGCACCCTGGATCTTCTGGCTCTCGGCGCGACAGCGGACGTTACGCTCGCGGCCAATGGGACGACGACCGGCCGGCTCTTTGTGCCAGGCGGCGCGGAAGGCGGTGGCGATCTGGACGAGGACCTGACCGGCACTTGGTCACTCAGCGGCAGCACCGTCACCTTCAACCAGACGGCTGACACCTTCATTCGTGACGCCCCGTTCACGGCCAGTCAAAACCGGTTGACTGGTGAGGGAACGTTCAATGGCCAGACCATCCATATCGTGCTGACAAAGGCAACCTAGAGAACGGTGTGTCGACTGTCTCCCCGTTTCGACAGGAGATCCATGTGACTGTCGTTCAGGCGATAGCCCTGACCTGTGTCCTGGCCTGGCTCCCTGTCCCGCGGACGGCTTCCGGCCAGACCGTGCCCCTCCGACTGGATCCGGTCGCACCGGCGTGCCAGTTCGATACTGCGACCGTCAGAGATACGGCGAGCTTCACGCTCTACGTCACCCCGCCCGGGAATGCGGCCGGCGGCGCCGACCTGAGGCAGAGCTATGGACCATTCGTGTCTGCGGTTGCCAGTGCCTTCGAGGTGCCGGCCCGGGTCACGCTGGCGACCTGGCCCGGCACGTTCTATCGCGAGCCATCCGACCAGCCCACCGGCGGCAAAGACCTCGCCTGCGGCATCGGGCCGCTCACGGGGACGGTACGCCTCGAGCTCAAGAAAGGTCACGTCAAGAAAGTCGCCTGGGAGGTGCTCCCCGATTCGCGAGAGGTGACGCAGGCCCTGCAATCCGCCGTTCGTCGCGCCGACAGTCTCGGCCAGTTCGCGGGGTTGAGCTCGCCGCCGGGTTCACCGAAGGGCACCGTTCGCCTGGGTCTCACGATGACCGCGGCCACGCTGCCGGATCAGGGTTGGCCGTTGTTTCGAGTTCGGATGCCGTACATCAGGATTCAGACGCCGGCCGATGTCCTTCATCAGCCCACCCCGGTGTATCCGCCGGCCGCGCGCAAGCGTGGCATGGAGGGAGACGTTACGCTGCAGTATGTCATCGACGAAAACGGCCGAGTCCAGGCCGCTTCGATCCGTGTGCTCGAGGCGAACTATGAGGACTTCGTCGATGCAGCCGTCGCGACGATTGTCGCGTCGGAGTACACGCCGGCGCGCGTGGGCGTCTGTCCGGTGAAGTCGCTGGTGCAGCAGCAGATTCGCTTTCGCGTTCGGTAACGCTCGGCCGTAGGGGAGCAGAGGGTGGCATGGTGACCATGCACGGGCCGCGATGCCGACCATCCGACTTGATAAGGGCTTGACGTCTCCTTGGGATACTGCGTCGCACACTTCCTTCTACTGAGGAGGGCGATATGAGCGTCGTACGCCAACATCGAGGGCTCCTCCATCTCCTGGCCGCCTGCGCGCTTGCGGGGGCCGCGGCATCCGGAGCGACACCCGTGCAGGCCCAGACCGCCGAGGCAACTCCGATTCTCAGCCTGGCGGGTGGCCTCCGGGCCGACCTGAGCAGCCAGTGGGGTGCCCGCCTCGAACTGGACACGCGGGCCTTCGGCGGGTTCAAGGCAGGCGCGGTCGGCTGGAGCATCGGGGTGGCACGGCAGTTCTGACGCCGAGGCCTGCCCAGGTGACCCTGGCGACGGTGCGACGGCTGGCCCTGGCTTTTCCCGGCGTTGAGGAAGGGCTGTCCTATGGGACCCCTGGCTTCCGGGTGCGGGGCAAGTTCCTGGCGCGGCTGTGGGAGGACGGCGAAACGCTCGTGGTCAAGTGCGGCGACAACGAGCGCGACTTCCGCCTGAAGGCCGACCCCGAGACATTCTTCGTAACCGAGCACTATCGGGGCTATCCGACTGTCCTGATCCGGCTCGCACGGGTGCGTAAGGAGGACCTGCAGGCGGTTCTCGAAGAGGCCTGGCGACGGGAGGCGCCCAAGCGTCTCGTGAAAGAGTACGATCAGCAGCGAAGGGCTTGAAATGCTTTCCGATCCAGCGCCAGGATACCAGGCCGCGCTCGAGCGCATTGTCGCGCAGCTCGAGGCCGCCTGGAACGCCATGGACGGTCGTAGCCAGCTCTGTCTCAAGACATGCCTAATCCTGTGGAGGCCCGGTGGTCGAGCGTTCGTGGGTGAGTTCCGACGGCCGCATCTGGACGTTTCGGCTGCGCCCTGACGTGCGGAAGGATGAGACGAACACCCACGTGATCCTGCTGGCGGAGTCGCTTGGGGAGACCAGGATCGTCTCCTGCTTACGGAGCGAATGGGAGCGCCTTGTGCCGGACCTGGGGAGCCTGCTCGCTCGCTCCGTGCCCGAGGGCGGCTCGCGCGGCGTCGGTCCGGGGCCGGCCCCCAAGGCAGAGCCTCCTGACGACCCTTATTAGGCGCCTGCCGTCTGACCCGCAAAATGCAGCCCACCAGCCAGCCCTTCTTCTCGCGTCGGCCGGAGGAGTAAACGGCGCAGGGGTCGAGTTTGCCAGCTCAATGGGCAGATAGACTGGCGCCCGACGCAGGGGCAAACCCTGGCCGGGCGTGAATGCTAGGATGCCGACGTAGCCTTTGAGGCTGAGGCCACCGGGAGGCGGCCGCCGACGCGCCAACACTACCAGTCACGGGATTCACACGTTGTGCGCTATCTCACGCGTGTGGCCGCGGTCCCGACGGCGGGGCGCGGAGCAAGGCAGCAGGAACTCGAGGTCCGCTCCACGGCGCCCTTGCCGGCGGAATGCCATCTAACTGCAGGTGCAGCCGGCCTTTCGCTAGGTTGAGATCGCTGGCTATTCACCACGAAGGCACGAAGGGCACGAAGGACTCCTTGGGCCAGCCAGCCTCCTCTCATTCCGCGTCCGAGCAGGGCTCCTAGCAGGGATCTTGGGGTGCCCCCAACCACCCCCAAAAACTTGGTGCCACGGACCCTTCCAGCCCGGAATGAGAGAAGCCCTGAAGGCGCAGGGAGTCCTTCGTGTCCTTCGTGCCTTCGTGGTGAACAGCCGCACGCACTTTTACGATTCTTCGAAGTCACCTTGGCGCCGAAGCGACCAGCTCCGGAGCCAGACTGGCTTTCGGGCCAGCGCAACCCGGTGAATGCCAGTACCATTAGAGTACCGGGGGCTCCAAGCCCTGCACTCCCCGGCGCCGCCCTCTCGTCGTCAGAAAGCAGGTCGTGGTATGACAGCGTACATGGCTCTCATCGAGCGCTCCAACCGAAGGGATATCCCGAACGTCGAGGTACAGGTCACCATCACGGACCTGAGCCCGGGTCGGCAGTCCTGGAGTGGCCAGTTCGTGTCGCGTAGCGCCGACGGCATTCTCCCGGACGAGCGCCTTGCTCTCACCTTCGACACCGGGCAGAAGGGGACGGCGCGGGTCAAGGAAACACAGTTCGACAGCCGGACTCCCGATACCACCCTCGTGCACTTTACCGGCACCGGCCCGCTGGTGTAGCTCGGCCGGATTGGTCCGTTGAGGCGGCCCCAAGCATCCGTGGGTGCGCAGACCTGACCCGCGCCTATGGCCGCCAAGTTCCAAGTGGGAGACTGCGTGCGAGTGCCCTCGCGAAACTCCGCACCCCGGTGCGGTAGCCGCCCTTCGGTCTAAATCCCATCGAAAGGCTGCTCACCCCCGCCCGTGACGAGCTCGACCACGGCCCCCGCCACCGCCGGAACCTTCCCCGTCGCGTCTCGTACGATCACATACCCAGCACACGATTCCCCTCAAAGGAGGACAGCATGCCCCGGCCTCGTTTCTGGTCCGCGCCGACCCTGCTCCTGATTGCGGGGCTGGCCGGGTCCCCTAGCGCCCTGCTCCGGGCTCAGACAGCTGTAGCCGACTCGAGCGAGTTTGCCGCCTGGCGTCAGGTGCAGAAGAAAGACATTGACGGCTTGCGGGAGAAGTTCATGGCGCTCGCCAAGACAGTACCGGCCGACAAGCTTGCCTGGCGCCCGATGGAGGGCACCCGCTCGTTCCGGGAGGTGTTCGCCCATGTGGCAGCGGAGGGGAATACCGAGACTGCGATGTTCGGCCGGCCCTTGCCGGCGGGTTCGGTGGCCGATTTCGATGCGGAGGAGACCCGGCTCAAGGGGCTCCCGGACGACCAGCTGATCGCCGCGATGGACCGGTCAATGCAGAGTCTCTCCACCACGTTGGGCGGCCTGTCGCGGGCGAAGATCAACACCCCGATCAGGTACTACGGAGAGAGCACGCTGCCTCGCGTGGCGACGACTTATACTCTCAACGATCTGCACGAACATCTGGGTCAGTTGGTCGCCTATGCCCGGATGAATCAGCTCGTGCCGCCGTGGAGCAAGAAGGCGTGAGGTCGGAATTGGCGGCGGTCCATCGCCCCGTCATGCCTCATGCCCTCAACAGCGGGAGAAGCGCGCCGATCCGGACGGTGGCACCATCCATCAGGGCATGCGAAATCGCCAACGGAATCAACCGGCGAAGTCGCAGATACAGATAGGTTACGAAGATCGATTCCGGCACCGGCGACAAGAGCCGAAACGCCATGAACCTCGGATCAAAGGTCAACGGCATGAACGAGTGCTGCAGCGACCAGACGAATGCCACAATTGCGACCGCCAGACCGGTACTCCGCCAAAGAACCTGGAGGCGGGGCAGCAGATAGCCATTATAGGTCATCTGCTCGGTCAGCCCCCAGATGAACGGCCATATCAGCACCCCCGTAAAGGGCCGCCGGCAATGGCAGGGGGCCGGAGAGGTACGGCGGCGTCAGCGACCCATACACGAGCCAACCGGCGTAGACGCCACCAAGGATGAACACGAGACACGCCGGGATCAGCGCTACGCCGAGCAGTAGATCGCGGACCAGCCGCGTCCGCTCGAAGCCGACCAGATCGAACAGGCGGAAGCCCTCGCGGCGCGTGAGCCGCCACAGCAACGCCAGGCATCCGGCGTCGATCAATGTCCCGTACACCGGCAGCCACGGCTCGGCATCATGCCACGGAGTCGGCGACGATCGCAGGGCGAAGACGGCCGCGACAAGGGCCTGCGCTCCAACCGCACACGCTGCGCGGGCAAACAGCATCCGTGCCGGGCCGCGCCACGTCAGCGTCCCGGCGTCCAGCCGGCCACTGAGGGCGTCGCGGGCATTCGGGGCCTGCGTGCCAATGGTAGTCTCCGGAGGAAACTGTCCACAAGTGATCTTCGGCTCAGGTGGTCAACCACTATCAGGAGCGCGGATGCCCCGCCTCAGTCTATTCGCTGCCGGCGCCGCGCTCGCCGCGCTCCTCGCCCTTCCCGCCGCGCTCCCGGCCCAGCGCCCCACCACGCTGGCGGGCCGCTCGACCGTCTACGCGCCGCACGGCATCGTCGCCACCAGCCAGCCGCTGGCGTCGGAAGCCGGTCTCGAGGTATTGCGTCATGGCGGCAACGCCGTCGACGCGGCGGTGACCGCGGCCGCGGTGTTGAGCGTGACCGAGCCGCACATGACCGGCATCGGCGGCGACATGTTCGCGATCGTGTGGTTGGCCAAGGCGCGGAAGCTCGTCGCCCTCAATGCGAGTGGACGCGCCGGCTCGCTCATGAAGCGCGAAACGCTCCAGGCCCGCGGCTTCCGCCCCGGCTTGCAGCAGGGTGCCATGTCGGTGACCGTCCCGGGCGCGCTCGCGGGATGGGACCTGTTGCTGCGCACCCAGGGACGGCGCACGCTCGCCCAGGCGCTCGAGCCCGCGATCGCGTACGCACGCGACGGCTTCCCGGTCTCGCCGATCATCGCCGCGCAGTGGGCGGGCGAGACGGCCTTCCTCCAGCGCGACTCCGCGGCCGCCGCGACCTTTCTCCCCGGCGGCCGCGCGCCGGCGGCGGGCGAGTGGTTCCGGAACGCCGACTACGCGCGTACGCTGCAGGAGATCGCCGACCACGGCATCGGCACCTTCTATGGCGGCGCGCTCGGCCGGCGCATCGTGGCGCGTCTCGCGGCGCTGGGCGGCTTCATCACCCTCGCCGATCTCACAAGGAACGTCCCGACCTGGGTGACACCGATCTCTGTGCCGTTCCGCGACTATCGGGTGTGGGAGCTGCCGCCCAACAGTCAGGGGATCGCCGCGCTCGAGATGCTTCGCATCCTCGAGCCGTACGATCTGAAGGCGATGGGACACAACTCGGCGCCCTACCTGCATCACCTGATCGAAGCCAAGAAGCTCGCCTACGCCGACCTCGACCGGTTCATCGGCGACGCGGAGCATCTCGACATGCCCGCCGAGGAGATGCTCACCGACGGGTTCATCGCCGAGCGACGCGGCCATCTGGACCCGTCACGCGCGCAGGCGCAGGTGGATCCGGGGCCGCTCCGGACCCAGAGCGAGACCATCTATCTCACCGCCGCGGACGCCGAAGGGAACATGGTCTCGTTCATCAACTCGAACTTCGATCTCTTCGGCTCGGGGATCGTCGTGCCGGGCACCGGGTTCGCGCTCCACAACCGCGGCGCGGGGTTCACGCTCACTCCTGGTCTGCCGAACACCGCCGCACCGGGCAAGCGTCCGTTCCATACCCTGATCCCCGGCTTCGTCACCCGCACGGTCGGGGGACACGAACAGGCCTACATGAGCTTCGGGCTCATGGGCGGCGGCATGCAGGCGCAGGGGCACGTGCAATTTCTCCTCAACTACTTCGTCTTCGGGATGGACCTGCAGGCCGCCATCGACGCGCCACGGTTCCGCCACCTGGATGGGCTGAGGGTGGCGCTCGAGGCCCCCGTGAGCGACTCGGTGCGCGCGGCGCTCACGGCGATGGGGCATGACATCGTGAACCAGCCGACTGGGTTCGGGGGAGCGCAGGCGATCGTCCGACTCCCGCGGGGATACGCGGCGGGGAGTGACCCGCGGAAGGATGGGATGGCGGTCGGTTACTGACCGGTGAGCCGCGGCAACGGGTGTCCACGAGCCTCAGCGGTGAGCGCGATCTCCAATTCGTGAGGGACCATGAAGAAGCTGCTGGGGTGGGTGGGCGCGACCGTGGGGGGAAGCGTCGGCTGGTGGGGTGGCGCCCGCGTTGGGGTCATGACCGCCGTCGTCGCGAGTGCCGTGGCCACCGGGGTCGGGTTGTATCTCGGGTGGTGGGCAGCGGATCGGCTGCTGGACTGACTCGCATTTCAACAGAGGGCGGACCTTCACCGCGGTGGAGCGGTTATGACAATCTCCCTGGCCGGGCTCACACTGCACGTCTCGGACGTCGATCGCTCGCTCGAGTTTTATCGCCGGCTGCCGGGCGCCGCCGTGCTGTTTCACATGCCCGGCCGCTTCGCCATGCTCAGTCTGGGAGAGGGGCGACTGGGGCTGCTCGCGGATCAGAAGCGTCTATTCCACATCGAGCTCGAAGTCCCCGACCTCGCGGCCGCGGCCGCGGACTTGCAACGCCTCGGGTTCGCGGTGGACGGGCCCACCAGACGCCACTGGGGCGAGGAGGACGTCCTCGTCACGGATCCCGACGGGAATCTGCTCGAGTTCGCGGTTCCCCACTCGCCGACTGCGTGATCCGAGCGTCCTGGGGCCCCCGTGCTTTCCGAAACAGCGGACGAGCTGGCTACCGAGACGAAGCGCCCGCGGTGGCCGCCTGTGGCACCCGCGACGGCCGCGCGAATCCTTCGCGATTCTCTACCGGGAAGTACTCGTTCGTGCTCACCCGCCCGATCACAGGCTCCAAGGCGTTTCGGAGCGTGTCGACCGAATCGGCTTCCCAAATGCACACCGCGTGGGTGCCATCGGGTGTCGGGAACGTGTGATGGAGCTTGAGTTGTGGAGAGAGGGTGTTCGGGTCAGCCGCGTTCCAGAACACGGCCGGCTCGGAGATGGTATGCTGGACCAGGATGTACATCGGTCGCTCCGAGAGAAGGTGGTTGGAGGTCGGGGCTCCTAAATGAGATGGGGGCCGCGCATTGTCA
>Ga0164304_10000517_pt1 | contig 11124 bp, 10 predicted proteins | sample Whisoiple_217_MG_FD_110216 | JGI IMG/M metagenome (GOLD analysis project Ga0164304, IMG submission 110216) | Soil microbial communities amended with pyrogenic organic matter from upstate New York, USA - Whitman soil sample_217_MG | ecosystem: Environmental > Terrestrial > Soil > Agricultural...
AGCGAGATCTCCAAGTTGAAGATGTTCATGGAAATTTTCAATGCATTATCTGGTCAAGACAAAAATGATATTGAAGAAAAGAATTTTGTTAACGAATTAGTGAAAACAGGTAAATTTACAGAAGACGATGCAAGATCGTTTATTAAAAAGGCGATGCAGAATGGACAGATTTATGAGAGAAAATCTGGTTTCTATGCTAAAGCATAATACAAAATGTTAATATTTTAGGTTGTTTTACTAACCAATAGTAACATGTCAAAGGCTATCAGCATAATACACCAGCAGAGAAACAATCATACTATTGCTGTGAGAATAATGGCAAAATTAAGCGATTTACCGAATAAACTAGCCTAATCACATCCTGTACTATTCAGTTTGGTAATATTTCCATTCTATCAATGTAAAATGTTAATATATTGAATAAGAAAGGACTAAAGTCTAACTATAAAAAAAGATCCGAATTTCATGAATCAAATATAGAAGAATATATTGGGATCTCCAGTAGCCAACGCATATATCTCTGTCTGAGTTATACCAGTAGTCATCAACGTAATTCTTGTCTGACAATCTTAATTAAAGTCTGAAGAAATTATGCAAATTTGCGCAAATATGAATAGCTTTTGGTCGATCTGATGAATGTCTAAAAGAAACACATAGTATTATATTTCTATAGTAGATAGTTCTGTGCTAACAGATATATACACTATTAGTAGTCTAACCTTGCCGATTATTGTGATATTTTGTTTATATATTATTATATAAAACTTTGTAATTACTAATGAATAAGCGTACGATGCGCAGACCGGAATGGGATACGTACTTTATGCTCCAAGCAGAGATAGCAAAACTTCGTTCTAATTGTATTACTAGACATATTGGTGCGGTAATTGTGAAGGAAAATCGTCAGATAGCTACTGGCTATAATGGAACACCATCAGGTATTAAGAATTGTTTTGAAGGTGGGTGTTTAAGATGTATGTCTAGAGCAAGGGGAGAGATTAAGTCCGGAGAGAGATTAGATAGATGTCTGTGCAGCCATGCTGAAGCCAACGCAATAATGCAATGCGCACTTTTTGGAAATGCAGGAAGTACAAAAGGAGCCACACTGTATTCTACATCCTCCCCTTGCATAGAATGCAGCAAAATGATTATCAGTGTTGGTATTACACGGATAGTTATATTGACAGATTATCCAGAAGATGGAATACAACTCCTAAATGAAGCAAACATCAAATTAGTAAAATTAAATCCCGTTCTTTTAAAGCCATGGACATCATTTATAAGTAAAGATCCCGAAACATCTGTAAAAGTAATAAATAAATAAATAAATAGAAAATAAGTATGAACAACAAGCAACTTCATAATTTATTTGGATGGATTTAGAATGGCTACTACTGGTTTTGCTTAGAACTATTAATATTATACGCAGACATGTTTATTATACGCAGATATTCATATTATAAATATAATTTTCCATTAAAGATATGAGCCGCATTGCAGATTAATCTTTCACTAATGAATTTGACAAAATCTGTTACTACCATAGCATACTTAAATCTTAAAAACAAATCACCTAATAAACTCGTAGTGAGATTCTGATCTAACTGATCCCATATAATTAAAATCATAAATTTTGGAAAACTTGATACACATGTAGAAGCACATATTACAATCTTGAAGTATAGAAAGGCTAAAGAATCAGATAGAGAAAATGTTTTACGATTTTGTGTTGACTCCTTCAGATGGGGAGATTATATTCATCAGGTCTGGGATACATGGTATTTTGATCCAACAGGTCGATTGTTTGTTGCTGTTCCAGAGAGGAAGTATGGAAATCAATCTAGAAATATTGCAATAGCTGTTTCACACGTCACCATTTGTCCTAATAAAGAACACGCTTGGCTTGAAGGTATCAGAGTACATCAAGAGCACAGACGTACTAAAGTTGCAACAGGATTAATCAAAAAAATGCTTGCTTATGCAAAGCGATTTGGAGCTGAACAAGCCTCTGCTGCAATAGCAAATAACAATAATGCATCTCAACTATTATTTGAGAAGAATGGTTTCAAAATAATATCAAAATGGTCATATTATGTCAAAAAATACAAGATCACGTATGCCAAAAAGGAATCAAAAGCAAGAATTGCAATTCAAAAAGATATTGACATTATCTGGGAATATATTATAAAATCTCCGATTTACAGACAATCTGGAAAACGATATTTCCACTCTTGGAGATGGTACCCATTGGATTATAGAAGAGTGGTAGATTTTGTCAAAGAACAATGTATAATTATAACAGGCAATCAGGTTATAGATGGAGTAGCCATAATTAACAATGATTTCTGGAAAAGAATTAGCACATTACAAATTGTATATTTAGATTCACAGAATATTTCTCCATTACACGATTTAGTTTCTTTTGTTATTAATTTGTATTTGATATCAATAAACAAAACTCATCTTTTACATGAGCAAAACCCATTACAAATTTTAACTTTTCAAACAGAACATTTGTCATGCACGATGAAAAGACTAAACTTTGGTGAACCTGAACAATTTCTCTTATATAGCAAGAAAATCTAATGCTTGTTGACAAAAGTTTTTTGTTATTTAATAGGAATTGGACGATATCCTTTATTTTCTTGTTAAATACACTACAGACTCTGTTAAACATCAGTATATTTAAAATCATGTTGATTTTCACACGGTAAAGTTTCTTCCTGAATATCTCCAAATATCAAAGAACTACTTTTTCCAAGTCTAAAGGTATTTTATATTTATCACAACACTCTACCTGCTATGCTATCTGTATTCTTAGATAGTAACGTGTCATAATTCATTGTTTGTATTCTTTGACTTTTTTCTCTTGTATAATTCATAGATGAATTAATCAATATCGGAGATCCATATGTTGTGTTTACTGTTTCTTACTTTTTTATTCTCCATTAGTTGTTCTCTTTTCTGTAAATCCGTCTAAACTTGTTCTTATTGTATTCATTTTTCATATTTTTCCATTTCTGTTTTATGAATATACGACATTAAATTTTTTGCCAGTGCTGCAAGCAAATAATAGAACAGATAGCGAGATTGCAGATTCTAAAGATTTTTGAACATTAACCCCTTTTTTCAGTTCATTTCATATCATCGGCAGATCTTTATTCTCCATTTCAAGCGTATAATAATATCGTACTCTAACAATAATATACGATTTTTGGGTCATAATTCTATGTAAATAGCAATATTGAATATTTGTCGTATCCTTGGATGAGAAGTATCTCAATAAAAAAAATTACTGTATACTTCTGTCGCGTCATATCAAAGGCCACCACTGACAAGTAAAGCTGCGGCTAGTAAAATTGCAACTGAAAGAATAACGGTAATTCTTCCAAGATATAGCACTTTTGAACGAACAGACAGGATGAATACACTGCCAGTCGTTTCTGATGCAAGTTTCCGTTCTATTCCTATATTCAGCAATCTAGTATGCATTATATAGACTATGATAGTAGCAATCACCAAAAGAATTTTTATAAAAAGAACTTTGCCATAATTACTACTAAATAACGCGCTGGGTTCCATAAAGAATAAACGCGAGTTATATATTCCTGTCATTATTAAGATCCCCAACGATGGTATTGCGATCTTGTTAAATCTTCTACCGATTTTTATCATAAGCGATACACGTTCTTCTATTGTTTTTGTAATTGTTTTGAGCATGGGTGCAAGAACTATACCAAGGAAAATTGAGCCACCAACCCATATTGAGGCACAAATTAGGTGCAACCACATAATTAGGCCGTCAACAAGAGTCATCAGTAAACGTATGTGAAGAGTACGATAATATTATTCATTCTGCGAGAAGAAAGGTTTTAATTCATTTATATCAAGCTAGATTTAGATCGTATGTTTCTGAGTAGACGCAGAATCATCCTCATTGGAGCAATTACAGCAGTTGCAATTACAATTATCCTACTTCCGTTAATTCTTACAATTACACTTCCCAACTTAAATAATCTTACAATTGACGTGTCTAAGGTAGAAGCAATAAATGATACAAATAATACGCAAGGAAGTCAGCTAAACGTGGTATTTGTTGTATATAATCCAACGAAACAGACACTGACAACCTCAAGAATCGAATATGAACTATTTGCCGACGGCAAATCATTGGGGTCAGGTATTTTGTCTTTTGAGGATATTCCACTTAATGGAAGACCCCAGTTCTATTCTAATTCCTCAACTACGCTACAATCAACGTTTAAAATAACATCAAATTCTATTGCTCAACTATTCAATAAAATTGTAGAAAATCATGAATCTATAAAACAGATAAAGTGGAGAGTCACAGGAGTAGCTACTATAGAATCGGGATTTAGTTCTTCTTCAAAAGAATTTAGCAATGAAATATAGTTATTTATGTTGTCTTAATGACAAATTGTAGAAATAAATACAAATGTCATCTAATTCATCGATACCATAATTGGTGTAGGATACGAATATTTGGGTTTTTCCTGTATGATTTATCAAAAACTAGTAGTTGCCTAGTTTTTATACTTTATTTTCAGAGTTTTGTCCAGACGTTATTCTGCTAAGACTGGTTAACACCCATTCTTCTAGCCATATGCATCTAGCTGGACTATACCGACTCGATTCATCTTCTGAAGAGCACAGATGTTGATAAGTACAACTTAAACATGGAGCTCCTTCTATACTCGCTATTTCCACAGGTCTTCTAGTAAATTCTGTAACGGCTGATGATTTTTTTACAACTAACTTATATGTCCATCTACCCTTATATAGTATTTTTTCACGTGATATAAGTGACCGTTTCTCCAAATTGCTCACTAATCTAGAACCATCTCTACTATCCAATGAAAATATTTTACAGAGCTCTGTTTGAAACATACCATTTTCAGCACTTTTAAAGATTGCCTCAAATACTTGATCAAGTAAATCACTTTTAGTTTTAACTGGAATTTTCGCTGGAGCAATTATTTCTGACAAAAGCGTCACCTTTCATTGCCAATTATTCATATAAAAATCTTCATATTGTTACTGACAATATAATATAATACATGCGTACTTTATTATATAAATGAAATGAAACGGAGTGCCCTCACAAGCATTTGACATCCTTACAAGAATGAAATGTTTTAATGCATTTGTAAATATGATATGTAACACATATTTTTGACTGTTAAAATTTGAATGAATCTCTTGTCAATTGTTGTTCTTATAATGTGTTTTTGATAAATATTAAGTCCGGTTTTGGTGAATTAAGGTAAAAAATACTCAAATTAAGGATGATCAGTAAACTAAGTAAAGAGGAGCAGTGAAACCAGTAATAAAATCTATTTGTAGATTCTTTTCTTTTTAATTGATTGAAAGAATAATAAGGTAAAAAATAACCAATCAAGATATAACTAGTGATTTGCTATGGATATCAACAAAAGTAATTGGGTGAAAATATGGAAAATTTAGCTAAAACCTATGCAGATTCAGGGGTAGATACTAAAAAAGAAGATGTGGCAATGAGCAGAATCATACCTCGCTTTGTGGAAACCTTCGAAAATAGAAAAGGCCTAGCAGGAGAGAGTCTTCTCAAAATAATAAAGCATTATGCTGCAATTATCAAGATAACAGGTAACCAAGCCTTGGCAATTAAAACTGATGGAGTAGGAACAAAGACCTTCATTGCACAACATATGGACAAATATGATACTGTAGGAATTGATTGTGTTGCTATGAATGTTAATGACATCATCTGCACAGGTGCTGAACCTATTTCATTCTTGGATTATTTAGCAATTCAAAAATCAGATCCGGACCTTATTGAGGAAATCAGTAAAGGGCTCAAGACAGGCGCAGATTTGGCCAAAGTAAGCATCGTAGGAGGAGAGACTGCAATAATGCCAGAGATGATTAATGGTATACAAGGTAAGATAGGATTTGATTTAGCTGGTTCTGCTATTGGTATTATAAATGATGATCATATCATCAATGGTATCCAGATTGAGGAAGATGATGTTCTTATCGGAATATCTAGTTCAGGAATACATAGTAACGGCCTTACTCTTGCTAGAGACATCTTCTTTAAGAAGAACAAATTCACCGTAGACAAACACTTTGATGAATTAGAAGGACGAAGTCTAGGTGAGGAATTACTCATACCTACAAATATTTATGTTAATGAAATAATGGAAATGATCAGGAAAGGAATTAGAATAAAAGTATTGGCCCACATCACAAGCGATGGACTACGTAATCTAACCAGAGTAGGTGAAAATTGTGGGTATGAGATAAACAATCTTCCTAAACCACAAGCCATTTTTGATTTAATTAAGAACTACGGCCATATTGATGACAGTGAAATGTATGAAGTTTATAATATGGGTGTAGGAATGTGTGCAGTTTTACCTCAACAACAACTTGATTCTGCTTTACAGATAGCCGAAAAAGATGGTAAGAAAACCATTGTTATGGGGAGAGCAATAAGAGATCCTGAGAAAAAAATAAAAATAAGGCAATTAAAGATTCAATCTATTAACGAAGACAAATTTGTCAAATATTGATTCTATACATTCACTCAGATATACACATGTATTGACTGGTAATCTTCTATCGGAATCATCAAAGACGAGATTGCGTTTATTTCTATGTATGTCTAAAGTTTTATTGCATTCATAGTTCATTACATTCCATATTTCGCTTCATATAATGACTGTGATTAGGAAATTTTGCTGGATCTTAATCTAAGTAATCATTTCTAATATACTCAGGTAGGTTTGTGATTTATATATTCAAATTATATTTTGTTGTTTATTAACCCCTACAACCAAGTTTAATTCTTTTAAAGAAACAGGTAGTAATCAATCTTTTATTTGGATCCTGTTGGGAATCTTTTATGTTTGTGTCTAAGATATAGTTTGTTCTTTTTTATTCATGTTATAAAATCTTTAGGTCAAAAGTAGTAAGATCTAATTATCGAGATTAATAATTCGATTTTTCAATAGAACCATTATCGTACATACCTACAAAAATCAATAATTATCAATACGTTTACTTATTAGAGATAAACTAAACCAGTATGGTCAAATTTGGATAGATGTTACTCTGAGTTCTCCATTATCCACCTAGTAGAGATTTACCAAAGTTCCCAAAGACAATTAATAAATCCTTTCTACATCCTATATATGGTGCGGTCACCGGGATTTGAATTCCCGCCCTATCTTATAAGGATAGAGTCCCGGGTTACGGGCTGACCTCGCATAATATAATGCATGGAAGGCCAGTGTCCTAACCAAACTAGACGATGACCGCACTAATACATACAGTAGCCGAACATGAAATGATTATTAAACCTTAGCCACATCGAGATCATTTTTCTTCAGGAAAGATATAGTTAAGTAGCATATCAATAGCTTTATTTTTGGCCTTTCTTTTGTAATGCTCTACACCTTTTTTTGGGGCTTCTAATGCTTTCTCGTTTTCAACTTCATTAACAGGTCTGTTATCCAACACTCCTTCAAATTGAACTTTATACCCTTTTAGCTTAGAAGAAACGATAGAATCATAAACATCTTTTAGCCAAACGGGAGCTATGAAATAAATATGTGGTGGATTAAGTCTAGTGTTAATCATTTTTAAGATATTATCAAAAGTCTGAGCCACAGTCTCGGAGGAAGAATCTATTGCAATTATTCTTTCGTCAATTCCCTGCTTTACTAGTTCCTCTCTTATAGTTTGAACAGATTTTCCATTTCCGACGACTATAATGAAAGTTTTGTGTTTATCAGCTTTTGATTGCATAATAATTCTAAATGTGTCAAGGCATATTTTTATTCGCTCTTTTAGATAATCAGGCAGCATTTCATCTGTAGATCTATTCTTACGAATAGCATACATCACGATCAGATTTCCGTCCGTAAAGCGGTTTTCTGACATATATATGCCAAAGAATACTAAATATTCACATTTATATATTCACTATAGATAAAAATGTATTCTTATTATCATGGAATAATACTCTATATATTCGCTTTCTAATTCTTGCTTCTATTTAATAGTTAGAAATATTGGAGAATTAAGTATATTAAAATGAAGGTATAAGATTTATTGATTAGGCAACATCTAACAATGGCATCGATAGTGATTACTACCATGAAGCTAACTTTTTTGGAGCAGAAACTTGTCTTTCAAGATCATCTAGTCTATGTACTGTCTCGGGATTGGTGCGTAATTCTGAAAAAGATTCATCGTTTCGAATTCTTTGCATTACTGATAAAACTTCTTCAATAGTTACACCATGCTTTATATCATACTCGATTTGTTTACCGCAACTTGAAATAGTACTATATTTCTTGAAATTACGTTTTTCAAATGATGATGCATCAGGAGATATTCCCTTTATATAACGAACAATAACTTTTTCTACATGTCCTAAATGCCAATCTTTCATCGCAAAATTATTGGGTTTCATATCAATCTCAAACTTCAATTATCAACGCTGGATATTTAAATTGATGCACCGTATTGAAGTAATTTGAAAGATATTCAGAACAGGTAAACGGTTGATTAAACTCCGAAATTCATAATATACTTTCTGTAAGGAAATAGAAATAATGGATGAATTATTGGAAAATAATGTCCATGTTATCTATTGGTTTTGTTGGCTATTCTGAAGAAGATTAAATTGAAATAGTATCAATAAATTAAGAAACATGTTTAGCATTATTTAAAATTTAAATATTATTATAGCAAAAAAGAAAGAAGAAACTAGACATTTAGCACAATACAACAGGTTCATAACACATATCAAAAGATAATTAAGTCATAATTACGACAAATTCCAGAATAAAATTATAGCTAGTGCTACATTTGCCGTTTTACAATTATTATAAATGGAAATAACGCTGATAAATGGTTTTGAAAGTAGATCAGGTGTTACTTCTACGTGATTTAGAATAAGCCTTAACCAAGCATTATATCTTTTACAATTGGATCCATTAATTAATTTCGAACTGAAATATGCACATTATCATACTTGTAAGACAATCCTTATAGTGATCAAAATGAAGGTTTGACGTACCCATGGTAAATTAAGACAGTGCTTTTATTTAATCTCAGACATAACAATATTTAGTCATTAGATATATAATCTGAAAGCCTAATATTATCTTCACCAGGAATTTTTGCAATTTCGAATCTTTCTTTAGGCTTAAGAAGAGAGGCTGTAGCATCAATACCAACCTTTGTTGTAAGTAAGTTTTGTTGATCACTTGATGGATCAAGACTAGAACCTTTGGCATTAGTTATTATCACAAATCCCTTGTCTGCTTGGCATCTTGTAGATACAGCAAACTCTACTGCCACAGGATCAGTTGGATCTATATCTTCGTCTACCACAGTTACCATCTTAAGTGAAGGATGTGATGCAAATGCGGCCATCATAGCATTCCTAGGCTCACCTTCTAACCTTTTACTAATCTGAATTACTGCATCTAACCAATTACTACCGCCATCTGTCAGGTAGACTGTATTTGTAGTTGGAACGACATTTTTTATCCATTCAAACATTTTTGCCTCAACAGGTAATCCCATTAATAATCGATGCTCAGCATAGCCGGGTAAAATATCGTGAAAAATTGCATTGTTTCTATATCTTATTCTATCGAGTTCAAATACTGGTTGTTTGCGTTTAAAATCATATGTTCTAAGCATTTCAACCATCCATTCTTCTTCAGTCAGATCTCTGAGAATTTTACCTTCAAGAACTATTTCGGTGTGGGAAGGAATGAATAGTTGAGAATAATAGTTTTTACTGAGGGAAAAATATCCATTAAGAAATGAATTTGCAATCAACATTTCATCAATACCATATGCAGCCTGATATGCTGCTGCGATGTTGATTGCTGGATGTGTGCCAATAGCAATTGCGATTTTAAGATCTTCTCCATGTTCCTTTGCAAATGAATAGCATTTATGAAGATGTCTACCTTCTACCATTCTAATTGCCATGTGTTTATCATCTAATCTCAATAACCTGTGTGTAGAGGAATTCTGACTTCCTTTTTCTTGATCTTTAACAAAAACTACAGAGGACGTGATGTATGGACCCGCATCTTTCTCAAAATGAGTAACTATGGGTAGTTCCATAAGATCCCTTGAAGAGTTATCATAAAAAGGAGCTTTCTCCGAAAGCTTTTTTGGTACAGCCATATTTGTAATTGTTTTTTTAACGTGTAAATGAATTAGCTTTTCATTCTTTGCTCCAATAGCTAGAGAAAATCTTTTTCTTGTACCCAGTATATTGCAAGCTACCATAATTTTGGAATCATCGACTTTTTCAAACAATACAGCCTGTTTTCTTTCAAATTTGCTTACAATCGCTCCAAGATCAAATTTTGCTTTGACCGGTTTCTTTATTCTTACAAGATCTTTCTCTCTTTCTAATAGATCCAAGTAACTGCGTAAATCATTTATAGTGTATGATGTCATTTCCTTCCTCTTCTTAATTTCTTCCATGATATTCCTTCCTAACAGGATTCACAATCTCTTACATAATTGCTTTCAGATCTTGAAGACGAAATTGGGTCCTGCAACGAAAGATTTATGCATACACAGTTTATCGTTTTAAAAAATTTTTTAGATCGCGCCAAATACAGATTAAACTTGCTTGTAATTACTTTTGAGATATTAATATTGTTTAAAAGGAAATAGAAATACAAATATCCAATTCTATTCAAATATAACGATACTGTAATAAAAACATCCATTTGAAAAATACAAGAATTTTATAATAAATATTCCCTGCGTTTTCTGACTTGATAGATTTTATGGTTAACATTAGACAAAAATCTCTAATTCACATCTTATCATAATCGAACAGGGATTGGTTTCTCAATGATAGACCCTTGATGCTTCTTTTTTGCTCGCAATTTTGCTTTATATTTTAGGTTCCGCGGTTTTGTCCTCAATCTATAACCACAGCATGGACACCATAATCCATCCCATTTTATAAATATCTCACATATTTGACATCGTTTTTGCCCACTAGCATAACGACCGGAACCTACTGGTTTTTGTGCTCTATGCCGTATGCATATACCTTTACAAGTCATA
>Ga0164304_10000519_pt1 | contig 11122 bp, 6 predicted proteins | sample Whisoiple_217_MG_FD_110216 | JGI IMG/M metagenome (GOLD analysis project Ga0164304, IMG submission 110216) | Soil microbial communities amended with pyrogenic organic matter from upstate New York, USA - Whitman soil sample_217_MG | ecosystem: Environmental > Terrestrial > Soil > Agricultural...
GATGTTGTTCGCATTTACTATTTTTTTTGAGCCGATATTAACGAGAGTAGACTCCCTCTCGACCTGCATCACGGAGCAGCTTTCGCCACCCTGTCGAAACCATTACAGCCCCTCGTGTGTTCTTTAATCATAGACAATATTTCGTGTTGTGTCAAGTCAAGCGATTTTAGATTTGAGATTTTGGATTTGGGATTTTGGCACAAAGCTGAGTCGGGAATATTTACATCTTGCACCATTTTCTTGAACAGGCTTTCCGGCCTGTTCCACAAGAGTTGAGTTTTCCTGTGGGGTGGGCCTAAGAGCCCGCCCAGGTTTATTGACAAGGGTGCAGGATGTCAGCGCTGCCAAGTTTAATGCAAGTTGTCGTCCCAGACGCCGATGTAAATCCGATCGTCAAGTCGATTTTAGATTTGGGATTTTAGATTTTCGATTGGGGATTAAAGAAACCGGGTTTTTTGCGGTTAATGCGGGCTGTAACGAAGTATCTGGCAAAAAAACCCGGTTTCTGACCACCCGTGCGTAATTCCTAATTAATGCAAGTTCTCGTCCCAGACGCCGATGTAAATCCGATCGCGCTCATTGCGTTCGATCGTCCCTTCGAGCGAACCCTTCTTAAACTTAAACTGATTAGTCCGGCGCTGCTGCACGTCTCGGAAGCCTTGCAAAATCTCCCGGCTGGCGCCGCCCACCATCCCGTTTAACGCGGTTCGCACTACCAAATCGTCCACCGACGGCGCAAAAGAACCCTCTGTTTGTACTAGCTGGCCCGAATCGCGATCGTAAATGTAGCCGAGAGTAATTCGATTTGGCAATATTTCGTAAAGTGCGGTGCGAGTATTCGGCCAATAGCCCCGGGCTTGAGAGTCAGTCGGTTCTCCCAATTCGGATAAAATCTGACTTTCCGCCGTACCAACCGCATACCCAGGGATTGTCGGAGTCTTCTGATAATTGGTTCCCGATTGTTCGGGGCTGGGTGCGGGCGATCGATCGGGCGGCAACTCTTTGTCAACAAGTTTTTCCCTGGGCTCTTCTAAGGGCGGTGCCCCCGTGTCCGCCCCCGTTGGGGCTGGTGTTGGGGTTGGGGCCGGTGTTGGGGTTGGGGTTGGTGTTGTGGTGGGAGTTTCAGCAGCAGGCGGCGGAGTTTCTCTGCGAGTCGGCGAGAAAGGCGTTGGTGTGGGCGCGGGAATTGGTGCGGTGCTCGATCGCGCGTCTGGATCTGCTGGGGCCGAAGTGCGATCGTCCTGGGCTACAGGTGCGGTTTCCGAAGACGGCCGGTTGAGGAAAACCCTAGCAATCCCGACAAAACCTGCCACAATAAGTGCGATCGCCACCAGCCCCAAAATCGACCAAACCTTGCGGTTGCCGGACCCAGAAGGCACCACAGCAGGCGCTGTTCTCGAGCCCGCAGGCGACTGAGGCCCGTGTCCCGGAATCACCGCCACCGTCGGCCCGGTACTCGGCGACGCTGCACCGGGAGGCTGCCCCTGCAGCAGCGACAACCACTCATCGACGCTAGCAGGGCGATTTTGAGCTTCTACCGTCATTCCCCGCATCACCGCAGAACTGACTGCCGCACTTAGCTGAGGCTGCAAGTCGCGGGGTGAAGGCATCGGCTGGCTGGTGCGCAAAATTGCAGCCACCGGTACCTGTGCTGTCAGTAAAGTGTAAAGCGTCGCCGCCAGACCGTAAACATCTGTGGCGGGCGTATATTTTCCTTGGGCAAAATACTGTTCTGGGGGCGCGTAGCCGTCGGACACCATATTAGTGTGACTTTGGGTTGCACCAGGAGTAAACTCGCGGGCTATGCCAAAATCAATCAGCACGACTTCGTGAGTACCTTGGCGCAAAATAATGTTTTGTGGCTTGACATCTCGGTGCAGCAAACCCTTTTGATGAACTACTTTTAAAGCAGCCCCTATTTGAGTGATGTAGACAATTGCCAGATTTTCTGGCAGCGGATTATTTGAACCGACTACATCGCCCAAATTCTGACCGGCTATGTAGTCCATCACCATGTAAGGCTGCCCGTCTTCAACAAAGAAATCGCTGACGCGGACAATATTCGGATGGACGCAGTTCGCCAACCGCCTCGCTTCGTCTTGAAATTTGCGATCGAACTCAGCAAAATTAGGTTGCTGCTGCAGAGATTCGTTGAGGGTTTTTATGACTGCAGGCTGTCCTAAATAGCGGTGATTTGCCCTGAAAGTTATTCCAAAGCCGCCTCTTCCCAATTCTTGTTCTAGGGTGTACTTTCCACCCTGTAAAGTTTTGCCGATTAGCGCATCCATATATTCAGGCGATCGCGTACCAGATAATATCGCTGATTATGGCACGTATTGTCGGCACTCCTCACCAGTCCTCGCGGGCGATCGCAATTCTCGATCGGCTCTAAGTAGCAGGTTGGCTTCTAGCTGACGTTGATACTTAGAGCCGGCCTCAGACCAGATGTGAGTGTATCCGATGAGCTTCTCCGATCGCTGAACTATCTGGATGTTTTCTGAAAGCAGCCTTCAAATTCATCCTTTTTTCAATTTTCAATTAATACTTTTGCCACTTTTTCTAACAGAGATGACTGACTGTTTTCACCGACTTTTAAAACATTTTGAGTGAGCGTACTAAAATGTAAAGCTGTGATAGGATGCTCGCTCAGATCAGATGTGGGAATTGACTCTCCGCCATATCTCTTCCCAATCAAATGATAGACTCTAAACCCTTTCTTAATCGAGCCTGCGATACTTTGCCCTGGAGGGACATAATACTGAATAAATATTTCTTTCTTCAAATCCAAACATATCATATTTTGGATTCTGTACATAGGTTGAATCTCGCTGTTGTAATAGGATACCACAGGTAATAATTTACTACTATTTTCACCTTGAGTTGTTCGGTTAATTGTTAGTTTCCCGCTTTCCAAGTCTTCAATAATACCAGTCCGTCCAATTAACGTTGGCGTATATAAATCATCTGTATAACAACTAATATACAAATTTTCTGATTCATCTACAAAATATTTTTGATCGTTAATTAATTTTTCTGAATTATTCCTTTGCCTTTTTAAAAATCGAAACTTAGATTCTATCTGTTTCAAATCGTGGATGACATTTTTTATGTATATGCAACCATCTTTGTAAAGAAATTCTACCGCAACCGCTTTAGCTTCCTTGTTTTTAGGGCTGCGTACATAAATACTAAAAAATTGTTTTTCAGGAAATGATTGATGAGTAATAGGCAAGCCCAAGTTCGGATTTGGAATACTCTGTGCGATCCAGTTCTTAATTCCCAACTCAATCAATACTTTCTGAAATTTTGGGGAAAGATTTATCTTGTATTTATCGCAGAAACTTTCCCATTGTTTGCTATCTTCTTGTTCTTTTAGATAACAAAAAATAGAACCCTCTACATCCAAGATTTTCCCTTCTGTAAAAGCTTGCGTCTCCTTGTGTAGACTATCTCGATATCGATCGATTTTCCAATTTGTATAATTAAAAACCGCAAAATTAGTTTTCTCATCTCCCACAGCACGAAATTCTGGTATATCTATCCCCTGCGTGCTAAAAAACTGTCCCGTCTCCAAATAGTTAAATCTTTTCTTTAACTGTGAATAGAAATCTACTGGCGATTTATTATCTATTGTTGTTGATGGATACCACAGATCGTCTTTTGCCTGATAAGCCATCGAACCCGCTTCTTCCTCCAAAAGTTTATTGAAAACCAAATAGTTTTTTCCGGCTTCGAGTTGAAGATCTGACCATTTAATAGATTCCGTAATTCTCCAGCAAACCACGTCCTCACCGTCAGGTACTGGTTCGTAGGTACTAACTGTTTTTCCATCCTTGTAAAATGCGATTGTAGATACCCCTTGATGTTTCAGAAAGCATTGCAGAAATTGTCGGTCAGATTCAGTTAAATCGACTCCTGTATTGTTAATAATCTCTAAGAATTCTACAGATTCTATGTTTTTGATAAAAGGGTTTTCCAAGTAGTGGTCAGCCTGAAAATGCAGAGACTCAAAAGCAATATTGCACTCACTTAAAAACCTCTCAAGTTTTGTCATGAGGTTTTGGTAGTGATAAAGCTGAGTCTTTTTGAAATTTTCATAATTTTGGGGGTTTTCATCAAATTGCATAAAATTTATTTTATTTTTTTTCCGAGCATCAAGATCGCGATCGAAGTAGTAATTCTTATCTTTGTATAGCTTTTTGTAGAGCAACAAATCTCCTAAATCTTCCCCATCTACGGTTTTGTATTTCTTTTTATTTTTTTGTAATAAGAATTTTCGGCTTTTTCTAGACAGTGTTAATGTTAGTACATCGTATGGATTGTATTTGACGAACAAATTATGCCCCCACACAAAAAGAGCATCTTTCGATTTGGGACTGGTATTCATGGAATGAAGTAAGAGTAATTCTTCAAAACCATTTATGGTATCAACGGATAAGCCTTGAGAAATAATATAAAACTTGAAAATGAGGTTAAAAATTCTTTCTCGATTGCTAGAATTGTCTGTAAATAACTTTTCCCATCCCGAATGATTTTTATTAGGGGATAAAAAGAACACATATTTTTTGCCACCAGTATAGGATAGGAAGTATTGAATGTCTGAATTTTCCGGTTCTTTCCCATGTTCAGCCAGCCTTTTTTTTATTTCATTTTTAATGTGTTTATGTCGCTCTTTATAGAAATTAGCTTGTGAATTCTCATTTTCAGAATTTTCATCTTCAGCAAGCCGATATTCAAGAGTAAAATGTTCTATCCCTTGTCCGCTTTTAAATAGATACTGAAACAGTTTTTCGGCAACTTTTTGTGGACTTTCTAAGATTTTTAGTTGGTTAGTTCGCGATATATCTGATAAGGCTGCTGTTTTATTTTTCATTTTATTTCTCCTTTTGAAACAAAAAGTCTGTGAGGATATTAGATTGTACTGGACAATTGCGATCGTCAAAGAAAATCAAATTCCCCGAAAATAGCATGGGTGAGTATTGTTGATTTTTTTCTTGGGCGGCGTGCAAGTTAAGAAGTAACCCTCTCGCGGTGCTAAATTCTGGATAGTCTGAAACAATTTCCTTCAGCTTGTTTTCGGTTTTATCCAGGGTCTTTTTGGACAGGCGATTTCCCGAAACCACGCTCCAAGCTTTAACATCAATACAAAATAGCGTATTCTCCTTGACATAGTACAAATCAAACCGCTCGTATAGCTTACGATACTTTTTGAAATCTCGCAATGGCTCAAAACTATAGCTGGATTTTATGTTTTTCCAGTCTTTGCCTTGGAAAACTTCATCTTTAATCCAGCCTTCCACAAAATTTTCAGCGAGTGAGGGATACAACACATCGTAAAAGAAATGCGGACGCGGAATATAAGTATTAAAAACTTGCGGTTGTGGCATCAACTTGTTGTACCGTCTGTAGATTGAATCAGTCGAAGTATCTAGGGAGCCAATTTCATTACCTTCTAAGTCATAGCCTCGATCGCTGATTTTTAGAGATTCAGGATATAACTGCTTCTGGTAAAAATAGATTTTTTCCCCATTGATGCTATCACTGATAATCTGGAATTTTTTACCGCTTTCTTCCTCGGAAGCTAAATAGGGCGTAAATTCAACTTGTTCTGGGTTGTGATAGAATAATGACTCAATAAAATCAGCAGGAAATAGCCCTGAATGTCGCAACTTTTCCAGATACTTGGCTGGGTCTTTGAAAACAATTGGGTCGCGCAACGCATCCCACGTTTTTGTGATTTCAAAAGTATGTTTATTAAGATGAAAGCGATCGATTTCCTCCAACATTTTTGTTCTAAACTCTTGAAAAGCCAGAGTGGCATCAATCTCATCAATAACATGATCGTCATAATCCTTAATTGCTCGTTTTTTCTCTTCTTCTCGAACGCTTAAGTAAACTTTGTGGTTGTTAACGGAAAATTTCCGAATTTCCTCCTTTTCTTCCCGTTCCAGGTATCTGTAAAAATTCACTAAATTTTTTCTGGTTTCTTCATTAACAAATATTTTTACTACTTGGTTGGGAAAATCGCGTCTCTCAGATCTGCCGATCGCTTGCAAAACTTGTTTCCCTAATAAAATCTGGTGTTGCTGCTGTCGAAATGCTTCAGCTTCTGGTTGGCTGAGGTATTTGTTGAAATCTTTGATTTCAAGATTAGACTCTCCCAAGTTTACAATACTTTTCATTAAGGCAAAATGGTAAAGCGTAATAGATAATCCCGAATCTTTTGATTTGTTAAGCGATGGGCCCATCACTGTATAGTAACTGTCCATTAACAAAGCTAAAGAGTCGAAATCTTTTTCATCACCGTTATGGTTTTTGATGATTGGATTCAATCCTTTGGAAGCTGATTGATAAGCCGATATAAAGAAGATTTTTTCCCCTTCTTTTTCAACCAGCTCATTCAAATACGTGTTATGAGCTTTTTTGTCGCAGTAAAGACTGTTGAATGAGGCATCATACAAAATTATTTTAATCCGAATCTTACTCTGATATTTATTATGCTTCACTTCCACATAATATATGTTGGGATGCTCTGATGACACCTCAAATATAAAGTTAGCATGATTGAGCCGCTCGCAATGTTGAATTAACTTTTTAATCCAGCGTAGAGTTTGAGTAAAAGCAATTGTTTCTTGAATTGAGTCATCCTCAAACAGGTAAAACAAGAAACGAATAAACTTTTGAAGTTCTTGGATTTTGTAAATACCCAGCCAATTCCCATCCTGTTTTATATCGTCGATAAAACCTTTTAAAATAGTTTCTTCAAATCGTTCCACAACTTTTTGAGTTTCGTTATTTGGGAAAGACAATAAATCCTCACCGAAAAACTTTACTGCAATCTGTCGCTTCGCCTCACGACTCTCTCTGATGTTTTCGCAAAGCGATACTTCTTCCTCGCTCATTTCCTTAAAGGAACTTTGACCGGATTCACTAGCATTCCGCAATTTATCTTTTAAATACTGCATATCATAACTCGTGCTTAAATCTCCTAAAATTCCTCCTGTTGCTGAAATCAGAAAAATCACATTACTATTATTCCCTAACATGGAATTTATCTTGAATTCAGGCGAAGTCAATATAGCCGTACTACCAATAGAAACTTCTCTAAGGGCGCGATCGATCAGATTATTTTTAGGATTTTGATAACGAGAAATTTCTTTGATATTTACGATCGACTTATAACTTTCATAGACATAGGCAATATTTAAGTATTTTAGCAGTTGATTTTGCGAAGGGCTTTCTTCACTTGCCTTTTGGACTCTAGCTATTTGTTTCGACCAAATTTCTAAAGAACGGGATTGAGAATCTTCAGCATCTAAGACGTTAGCTAGAAAATCTTTGATGGTTTTGATTTGCGATCGCACAGCTAGAATGGCATAAATTAACTCTGCTACAGAGGTATTATCTGCAACTTTTTCCTCGGCGATTTGGACGTGTCCGCCAGAAGCTTTGGTTAAAAACAATTTTTGCAGAGGTTCTAGGTTGTAGATGTATAGGTTGTTGTATGCAAAAATGTTCATTAAATCATCACATATTTTATTGTAAAGCTTTTGAGGAATCAACAAACTTCTATTATTCTCGAATTTTGAAACAACTCTTGATAACATTTCAAAATCTACTATAATGTGATTTTGTTCATCATGATTATCGAAAATTTCAAAAATTTGTTTCAGTGATTCGTCAAGCCCCTTTTTAATTCTTACTATCTTTTGTAAAAAATTGATAGAGTTTCCCTCCTCAACAGTCAATCTTTGATATGTGCGGGCGAATTTTTGCAATTTTTCTTCTAGAGCTTTGTCTTTTTCCAAGTGTTCTTGAAATTCGTAAAAAGCTCCCTTATTCTTATCTACAAAATTTAAAAAATCTCTGTTTTCATGGTCTTGAGTTGAAAACAGCATCGAAAATTCTCTATTGATAGATGACAGCGCATTATTGATTGCCAGTTTTTCAGGAGAGATGATATCAATCTTCTCCTCTAGCATAATTTGATAGCCATCTTCCTGCTCATCCAAGGCAAGGATAAACTTTCGGGAGTTGTCTGTATGCTCAATAACGTATTTATCGAGATGACTGCTTTTCTTTACCCATTTTGTACCGTTGTGGATAAAGTACGGAATAAGCGTTTCAAATTTATCATACGTGAGCATCAAAATTCCCGATTTTTTTTGCAGAAGATGAAGGGGAAAAAATATTTCAATTAACTTTAAACATTCAGCAGGACAATTACTTTTATCTAATTCACATTTGATAAAAAATTCTAAAAAGCTTTCAATTAAAGAATTCAGTTCCCATATTGCTTTATCTGTCTCAGATTTATTAAAATCCTCATCTCCAAAACCTGTGTTTTTTACATATTCAAGGCGTTTAATCACATCTTTTACTTTCTCAAGGTTTCGTCTATTTGCCTGAACCTTTTCATCAGTACATACTTTTCGATCTATCTTCCAAATTTTTTTGTTTTTGAGAATTGAAGATATTAATTCCTTGTATAATTTGATATACTCATCCGTCGTTTTCATTGGTAACGAATTTATTTTATAGACGGGAATATCTGGGTATTGGCTCTCAACTGAAGTTGGAACACATAAGTGTTCTCTCAATGGCGCAACATATATGCCGATTATTTGAATATTTGAATGTTCTTCTATGGTTTTATAAATCGCTTGAAACAATTGGTGAGTTTTTCCTGAACCCGTACCATAATTGATAAGTTTTAGTTGGGGACGGTTTTCGAGAAAGCTATCTTCAATAGTTGTAAGGTAGGAATTAATAATTTTGCAACGAACTGATTCTAACTGCTGATTAAGATCGTCTGTTTGCTTTTGCATTATGTGTTATCACCTGATCTAGAGTAAATACATATCGTGGGATAGTCTTTTCTTTGACTGATACCCATAGTAGCGCCTGAACTCTTGTGCTTTGTGTCGTAAATTGCTATACATCAGTTTTTTGGCATTTTTCTGTGCCTGTTTGGTGTATATCAGATTCCGATTCAACACTGCAACTGGCGATCGCAATCCTCGATCGGCGTTGCCATTCCGAACCGAATCGATTCGCGCATTCCCGGCACTGAGAGAAGATACAGTGTTTCCTCAACAGATGCGGAGTCAGATTCAGATAATAACACTGCATTGCTAGTTTGTCCTGCGATCGCGATCGGTTGAAGTGACTGATTCACCGAATCGATCGACTGCTGCAACTGCTTTTGGGCTTCATTGATTGGAATCATAATCTTCCACTTTTCTAAATACACTTTTCTAATTGATATTGGCTGGCTGTAGACACTGCTACAACTGCCCCAGAAACTTGTCGTACTCTGCGTGTGAACCAACCCAAAATCAGATTACAGTGTCTCCATCCAACTGACCAACTGCTCGATAGTTATTGGTAATTCGGGCTGAGTAGATTGGTAAGTCGGGATGCACCTTCTTGAAACGCAGGTTTGGATGACTTGGGTCTTCCTTGAACTGGCGATACGCCCCGCGTGTCTACTGTTGAACTTGTTCGGGTAAATCAGCAAATAATCTACGGAACTCGGTTGTAGTGCTTGACTTCACAATGTTTCTGGATCTAGTTCTTGGGTTTTGCCTGCACGATACTCAGCCATTGCGGTCGCTGCGAGTTTAGCAAGAGCATCTGGGGAACGGGAGAATGCTTCATCCCAGCGCCTATCGTCTTCAAGTTCTTCCAGAATCATTGAAGCGAGGGCATCTTGCTCGCTGGCAGACAATGTTTTCAACTTGGCGATCGCACGTTCCAGTAACTCAGTCATGGCTACCACACTTTTACAATTAAAATGGCATCCTATCCATTATCCATTGTTTCAGGCAATAGGTCGAACAAATGGCAGGCTAATTATCATCATTAATAACTACGGGAAACCCACTTATATGTTTTCTACTAGCTTTTTCATGCACTTAAATACATCTCTATATCTCGCAAATGCAGGAATTCCACTATTCAGTCAGAGTGTTTTCTATCAAATTATTTTGCTCATCCCAATTATCGCTATCGAAGCTTATATTCACAAAAAACTACTCAATCTCAGGTTCTTAAAAGCAATTTTTATTGCTTTTATAACAAATATCATATCGACGATTGGGGGAGGTTTTAATATCGTATGTATTGGGGCGTTTATTGGAGAGATAGTCTTCCACACAAGCGTGCCTGTACAGCCTGGTTCTTTTCCATTTCTGCCGTTGGAAATTATGATTACACTCATTCCTATGTTTTTCTTTTCCGTTTCCCTAGAATTATTTATAGGGAGTTTTGGACTAAAAATAATTGAAAAAGGCAAAGTGAATAAATCCTTTGTAATAGCTAATTTATTCACTTACTTAATGCTTGAGATATTAGCTGTCACCCAACTTGTCAAAGGATACATTGAAGGGCGGGGCTAACCAAAACGTTCTATATCATCGGATCGCTGATTGACATCTTGAGCCACCATCATTGCATTGATATGGGTAAAGATTCGATCTAATTCCCCTATGGCGTCGAGTTCGGCTGCCTCTTCTGCCATTAGTTGGCCTGCCTTCTTCTTCTATAACAAATTTTCCATACGCTCTTGCAGCGATTCACTAAATTTGAACAACTTCCACCGATCGACTTTTTCAATGCAAATTTCATGGATCAACGAGGAGGGTTTGTTGAGAATTGAAACCACTGTAGGCTCCGAGCTTCGGGTTTTAGGTAGTGACTAGATTATAGCTTTTATTCAATCTGCCAGATTTAATACTCCAACCGAGAACCTTCAAATTACCGCCAAAACCAGTGACTTAAACAGCCAAACGGCGTTACGGTTCAAGTCGGATGATATTGATCCCTGCTTATTTGCCACCGCCATATCTTGCCTTCTTCAGGATCGTCCACCTCTGCAATGAACTTCATTCCTACTTTTTGCAACACCCTATTCGAGGCATTTTTTTCAGCTAAAGTGTGGGCGATGACTGCTTTAACCTCCTCGTGAGCGAAAGCATAATCGATCATTCCCTGTACCACCTCAGTTGCAAATCCGCGATTCCAATATTCGGAAGCAATTTCATAACCTATCTCTATAGTCCCCGACTCATCAGGTGAGCCTTTGAAACCTCCGTTGCCGACCAGCACTTCATTTTTTGGA
>Ga0164304_10000521_pt1 | contig 11109 bp, 17 predicted proteins | sample Whisoiple_217_MG_FD_110216 | JGI IMG/M metagenome (GOLD analysis project Ga0164304, IMG submission 110216) | Soil microbial communities amended with pyrogenic organic matter from upstate New York, USA - Whitman soil sample_217_MG | ecosystem: Environmental > Terrestrial > Soil > Agricultural...
ACCCGCCGAGCTAATTCGTAAGGGGCGGATTGATGAAATTTTCTGGGTTGACCTGCCGAACCTCACAGAGCGGGAGGCAATTTTTCAAGTTCACCTCACCCGCGTCCGGCCCGATCGAGTCAAGCAAGGCGATTTCGATTTGAAGCTACTGGCAGAGCAATCGAAAAGTTTTTCAGGTGCGGAGATTGAGCAAGTGGTTTACGACGCGATGCAAAGCAGTTTCAGCGTTGGTGAAGAATTCACAATGAACAATTTATTAAAAGCGATTGCCGATTGTGTCCCTCTAGTACAAATTGCTCAAACACAAATCCAGGATTTAAAAACTTGGGCCATTCGCTCAGGTGCTAAATCTGCTAGTGTCCAAGAAACTTACATTCCCAATACTCGATCGATATTTCTTGAAATCGACCCATTGGGTGAAAATTAATTAGATTCCCAGTAATGCTTCGCTTTGAAGTGTTGATGTTTATCTGATAAGGTTTATGGCTCGCCATAATTTGCCGATTCAAGAACGAGTAGAACTCCACATCATTTCAAAAGAACATTGCTGGGTAACTAATTTGACCTGTAACCCAAAGGGTTATCCATATATTAGCCTCAACAACAAAATGAGACTGGTTTCTCGCGTGATGTATGAAATTCACAACGGTAAAATTCCTGATGGTTTATTTGTTTGTCATCGTTGCGATAATCCCGCTTGTGTAAATCCAGAACATTTATTTCTGGGAACCCAAAAAGAAAATATGGCAGATATGAGGAAAAAAGGTCGTGAACGTAAAGCAAAAGGCTCTAAAAATGGCATTGCCAAACTCAATGAGCAGCAAGTAGTTGAAATTAAAGGTTTGTTACAAAGTACAAAACTAACTCAACAACAGATTGCCGATTTGTTTCGTGTTGACCAAACAACCATTTCGTTAATTAAAATCGAAAAACGTTGGGGACATATTCAATGTTAATCTGCATATTGATAGGAATGGATGATTTGATAGCAGCGATCGCCGGCTGCGTCCCTTTGGCACAAATAGCCGAGGCGCAAATTGATGATTTGAAAACTTGGGCCATTCGCTCGGGTGCTAAATCCGCCAGCATAGCCGATCGCAGCGCAACCCCTTCCAGTTCATATCAGCTTTCCCCTCTTGAGGTTGACGAAAATTAATCGTTATCTAAAGCGAAGCGTCGCCCTGAGCGTAGCCGAAGGGTACAAATGCTTCGCTTTTTGCTTCTGATTTAGGAATTGCTCACATAAATTGAGGCAGAATATGGAACCACATTTTGTTCACCCTTTGTCAACCTTGGAAACCATTGATACCGATGAAGGTAAAAAAGAAGTAATGAATAGTTGGGCATTTGCCTCAATGATTTGGACAAGCGCCGTGGCTGGCAACACAAATGCTTTAGCAATAGCCAACGAACTATTTACTAATAAAGATGAAATTCCCACTTTTTTAGAAGCTTCTAAAGCTGGAAACCAAGCAGCAATAGCTGGTGCGATCGGAATTATGGCATTTGCCATTGAGGACAAACTAGCAGAAACATTTGAGAAACAGCAAGAAAATTGAAATAGATAGTGACGTAATGCTTCGCTGTAAGGAAATGATGTTTTTAATTGTGGGAATTAGATTATGGCAATGATGAATGTTGAAACACTCTTGCAGAATTTGCAACATTTCTGTGGCTCTGAGCAATATTACAAGCATTGGCTTGGTCTTTGTTACACCGATGGAATCAAATACTTGGCTGAGAATGCTCAGTGCTTTTGGTTAATTGATGCGATCGCCTCCCATCAGCCCACAGCTAAGAAAAATCCAAGATTGAAAGAGTTTCAGCTCTGGTTTCTTCATGTTGGAACAGGACATGAATTCATCAAGCCCAAAGCAGGCAATGCAGCGGTGTTGACTTGTTGGGAAGATACCCCCAAAGCTGAATCCAAACCTGTAATCATTCAGCAGATACCTTTTACTGATTTTCCCTTGAAAGAAATCAAGCTTTATCTAAAAGATAAAATCCTTCTGTTGCCTGACGAAAACTAAGCTTTAAAAGTCTGTCCCGTTATCCAACACTGGATACTGGACAGACTTTCGCACTGCATCATTTACAAAAATTAGGAGCATTAAATGACTTTTAACACTGAAACAGTCAAAGAAACTACAAGAGAAGAACAACTTCGATTACTCCAAGAACAAGTTAACGAAGTCTTTGCAGAAGCCATCAGTAACCAAACAAAGCTGGAGGTGTTTGCTGTTCAAATTTGGGTAAATGCAGTGCAGCAGGAAGCGCCTTATTTGGCGATCGCCTCCCGAATGATTAATCTAGCTACGGGTCTAGTCCAAGATGATAACCTTGCATTTCTTCAGTTCCTGGCTAAAGAAACACTTGCTCAAAATGTCGCAAAAAGTCAGTGGGCTGTACAGCTCATTTACAACGGTTTGGTTATTAACAATCGTTCCTAAAGTCATGGAAACACAAATAACTTACGATTACCTGGAATTTCATCGCGAGCTAATATGCCTTAGCATGAAGTTTGCCAAACTTAGCAATCAACAACGAGACGTACTAAAAACGCTTGCCAACCAAAACAACGCAACAAATAAAGAAATTGCCACAATCATACAAATCAGTCATGGTACAGCTTCGTCTGTATTGTCTACGTTAAGAGTTGAAGGTTGGATCGACTCCACAACCAGTGGTCGTAACGCTTTTTGGTTTTTTGTCGATGAAGATGTAAGAACTTTTGTACAGTGGAAACTTTGTGAAGCTGAACTTAATTAATCCTCAAAAATGGAACTGACACAAACTAAACAGTGCAAAAACTGCCCCTGGAAAGTAGACAGAGATTTGAGGACAATTCCTGGCTATAACCCGGAAAACCATCAGAAACTTTGTCAGACGATCGCCAACCCAGACATTGATTTCTCGGAAGTCGTCTCCCAGCTCAGAAATCCCATGCGAATCATGGCTTGCCACTACTCCACCGCTGATAAGGAACTCCCTTGCATCGGATGGATTTACAACCAACTTCGGAACAATAATCTAGCTCTGCGTATGGCATTAATCCGTTCGTCTCAGGTTAAAAACCTTGAGATTGACGGCGCGCAACGAGCCACTTTTGCCGAAACTTTTGAAGATTAACCCACACATGAAAGGAATTGAAACCTATGCCTGCTAAACTCAACTTATCGTTTGAGAAACAGTGCAAAATTGCTGAATATGCAACTAATCATACGTTGCAAGAAACTGCTGAAACCTTTGGGATTAGCAAAAATTCAGTTGTTAGATACAAACACAAAATTGGCTTAGTAAAACCAAAACCAAGACATTTACTACTTCACCAACGATTAGAAAATCACACTATTAGCAAAGATAACTGTTGGCTAACAGACTTGCCCAGTAATGGTCATGGTTATCTTAATATTACTGTGAATGGCAAAACAAAATATGCCCATCGTATAGCATACGAGCTTCATAAGGGCAAAATTCCTGACAATATGTGCGTTTGCCATTCCTGCGATAATCCAGCCTGCATTAATCCTTCTCATCTATTTATCGGAACTCTACGGGAAAACGTGGCTGATTCTATAAGCAAAGGTCGCTCAAACACACCTAAAGGTGAAAATCATCATAAAGCAAAACTGACTGAAAGCGATGTTCATCAAATCAAGCATCTGTTAGTCGAAACTAACCTAACTCTCAAGAAGATTGCTAATACTTTTGGTGTTACATTGGAAACCATTTCTAATATTAAAACAGGCCAAACCTGGAAGCATATAACCATTTAGATTTCTTTACATCAGGAGAGCTATGTCACACCTAAGTGTAATCAAAACTCAAATCAAGAATCCGATCGTTCTTCAGCAAGTCATTGAGAAAATGATTGAATCAGGACTTGATGGAATTTTGACCGGGGCTTATCTAGAAACCAACACCCAGATTCATGACCCTTTCGGCAACAGCAAACTAGCGGAGTTTGTTATTCGGCGCAAGCAAAGCTATCAGGGTGGTTATGACTTTGGTTTCAAATTGGTAGAAGGAACAGACCAATTTGAGTTCCTGACCCGCGACGGTTCCATACAAGCTGCTAAGAAATTTATGCAGGAACTTCTGCCCTGGTATGCAAGGGAAAACACCCTGGCAGCATTGAAAGCTCAAGGATTCAACATTGAGTCTCAGGTTGAAGAAAATGGCGAAGTCGTCATAGTTGCTGGCAAGTGGTGTTAATGGCTAAATCCAAAGTGAAGCTCATAATGCTTCGCTTTGGGTGATTGATTTCAATGAGGGTAATATGCAACACATTGTTGTTTTGGAAAGAGTTGACGAAAAGCCTTACCAAGCAGAGGTTTTACAAGAACCGCCGATGCTTCTAACGTGGAGAGGAATGTATTTCCTATTTAATCGGAAAACAAATCAAGGTTCGATCGCTAAAAACAAGGTAATAACCTATACCTACATCGAAATTTATGGCTGTGCTTTAAGAGCCATTACTGTTGAAACAGTTGGAGTTTCTGATGACTAACGATCGATTTATTCAATTAGAGCTGCCATTAAATCTTGATTTACCGGAGAAAGAATACTGGCAGCTCTACCGGACACCGGAACAGGAGAGCAAATTTCAAAGCTTCCTGGTAGACCTGCGGAACGAGACAGCCGAAATGCTGGCTTTGGCAAACCAGTTGATGCCAGAACAGAAATTTGCGAATCTTACCGAACTAACTACCCCACAGTTAGCACAAGTCAGTTCAGCGTATTTTCGTGTACCAGAACAAGAACCTACCCCCCAGGAATTCTCCAAGTCTGCCAAGGTTTCCAAGCCTCCGAAACCTTACCAACCTTGGAGCAATGAAAGGAAATTTCGGACTCGAATTGCTCGACTAAGCGCAAGAGTCGAGAAAAATTTTTCGATTCCTGAGATGAGAATTGCAAAACTTCTCGACCTGTGTGCAGAAAATCCACAGTATTTAGGATTGTGTGTGCTGCCGGGAGTGACCGATCGATGCCAAGTTAGTTTCAACATTGCCCAAATTGCTGCGGTCGAGAAAGAGAAAATGCTACGAAAGGTGTGAAACCCAAATAACTAATGCTTCGCTATGAGGTATTGACTTTTGAAACTAAGAGTAAGCCAGAATGTCTCAAGAAATTCAACAAGTTACTGAAGAATTTGAAGGAACTGAAGAAACGAGAGATGGAGGAATTCGAGTCTTCAAAGATGAAATCAAAAATCTCATAAATAGTGCCGGAAAACGACGCTTAAGTGTCAGAGAGTTTGCGATCGAAATTTGGGAGAATGTGCTCTTGCAAGATGTCCATTATTTAGCCTTTTCAAGCCTCTTATTGGAAAGTGCTACAGGTCTACCACTAGAAGTCTGTTTTGCCAAAATTGAAGAAATGATGATAGCTAGCTTGTTAGGCGACTCAGAGACAACTCAAGCAGCTATAACTTTCATGGCTGATGGATTAGTTGAATATCAAAAACCAATCACTTAATACTTCGTTGTTGGTTGTTGATTTGTTAGTTTTTGAAAATAATTAGGAGTGTATCATGTCTCAAAAAGTTGAAGATTCTGTCCCTTCACTTTCAATTCCTACTGACCTAAATACGAACGAAGTTAAAGCCCTAGTTGATCAAATCTTTGAGTCAGCTCAATCTAATTCCTGGGATCATGATGTGTTTTCTAAAAAGATTTTGTCCGGTTGTGTTGCTAGTAATTTAGGTTACGTCGCTATTGCGCTTGAACTGATTCATACTGCTACGGGACTTAAACATGACAGTGCGGGTGAAATCCTTCTCTTTTTTGTTGCTCAAACCACCAAATTAGATACAGTGAGCATCAATAAAGCTCACCTTCTGTTTGAACATGGACTAATGCTCAAGTTTATTGAGTACAAACAAGAACAAGAAGCTTTATAGCTAACTGTTGTTAGTTAAGGAAATAGTTACCTTCAAAGCCTGTTAACTATTTTCTTAACTCTAGAGATTCAAACATTCAAACAGGAATTGAAATGAGTCAATTTACACATTTAAGCAAAGACAAAGAGGTTGTGGAACAAGCTGAAGTAATTCAGAAACAAGTTGACGCAATTTTTGAACTCGCCAGGACAAATAACTGGGATTTTCAACAATTCGCTAAGAAGATTCTGGCGGGAGCTGCTGAATATGATTTGGGTTACTTTGCGATCGCAGCTCAACTCGTTCAACACGTCACCAATTTAAAAGGCATCAAAGCTATTCAGCTCCTGAAATTCTTACTGGTGCAGGTCAAAAGCTTAGACACCGTGAGCATCAAAAAAACACAGGAGATGTTTGTTCACGGGCTAATCATCAACAAACTCAAAACTGCACTCGCTTATCAAGAACAACAGAAACAGAAACAGAAACAGAAACAGAAACAACCACAAGAACAGAAACAGAAACAGAAACGAAAAAGTTTGGGAAGGATAGAAAATGAAAAGCTATAAAGTTCACGACAAAATTGGACAGCTTAAACTATCGATCGCCATCAATCTAATTCCAAATTTACCCCCGGCACCGTGCAAGGATTATCGCTTGATAGTGGCTGACCCGCCCTGGGATTTCCATTTACGAGAAACAGACCCCAGCCATCGGGGGCGGTGTCCGTATCCTGCAATGACTGATCAGCAGATTTTGGATATGCCGATTAGTGCGATCGGAGGTGATGATTCCTATATCCTTCTCTGGACAACGAACAATCACCAATTCTTAGCCTTCAAATGTCTCCTAGCGTGGGGATATGAACATAAAAGTACATTCACTTGGGAGAAGGTGACGATCGCTGGAAAACCCCACATGGGAATGGGACATTATGGTCGCAACTGTACCGAACACTTATTAGTAGGAATAAAGGGTAATGCTCCTAGCATGACTACACTCGGAATGACCAATGTTCCTAACATCATTCGTGCCCGTCGTCAGGAACATTCAAAGAAACCTGAAGAGTTTTGGGTTCTTGCCAATACTCTTGGTCAGAGACTAGAAAATTGTGAGAAGTTGGGCAAGTTATCCCACCCGTCGAGGATTGAACTATTCGCTCGGGAACAACGCCCAAATTGGGATTCCTGGGGGGCTGAAGCTGACTAATTGACGGGGTGATAACCCTGACGGGGTGACAACCCCGTCAAAAGCTTGATAAAATCAAGGACATAGCCCTGTGTCCGCTCTGAAAGAATGGCAGCTTATTACGTCTCTCGCTCATTAATTCAGCAACTATTTCTTGGCAAAACTCCATTCCCACTACCCAACATTGACCATATAATCCAACCCAAAAACTGCTGTGCCGAGGTTGCGATCGCCTGTACTCAGTAACACGACCGATGTATTTCTGAATTCCTATAACCTGGACCTTACGTCGTTGTAAAATAGCGCAACTGTAAGTTAAAGCTATTAATAAAATTAAAGTTTTTAGGCGGTCGTCACAAGCATGACTCTTTTCTAAATTGTAGCCTCCTGTTTTACAGTCTTTAAACATTGCTTCGATACCACTCCGACATTTAGAGGCTGTTACAGCTTGTTTCAAAGTGCCGATATTCGTGAGTAAATACTACCCTTCATCTTCGCCCCTATTTCGATATTTTTGTTTCCAATAACCAGCAGTCTCACAACAGCCAAATCCTTTCTACTTTGTGACTTTAACTCTTTTCAAATAAAAGCTAGTACCTGATCCTAAACCCCACTCACGTAAGCGCTTAAATTCCTCTTCCTCTTGTTGAATCTATCGCCCATTTTTTCCTTTTCAAACAAACTTTCCATTCTTTTCACACAGCCAACTTTCCACCTTCATACTGCCAAATTCTCTGTCTCCTAATACCAGAAGTTGATATTTTTTTAGCTGGCTGAGAATCGGACTAATTAAGAGCTGTTGTTTTTGGAAGTTACTACTCCCTCGTTTTGATAATATTTGCCAGTATAAGGGTAAGGCTCTCTGCTCCCATATCAGGCTAATGACAAAAATATTCTTGTTTCGCCATTGCGTTCTATCAATGGCAACTTTTAGCTCTTTCTTCTGCGGAAATTGAATTCTCAAAAGGTATTTAACTAGAGGAAACCAAAGATTTTCAATCTTGAGAATTGGTAACTTAAGAAATCTTTGAATCCCACGCCTCGACTCTCAAACATGATTGGATAGGGCATCAATGTCGCTAGTGCCTCAATACTTACTTATTTATGAGTTTGCCGTAAAAAAACTAAAATTGTTAGAGTTAAGTATTCAGTGTTTTTCAGTTGGCGGTGGAAACAAATTTGGTAAGATGGAGGTAACATTTTTTACAGATGGTGCTTGTCAGCAATAATGACCCCATCTTTTTTACCATAAATCCGTCTAACCCTCGTCACCTAGAGGGTTTGACGGGGTTGTCACCCCGTCAACCACACATCGCTTTAGTCGTTACGGTTGATCGCGATCATCTGCCAAAACGGTTTGCAGTAGTGGTGCAAGCTCCTGGTTTAAGCGACCCGCTCGGACAAGTTCGGCATAAGTGGTGGCTTCGATCGCCAAGAGTTCCTCACGGAGTTGTTCCACCACAAATTGCTGGAGGTTAGGATACTCGTCTTGAAGTTGCTCGATTTCACGCTTTAAACGAGTCAGTTCCCCGTTCACAAGCGTTTCTTGGTAACGGTAAAACTCAGGCTCAAGACCAGAACGCTGTTCTGCTTGAGTGAGATGGTTCAGCACTCGGTTTAAAGCCACTTGGTGGGCCATCAATTCCTCATAGCGTTGACGAATAGGCTGATTCCCCAGTAGATTGAGCTGCTTTAACAGCGGTGGAATCGTTAAACCCTGGATCAAGAGCGTGAAGAGGACGGCACCAAACACGGTTGCAATAATGTCTTCCCGGTCGGGTAAAACAGCCGGGATGCTCAGAGCCAGGGCGATCGACACAGAACCTCGTAAACCACCCCACCAGAGTACGGTTTGGTCAGGAAGTGAGATGTCTGCTTGTGTGATGCGGTTGCTAATCCAGCCCAACCCATAAACAGCGATCGCTCGTGTCAACAGCATGGCTCCAACCGTAGCAGCGATCACACCCAAATTAGTGCCCAAAATGGCAAAACGAATCTGGTCACCAATGAGCAGAAATACAATGGAATTGACAAAAAACGATAAGAACTCCCAAAACTCCGTTACGATAATGCGGGTGCGGGGATTCATGCCAATGCGAGAACCAAAGTTCCCCAAAATTAAACCAGTGGTGACGACCCCAATCACGCCTGAACCCCCTAAATCTTCAACCAGGAGATAGGTGCCATAGGCAGAAACTAAGGTGAGAGATTGTTCTACCAGTGGCAGATCAAACCGCTGGGTCAGGTACGAAAGCCCAAACCCAATCAAACAGCCAATGCTAATGCCAATACCGACCACGACAAAGAATTGGATCAGCATCGATTGAGCCTGAAAACGCGCCGTTCCGAGTGCAAAGGACAACAGGAAACTGAAGGCAACGATCGCCATCCCATCATTAAATAAACTTTCTCCCTCCATTAAGGTTGAAAGCCGTTTATCCACACCTAAAGCTCGAAAGAGGGCAACCACCGAGACGGGATCGGTTGCAGACAGACAGACTCCAATCAGCAAGGCGGTGGGTAAGGAGAGTCCCACAAACTGAGTCAGACCGAGGGCAATCCCGGCAATGGAGATCAGGACTCCCACGATCGCAAACAGGCAGATCGGCACCAGATCTCGCTTGAGGCGCGACCATTGCAGATTCCAGGCTGCTTCAAAAACCAGAGGCGGTAGGAAAATCGAAAGAATCAATGCTGGCGAAAGGTTAACCAACCGCACATCGAGTATAGCAAGCCCTAACCCCACAATCACCAGTAGCAACGTATAAGGAATCTTGCGAAACCAAGGAGCAATCTGGGGCAAGGTCGCAACCCCTAGAGAGACGCAGAGAACCAGAACAAATTGCTTCAAGTTCGCGTCAATTGCCACTTCTCCCACCGTAGATTCAATCGCCATGAGGATGTTCCGTTGAGATTCACCGTCTTATCATAGACAGATTGCTAGCAAACAATGCTCAAGGTAATGATGAAAACATGGCACGTGACTGTACGGCAGGCGCTATCTGTGATGCTAAAGCCGCTTCGTAGTCGGTTCAGGCTATTGCGGCGGCGGATTGAACCTCCGCAGCTTCAGCAGTTGCACGATAATCTCGCGGCAGAAGCAACCGTCAACACCGTTTACCTGATTCTGATTGTGGGGTCGTGCGCGATCGCCACCTTCGGACTCCTCACCAATAGTACCGCTGTGATTATTGGTGCCATGATTATTGCCCCTCTGATGCTGCCCATCCGAGGGCTGGCGTTTGGAGCATTGGCTGGCAATCTTCCCCTCTTTCGTCAAGGCTTGCTGGCAGTGATGGTCGGCACTGTCCTGGCAGTCGTCCTAGCAGCGGGACTGGGACTGCTCACAGGGATTTCTAGCTTTGGGAGTGAGGTGCTGTCTCGCTCGAAGCCAACCTTACTGGACTTGGGCATTGCGGTGGCCGCAGGCGGTATCAGTGGCTATGCCGCAGTACAACCCAAAGTGGCAACCAGTCTGGCAGGCACCGCGATCGCTGTGGCTCTGATGCCCCCGCTTTGTGTGGTGGGCTTGGGACTGGCACATGGAAACTGGTCTCTAAGCTTAGGCGCAGGGCTGCTTTACCTGACAAACCTGCTGGGGATTACGCTTGCCTGTATGCTGACGTTTTTAGTGGCTGGCTACACTCCCTTTAAGCAAGCTCGCAAAGCCTTAATTTGGGCGATCGCGTTTACAGTCATGTTGTTGCTACCGCTGAGTGTCAGCTTCGCCAGACTGGTACAACAAACGCGCCTGGAAAGCAGTCTTCGAGCCGCATTACTGACCCGAACCATTACCTTTCAGTCCCTAGAGTTGGTGAGCTTTGACACCGACTGGTTAAGCACTCCGCCAAAGGTACGGTTGACGGTGCGATCGCAAAAACCAGTCACACCAAAACAAGTGCGGCTTTTAGAAGCCTTTGTCAACCGGGAGATGGGACGACCCTTTACACTGATTTTTGCTGTGAGTCAGGTGGAAGAAGTGACACGGAACCAGACAACGGGATCAACTACTTATGATTCTAAGGGTAGAGAAAGGGTCA
>Ga0164304_10000522_pt1 | contig 11104 bp, 12 predicted proteins | sample Whisoiple_217_MG_FD_110216 | JGI IMG/M metagenome (GOLD analysis project Ga0164304, IMG submission 110216) | Soil microbial communities amended with pyrogenic organic matter from upstate New York, USA - Whitman soil sample_217_MG | ecosystem: Environmental > Terrestrial > Soil > Agricultural...
AGGTCACCACCGGGCCGGCGCACATCATCTTCGCGCCGAAGGACACGGCGAGCGGCGTGTACACCGCGACCGCGAGCTTCGCGCAGCTCGAGGCCCCGCGGCATCCGGAGGGTTACGGGCTGTTCATCGGCGGGCGGGACCTCTCGTCGCCGAATCGCGCGTACACCTACTTCCTGGTGCGCGGCAACGGGCAATTCCTCGTGAAGAGCCGCGCCGGCGCGAAGACCAGCGACGTTCTCGCGTGGCGCAGCGACACGGCAGTGACGAAGGCGGACAGCACGGGCAAGGCGACGTACAAGCTCTCGATTCGTGTCGGCGCCGATTCAGTGCGCTTCATCGTGAACGACAAGCAGGTCGGCGCCGTGAAGGCGGGCACGATCGCCACCGACGGCGTCGCCGGACTCCGCGTCAACCACAACCTGCACGTCACGACCTCCCCGGTCGCGATCGCGCGATGAGCGACCCTGACGGCGCCTAACGGCGCCGTCAGGCGCCGGCGCCGCCGGCGACACGTGGTGGAATCCGCCGCGTCCGTTCTTCACGGAGTATCCAGCAGCGGTCGGCAGGGAGCTGGTGAGCCGCCCAGGCGTCGAGTGCACGCCTGGGCGGCTCGTCCATCGGTTCGTCGGTGAGCCGGAAGGTCCCCCAATGCGTCGCGAGCAGCACGGGGGCGCTCGCCCCCGCGCCGGCGCCGAGATCGACGGCGGCTGACACCGCCTCCTCCGCATTCATGTGCACGGGGCGCATGAACCAGCGCGGATCGTAGGCACCAATCGGAAGGAGCGCGAGGTCGAAGGGACCGAGCCGGCGGCCAATCTCGGCGAACTCGGGGTGGTAGCCGGTGTCGCCGGCAAAGAGCACGCGCCACCCGTCGGCGGCGATCGCGAAGCCGGCCCACAGGGTATTGTCGCGATTGCCGAGCGAGCGGCCGCTGAAGTGCTGCGCGGGAACGGCGGTGATGATGGTGTCGGCGGCGTCGGTGGACTGCCACCAATCGAGCTCGACGACCTGCGGAACGCCGAGTCTCGTCAGCAGCTCGCCGACCCCGAGCGGCGCGACCCAGCGCGCGTTCGGATGAGCGAGGGCGAGCGCGCGGATCGTCGGTGCGTCGAGATGGTCGTAGTGGTCGTGCGAGAGGACGACGACGTCGAGCGGAGGAAGCGAGGCGAGCGGGATTGCGGGCGGCACGAGCCGGCGCGGGCCGGCCCAGGAGACCGGCGATGCGCGCGCGCTCCAGATCGGATCGGTGAGCACATTCATCGCGCCGAGCTGGAGGAGCACGGTCGAGTGGCCGATCCAGGTCGCGCGCAGCGAGCCGTCGCCCTGGCGCGGCTGGATGATCGCGGCTGGGCCGACGGCGAGCGCAGGGCCCGCGGCGACACGTTCGCCGCGAAGACGCCTAACGGCGCGGCCGCCCGCCCAGCGGAGGACGGCGCCAAACCCCTGGGGGCGGGAGCCAGGCCAGGGATTGCGAAAGCCGCCGCCGGGGGCGTGATGTTCGTTCATCTGTGGATCGAAAGTGAGCGCGACCACCACTCCGTGACCTGGAGGCGCGTGGCGCGAAGATTGATCGCCCGCGATGGCGAGCGGGACCTCTTCATTCCAGTACCATGCCAGCGATGGACGTTCCCAGAGTTCGCGCACCCGAGTTTCCCGGGGAACTCGACTGGATCGGCACCGGCGGTCGCCGGCTGACGCTCGCCGACCTGCGCGGCAGGATCACGATTCTCGACTTCTGGACCTACGGCTGAATCAACTGCATCCACATCCTCCCGCAGTTGCGGGAGCTCGAGGAGCGGTTCAGAGAAGAGCTGGTCGTCGTGGGGGTGCACAGCGGGAAGTTCATCGCCGAGCGCGAGACGGCACGAATCGCCGACGCCGCGAGGCGGCTCGGCGTCGTGCACCCGGTCGTCAACGACCGCCAGTTCCGGATCTGGCGCAGCTACGCGGTGCGGGCGTGGCCGACGATCGTGGTGATCGACCCGCGGGGCTACGTGCTCGGCATGCACGCCGGAGAATTCACGAGCGAGATGGTCGCGCCGACGCTCGAGCGGATCATCGCCGACGCCGGGGCGACGCTGACGCGGAGCGCGTCCGCGCGCGACAGCGATACGCAAGAGCGGCTCGCACTGCGCTACCCGGGGAAGGTGGCGGTCGGCGGCAATCGGCTCGCGATCGCCGATTCAGGCAACGACCGGGTGATCGTCGCCGAAGTTGAGGGAGAACGAGCACGGATCACACGCCTGCTCGGCGGAGCGCGCGGTTTCCGCGATGGCGCGGATCCACTCTTCGATCACCCGCAGGGCGTCCTCTTCGACGGTGGCGCACTGCTCGTCGCGGACGCATTCAATCACGCGATCCGCGAGGTCGATCTGGCGAGCGGCGTGACGCGGACCATCGCTGGTACCGGTACGCAGCTGCGTACGCGCGCCGACCAGCGGGCGGGCGCATTGTCATCGCCCTGGGACCTGACGCACATCGGCGATCGAATCGCGATCGCGATGGCGGGAAACCACCGGCTCTACCTGCTCGAGCGTGGCGCGGCGCTCGCGCGCGCGTTCGCCGGAAGCGGCGCCGAGGAGCTTCACGACGGCCCGCTCGAGAGCGCCGCGCTCGCGCAGCCGATGGGGATCTGCGCCGACGAGACGACGCTCTACTTCGCCGACGCCGAGTCGAGCGCGATCCGGTACGCGCCGGTAGAGCCGGAGGGCGATGTCGGCACGCTCGTCGGGACGGGGCTGTTCGACTTCGGAGACGTCGACGGCGAGGGCGCGCAGGCGCGCCTCGAGCACCCGCAGGGGATCCTTCGCATGCCGGACGGGCGCCTGCTCGTCGTCGACTCGTACAACGATGCGCTCAAGTGGCTCGACCCGGCGACGCGGCGGGTAACGACCTGGGTGCGCGGGCTGCACGAGCCGGGCGGCGCCGCGCTCGGCGAGGGGGTCGTGTACGTCGCGGACACCAACGCGCACCGGATCGCGATCGTCTCGCTCGCCGATGGCAGCGTGCGCGAGCTGTCGCTCGACTGGAGCGCGGTCGGCGGCTGAAGCCTGGCCCCCCGGGGCAGCCGCCTAACGCGCGACGGTCTCGGCGATCGCCAGGTTCTCGGCCACGTGCTTCGTTCCGCGCATGCCGACGAGCGCGGTCGTGATCCCCGGCACGCCGCGAACGAAGGCGAGGGCGCGCTGTGCGTCGGTGTCGTAGCGGGGGAGCGCGTCGCGCACGGCGGTGGGAAGCGAGCGGGCGAGCGCCGCCTGCATGAGCGCGGCGCTGGCGACGACGACGAGCCCGAGCTCGGACGCCGCCTCGAGCGCGGTGCGCTCGCGGCCGGCGACGCGCTGGGTCGGTGCGCGCAGCCCCTCGCTCATCGCGAGGTTCACGGGGAGCTGGACGTACTGGAAATGGTGGGCGTCGCCGGCCACCTCGCGCGCGGCGCCGACGAGCTCCTCGAGGGACAAGCTCTCCCGCGCCTCGGGGGCGACGCGAAGCCCGTTCCACGTCGCGCAGCCGTAGGCGGCGATGTCGCCGGCTTCGGCGCGCGCCTCGAGCGCTTCGAAGGCGCGGACGATGCGCCGGAGGAAGGCCTCGCGCCCGACGGCGGGAATCTGCTGCTCGGGATTGTGGAGGTAATAGACGTCGATCGTGTCGAGGCGCAGGTTGGCGCGGCTGCGGGCGACCTGGTCGGCCAGGTACCCGGGTGCGATGCAATGCCCACCGCCGACGACATCCTCGGGGCGCATCACGCCGCGCGCGAAGTACTCGCGCTCGATCAGCGCATTGTAGTCCTCGCGCGATGCGGGCGGGCTCCCGTCGAGCGGGATGTAGCCACCCTTGCTGCAGACGATCACTTCGTCGCGGCGCGCGACACGATCGTCGAAGAGGGACGCGAGGGCGCGGCCGACGACGCGCTCCGAGCGCTGGCAGCGATAGTTGATCGCGGTGTCGATGACGTTGAGGCCACCGGTGACGGCGGCGCGGAGCGCCTCCTCGTAGCGGAGGTCGTCGGCGTCGTCGGGCTCGCCGAGGTAGGTGCCGATCCCGATCGAGGATGCGAGCATCCCGGCGCCGGCAGGGCGATAGAAGCCCGGGATCCGCTCGGCGGCAAAGCGCGCGGCGAGACGCCCGGTGCCGGCGACGCTCGCCCGCGCGGCACTGCTCGCGTGCATCGCGGCATCGGCGCTGGCGCGAGCCACCGCCATCGCGCCCGAATCGGGCCCCTCTCCATCGTGACCCGCCGACCGTCCGGTATTCATCATGCGATGGAGACGGTATGGGGAGTGTCCCGGCGAAGCAAGGGCGCGCGAAGACTCGCCTGCCCTTCCATCGTCGGCGACAGGTCCCCAACGTTCTCCAACCTGGCGTCGCTCGCGGGGCTTTCTCCGCCGCGGTGACGCTTTCGTCGTCCCCATTCCGGCCAGGTGCACCCGTGAGACAAGCTTTCACCGCGTTGCTGCTCCTCGGAGCGGCGGCCTGCAGTCGCAACCGGACGCAGGTCGTCACTCCTGTCCCCATCGACAGCGCACGTGTCGTCGTCGAGCCGACGGGCCACTCGGCGAAGACATTCGCGACCACCGCTGACGATCCCTTCATGCGGATCGACCGGATGGACTGGCCCGGCCCGAACCGCTTCCGGTCGGCGGACGGACAGCCGGGGCCGGACTACTGGCAGCAGCGTGCCGACTACACCATCAGCGCGACGCTCGACACCGCGGCGCGATCGGTCGCCGGCAACGTGACGATCAGGTACACGAACAACTCTCCAGACACGCTGCGTTTCGTCTGGCTGCAAGTCGACCAGAATCTCTACCGGCCGGGGAGCAAGGGCTCGGTGATCAACCCCGCCGACAGCCGGTGGGGCGCGCACAACTTCCAGGGCGGTTACACCATCAGCGCATTGACGGTGGATGGGAAGGCGCACACGTCGAAGGTCGACGACACGATGATGCGGATCGACCTCGACAAGCCGATTCCGCCAAAGGGCGGAACGGCGACGATCGCGATGGCATTCCGCTTCAACGTTCCCGATCATGGATCGGATCGGATGGGGCGCGACGGGACGCTGTACGAGATCGCGCAGTGGTATCCACGAATGGCGGTCTACGACGACGTTCGCGGGTGGAACACCGATCCATATCTCGGGCAGGGTGAGTTCTACCTCGAGTTCGGCGACTACGACTACTCGGTGACCGTCCCCGCCGGCTACACCGTCGCGGGCAGCGAACTGCTGCAGAACCCGGGCGACGTGCTGACGGCGAGCGAGCGGCAGCGACTCGCGCAGGCGGCGACCTCGACGAACGTCGTCCAGGTCATCACGGCGGCGGAGTCGGCGCCGAAGGCGACGCCGGGAACGAAGACGTGGAAGTTCCACGCCGACAACGTGCACGACGTCGCCTGGGCCGCCGCCCCCGACATGCGATGGGATGCGGTGAGCACGGGACCGATCGCGAATAACGAGAAAGGGGTGCTGGCACAGGCCTACTACGTCTGGCCGCGCGCCGGCGCCGGCTGGGAGAATGGCGCGGAGAACACGCAGTGGACGATCCGCACCTACTCGTCGCTGTTCTATCCATTTCCCTATCCGCAGGCCTCGTCGATCGCCGGCCCGGTCGGGGGGATGGAATATCCGATGTTCGTGATGGTGCACTACGCGCAGGGCGAGCAGGGCGCGTTCGGCACCATCGACCACGAGCATGGGCACGAGTGGTTCCCGATGGTCGTGAGCAGCAACGAGCGGCGCTACGCGTGGATGGACGAAGGCTTCAACACGTACATCAACGCCTTCTCGAACGAGCTGCGCACGCCGGCGACGCCGATCTGGCCGAAGTACGTCTCGAACTGGCAGGACATCCAGGCGAAGGGGATCGCCGCCCCGCTGATGACGCCCCCCGACCGCATCGATCCCGCAGCGTTAGGCGCGATCGGCTACCGGAAGCCGGCGGCGGTGCTGCTGACGCTGCGCGACCACGTCGTCGGTCGCGAGACCTTCGACCGCGCCTTCCGGGAGTACGCGCGGCGCTGGGCGTTCAAGCACCCGACGCCGGCTGACTTCTTCCGCACGGTCGAGAACGTGAGCGGCGCCGACCTGTCGTGGTACTGGCGCGCGTTCTTCTACGGGAACGACGTGCTCGACCTCGGGATCGAGGACGTCGCGAACAAGACCGACGAAGGGCAGACGACCGCGTCGATCACGGTCCGACGCCACAGCTCGATTCCCTTCCCGCTCGAGATGCGGCTGCGTCTCGCCGATGGCAGCGTCCAGAACGTGACGATCCCCGTCGACATCTGGGGATCGGGGGGCGAGCGCGTGACGGCGGAGGTGGTGGTGCGCTCGAACGTAGTCGGCGCGCGGCTCTGGCCCGATGGGACGGTGCCCGACTTGAACGAAGCGAACGACACGTGGGGGAACGCACCGGCGAAGGATGCGATGCCACTGGTGACAACCGGCGGCCTCAACACGTCTGTCCCGCGGAGCGCGGCGACGAAGTAGTCGTCTCGCGCACGTGGAGATTCGCCGATAGTCGCACCGTTGGCGGGACTCTGCGGGTCCACTAGATTGAGATGATGGCGGTCCAGTCGCGAGGACGCGACTGGACCGTTCGTCTCGACGGCATTTGCCGCTGGCGCTTGCCAGCGGCAAACGCCGCATCGTCATGCGAGAGGAGTCGCTGAAATGCCGGATTTCGGAAGCTGGGGGACGCACTGGTGGAAGCCGGTGCTCTTCGTCATCGTCGCCGGGCACATCACGAACGTGTGCGTCACGCTCTTCCTGCACCGGGCGCAGACGCACCGCGGGGTGAAGCTGCATTACCTCGTGGCGCTGCCGATGCGCGCCTGGCTCTGGCTGACGACGGCGATCGTGACGAAGGAATGGGTGGCCTGCCATCGCAAGCATCACGCGTTCGCCGACCGCGAGGGTGATCCGCACAGCCCGATCGTCGAGGGACTGCGCAACATCATCATCAAGGGCGCGTTCTACTACCGGAAGGCGGTGCGCCAGCCGGGGATGCTCGAGAAGTACGGCAAGGGAACGCCGGAGGACCTGCTCGAGCGCCACCTGTTCGCGCCGCTGAACTGGGTCGGCATCCTCGTCATGCTGCTGATCGACATCTGGCTGTTCGGGCTGTTCGTCGGCCCGCTCGTCTGGGGAGTGCAGATGATCTGGATCCCGTTCTGGGCGGCGGGGATCATCAACGGCGTCGGCCACGCGGTCGGCTATCGCAACTTCGAGGTGAAGGACGAGAGCCGCAACATCCTTCCCGTTGCCATCTGGCTCGGCGGTGAGGAGCTGCACAACAACCACCACGCCGATCCGCGCTCGGCGAAGTTCAAGGCGAAGTGGTACGAGTTCGACATCGGCTGGCTGTACATCCGGCTGCTCTCGCTCTTCGGGCTGGCGAAAGTCGAGTACGCGAGGAGCTGATGGCGGACATCCACTGCAGCCGCTGCGGGCAGACGCGCGACGGCTTCGACCGCGCGCCGTTCCCGGGGGCGATCGGAGCGCGCGTGCAGGCGGGAATCTGCCGCGAGTGCTGGGCGCAGTGGCTGAAGCAGCAGACGATGCTGATCAATCACTACGGGCTGAACGTGATGGACCCGCAGGCGCGCGCCTTCCTGACGAAGAACATGGAAGCGTTCCTCTTCAAGGCGGGCGGCGAGGAAGACGTCGACACGACGAAGAAGGGAACCATCGCCTGGTGACGCGCCGCGTGCGTCGATAGCCCGCGCGCCGGGCGCTTGACATTAGTATCAACGTGATACTAATTGCGCCCATGCCTTCACGTCCCACCGCCGGCCGCGCCGCGTTGCGCGCCACCATCGCCATCGATGTCGTGCTCCTCGCGCCGCGCGACGGGCGGCTGGTGGTGTTCGCCCCGCAGGACGAGCGCGGGCGCCGGGCGCTGCCGAGTGGCGCGCCGCGCGCCGGCGAGTCGCTGGAGAACGCGGCGGCGCGGATCGCGCGCGGCGCGCTCGGCTTCGCGATCGCCTGGCTCGAGCAGGTCGTCACGCGGATGGAGGGGGATGCGGCGACGGTGCTGTTCGCCGGGCTCGTCGCCGCGCCCGATGCCGGGGACGACGCGTGGATCCCGCGCGAGCGGTCGACGACGCTCGGCGCCGCCGCGCGCCGCCAGGTCGACGACGCGGCGACCGCGGCGGGGATCTGGCTCGACCGCACCCCGATCGCCTTCCGGCTGCTCCCCGGCTCCTTCACGCTCAGCGAGCTGCAGGAAGTCTACGAGGCGATCCTCGGGCGGACGCTGCACAAGGCGAGCTTCCGGCGCGCGCTGCAGTCGGCGCGGCTGGTGATGCCGACGAAGGAGTGGCGCAGCGAGGGGCGGGGCCGTCCGGCGCAGCTCTACCGGTTCGTGCCGCGGGCGCCGAAGGCATCGCGGCGCGGCGTACGCTTCGACTGGCTGACGAGCTGACTGCCTAACGCGCCTTGCCGTCGCCCCCGCCCTTTCGCCGGGCGGCCTGCCACTTCATGATGTGGCGCGCGATCTCGACGTTGTCGACGGCGATCCGGTAGAGCTCCTCGAAGAGCTCGGCCGGTGATCCGCCCTCGAGGGTGACGATGATCGGCGGGACGTGCCCGAGGCGGCGGTCAGGATCGGTACGGCGCTCGACACAGACCCGCGCGCGATGCACCCCGGCTTCCGGCGGCAGCGATTCGATGGCGACGTATCCGCCGCCTGGAAGGTCCCGCGTGAAGAGAACCGCTTCCTCCGCCATCATGCCACCTCGTGCCGCGTCGTCGCCTGCAGCGGCACGAGCGAGCGATCGAACTTAGTGTCGCTGTGCCCGAGATCACAATAGCGTGAGGGGGGCGGGAGTTCCGCTGACGCGGATCGGGTGAGCGAGAGGCGTCGCATGGCTCAGTACACCGTCGGGGCACGGCGGAAGGACGCCGGCCCCTCGGCCGTGGTCGTGCTGGCTGGCGGCGCGCTCGCCGTCGCCGACATCGGGATGTAGAAGGTCCCCTCCATGGGGAGGACCCGTCGCACCGCGATGAGGCGATTCCGGAACCAGTTGTGCTTCGCCCAACGGCCGCCGTGCGGGCGGATCAGGTCGAGCTTCACGCGCTTCGAGGAGCTCGACGCGTGAATGATCGTGTCGCCGCCCACGTAGATCGCGATGTGCTGCGCGCCCTGGCCGCCGGAGAAGAACAGCAGGTCGCCGGGGCGGAGATCGCCGGGAAAGGGTGCGTCGCCGAACGCGGCCTGCTCGTGCGCGGTGCGCGGAAGCGCGATCCCGTAGCGCGCGAAGACGTAGCGCGTGAACCCCGAGCAATCGAAGGCGCGGGGGGTATCACCGCCCCAGACATAGCGGACGCCGAGGTAGTCGCGCGCCGCGCGGACGATGTCGGCGCCGGTGACCGTGCCGCGCACCGCGATCGCCGCCGTCCTGTGCTGCGCGGTCGCGACGCGCGGCACGGCGAGCCCGATGACCGCGGCGGTCAGCGGTACGCCGTGGACGAGCGCGCGACGGGCGCGAGCGATCATCGGAAAGGGTCCCATACGAAAATGAGACGAGTCGTGGCGACGTGGCGTCACCCGGAAAACGCAAAGGGCTCCGCGGATGGCGGAGCCCTCGGGGAGCCGTTTCGAACGGAGTCAGGCGGCCTTGGTCACGTCCGCGGCCTGCGGCCCTTTCTGCCCCTGAACGATCTCGAACTCGACGCGATCGCCTTCCTGGAGCGACTTGAAGCCGCCGCCCTGAATGGCGCTGTAGTGGACGAAGACGTCCGGGCCGCCCTCATGCGAGATGAAACCGTAGCCCTTGGCGTCGTTGAACCACTTCACGGTCCCAGTGATGCGTGCCATGTAGCGTACCTCTTGCTGAATCGACCCCTGCCTGATCCCGCAGGTCAGGACGCGTCGACAGGTGCGGCCCTGCCCAGCGTGATCGCCACGACGATGGCGCCGCCGTGCGCACCGCCAGCGCGCGGTGGATGCAGTGGCGAGGCGGGGCAAGATTTGTGCACGACACCCAACACAACTTCGAAGTCGCGCGCCGGCGTGATCAGGGGATGATCACGCCGGCGCGAGGGCAATCGTCAGGCAGCACCGGCGATGTAACGGGCGACGCGGCCACACTTGTTGCACCGCAGCGTGACCTGTGAGCGGGGCAGTGGCGGAACCTGGTCTGGGGAGCGCTCGATCGGGCCGGAGCACGATGGGCAACTGAGCGGGGATCCGGTACGGTCGCTGGCGATCAGATGGAGAGCTTGTGCCGGATTGTACGTCGCCGGACGGGGCTTTCTCATGGCAACTCCTGAACTGGCATTGCGGAACAGAAACGCGAGGGCTGCGCTTGCCGCGCCCTCGAGAAAAGATAACCGATCTAGTTTATAACGCCAAGTAGGAAAAAGACTTGCGCCTTTCAGAATCGTTTTTGGCGATCCTTGCCTCCCTCGTCGTGACGCAGGCTGCCGCCTGCGGACCTCACGCGCACATCCCGCCGCGCGGCCTGGCTCCGATCCCTGGAGTGGCGGCACCGGGCGACAGTGCCGACATCCTCGCGCGCAGATTCGCGCCAGTCTTGTACCTGCAGCACGACGAAACGTTCCCGCTTTCCCGGGTGGTCGCAGTCGTCCATCCCACCCGGCCGATCATCTCCTATCACCTGCTCTGGCGGGACGACGTCCACGGCGCATGGATCCCGTTCACCGTCCCGACCGACGAAGAGGTCGTCTGGGTCGGCTACGATCCGGCGACCAATACTCCCACCGAGCTCTGGACCTACTGGCACGGCGTGATCCTGCATACCGACTGGCACCAGAAGGGCGGGCCAGCGTTCGACATCCAGTGGGGAAAGCACGGGTCGCTGCCGCGCGGCACTGCGCTCGGCGACCTCCCCGCCCTCCGGTCGATGAACCTCTTCTATGCGTTCACGATCATCGGCGCGCCGGACATCTGGCTGGGCAACGCCGTTCGCAAAGGACCGTGGTGCTTCTGCCACGGCTTCCGCCGCTATCGGCAGTTCGACCGCCCTCTCGACGTCGCGTCGCACCTCGACGCTGTTGTTAGAACGGACGACCCGCGCGCAGCGTTGAAGGCTGTGTTCGGGACGCAGTACTCGGACAAGATCGAGTGGCCGCCACTGCGGG
>Ga0164304_10000523_pt1 | contig 11094 bp, 11 predicted proteins | sample Whisoiple_217_MG_FD_110216 | JGI IMG/M metagenome (GOLD analysis project Ga0164304, IMG submission 110216) | Soil microbial communities amended with pyrogenic organic matter from upstate New York, USA - Whitman soil sample_217_MG | ecosystem: Environmental > Terrestrial > Soil > Agricultural...
ACACCGGCCCCGAGCCAGGCCCCGCGCGCGCGCGACAGCACCAGCGCCGCGGCCGCGAGCGCCGCACCCGCGCCGCCCAGCAGGAAACGCGACTGGGTGCGTGCCTCCAGTGCCAGGTAGAGCAGCACCGGAAGCCCGATGGCCACGAGGTGCGCCATGAAATTGCGGTTGCCGAAGGTGCCGCCGGGCGCCCGCACTACACTGGCCAGGTTGGTGGCGAACAGACCGTAGGCCTGCGCCAGGCCGGTGACCGCGCCGAGCACGACGGCCGCCGCGAGCCCCACGAGCAGCGACTCGCGCCGGCCGGCTCGCGCCACCATTCGGCCGCACCAGAAGAGCGCCGCCCCCGCCAGGCTCACCCCGACGGCCCGGAAGGCGAGCCAGCCGTTGGTGGCGAACAGGGCGGAGAGCACCGACAGCGCCAGGAACCCGGCCAGGAGCGCGTCGACCATGAAGACCGTGAGCCGCCTGGCCGAGGACAGGCAGACCAGCGACGCCGCCAGCGCGGCCACGGTGAGGACCAGCTCCTTGGGGAGGGTATAGCGATCCAGCTCGAAGATCGGATAGGGGAGCGCGGCGAGTACGATGACGAAGGCGGCGACCTGGACCACCAGCGCGGCGATCCGGCTGGTGGCCGCGGCATCCGCGGCCGGCGCGAGGATGGAGCGCGGCTCTCGCGTGGTGGCGCGCCGCGGGACGTGCTCGGTCGGCAAGGCGCTCTCCTGGGGAGCGAACTGGGTTGGCGGCAGTAGTATAACTAGGGCGAGAGGGCGATAGGACGAGCGGGCGATAGGGGCTGAACGGGCGGGGATCTGGGGACTGGAGCGGCGGCGGAACGGGCGGGGTCGGGGGTGCGCAGCGGCGGGATGAGGGCTCAGGTGCGACTACTCGCTCCAGGTTGGCGGCCTACCATCCTTCCGACCCCGGCACGCCCTTGAACGGTCCCACCAGATTCGGGGTTACCCAGCCGCCATAGTAGAACCCGGGCTGTGGCGTCACGCGGTCGGGGCCCAGCCAGCAGGCGTCCATGCGCCGGGGGTAGAAGGCGATGTAGTCTCGGATGGCCTCGAATCCGTCGTCGGGGTCGGGGTAACTCCAAGCCGCATCCTTCGCGTGACGCGCGCCCACCCGCACCGCCCAGTACGAAGCCAGGCCCTTCCACTCACAGAAGCTGGTCCGCTCGCTCGGCTCGAGGTGGGCCATCAGGATGTCCGCGGGCGGGACGTAGTAACATGGAGGGCTCGACGTCTCGCAGACCTTGAGCGCCCGGTTGGTGTCGGCGATGGTGAGTCCTTCGAACTCGACCCGCACCCGCGCGGCCACCGGCTCGACCCGCGGAGGCCGTGGATAGTCCCACACCGACTCCTGGCCTGGACCCGCCACAACGATGCCCGTTGGACGGGTACGCTCGAACTTCCGCCACTTTGCCTGCTCTGCTCGGTACGCTTCCGAACGGTTGGCCATCTCGGCTGCCTCGTCTCAGGAAATCTCGACCACCAGTCTAACTCCACCGCCCCATCGCGAGTTCCACCCGGGCTCGATTGGGTGATTTGGCGCACCGCAGCGCCCATGCGCCCGGGGCCATCCTGAGGCCCGTTCACAGTATGCTGAGCCGCCACGCGGCTCGAAAGGAACCAACTGATGACCATGCCCAGAGATGATGTGCCGAACTCTTCCGGTGGCGGGGCCACGGCGGGAGAGATCGATCAGCAGTCCAGCGGGGGAGGCACCCGTGCGCAGATGCGGGACGTGAAGGAGAAGGTGGCGGACGTGAAGGGAAAGGTCGTGGAAGAAGCCAAGTCATCCATCCGCCAGGTCCGTGACAGCGCTAGCGCCAGCCTCAGCCAGAGCCGCACTCGGGCGGCCGACAGCCTTGAGTCGATTGCGAACGCCGTCCGCAGCACCGGCGACCGGCTCCGTTCCGAGAACCGGACCTCCGTCGCCGACCTGAGCGAATCCCTGGCCGACCAGGTGGGGCAGCTTTCATCCTATCTCAGGACCCGCGACTTCCGGGGCGTGCGCGAGGATGTCGAGCGGTTCGCGCGCCGGCAGCCGAGCGTGGCCATCGGCGTGGCCCTCGCCCTCGGGGTGCTCGGGGCGCGGTTCATCAAGAGCTCGAAGCGGGGAGCGGGTGGGGGCGGCTACGGTCCGGGCGCTTTGCCCGCCGGAGGTGGTTATGGCGGAGTTTAGCCGGCGCACAGCGGAGGAGCGCTCGATCGGTGCGCTGTTCGGTGAGCTCTCGCAGGACATGGGGCTGCTGGTCCGCCAGGAGGCGCAACTCGCCAAGACGGAGATGCAGGCCAAGCTCTCCAAGGTCACCGGCGACCTGGTCTCGCTCGCGGCCGGCGGGCTGGTCGCCATGGTCGGCGGACTGGCGCTCACGGCGGCGGTGATTCTTCTCCTCATCGACCCCATCGGCCTCAAGCCCTGGCTCGCGGCGCTCCTGGTGGGGGCCGTGCTGGGAATCGTGGGATGGGTGATGCTGCAGCGCGGACTCAAGGACCTCAAGCGGACCGACCCCACGCCCCGGCGGACGGTCGAGACCATCAAAGAAGACATCCAATGGGCGAAGGAGCAGCGGCCATGAGCGTCGACGAGCGGGACTTTGGACAGGACGACGATACCACCGCGGGAGGCGGGGACGTCGGACGGAATGACGCCACCGCGGGCGGGCAGAGCCCTCAGGAGATCGAGTTCGAGATCGAGCGGACCCGCGAGCGCATGAGCAGCAACATCGACGCGCTGGGCGAGAAGCTCCGGCCCGATAACCTGAAACAGCAGGCGAAGGAGGCTATCGCGAACAAGGCGCAGGACGTGGTAAGCAACGTGGGCGACCAGGCGCGGCAGACCGGGGGTCGGATGATCGACTTCATCACCGAGCATCCGCTGCCCGTGGCGGCCGTTGGGCTCGGCGCCATCTGGCTGTTCACGCTCCGTAAGGGCAGCCGAAGCGAGGTCTCCGGCGATCGGATGGCGCGGTTCGCCTATACCGGCCCCGAGCGGCGCCAACCCAATGGACACCCAGGCCTGGGTCGGCGGGTGGTAGATCGCGCGGCCTCCATGCGGGACACCGTAGGCAACGCGGCGTCGAAAGCCAGTGAGCGCGTGGGCAAGCTTAAGGATCGCGCCGAGGACCGCGTGGACCAGCTGGGCCAGGTGGCGCGCTCCCGCGCCCGCAATGTGAGGGGCGGGGTACAGCACCTGCTGGACGAGAACCCGCTGCTGTTCGCCGCCGGGGCGGCCGTGGTCGGCCTCGCCCTCGGCATGCTGCTGCCGGAGACCGAACCGGAGCGCCGCCTCATGGGTGAGACGCGCGACGAGCTGGGCGACCGGGTCTCACAGGTGGCCAGCCGGGTCAAGGATGCGGCCGTCGACGCCGGCCAGGACGTCAAGGAGACGGTGCGCGAGGAGCTCCGCCAGCGGGGACCCGAGGTGACCAGCAGCGTGCGCGAGGCGGCCGAGCACGTGAAGGAGGAGATCAAGGAGGCGGCCACCAACGTCGCGCAGGAGGCCAAGGAGGAGGTCAAACGGTCGAGCGGCCGCAAGAGGTAGCGGTATGAACCCGAAGCAGACGTTTTCGCTGCTCAAGGCGAGCGTGAACGGTTTCATGGATGACGACTGCTCCACCCAGGCGGCGGCGCTCTCGTATTACACCATCTTCTCGCTGCCGCCGCTGCTCCTGCTGATACTCATGATCCTGGGGGCGCTGGTCGACCCCCAGGACATCCGGGGCCAGCTCGAGGCCCAGATGGGCACACTCATGGGCCCGACGGCCACCGAACAGATCCGTACCATCCTGGCTCAGCTGCACGGACCGGGGTCCGGGAATGTGCTGGCCACGGTCCTGGGTGTGGTCGGTCTCCTGCTGGGTGCCAGCGGCGCGTTCGGGCAGCTCCAGGCCGCGCTCAATGGGGCCTGGGAAGTCAGGCCGGACCCGCACCAAGGCGGCCTGAGAGGGTTCCTGGTGAAGCGGCTGTTTTCGTTCGGCATGATTCTGAGCGTGGCGTTCCTGCTGTTGGTCTCTCTGGTGGTGAGCACCGTGCTCAGCGCCTTTGGCGGGACGCTTGGCCGCATGCTGCCCGACGGACTGTCGGCCCCCGTCCTCCAGGTCGTAAACAACGTCTTTTCCCTGGTGGTGATCAGCGCTCTGTTCGCCGCGATCTTCAAGGTGTTGCCCGACGCCAAAGTGAGCTGGCGGGACGTGTGGGTCGGCGCGGCCGTCACCGGCGTGCTCTTCGTGGTCGGCAAGTTTCTGATCGGCTTCTACATCGGCCGGAGCAACCCTGGTCAGGCGTTTGGAGCGGCGGGAAGCCTGGCCGTGCTGTTCGCGTGGGTGTACTACTCGGCGATGATCGTGCTGTTCGGCGCGGAGTTCACCCAGGCGTGGGTCGAGCGCGACGGCGGCTCGATCGCGCCGGAGCGTGGAGCGGTGAAGGTGAGGGAAGAGACCCGCGTGGTTCGGGAGGAGAAGCCGGTGCCGGCATAGGCGCGTGGAGCGACGGGTGCCGGGTCAAGGGGCATGCGCACGCATGCCCCTTCCCTTGTTTGGAGGCCGGTTACATTGCGCGCATGCGCCGCAAAGGCACCGGCTCGGACAGCTACGCGCGGATCTACGCCGTCATCCGCCGCATCCCGCGCGGGCGGGTGGCCACCTACGGTCAGGTCGCCGAGCTTGCCGGGCTGCCGGGCCACGCGCGGCAGGTGGGCTATGCGCTGCACGCGCTGCCGACGGCGACCGCGGTCCCATGGCATCGGGTCATCAACGCGGCTGGCGGCGTGAGCCTCCGGTCTTCGCCCGGCGCCGAGCTGACCCAGCGGCAGTTGCTCGAGGACGAAGGCATCGAGTTCGACCTCCGGGGGCGCGTGCGGCTCGGGAAGGTTCGGTGGAAGAAAAGCGATAAGGACCGTCCCGCACGCCGCGGGCTGCGCGCATGATCCCAGGGAGGAGACCATGAAGGTGTTCTTGACCGGCGCGACCGGCTACATCGGCACGGCTGTCGCCGAGCGGCTTCGAGCCGCGGGCCACGAGCTCTCCGGCCTCGCCCGCAGCGATCAAGCCGCGTCCAAGCTCAGAGCCGCGGGGGTCACTCCGATTCGGGGCGACTTCACCAACCCGGCCGCCGTCGCCGACGCGGCTCGATCGGCCGACGCGGCGATCAGCATGGCCACGACCTACGACCCCAAGGTGGATGCGCCGGCCGTCGACGCCATCCTCGACGCGCTCGCGGGCAGCGACAAGCCATTCGTGTACACCAGCGGCATCTGGGTAAACGGCGATACCGGTGGGATCGTGGTGGACGAGACGACGACGCCCGAGCCGGTCGAGCTGGTGGCCTGGCGCAAGGCGGTGGAGGATCGGGTGCTGCAGGCGGCCAAGCGGGGCGTGCGCAGCGTCGTGATCCGGCCCGCCATCGTCTACGGACGCGGCGGCGGCATTCCGGCCGGCTTCAGGGACTCGGCTCGGAAGCAAGGCGCCGCCCGCTTCGTCGGCACCGGCGAGAACCGCTGGCCCATGGTCCACGTGGACGACTTGGCCGACCTCTACCTCCTGGCGCTCGAGCGGGCGCCTGCCGGGACGCTGCTGCTCGCCGCGTCCGGCCCCGCGCATCCGGTGAAGCAGTTGGCCGCCGCCGCGAGCCGCGGTGCGGGCCTGGGCGGTAACACGGCCGAGTGGCCGATCGAGCAGGCTCGCGAGGAATTGGGCGACGCCTACGCCGACGCCCTCGTGCTCGACCAGCAGGCGTCCGGCCGGCGCGCGCAGGAACTGCTCGGCTGGCGGCCGCATCGGCCCGGGCCGATCGAGGATCTGGAGAGCGGGTCGTATGCCAAGGGGCGGTAGGACGGAAGGACGGTAGGACGGAAGGGTCGCTCAGCGAGCCACTGCCCACCGCGCGACCCTACCGTCCTACCGTCCTTCCGTCCTACCGCCCTACGCTCACCTCTCCCCCGTCACGCACCGTTTCGCCAGCGCGCGATACTGCTTCTCCGTGAACGCGATCGGGTTCCCGCCCGCCGACGGATCCCTGATCGCCATCGCGGCCACCTCGTCGAGCCGGCTGGTGTCGATGCCGATCTCACCGAGCGTATGGGGGATCCCGATCTCCTTCCTGAGCGCAAGGATCCACCGCAGAAACCCGTCGAAGCCGCCCCGGATGCCCAGGTAGGCCGCCGCCCGTTCGATGTCCTTCTCGATCTTCCGCCGATTCGCCTTCACCACGTACGGCATGATGATCCCGTTGAGCGTCCCGTGGTGCGCGTCGTACAGCCCGCCGAACGGGTGCGAGAGCGCGTGGATGGCGCCCAGCCCGCGCTGAAACGCCGTGGCACCCATGGTCGAGGCCATCAACATGTTGCCGCGGGCGTCGAGATCGGTGCCCTTCCTGACCGCGCGCGCGAGGTTCTCCTTGATGAGCCGCAGCCCCTCGAGCGCCACGCCGGCCGCAAGTGGATGGTAGAACGGCGCGCAGTAGGCCTCGACCACGTGGGCCATCGCGTCCATGCCGGTCGCCGCCGTGAGCATGGGCGGGAGCCCGACGGTGAGCTCGGGATCGAGGATCGCCACCTTCGGCATGATGGCCGGGTGGAAGATGATCTTCTTCTCGTGGGTGACCGGATGGGTGACGACGCCCGCGCGCCCCACCTCGGAGCCGGTGCCCGCCGTGGTCGGCACCGCGACGATGGGCGAGATCTTCGACCCGTCGGCCCGGGTCCACCAGTCGTCCACGTCCTCGAGATCGAACACCGACACCGTCTGGCCGTGCATCAGTGCCACCAGCTTGCCCACGTCGAGCCCCGAGCCGCCGCCGAACGCCACCACGCCGTCGTGCCCGCCCGCCCGGTAGGCCTTCACCCCGGCGAGCACGTTGGCCTCGACCGGATTGGGCCGCACGTCGGAGAAGACGCCGACACCCATGCCGGCGCGCTGCAGATCATCGACGATGGCCCGGACCATCGGCATCGCCGCCAGGCCCGGATCGGTGACGAACAGCGGCCGCGCGATGCCGGTGGCCCGGCAGTGGTCGGCCAGCTCCTTGATGCGGCCGGCGCCGAACTTGATGGCGGTGGGGTAGTTCAGGTTCCGGTTCGGGATGGTCATGTCTTCGTTCTCAGGTGGTAGCTCTTGGGCCGGGTGAGGGCCTCGTAGCCGACCCGGGAGAGCGTCGCGCCGCGGCCGGTGTCCTTGACGCCGGTCCAGGTCAGCGCCGGGTCGAGGTAGTCGCACCGGTTCATGAACACGGTCCCGGTCGCGATCTCCCGGCCGATCGCCTGGGCGGCCTCCACATCCTCGGTCCAGATGGCCGCCGTGAGGCCGTAGGGCGAGTCGTTCATGAGCTCGATGGCCTCGCCGTCGCCTGCCACCTTCATGAGGCCGATGACCGGGCCGAAGCTCTCGTCCATCATGACGCCCATCGTGTGATCGACGTTGGTCAGCACCTGGGGCGCCAGGTAAGGCGTACCCCTCTTGTCCAGCGGAAACGTCTTGGGGTCGATGTGAGCCTTCGCGCCGGCCCGCACCGCGGAGGCAATCTGCCTGCGAACGAAGGCGGCCGCCTCGGGCCGCACCATCGGACCCAGCGTCGTTGCCTGTTCGAGCGGTGAGCCCAGCACGTACGTGCGGGTAAGGTCGATGAATCCGACGAGGAACTCGTTCCAGACCTTCTTGTGGACATAGACCCGCTCGATGGCACAGCAGCTCTGACCCGAGTTGAAGAAGCTGCCGTCCACCAGGTTCTCGATCGCGTGCGCCAGGTTGGCGTCGGGCCGCACGTAGGCCGGGTCCTTCCCGCCCAGCTCGAGACCGACGTTGATGAATCGCCCGGCGGAGGCCTCTTCCATCGCCTTCCCACCGGCCACCGAACCGGTGAAGCACACCATGTCGGCCAGGCGGTCCTGGAGGGCGTCGCCCACCTGGGCATGGCTCAGCACCAGATGCTGAAACACGCCCTCGGGGAGCTTGGCGCGGTCGAAGGCCTGCTGGAACCGCTCGGCCACGAGGAGGGTCGAGGCGGCGTGCTTCAGGACCACCGCGTTGCCCGCCATGAGCGCGGGGATCACCGAGTTGACCGCGGTGAGATAGGGATAGTTCCACGGCGCGATGGTGAACACCACGCCCAGAGGATCGCGCCGGATGTAGCGGACGAAGCCCTCCTTGGGACCGGGATCGATGTCGGCGAGTGCCTGGCCGGCGATGGAGATCATGTAGCGGGCCCGCTCCTCGAATCCGCGCACCTCGCCGGCGCCGTAGCGAATCGGCCGGCCCATCTGCCACGCCAGCTCGGGCACGATCTCGTCCGTCATCGCCACCATTGCGTCGACGGCGGCGGTACAGTACGCGGCCCGCTCGGCGAGCGGCAGCCGCTTCCACCCCTCCTGCGCCGCGCGTGCCGCCGCGAACGTCCCGGCGATCAGCTTCCTGCTCGCCACCGGGCGGCTGGCGTAGACGCGGCCGTCGACGGGAGAGATGCAGGTGATCTTTTCAGCCATGCGTATGCCTTTCCGTGGGTGAGCGCTGGAAGTCACCCTGAGCGTAGCGAAGGGGACATGCGTTGCGGCCTGCCTCCTTCGCTGCGCTCAGGATGACTCCCTTAGTACCGCTCGAACCCCCGCTTGAGCTCGAGGTCCGTGACCCGCCGATCGAACTCGAACTGCTCCCAGTCGGCCGTGTGCACGTAGTGATCGATCACAGCATCACCCATCGCCGCCCGCAGGAACTTCGACCCGTCGAGCAGCGCCCGGGCCTCACGCAGCGTCTTGGGCACCTCACGCAGCTTCTTCGACGCGTCGTATGCGTCGCCCGAGAACGCGGGCTCGAGCGTCATCTTCCGCTCGATGCCGTCGAGACCCGCCGCGAGCAGCGCCGCGAAGGCGAGATACGGATTGAGATCCGCGCCGCCCACCCGGCACTCGAGCCGGATGCTCCTGGTCTCCGCGCCGCAGATGCGATAGCCGGCCGTTCGGTTGTCGAGGCTCCACACCGCCCGGGTCGGCGCGAAGGTGCCGGCCATGAAACGCTTGTACGAGTTGACGTACGGTGCCAGGAAATAGGTGAGCTCCCCCGCGTGCGCCAGCTGACCCGCGAGGTACTGCTTCATCGTCTCCGACATCCCATGGTGGCCCTTCCGATCGAAGAACAGCGGCGACTTCCCGTCGGCCGACCAGAGCGACTGGTGCACGTGGCACGAGCTTCCCGCCATGCCGTAGTCCCACTTGGCCATGAACGTGACCGCCCGCCCGAGGCCGTGCGCGATCTCCTTGCACCCGTTCTTGATGATGGCGTGTCGGTCGGCCATCTCCAGCGCCTCGGCGTACTGGACGTTGATCTCCTCCTGACCCGGGCCCCACTCGCCCTTCGAGTTCTCCACCGGAATGCCCGCGGCGTTCAGGCCGTTCCGGATGGCCCGCATCACGCTCTCCTCCTTGGTGGTCTGGAGGATGTGGTAGTCTTCGATGTAGTACCCGCTGGTCTTGAGGTTCCGGTACCCCTTCTGGTGGGCCACCTCGTAGCTGTCGTCGAACAGAAAGAACTCGAGCTCCGACGCGACGTAGGCCTTGAGCTTCATGGCTTCGAGCCGGCCGAGCTGCTTCTTGAGGATGGCACGGGGCGAGTGGGGGACGTCCTCGTGGGTGTGATGGTCGAGCACGTCGCAGATCACGAGCGCGGTGCCCGGCAGCCATGGAATCCGGCGCAGGGTCGCCAGGTCCGGCTTGAGCACGAAATCGCCGTAGCCCAGCTCCCAGCTGGTGGCCTTGTAGCCCGGCACCGGCTCCATCTCGATGTCCACGCCGAGGAGATAGTTGCAGCCGTGCGTCTCCTCGTGCCCGCTCTCGGCGAAATACTGCGCGTGGAACCGCTTGCCGATGAGCCGTCCCTGCATGTCCACCATGGCGGCGACGACCGTATCGATCGTGCCCGCGGCGACTTCCTTCTTGAGGTCGCCCAGCGTCAGCATGCCGGTGGCCATCGTCGCTCTCCTTGGGTTAGTGCGCGGCCGAGTGGGCGAACGACGCGGCCAGCCGCTCGGCCCAGCCGGCCTGGCCCCGGTCGTCCGACAGGAAGTCGTTGCGGATCTCGATCATCGCGTGCGCCAGTCCCCGCGGCGCGGCGTGCAGGTTGAGCGTATGCAGCACGCCGTCTCTCGGCCCGTAGGGCTCGTTGTAGCGGGCGTCCACGGTGGCGAAGCAGGGCATGAGCCGCTCCGGCAGGCTGCGGTCGCGGTCGAACAGGATGCCGAGCTCGACCGCGCGCTGCTCGCCCTTGTATACCGGCGTGAAGCTGTGGATCGAGACCACCAGAGACCGCACCCCGGCCGCGGCCCGGCGGTCGAGCAGCTCGGCGACGGCGGTGTGGAACGGCCGGTAGATGTCGCCGATACGCGCCAGCTTGTCGGTGGGCGAGAGGTTCGTGTTGCCGGGGATCGTGGTGGTCTCGCTGATCTCCGGCATCGCGTCGGCCGCGTCGGGTGGACGGTTGCAGTCGTAGGCCAGTCGTGAATAGCGCTGCAGCACGAGCGGCGCGTCGGTGAGCCGGCACAGCCGTCGCGCCACCTGCTCGGCGCCGAGGTCCCAGGCGATGTGTCGCTCGAGCTCGAACGCGGGGAGACCGAGGGTGCCGAGGCGCTTCGGGAGTCGGTTCGAGGCGTGCTCGCAGATGAGGACGTAGGCTGACCGGCCGTCGCCGTTCACGACGAGGGCGGGGGCCTCCTCGCCCTCGAGCAGGCCGGCGCTCATGCTACGGGTTTCCGAGCCTCATGCATAGGGTCCGTGCCCCAAGCTAACCCGGGCGGGCGCGGCCGCCAGTCGCCCCGGAGTCATCCTGAGCGAAGCGAAGGAGGCATGCGTCCGGGCATGCCCCTTCACTGTGTTCAGGGTGACTCCGGGCTGGGTACGGGTCACCCCCTCGTTAGATTCTGCCCATGCCCATCCATCCCGCTCGCGCCTCCACCCCGACACCCCGGCGGGGCTCGTGATCGTCCACGTGCTCGGCGTCCCCATGGACCTCGGCTCCGGCCGCCGGGGGGTGGACATGGGTCCGTCCGCCATCCGCATCGCCGGCGTGGACCAGGCGCTCCGCGAGCTCGGCCACACGGTGGTGGA
>Ga0164304_10000524_pt1 | contig 11093 bp, 8 predicted proteins | sample Whisoiple_217_MG_FD_110216 | JGI IMG/M metagenome (GOLD analysis project Ga0164304, IMG submission 110216) | Soil microbial communities amended with pyrogenic organic matter from upstate New York, USA - Whitman soil sample_217_MG | ecosystem: Environmental > Terrestrial > Soil > Agricultural...
AACCGTTCCACAAAGAAGTCATCTTTGACATCATGGCTAAACATTTGGGAGTCCGTTATATTTATGAGGAACAACAGCTACCGTCTCCCCCTTCTAATGTGACTGGAGAACCGTTAAATTTCACTTATTTATTAACAGCCATGTCAAAAAAATGGCTGATAAAATTGCATGAAGCAGCTCTTGAAGCCGATTCCGAATTAGTGTCTCAGCTCATTGAGGAAATTCCTGAATTCCAGGCTATAGAACTTCAGACTCTCAGGGGTTGGGTGAATAATTTTCAGTTTGAGAAGATTCTGGATTTAACTGAACCATTGGTTGGTGAATATTGATACAGCAGATGGCAGGTTTATGAAGATTTGTAGGAAATTTGTATGTTGGGTTGAACGAAGTGAAAACCAACGTATATTATCAGCGATCGAGCAAGCATAATATTACACATGGAGTTCAGAAATCAGGTTGTTCACACCATACAACGTTAACTTGAAGCAGGTGTTAGGGGAGCATCCCGATTTGGCAAGTTGTCTCAAAAAACGACGACATTATAGGGCTTTCGAGGAGTATCGGTGATATTTTTGCAGATTCGGGATGCTCCCGGTTTTGGGTTGAAGAATGAAACCAAACCTACGTATATTATTTGATATAGCAACCGCCAAGACGGTTGACAAATTGTCAATCGCTGAAAATATTCCTATAACGGCATTTGCCTTATTCATTCTTCCTCCTTCCTTCCTTTTTTCCTTCCTTCTACTATGCTAACACGCGGTTGATTCAGTTCCATCATTGACTTTAATGCCGACTGTTTTAAGTCTGTAAGGTCGCGGATGGTAATTGAGCAACCGTCTCCCAATTTAACAGCAGTGCAATAATAGCATTTGGCCAGGTAATCACTTTCTAGATGAACGTCTCCTTCAAGCGATTCTCCAGTCTCAACAACTTCTACTAATAAATCAAACAATCCTGGACTCAATTGATTGAGCAGTTTTCTCAGCAGGGGTTCGCCCGCGAGTTCTGTTCGTTTTTTCCCTAAGAGTCTGGCAAAGACAGGGTTAACTACTAAGCAGCGAAAATCTTCAATTTCTCCAGCAATATCCCCCCTCACCGCCTCCACCGCAGCTATTCCATCCAGAGATGAGTTTAGCAAATTTGCCAGCATGGCGCGAGATTGGTAGGCAATTTCTGCGGTTTGCTGGTGCCGCGAGATTGCTTCTTTAAGCTGGCGTTTTTGGTGCTGCATAGTTACCTGAGTTTCGAGGCGCACTAGCACTTCTTCCGGCTCAAAAGGTTTAGATATGTAGTCAACTCCCCCTACCTTAAAAGCTTTAACTTTATCAAAAACTTCGTTCAATGCACTGAGGAAAATAATGGGAATGTCTGATGTTTCTTCGTCGGCTTTCAGGGTTGAGCAGACTTGATAGCCGTCCATGTCTGGCATTTTAATATCCAGCAATAGAATATCGGGGGGACGATTGCGAACTGTCCTCAAGGCCATCGCACCATTGGTGACGCAGCGAACTGTATACCCCTCCTTAGTGAGAATTTCGGTTAGAAAATGCAGATTTTCTGGGAGGTCATCAACAATTACAATGTTGCCTTTGCAAGTTTCTAATTGATGAAGATCTCTTTCTCCTACTTTAGCGTTCGCGAACCGACGATCGCCTTTTGGATTGGCGTTCGCAGTTTTGGTGCTTTGCTTCTCTAGCAGAGAGCGGAAGTTATTCTTAGTAACTTTTTTCCCCATTACCTCTGAAAGATGCTGCCACAGGATGGCTGCTAAATCTTTGATATGTCCTATGCTCAGGTACAAGCTGTCAGCAATGACACTATAAGTTGCGTTTTCCCAAGCAGCTTTTAAGATTTCTTTTTCAAGCAAACTTAACGTTTTACTGGTCTGGGACTCTAAGGCTGATTCGATAAATTCTAGAGCTTCTTCAAAAGTCATGTAAAATCAATCTCATCGGGTAAGGTTTTTTCAGTTTGGCACCCTAGCTTTGAGTTATACACCGTACTAAGTCGATGCAGAAATTCTTAGTAGCTATTATGACAGACTTATTGACAATTACGCTCTGGGACGATCGCCCCCGATCGTGATTTCACCTTGTCGAAACCCGAAAAAGGGGATCGCGGTCGCCTAATTCTTTTCGAGGGCGATCGGCTTAAACCCTTTAAGTGCAAGGCTTTTAAGTTGCTTGTCACCCGTCAGGGCATATGCTCTGTGTCAAGCCTTGTCTTTATCCACAAGACAAGGCTTAATTATTTTTTTTGTATAATAAACTACGCCGATTAGCGCAGACTATGCGATTAATTTTCCGTATTATTACTGATGTCTTTTAGCGCGTGATCTTGTATTCCTCACTCAGAAATATGCCAATTAGGCAAAGATCCGACTTTTCCGACTTTACGATCCGACTTTTCCGACTTGTTTTATGCCTAGTTACTAAACATACTATTGAATAGCATCTACCAAAAGACATAGAACAGTACCAGTCATGCTGTCGATCGGCTCTATCTAAAGATAGATAGTAAAACCAGGGCGTCCGACTTTTCCGACTTTACGAGCCGACTTTTCCGACTGACAGGGCGGGAGAGGGGAGCCCTGATACAGACATGGAAAGGATGCAGCCTCAAAAAAAGAGCAACTGAATCCAATCTTTACCCGCATAAATACTCAGACTAGACTCAGCTAGATGTTTGCGGGATTGGGGTGCAACGAAAAAAGGAACAGAGGAATGTTCCTGCACATTTATCTCTCACCACTTTTAAAATCATGTCAAATTCTCAATCCGTTATTGCAACAGACATTCGGTATTGTCCAGAAGATATAGAGAAAGCATTTTGGCAGCTATGGCAGCAGAATCGAGATTATCTTTACCGTTGCTGTCTCAGGTGGATGGGAGGGAATGCTACTGATGCTGAAGAGGTGCTCAGTCGCGCCATGCTCAAAGCTTGGAATAAATTACCAGACTATGCCGAAAAAATCTCCAACCTCCGAGCTTGGATCACCCGCTTAACCCATAATCTATGTATAGATATACACCGAGAACGTCGCCGGAAAGCAATGCAGATGGAGGATATTGAAGAAGTAGCTGCTACAGGAAGCTCAGCAGTTATTTCTTGTTTGAACTCTCCTGAAGAGGCACTTCTACATCATGAGTTGGGACAGTACATTCGCCGCGCTATTGATACTCTTCCTTCTCGATTACGCAATCCGTTTATCCTGCGTTACTGCCACCAGATTGGCTATCAAGATATTGCCCAACAACTTGCTCTCTCGCTCAATAACGTTTACAAGCGCATCCAACAGGCACGAGAAATTCTGCAAAAGCGTTTGAGCAAGTATTTGTCAGGGTTGGATGATGCTTTGTTAGATTCCTCCGAGTCGTCTAAAAAGGGGGACGTTCCCTTGAGTAGCGATGATTTTGCTGTAGGGGTAGTGCCCGAGTGCCTACCGCGTCAAGATTGTGGGGCGATCGCGGTAGGGCAGATCGCGGGTGGGCCGATCGCGGGGGAATTGCCCCGACAATTCGATGAAACGATCGCATCTGACTCGATCGCTCCCATCCCTCAAAACATTGGCGAGACAATTAATTATCAGGTAACAGCAATATGTCTAGAAACACTACATTCCGGGTGGTATCCCTCACTCAGTCCTCTGGGGTGGAGTTGAATGCTTACCTGGTTCTAGACGAAAAGCCAGCCCGAATTGACCAGAAGCTGAAAACATTAAGCGAGTACGTGCAGCAGTATCCTTCTGGATGGAAGAAACGGTTGGAATTGGCGAATCTGCTGTATGCAATGGGTCATATCGAGCAGGCGGTTGAGGAGTATCGCCAAGTGATCGATCGGCAGCAACCATTGATTGGCGTGCGGTTGCAATTGGGGAAACTCTTGCAGCTTATGGGACGAGAGGTTGAGGCCATAGCGGTTTATGAAAGTGCCTCGGCCCATGCACGCAATGAGGCGACTCGACAGCATATCAGCGGATCGATCGCACTCTGTAGAAATGACACTCAGGCAGCGATACTGGCTTTTGAGTCGGCGGCTTCCCTAGAACCCGATAATGCGGCTCACTGGCTGGCGTTGGGGCAGGTGCAAAGGGGCAGAGGGGATGCGGTTGCAGCTTTGCGATCGTTCGATACGGTTTTGTCACTGAACCCGGATGATGTTGTAGCGCTGATTGACAGCTACGACGCGAGTCAGGCGGTGGGGAATGTGCGCCAAGCGCAGCGGCGGTTGAGCAAAGTGCTAGAGCTGGCTCCGGGTGATTTCCGAGCGCTCAAACGACTGGCGGATACTCGTTGCCGGATGAGATTGGTATCGGGTGAGGAGGGGAAGCAGACTAAAAAAATAATTAGTTCTGTGCTGCAACAGGCTCCTGATGCGGCGGATGCCCGCGAGTTGCTGGCATATTATCACGTTTTCCGGGGGGAGTCGGCTAACGGGGTTGGGGTGTTGGAACAGTTTACTGAGGAACACCCGAATCATCCTAGGGGTTGGTATTCCTACGGGCGGTGCTTGTTCCACACGGGGGAATATCAGAAAGCGGCCGAGGCGATGCTGAAGGCTTATCGTCTGTATCCCCAGGATTGTGAAATTTATCGGGCGTTGTGTGAGATTTTACCTGCTGCGGATATGACTTCTTCCCCAGCTTCTCTAGATCCCCCCCAGCCCCCCTTAACAAGGGGGGAGCCAGAGGAGGCAAAGTCTTCTAATTGCACAGGGGGAACTCCTGTCAAAGTCCCCCTTGTTAAGGGGGATTTAGGGGGATCGAACCGTCATCTCAAAGTCCCCCTTGTTAAGGGGGATTTAGGGGCATCGAACCGTGAAGTCACCCTGGCATCAATAGTAGAAGAGATGCTCGATCGTTTTCCCCAACGCTGGAGTGTTTGGACGACGGCGGGGCGGGTGTTGGTGGAAAGTTTTCAGGAAATCGATCGGGGGTGTGCTGTCTCTGTGCGGGGGACGCAACTTGAACCGCAGTTACCGGATGCTTGGCTTGGTCACGGGCGGGTGTTGGCGCTGGCGGGGAAACACCGGGAAGCGGTGGAGGCTTTGGCGCAAGGATGGCAGTTGTTACCGGAAGAGGGGGGTTATCTGCAATCAGTGTCTGCTGCGGTGTGGCTGGGGGAGAGTTATGGAGTGTTGGGGGATGAGGTGGCGAGTCGGAAATGGTTGGAAAAGGCTTGTCAGTTCCGGGAATTGATGGAGTTTGACCCGGCGATGGCTGGTTACTGGCAAGGAAGAGCGTTGTTGGGGTTGGGGGATGTGACGGAGGCAGTGGAGGCTTATCGAAGTGCGCTGAGTCGGCGGTTGCTATACCCTTTTCGCGGTGAGGTTGAGGAGGCTGTGAAACGGCTGAAAGGTAAGAGGCGAAAGGGCGATCGGGCTAAAGCGTAGAGCCTTGACTTCTTCGGGAAGTCGGGGATCTGAACCTCTCAGAGTGCATTGAGTTAGGAAAAAACAGCCTCTAACTCGAAAAATTCAGAAATTGACCTCTGGATTCGTCTTATAGGTGTAGAGACAGATACTAAAAGGAGGATAATTAAGATGCGTAGATTTTACTAGGAGAATGAAAAATTCTAGCAATAAATCACATTTTTAATATCGTAAAATGTGAGTGAAAATCGATGTAGGGTAGGCACTGCCGTCAGCGCCTACCCTACATCTTTTGTTGCTGACCTCAACTCAATGACTAAATTTTGTGCGATGGGTGGTTCTCGTGCTGAGGGTGGGTTTCATAGGGTGCATTGAGTTAGGGGAAAACTGCCTCTAACTCGAAAAATTCAGAAATTGACTACTGGAATCGTCTTAAGGGTGTAGACACTTCAAGAACCAAGAGACAGCAAAGAGATGGCAAAAGCAAAACTATATACTGACATCAATTATCAAGGACGAACGGTTGATGTCACTTCAGACATAACCGACTTTACAACCATTGATTTTAATGACAAATTGTCGTCTATCATAGTTGAAAGTGGCACATTTACCCTTTACAGTGACGTTTTTTTTCAAGGACGTTCAGTCACTATCTGTTCTAAGGGAGGACCATCAAGCGATGGAAAATACCCCTCTGACATATTCTTAGGAGGGTTGAATGACTATTTTTCATCGATTAGAGTTAACTCTGATGAGCCTAAATAACTAGCGAGCGCTCCTCACATGATTTGATTCAGGAGTCAAGAGAGCATCGCTCCTTGGTTCTAATTTCGTCTAATTGATTGAATGTATCCGTAATATTTTATTCAGATTACTGATGCAGTATGACTGATAATTGCGGTAGGGTGAACACGGATCACCCTACATCTTTTTTTTGCCGATATTCCAATGACAAAATCTGGTGCAATGGGGGGAAATTAGAGTTCTCGTGCTGAGGGTAGGTTTCATGGCGTGCATTGAACAAGAGAAAAATAGCCTCTAACTCGAAAAATTCAGAAATTGCGTACCGAAATCGTCAAATAGATGTCAAAGAATTAAAGAGGATGATGCAATGGCTAAGATTTCTTTTAGCAGACTGAAATGCATTAAAGTGTCTAGTGGCGGTGGTGCTGATGATGTATATGCAAAATTTTTTATTGATGGGCGGGAGGCTGGACGATGGCCAAATTCCGGTGATTATGATATGCGCGTCGGAGATGTAGCATTCATAAACATGGCATTTAGTTTTAATAAAGATTTGAAGATCGAGCTGTGGGAATATGACACCACCTCATCTGATGACTACATGGGTACGCACGTATTTTCTGCAACGGGTTCAGGTTCGGGAACGGTAAAGCTGACCGATCCAAAAGAAGGGAACGTCTATGAATTGAATTATGAGTACCTGGCAACCAAGATTAAGGTCGTCAGGCCCCATTCGGCGAAGTGTGTAGCCATGTCAGGCAGTGTAAATTCTGGGCTTGTTCAGCAGGCAGCAGGTTTGTCAAGCGCCGTTGCTACTGCTGCTGCTAAAGTCCTGGATAACGTTCCCAACCCTAAAGCTCAACTGGTTGCAACAGCTCTGAACGCAGGTGCAGCAGTTTTGGAAAAGATTCCTGGTTTGGTAGAGGCAATTGCTGCTGCAGGAAATTACCCCGATCAGCTGTACATGACTTTTACTAATCAACCGGGGGTTGAAAAGCGGTTTTGGCCTCAACCCGGTAAATTTTATGAAATTTATGCTGGTCAAATTGTACGCTTTGATGAATTGCGTTATCCTCTCACTCAGCCTCTAGATATCAGCCTTTGGGAATACGATTATGGTTCCGGGGACGATCAACTCGGGAGTTTCGCAATTGAGAAGGAGACCGCGCCAGGAAGTTATGTACTAACAGTCACCAGTGCGAGTGAAGCTTCTATCTACTTAGTCGCATACACGGTGGCAGAAGAAGAGTGGTAGTTAGATGGAACAAGTAAAGTTCCAATCCCAAATCGGATAAATACGCCCTAAAAAGTAGTAGATATTCGGTGAACAAACAAGTAAACCCACAACTAGAATGGAAGTAATAATTATGAAGACTTGTCGTTTGTTCTAAGTCAAGCACTTGATCGGCAGTCACTTATCGCTGCTCAAGACTAAGGCTAAACCGAGTGGTAAGTTTTCACTCGATTTAGTAACTAGGGTGGGCATTGCCCACCCAGCCCTGTCAAGGTGGTGAATTTGAGCAGGAGAAAAAGGAGAAAACCGCTATTTCACGTTCCGATTTTTCAGACTGCAAGCAAGGAAAATTGCCTGGGGGAGCTTGGGCGCGCGTTGCATCAAGATGCTGAAACGTCGGTCAACCGGTGGCGGCGCGGTGGGCTACAAACTCAACCGGTATGCAGTGAACACCCTACAAACTACGAAATTTCAAGCGTTTGAGGGGCTTTTTGATTACCTTGACAGGGTTGGCATTGCCCGCCCTACTGATTGAGAAGCTATCTAGATGAAACTTGCCAAATTCACAATATAAATTTTCCCCCCATCAACCATGCAGCAAATTATTTGGTTTATAAAAACAATAAGTAAATATCTCGGCTCCTACCGATGGCAATTTATTTTAATGTTTGCCTGCCTGATTTTCGATGCAGCCTTTGATTCTGTACTAAGAGTTAGTTTGAAATTTATTGTTGATGCAGCAATTATTCCTCAAAACTATAAACTTTTAGTTTTAATCATATCCCTGTTTGGCGTAGGCGCGATTCTCTACACTGTCATTGGTTTACTGGGCAACTTTTTAGGAGCGCGTTTGGGCATTGTCATCATCAACAATATTCGGCGCTCCCTATTCGAGCATCTCCAAAATCTGTCAATGGAGTTTTTTGGGCGACGTTCAGCCGGAGATATTGTAAAATGTCTGATTTCCGACGTACAGCAAGTAGAGAATGGTTTAATTACGATGGGGCTAACCGTCGTTGTTTTAGAAATTAGCAGCATCCTATTTACTACTATTTTCATGTTCTCACTTAACTGGCAGTTAGCTACTCTAACTTGCATTGGTTTAACCATCTGTATCATTGCCCCTGCCCCCATTGCTCAGATGGCTACTTCTCAAGGCTATCATGTGCTACAAAAGGAAGGAGAAATTGCCAGCATAGTTGAAGAAAATATTCTCTCCCAATCTGTTGTCAAACTCTTTGGGATGGAACGCCGAGCTACCCAGGATTTTTCCGCTGACTTGAATGACTTGCAACGGGTTTATGTTAGGGCCACATTTTTGTCCTACTTGGTGCAAAAAGTCCCCATGATTCTTTTTGTCATAACCCAGCTTGTGATTTTGAGTATCGGTGCAGTGATGACCTACCGCAATTACATTTCTGTAGGAACTCTAGTTTCCTATCAGGTTTTGTTGTTGGGCTTAAATCTGAATATTATTGGCTTTACGGGTTCGCTTCCAATTGTCATTGATGGAGTAGCGGCTCTACAACGCATCAATGATATTCTGTCAGAAACGCCTGCGGTTCGGGACAGGCTAGATGCGGTTGCATTGCCGCATTTTACCCAAGATATTTGCTTCGATCGTGTCAGCTTTAACTACTCTGCCGAAAGAATGGGGGTGAAAAATCTCTCGCTGAAGATTCGCCGGGGTGAGTATGTCATGTTTGTCGGGCAGAGTGGCGCAGGCAAAAGTACGATTGTGAACTTACTAACGCGCTTTTACGACCCAGATCGAGGACGCATTTTGTTAGATAAAATCGATTTGCGTCATGCAACAGTACGCTCCCTCCGTTCTCAAATTGGACTGGTTTCTCAGGAGGTAATTCTGTTTAACACAACTGTGCGGGAAAATATTCGCATGGGGGATTTAGAAGCCAGTGACGCACAGGTAGAAGCTGCCGCCAAAGCCGCTGAAATTCACGATTTTATTCTTACTTTGCCCCAAGGTTATGACACTCCTGTCGGTGACAGAGGCGGACAATTATCGGGGGGACAACGACAAAGAATCGCCCTTGCTAGAGCCTTAGTCAGAAATCCCGCTATTTTGATTTTAGATGAAGCCACATCCGCCCTTGACTTGGTAACAGAAGCGGGTATCCTCGCCACTATCGATCGCATTGCCAAAAAATGTACTGTGATTATGATTACCCACCGCATCACCCATGCCTTGCGTGCCAATCAGATTTTTGTGTTAGAAAACGGCAGCATTGTTGCATCGGGTACCCATACCGATTTGCTGGAACAAGAAGGACTCTATGCCACACTTTGGCAACAGAGTCATCACTCTCATAACGACTTGACAATGCTTGCCCATTCTTAATCACAAACTTGACCTGTACTGAATATCTTGGAGTTGAAAATAATGACTAACACAAATGAATCTAAATGGCTCATCCCCTCTTCTAGTCGCCTTGCCTCAAAATCTCTTGAAGAAGAGAAAGCGATGTGGGATGAAACCCACAAAGATTATGCTGGCAAGGTTTTCAGCTTGACACAAGACCCTGACCTTTGCAAAGCCCTGATCCGTCCTTACAATCAATCTTCCTGCTGTGATATTCCCAATTCTCCAGACATCCAAGTTCTGATTCCTAGCTGTGGCTCGGAAATTCATCTTCAGAAGGCATTACTAGAGTTTTGTCCGCAAATTGGCAAAATTTACTGCACAGATTTTTCCCAAACCGGAATTGAAAAAGCACGGGAAAATTGGCAAAAAGCAGATGGAGATTCCCGGCTTAACAGCCAACAATTAGTTTTTGAGAAAGTTGATTCTACCAAAATAATAGAAGAAAGACCCGATTGGAAAGAAAAATTTGATTATGTCCTAGCGGTTGCTGCAGTTGTCTCCAGTGAGGATGAAATCAATCGCCAGATGATACACGAATTTTCTAAAGTTCTCAAACCAGGTGGTAAGCTCTACGGCTTTTTTCCTACCATCTTTTGTCCTTTAGAAATTGCCCATTTAAGTAAACCCCACGCTTATTGGGTAACAGAAGGGCTAGTCAATGTACCGCACAACACGCTTCACGGGCGGGATTGGCATTATTCACAGATAAATTATACGCCCTTGCGCTTGAATCGCATCTTTAAAGAAGTGGGTTTTAAACGGCTAAATTTTGAGATTTATTTTTTGGATTCGGAAATTTTAGCTAACGTTCTGAAAGAGGATATCGAGCATGACGATCCCGATATCTATCTCTGGACTCTTCTCGTCCGGTATGAGAAATAGGACTTAGGCATTTGGGCGAAGCATCTCGCTCGATGCTTCGTTTCACTAACCATGACACATAGGCTTTGCGTAAGTAGGGACACGGCGAAAGCCTTTGTCCCTCTTCGTGTCAACAACTAGGTTAAACCCGCAGTCCGGCAAGGGTTGAAACCCCTGCCTCAAAGCTAAAGTCCTCGCTATGAGGACTGAAAAACTCATTAGTCCTCATAGCGAGGACTTGCGCTATGAGACAGGGAATTCATTCCCTGGCGGTCTGGCGGACTGGCGACTGTCGGAATGACAGCTTAAGTTGACCCAATGAACACGGTGCGTTGTCCCTACTGAAAAAAACCCGCCGACAAAACTGTCAGCGGTGAGTTGTGGTTGAGGTCAAACTCTAGAATCTGGAAATTAACAGAGGCGAGAAGTGCGATCGCCCGCTTGAAGAGAAATGTATCGAAATAGAAACGCGATCGCAACTTTATTTTTTCTACCCTC
>Ga0164304_10000525_pt1 | contig 11088 bp, 14 predicted proteins | sample Whisoiple_217_MG_FD_110216 | JGI IMG/M metagenome (GOLD analysis project Ga0164304, IMG submission 110216) | Soil microbial communities amended with pyrogenic organic matter from upstate New York, USA - Whitman soil sample_217_MG | ecosystem: Environmental > Terrestrial > Soil > Agricultural...
GGCGGCGGTCGGCGGTCCGATCGCAGCCATCCGCGAGGGCGATACCGTCGTGATGGACATCGACAATCGCCGGCTCGATATCGAAGTGGATGCGGACGAGATCGCGAAGCGGTTGCAGGCATGGACGCCTCCGGCGCCGCGCTATACCAGCGGTGTAATGGCCAAGTACGCAGCCCTCGTTACCCAGGCCAACGAAGGCGCAATCACCCGGCCCAACTAGCGACAAGTCGGAACCGGCGCCTGGGTCACGCTCGGGCGCCGGTTTCCATCTCTAGCTTATTAGCGGCGGGGCACCTCGAGGGCTACCGGGCGATGGAAGATCTGAACGCGGTCATGGCGTTGATCAAGTTCTGAAGCGCCCGCTCCATACCCAATCCGTAGTCCAGACCAGAATCACCTCCAACACGCAAGGAGGCACACCCGTGAACACCTGGACGAGCGACGAGCTCAACAAGAACGGATCAACAGACGAACTTCAGCTTGCGTCTGTCAGGTCCGACGGGACGTTACGCAAGCCCGTGACGATCTGGGTCGTCCGCCACGGCGACGACCTTTATGTCCGTTCCGTAAATGGCCGCACCGCGACGTGGTTCCGGGGTACCGAGGATCGCCACGAGGCACATGTCAGCGCCGGCGGTGTCGACAAGGACGTTCAACTCATCGAGACAAACGACCATGCCGATGATATCGACGCTGCCTACCGCGCGAAGTACAACCGGTACCCTGCCAACATCGTGGCCACGGTCCTGACCCCACAGGCACAAGCCGCGACGTTCAGGCTCGTCCCGCGCTGACAAACCGGCTCTCGGGAGCACCTGGGCGGAGCCACGTGGGGGACTGCATGTCCGGAATCCGTCAACTGGAGGTCTGACCCCATGCACATCACCAGGAACAGCACCGCGACCATGGCCGGGCCGAGCGATTGGTTTACCGGCGCGGTCTACGTCGACACCGTGGCATCACCGACGGCACCTTCGCGCGCAGCGGCGGCGATGGTTCATTTCACGCCCGGCTCACGCACTGCCTGGCACACCCACCCGTTCGGCCAGACGATCTTCGTCATTGAGGGAATTGGCAGGTGCCAGCGTCGCGGCGGGCCGATCGAGGAGATCCGGCCGGGTGACCGGGTCTTCTTCGAGCCGGACGAGGATCACTGGCACGGCGCCGCGCCCGACCGCTTCATGGCACACGTGGCGATACAGGAGGTCGATGAGTCCGGCAGCCCGGTCACCTGGGGCGTGCACGTCACCGACGCGGAGTACGCGGCCAACGACTGAGTCAGGCTGGTCGCGGTGAGGCTCTCGCTCCTGGACGAGTCGTGATTCCACACACGGTCGCTGTGCCGGACGGATTGGGCAGCTTATCCGGCGACCAGGAACATGACGACGCACAGGAAAAGTACGAGCACGATCAGCACACCGGCGGCGAGGAGCGCGCCGTCCGACTCCGGGAGATCGCTGAGCTCATCCGGTTCAGACATATGCCGTCCTGGTGTCGACGCGCGATCCCATGACCCGCCTGGCGAAGTGAAGGATCAGCAGAGCCCCAATCAGCGCCAGCACGCCGACGACCACGTCCAGCAGGTAGTGGTTGGCGGTCACGATCACGGCAATGCCCATCAGCACCGGGTGCAGAACGCCGAGCGTCCAGGCCCACCAGCGACCCTTGAAGGCACCGATCAACAGTGCGCCGCCAATGATCGACCAGGCCACGTGCATGCTCGGCATCGCCGCGTAAACATTCACCATCGACGGCAAGCGCCCATAGGCATTGAAAAAACTCGAGCCTTGGCTGTCTCCGTAATATTGCGGCCCATACACCATCAGGGTGTCGACCATTCCGGGCAGCATTCTGGGGGGAGCAAGGGGAAAGAGCGCGAAGCCGATCAGGGCCAGGATCATCGTCAAGGCGAATCGCTTCCGCCACCAGAGAAAAGTCTGAAAGTCCAGCACTGCCGCAAGCGCGGCGCACGCGAGGATGACCGGCAGGAACCCGATCACGTAGTACCAGTTCGCCGCCTTCACGAGCCATTCGTGCGGCAGCATGACCTCCTGGAGGCTGACCTCCCAGTCCAGGCCGAGCCGCTCCTCGAGGTGGAGCACGTTGTACCCGTTGCGGATGCCTTCAACCGGACCGCGGTCCTTGACCAGGAATCGGATCACCGTGTAGAGGAAGTAGAGGAGCAGCATGGGAGCCATCCCGGTGACCAATTGGCGCACCTGGATAGTCGGAACCGATCTGGATCGTCCTGAATAGATCGCGGACGACGACACTACGCTCCCTCCGCCAGAGCCGAACACGTCCGTGACTAATTGGCGCAACGCCGGGGGATCGTACGGCCCATACTCGCTTAATGGTTGCAATAGTAGAACGAATCGGCAGTGCGGCAAAGCCGAATCGGCGTGACGGTTCGATTCACGGGTTCAGATGGGAGTCTAACTGACGCGGAACTCGTTCGTCACGCGACGACCGTCGACCTCACCGTCGGAGCTGGGCGCCGGGGTCTTGATCATCGTCCGCGCGGTGCTGCTCATGATGGCCCGGAAAGCGAGATCGAAATAGCTGAGCTGCTCGGCCAGGCGCGCGCGGGGGTCCACGGTGGCCGAAAGCACCATAGATTGGGCGGTGAAGTGAGCGGCAAGCTGCATCGCCGCAGCAGTGCGATCACTGACATGAAGCACATACCCGGGTTCCCGTGGACTCTCCGGGAGGTCGTTGGTAGTGAGCGCATCTTTCATGGTCACAGCATACGACTCCACTTCTCCGGCTCTCACCGGAAAAATGGCCCATTCGTAGCGGTGTTTGTTCCTCGATTTGAGATCAGCCGGCGAGGGCGGCGGGCAAGACTGATTCCCATTGCTCGCGGACGATCGCTCGCAATTCCGCCGTGGTTACGATCCGGATCATGCGGCGGTGCTCCTCGTATCGCTTGAGATCGGCATCGGCCAACCCGGCGACCTCCCGCCAGGCCATCACCGGCTCGAAACCGATCGGTGGCCGCCGGAATGAAACCAGGACATCGGTGCGCCACTTTTCCGGCTTGGGGATATCGATCAGGATTGCGCCGCGCGGCACCGGCACTCCAACGATCGTCGCCACCGCGGCGTCGAGGCGCTCCTCGACCATGCGCCGCCGGGCGGGATCGGCATAGAGCGCGCCGAGCTGGCGATGAAGATGATCGGCCCGGGCCGAGACCTCGATCGCCCGCTTGTGGATTCGCCGTTCGATCAGCGCCTGGCAAAGGCGGCGGGTCGGCTCCGGCATGCGCGGTTCCGAAAGCAGCGCCAGCAACCCGGCGTCATCGAGGCCGGTCAAGTCATCGGCGGCAATCGCGCCCGCGATCAACCCTTCCTGGACCGCGCGCAGGAGCATCACCATGCAGGCCCGGTTCGTATGATGCCAATAAACATTGTCGAACATCTCCTGGCGGGCATTGATCAGCGAGTGGGTCGGGCTGATGCCCTTTTCGCCCACGGTGACCCGCGGCTCGCCATCGACCTCATGGATCTCGAGCGAGCTGATCAATCGCTCGGTGTCGACGCCGCCATAGGGCACACCGCAGGCTCGGGCGTCGCGCGGCAGGTAGTCCATCTTGTCGACGTCCAGTGGTCCGGAGAGCAGCGCGCGCAACATCCGGTCCGGCGGGTTGAGCTCATGACCGTGGTGGTCGATCACCGCGGCGACCCGGTTTGGATCAACTCCCCACTGCTCCCGCAGCACGCAGGCGATCGGATCGCTCGTGATCAGGTCGCGCCCGACGACCTCATGCGGACGAACCGGGTCGCCCAACTCCTCGATCGCATGGGAGAAGGGGTAGTGGCCGACATCGTGAAGGAGGGCAGCCGCGGCGACCGTCCGCGCACTGTCGAGTGGGACGACCGCGTCGCCATAGCGCGTGCGCAGGTGGCTGAGCGCCTTGCGAGCCAGGAAGAGCACGCCGAGCGAATGCTCAAAGCGGGTGTGCCGCGCGCCGGGCCAGACGCGCGAGGCGAAGCCCAGCTGCTGGATTCGTTCGAGCCGTTGGAATGGATGCGTATTGAGCAGCGCCAGCTCCTCGGCCGACATCTCGATCCGGTCGTAGAGCTGATCCCGGATCGTCGTTGCGACCGGAAACTCGATTCCTGGCACGTCAGTCATGCCCGAAGCATAGCCGAGCCGGTGAGCCGGAATGGACATGCGATCGGCCGTCCGGTGATACTGCGCGGGATCGTTGCTGTACGTTCGCTTACGCATGGACCGGTGATCAGATGCAGTGGTTTCGGCGCCCTATTCTCACGATTGCCGAGCGTTCGCAGGTTGAGCGCTTCACCCGTTCAAACCACCTGATCAAGCGGCACCTCGTCGACCGGTTTGTGGCCGGCGAATCACTTACCGAAGCTCTCCCCAAAGTCATCGAACTCCATGAGCGCGGCATCACCGCCACACTTGACCAGCTTGGCGAGAACGTGGCGACGCCGGAGGAAGCCGCGGCGGCGGTCGCGGCATTCCAGCATTCCATGCGGGAACTGAAGTCGCATCAGCTCGAGCCCAACATCTCGGTCAAGCTGACCATGCTCGGTCTTGATCTCAGCGACGAGGCTGCAATGGTCAATACCCGCGCGATCCTGGAGACAGCGCGGGAGGTCGGCGGTTTTGTCCGGGTCGACATGGAAGGCAGTGCATACGTCGAGCGGACGATGGAGCTGTTCGCGCGTCTGCACGACGAGTTTCCGGAGCAGGTTGGCATCGTCATCCAGGCTTATCTGTATCGTGCGCGAGCGGCCATCGAGGAGATGATCGCTCGCAAGGCCAGGGTCCGGTTGGTCAAGGGCGCCTATGCCGAGCCTTCGAGCATCTCGTATCCGAGCAGCACCGAAGTCGACGACAACTACCTCCGCCTCATGTACCTGTTACTGGAACACGGTACCTACCCGGCAATCGCCACCCACGATATGAAGCTGATCCATGCCGCGCGCGAGTTCGCGACCGACAATGCGATCCCGCCCGATCGATACGAGTTCCAGATGCTCTTTGGTGTTCGCCGGGACGCCCAGACGTCATTGGTCGCGGACGGCTACCGGATGCGCGTCTACGTTCCGTTCGGCACCGAGTGGTACCCGTACTTCACGCGCCGGATCGCCGAGCGACCGGCCAACGCGCTGTTTGTGCTTCGCCAGTTCGCTGACCGGTAGTTCGCCGGGATGAGGTTGGCGTGGTTCCCGGAGCGGTTACGGAGCGGGCGACTTGTGTCGGCGATCGCGGTCGTGGCTGCGGCGCTGATCCTCGGCCTGACCCTGATCGGCCGGTCATCCGACTCCAGTTTTGACCCAACCGTGCGCGCGAATCCGGTCGTCGATTTGCTGGGCTGGCTGCCGGCGACCGACCAGTCTCGCCGGGCATACGCCGCCTGGGTGGAACAACCGGGCGCACCACTTGACCTGACAAGCGCGAGTGACCGCCTGTCGATTCTGCCGCCGCCCCTTGCCCTGGGCCGCAGCAGCGAATGGCAGCGAACGACGGGAATCTCGGCCTCGCAGGTCACCGGCTGGGCATCCGCGCCGGGAGCGGGCGTGACCGTTCTCACCGGCACATTCGATGCTGCCGAGATCACGTCGCGGCTGGGGCAGGCGGACTATCGGTCGACACTATACCGCTCAGTGCGGATCTGGCTCAGTCCGGCTCAGATTGACACCAGTCGAGTCATCGAAGGCGACGATCTTCACGCCTCCAACGCAATTGCCGTTTACCAGGATCGGGTCGTGATCGGGTGGGATGAGCGCGCTGTCCGCCGCTCGCTCGATGCCGCGGCCGGCGTGTCGGGTTCGCTTGCGACCGACCCATCCGTCGACCCGACAAACATCACGCCCGGCCTGTCCGGGATCATGGTCGAGGATCAGCGGGATCTGGCTATCGATTGCGGGGTTGCCCAGGGGTGGCGGAAAACCGACTTCACGGAGCCTTCGGGCCGCGCTCTGGCTGTCCTCTACCATGTCGATGATTCCGGGACACCGGTGACTTCGGTCTGGTCCAACTACGACGACCGCGACACGGCAGCGGCGCTCCTCCCGATTCTCGAGGCAGATTGGCGATCGGGTTATGCGAATCACCTCGGGCTGGGCGGCAAGGTGTCCGACTTCGCGACGGTTCAGTCGGTTCGGCAGATTGATGCCTGGGTAGTTGCCGACTTGACGACCGGTCGCGACAATGGATGGGTACGCTCCGGCATTCGGTACCTGGTTGCAATCTGCGAGCAGGCCTCACCGCTGATTCCGGTCGGCGCGCCAGACCGGGCCACGCCGGTGGCGAGCCCTTCGCCCATGGAGGCGACATGAACTTTCGAGCCAGTCTCCGGTCCAGTGACATGGTCCAGTCGCTCCAGCGACTGAGCCGCGTCGCCCAGGACCACCCTATCATCGGTCCGTATCTCGAGATGGTGACCCGGTTGCCGATGTACGCGCGCCTCGGCGCCGATCTCGCCCGGGATCCGGATGTGCCGGCCACCGCCAAGGCATCGCTGGTCGCGGCGGGCGCCTATGCCATCTCGCCGATCGACCTTGTGCCGGGCATCATTCCGATCGCCGGGCAGATGGACGACCTCGCCGCGTTACTCATCGCGATTCGATTTGCCGTGCGGATGACGCCCAAGGAAGTCGCGTACCCCCACCTCGAGCGGGCAGGCATCACGACGCAGCAGATCGACGACGACCTGAAGGCGGTCCGCGACACGACGATCTGGCTGGCCAGGCAGGTCGCGAACGGTGTGCGCTCGTTGGCGACAAATGGAGCGACCCGCGTCAGCGCCAATTTCCGCCGGTGGACAGCCCGCGAATAGTCCCGGGCAGACGGAGCGCGCCTCGCTCCCCTATACTCCAGACGGTGGCGCAATTGCGCTGCCACGTGATCCCGATATTTGGCACACTGCGCAACTTCTGATTCGGACGCTCTGCTCCGCAGCACGCGTCTCCGGACATCGCGAAGATTGAATTGGATCGCTTTCATCCAGGAGACGAACCCGCACCTCGCCTGATTCAGATGCGCTGACGAAGCTGGTCCAGCAAACCGCAGCGTGCCATTGCCCGGGGAAAGGCTTGCGCAATGGCATATCGCACACACTCGCCGGCTCCGGCGAACGACGAGTTCGCGGCGGAGACAATTAATCTCGGCTGTCCGATGTTGATTCGGTCCGCTGCGCACCATCCGACACGGACGCAGGCGCTCCTGATGCGCTGCGCGCTCGGCTGGTCGCTCCACGATGAGCTCGACTACGCCCGCTGCGGCGCCACGCACGCCGTCCAGGATTGCTGGCGCGTGCACCCCGAACGGACGCCGGTCGTGGCGTTGCCGGGCTCGGACGAATCGCTCGAAGTGGAGGCCGGGCAACACGCGGCGGATTGACCTATTGACCCTCCCCGCTCTGGCCAATAGGATGAAACAAAGTCCCGCAGATTGGCGTATTAGTAAGTAGAACTGGGTTGGCGGCTTCATCGGTTGGGTTGGGGAGGGTTCAATGCGTCGTCTAGGGTCTGTGGGCTTTGCGTGGCTCATAGCATTACTGCTGCTTGCCACGCCGTTGATGACGGCCGCCCCAATCAGTGTTTCCGCACAAACCGAAGAGGCGACGCCGGTCGTCGAGGAACAGCCGACGGTTGACGAGGCGACTCCGGACGTCTCGCCCTCACCCGAGGCTACTGAGCCGACCGTCGATCTGCCGACGGCGGAAGCGTCGCCGGTTGACGGCACCCCGATCGCCGAGCCCACCGAGGACGCGACTGCGACTCCGGAGGCCACGGCCACTGAGGCACCCGACTTCAATTCGGCCGCCGTGCTGACCGACATCCAGATCACGCTCAAGTGCACGACCTCGCCTGAGACGGTGCGCGTGACCAACACCGGCGCCGAGAATATCGACTTGACCAAGCTCGGCACCTTCAAGGACATCATCGCCGGTGAGCCGTTCACGATCAGTCGAACTCTCAAGCCGGGCACGACCGCGATGTTCCAGTCCGGCGCGGGCGCAAAATACGGGACGGTCCTGACCCAGAGCTACCTCTTCACCAACAGCGCCTACGACAGCGAGGGCGTGCAGATCGAGACATCGGTCGGCACGGCCGTCAAGATGTGCGATCCGAAGCCACTCCCGCCCCCGCCGCCGCTGGGCAAGTTGAGCGATCTCAAAGTCACCCTAAGCTGCACCACCGACCCGGAGTCGATCCGCGTCACCAACAACGGCGCCGGCTGGATCACGCTCAAGGGCATCGCGACCTACATCGACCCAACCGCCGACGAGCCGTTCGCGATCATGCCCCGGCGTGTGCTGAAGCCCGGCCAGACAGCCATCTACCAATCCGGCACCGGCGCCAAGTACGGCACGATCCTGACCAAGGACTTCATCTTCACCAACTCTGCATATGAGAAGGATGGCGTGCGGATCTCGACGGACGTGGGCAAGCTCTACAAGGCGTGCCCAGCCAAGCCGGTTCCGCCGGAACGGTGGGTCGAGGTCAACCTGAGCGCCCAGTACCTGACTGCGTGGGTCGGCAACACCAAGGTCAACGGCACGCTGGTCAGCACCGGCCGGCCCGGCTTCGATACGCCGACCGGCACCTTCTACATCCTGTATCGCTACCGGTACGACACCATGGCCGGCTGCATCCAGGGCGAGTGCTACTACGTTCCGGACGTGCCGTGGACGCAGTACTTCACGAATTACGGGCACGCCTTGCATGGGACGTACTGGCACAACAACTTTGGCCAAACCATGAGCCATGGCTGCGTGAACTTGCCGCTCTGGTTTGCGGAATGGCTCTGGAACTGGGCCACGTACGGCACCAGAATCTGGATCCACTACTAGGCGCACGCGAACGCAACGGGCCGGGGAGCAGTCCCCGGCCCGTTTGTCTTGTCGTGTTGAATTGCGCTGCCTGCGTCGTGGGCGCTTCTAGAAGCGGCGTGCTGCCTTCTGGGCTTCTGCTTCGGAGCGGGGCGCGTTCTCGCGCACGAATCGCTCGACCTCGTCCGGCGTGTGCAGGCGCAAGTCCAGCTCGGCGTGCTTGGGGTCGTTCGGCAGGTACAGGAAGAAGGTGAAGCGGATCGGCTCGACTCGCTCCATCTCGGCCCACCAGGCATAAAGCGGCTTGAGCCAGGCGAAGCTGGTCGCCTCGATCCGCCAAAGGGCGACGCCGGCGCCGCGCTCGTACGTCAGTGCTTCGCTGAAGTAGAGCCGCGCGCCTGGATCGTCTTCGATGATCTTCTTGACGTCGTCGTAATGGCGCGGCGAGCCCTTGAGCGAGAATCGCCACCCGTTCGGCACCTGTTTCTCGGCCGGCGCCTCCAGGTCGAACCAGGCCGGCTGGCCGGGATTTCGTTTCTTCCTGAGAAGCGGCATTTCCGTTAATCCTCCGTCGACCAAACAGCTACGCAATGCGCCATTTTCACCCGGCGATTGTACTCGACCAGGCCGCGCCGTCAGTGACGCGCCGCCGGTTCGGATAGACTGCCGCGAGGAAGGGGAACCGGGCAGTGCCGCAGAACATCGAGATCAAGGTGGCCTGCACGCCCGGGCAATTGGCGGTTATCCAGCAGCGCCTGAACGAACGCCGACTTTCCTCGATCATTCACCTTTGCCAGATCGATACCTACTTTCGCGTGGCGCACGGCCGGTTGAAGCTCCGCGAGATCGATGCCGCTGGCGAGCGATGCGCGGAGCTGATCCAGTACCACCGTCCGGATGACGCCGGCGTCCGCACCAGCACGTATCGTCGCATCCCGGTCGCGCTGGATCAGGTTGCTTCGCTGAACGCCGCGCTATGCGATGCATTGGCCGAACTGATGATTGTTCGCAAGCAGCGCACGGTCGCGATCTGGCACTCGACACGCATCCACCTGGACGAGGTCGATGGATTGGGCTGGTACGTGGAACTCGAGACCGTGCTCGGCAACGAGCCAGGCAGCGATGCGATCGGCCGGGCCGAGTTCGATGAAGTTGTTGACTGGTTGGGATTGGCGGGTCTGGAGGCGATTCCCGGCTCATACAGCGATTTGCTGATTGCGAAAGGACAGATTGCATGAAGGTCGGCGTTATCATCCCGCTCCACGCTCCCCAACAAGGGCCGAACGTGTTCGCGCCCACGTATGCTGAGGTAAAGGCCGTCGCCCTGACGGCGGAGCGGGAGGGGCTTGATTCGGCCTGGATTACCGATCATCTCATTTTCCGCATGCCGCCCGACTTCGTGGACCGGGCCAGTCACGAGGCCTTCACGATCTGGGCCGGAATTGCCGAGGCAACGTCGCGAATCGAGCTCGGCGCGATGGTCCTCTGCACCGCCTTCCGCAACCCGACGGTGATGGCGAAGGAGGCCGTCTCGCTCGATGCCGTGGCTGGTCACCGGATCATTCTCGGCGTCGGATGTGGCTGGCATGAGCCGGAGTTCAAGGCATTCGGAATCCCGTTCACGCATCGGGTCAGCATGTTCGAGGAAGCGATGTCGATCATCCGGCCGCTGCTCCGCGATGGCAAGGTCTCCTTCCAGGGGAAGCATTACCAGGCAGAAGACTGCGTCCTCGTCCCACCCGATGACCGGCCGGGCGGGATCCCGGTCCTGATCGCATCCAAGCAGCCGCGGATGATGGAGTTGACCGCGCGATTTGCGGACCAGTGGAACACAGCCTGGTGGGGCGATGTCGACGGCTACTCGGATGCGGCCGCGAAGCAGGATGCCGCCTGCGAGCGGATCGGCCGCGATCCCGCGACGCTGATCAAGACCGCCGGCGTCATGATCGACTTCGCCGCCGAGGTTCCGGCGGCCGATTCGTACGATCCGGCTCGGGTCGTGAAGGGTCCCGTCGAGCACGTCGCCGAGAAGCTCCGCACGTACGCCGACGCCGGCTGCGCGCATGCGATCTGCTTCCTGGTCGGCCTGACACCGGAGAAGACCGAAATGCTCGCCGAGGCCTCAAGAATGGCCGGCCTGACCGCGCGGGTGTTATAGGTCGACGAGCCACATTGACAATTGACTCCCTCGTCCGTTGCTCTGCTTCGAAGAGGAGACGGTCGCTATTCTTGACAACACTGAGCCCGGCGGGATGTATCCGGCCGGGCCCCTGCGTTCA
>Ga0164304_10000527_pt1 | contig 11068 bp, 11 predicted proteins | sample Whisoiple_217_MG_FD_110216 | JGI IMG/M metagenome (GOLD analysis project Ga0164304, IMG submission 110216) | Soil microbial communities amended with pyrogenic organic matter from upstate New York, USA - Whitman soil sample_217_MG | ecosystem: Environmental > Terrestrial > Soil > Agricultural...
ACGGCACCGCCACCGTGATCGACACCCACTGCTCGGCGGTGGCCAGGCTGACCGCGCCCGGCGTCCAGCTCGACGACGCGAGATAGGTGCGGTACTGCGAGTTGGTCGCCGCCGACGTCGTCGTCGTCGGGTTCTGCGTCCACACGCCGCTGAACCCGGACGCGGTGCCGAACACCTGCGTGACCGCCGTCGAGCTGTCGGTCATCGTGAACAGCACGCACAGGTAGTCCGCGGTGCCGCCGGACGGGGTGATCGCCGCCGGGACGGTCGCCGACGCCGAGCCGCCGTTGGCGTCGCTCTCCGACGGCGCGCCACCGTTGGTGATCGCCAAACTGACGTGCGTGGACTGCTCGGCGGTACTCGTGGTGACGGTCAGCGCATCCGACCCGGTGGCGATCTTGTAGAGCACCACGGCGGTGTGGTTCGTCGACGTGCCCTGCGGGACGTTGGCCAGGATCGTCCAGCCGGACGAGCTGGTGGACACCGTCGTCGTGGCGGTGTCGCAGGCGAACCCGACCAGCAGCAGCTCGCCGACGACGATCGACGTGGGCAGCGTGATGGGGTGCGACGTGGCGTCGGTGGTCTGCGAGCCCCGGTCGAGCGCCCGGACGGTCGCCGCGGTCACGGCGCTAGACGGTGTTCTTGACGACGAACAGGCCACCCGGGTTGATCGTCAGCATGAGCGTGGTGCCGTCGGTGGTGGCCGAGATGTCGTTGTAGAACAACGGTAGTCGGGTGGTGTCGGTGGAGCTGCCGGGCGCCGGGTCGTAGAAGAACACCGCCCGCGCCAGGGTGTTGTTGGTCGCCCCGCCCGCGTTCGACCAGGTGATCGGGGAGTCGGCGCCGAACACGATCTGATCGAGCGTGTTGTCGATGCTCACCGTCGGGTTGGTCACCGTCTTGCGGGCGTAGTTGGTGAACGTGGCCTCGTCGCCGGTGCCCGCCCACAGCGCGGTCAGCGTGGTGAAGTCCTGCACCGCCCCGTCGGTGGGGTTGCCGGCGGCGAGCATCAGCGCCACCTGGATGTCCGCGGCGGTGTCCCGGGCCTGCTCCCAGTACCACTGGAGCTTCCCCTTGTAGGCGTTCGCGGGCACGTTACCCATCGCTCACTCCGGTGCGCGCTTGAAGTTGAGCCAGAGCGACACGTAGACGCCGCGCCGCGTCGAGAGCTGGCCGGTGTGGGTGGCCGGGTCGAGGTGCCGGACCTGGAGCTTCACCGGGACGACCGTGCCGCGCTGGTTGCTCGGGATCGCGTAGCTGCCCAGCAGCGGCCACGCCAGCCGCTGCCACGGCGAACCGGGCGGGTTCTCGTCGGCGAACGTCGACGGGCCCGCGGTCGACCCGAACATCAGCCGGCCTTCGGCCCAGATGGAGCCGTCGAACTGCGGGGTGAACAAGCCCTGGATATCGGCGGTGGTCGCCCACGACGGGAACGGCACGTTGAACGTGCCCCCGGCCGGGAAGTCGGTGAACGTCGTCACCGTCTTGGCCAGCGTGGTCACGGTGCCGAACTCCTTGGCGTCGCTGAAAATCTGCTGCGACACCGGCGGCGGAGACGGGTCCGGGTTGGACGGGATGACGATGCGCGGCGCGGCGAGCAGCGAGCGCAGATCGGTGATGTCGGCGGCCTGCACGATCGAGCTGTTGGTGCGCCGAATCCGGGCCAGCGCGATCGCCGACCACGTGTTGTTCCACTCGGTGACGTCGGTGATGTAGGTCGGGGTCACGCCCTCGATCACCCGGACGTACCAGTAGGGCCCGTTCACCGGATCCGACGGGATCGACCAGGTGCCGGTGCCGACCCCACCCGCGTACGGGTTCTCCACCCGCAGGATGACCAGGTCGGTGCGGGTCGTGCCGGGGGTGGGGGTGACCGGCACCGTCATCTGCGAACTGATCTTGTCGAAGTAGGCTTCGTAGGCGCCGCCGGTGGCCTTGTTCAGGATGGCGAACATGCCCGGGTCGATGGTCACCGAGGCGCCCGGGGTGCCCAGCGCGGACACCTTGCAGTGCGTCGAGTCCAGCACCCCCTGCCGCCCGCCCGTGCCCATGTAGCCGAGCACCCGGGCCAGCCGCGGGCTGTGCATCGCACTCTGGTCGATGTACCAGGGCGTTCCGCCGGTCGTCATGTCACTCCCGTCCCGCCTGCCACACCTGCCACACCGCACGATCCCATCCGGTCGGGTGCGGAGATCACAGCGACGACCGCGTGTCGCGCCAGTAGCACTCCACCCGGGAGGTGCCGGTGGGGTCGGCGCCCCGCAGGATCACCTCGTGCCCGCCCGGCGGCACCCGCATGTCCGCCAGCCACGCGGACATGCCGGTGAGGAACCCGGCACAGTTCGCCCCGTCGGAGCTCCGCCGCACCTGCCGCTGCCACGGCTGCGGGTCCACGACGACCGCGTCCCCGGCGGCGATGGTCAGCCCGAGCTGGTACCAGAAGCAGCCCACGATCTCGACGATCGGGTTCACGATGGGCCCGTAGACGCGGGTGGCCAGCCAGGCCGGGCGGTAGCCGCCGACGACGAACCCGCGCGACCCGGCGCCGGTGCCCGACGCGTAGAGCGGCCCGATCAGCGGCCCGGTCAGGCCGCCGGTGTTGTCCGGGATCAGCCCGGTGGAGTCGGCGTACTCGGCGTCCGAGTAGAAGTACGGCGTGATCGTCTGGAACTGCGCGGACACCGGGATGAACCCGACGTGCGCGTTGGCCAGGGTCGCCGCCGCGCAGGCCCGGCCGCGGCCGAACACGCGGCGCTGATCGCCGGTGCCGTGCAGCCGGTAGGACAGCACCTGATACGACTGCGGAACCGTCCGGTAGTTATCGCCCAGGAACGCGCCGGTGACCGTCTCCAGCAGGTCGAGCGCCTCGCCCTCGCTGCGGCCGACGATGTCCATATCCACGGTGAGCAGCCGACCGCCCAGCCGGTCGATGCCCATGATGGTGCCGTCCTCGCGCGGCATCGGCTTGTCCTGCTCGACCACCACCGGCGCGGCGGCGTCGAACGCGGTCACGTCGACCGAGGTGCCGTAGCCGATCACGTAGTCGTCGATCGCGATCTGGTCATCGCCGAGCGCAGCCACCTGTCATCACCTCCGGGCACTCACGTAGCGGCCGGCCAGCCGCCGCAGCCGGGCCTGGTGCAGCGCGGTCGCCACCAGCCGCTCCGCGGACGCGGACTCGGACGCGGACACGATCACCGTGACCCCGTCGCCGCCGACGCCGCCGAGCCCGGCCGAGGACATCAGCGACGCCGCCCGGTCCGGCCGGTTCAGCGGCAGCACGACCTCCGGCCCGGCCTCGCCGAGCAGCCCGAACGTGGGCCGGCTGACGATGCCGCCGTCGGCGTAGTAGTTGTGGGCCTGCCAGAACGCCTGCGCCTGCGGCCATCCGCCGTAGCGGGCGTTCACGTACCGGGTCGCCACCGCGGTCTGTTCGGCCGCGCTGGCCTCTTTGGCGTGGGCGGTCGTCCCGCCGTACGCCTTCCAGGTGCCGTCGATCATCTGGAACAGGCCGGACGCGGTGCTGGTCGGGTTCTGCGCGGTCGGGTTGCCGCCCGACTCGTGTTGGATGATCCAATTCATGGCCGCGTTCCCGCCGCCGCCGAACACCGCGCCGATCGCGCCGCCCACGGTGGACACGATCGACCCGATCAGGTCCTTGGCCTTGCCGAGCAGGAAGTCCCACACGCTGTGCGCGATCTTGCTACCGAAGGCTTTCATCGCGTCCAGGACCGGGCTGCCGCCGGGCAGCTTGTCGGCGAGCCCGAGCATGTCCCCGATCTGTGAGGTGAGCCAGGCCAACGGGTCGAACGCGACGCCGCCGCCCGCGGACACGAACTGGCCACCCACCTGCGGCAGGAAAAACTGCGCCGGGAACGAGTCCACGGAGCTACCGCGCCCGACGGTGACCCCGGAGCCGTCGGACTCGACCGCGGTCCCGGCCAGGTTCCCGGCCATGTGCCCGGGGTTGCCTTGGCGCACTCCGACGGTGAACGTGCCGTGCCCGGGAACCAGCCCGGCCGCGCCGCGACCGCCCGCGAAACTTGCGGTGCTGTAGAGCCGGTGCACCCCCTGCCCCATGAGCACGCACTGGATCGCCGACATGAACCCGCTGCAATCGAAGGAGGGGTTGCCGACGCCCGCCCACTGGTAGGGCTTGCCGTTCTGCGCGCGGGCGTAGTTCAGCGCGGCGTCGACCGCGCCGCCGGCCGCCATCCCGACGCCGCGATAGGCCAGGCCGGGGCTACCCGGGTCGCCCCCGAAGATCTGATAGACGAGGTTGCGGCCGGGCGCCTTGCCGCCTGCGGCGCGCAGCGCCTGGTGCGCGGCGTCGACCTGCGCGGTGCCGCCCATCCGGGCCACCGCCTCGCGGGACAAGATGTACTCGCCGGGCATGCCCAGCAGCGGCACCGAGTCCTTGCCGGGGACGCCGCCGCGGATCGGGCCGCCGGTGGCGAACCCGGGCACCGTGTACGGCTCCAGCTTCCCGAGGTGCAGGAAGTCGGCGACCTTGTTCCACATGCCGACGATGCCCCGGTTGTAGACGACGTCGACGACGGCCACGACCGGGTCACGCAGCTTCGCCTTGATCGTCTCCCACACCGAGGTGACCATCTGCACGCCGCGGGTGAACGCGTCCGGGATGGTCGTGGTGATGAAGCTGACCAGGGCGTTCCAGGTGGGCAGGATGCCGCTGTTCCAGATGTTCGACAGCCAGTCCGACATGGACTGCCAGGACCGGTTCCAGAAGTCCAGCAGGCCCTGCACGGTCGGGGTGATCTGGCCGGTGATGACGCTGCACAGCACCTCGAACACCGGCTTGATCACCGCATTCCAGGCGGTGCTGATCATTATCCCGGCGTTCTGGAACACCCGCTGGATCACCAGCTCCAGGAAGGTGAGCACCGGCACCAAGATCCCCTGGATGAACCCGGTGAGCTGGATCAGGATCGGCACTACGAGATCGCGGACGACCGTGGTCAGGATGTCGCCGAACACCTGCGCGAGCGTGATCACGACCGGCGCCAGCCCGGTGATCAAATCCAGCAGCGGGGGCAGCAACGCGGAGATCAACTGCACCAGCACCGGCAGCAGCGGCATGATCGCCTTGATCACTTCCAGGAACGCGGTGACCAGCACCGGCAGGATCGGGGCGAGCTGCTGGATGAGCTGACCGGCGAACTGGGCGATCACCGGCACCAGCGGCAGCACCGCGGTCAGGATGCCGACCAGGGCCGAGATCACCGTCGGCCACACCGGGGCGAGCGCCTTGAGCACGGTCAGCAGGGCGTCGCCGAGCACGCCGACGACCTGGCCGATGGCGTCCACCAGCGGCGGGAACAGCGGGGCGAGCGCGTTCACCACGCCGATCAGCACGGTGCCGATGACCTGCACCACCTGCATGACCACCGGAATGAGCCGCTGCAAGATCGGCGTCAGGCCGTTAGCGATGACACCGAGCACCGGGGTCAGGGCCTGGACCAGCCCCAACACCGCCTCGGCGACCACCACGAAGATCGGTGTGAGCTGGCCGAGGATGCCGAGCAGCGGGGCGACGGCGTTGACGATCGAGACCAGCGCGGCGGTCAGCGGCGGCAGGACCGGCACCAGGGCCGCACCGAGGGCGTTAGCCAGGCCGAGAACGATCGGCGCGAGCGCGGAGATGATCGGCCCGAGCAGCCGGGCCAGGCAGTCGACCAGCACCATCACCGTCGGCGCCAGCGCCTTGATCACCGGGGCGAGCCCGTCGGCGAGCTGCGCGATCAGCGGCGCGACCGAGGCGACGATCTGGCCGATCACCGGCAGCAGGGCGGACTTCAGCACGTCGCCGAGCTGCGCGGACACCTCGGCGCAGGCGGCGAAGAAATCTTTCAGCGCGGTCTGACCCTCGACCGAGTTGACCATGTCGGAGATCGCGCCGGTGATGATGACCAGGTTGTTGAGGAAGACGGTGCCGCTGGCCCCGGACGCCTCGAACACCCCGCCCAGCGCCGTGCCGAGGTTCTTGAGCACCTGCCAGAGCTGGCCGGTGACGGTCAGGGCGCGCTGCATCCAGTCGGCGAGCTGCCCCGACTCCTTGGCCCGCTGCACGAACGCGTCCGCGTTCTCCGCGGCCTTGCCGAACCCGGCCGCCAGGCCGGGCAGGAACGACGAGCCGACCGACGCCACCGTCAGCAAGATCGACGCGATGGAGGCGCCCACCGTGTGCATCGCGTCCATGCTCTTCGCGGTGTTGTCGAAGATCGTCCGCGTGGCACCGACGGCGCGCGCCGACTCCAGGTAGTGCGCCGTCTCGACGACCAGCCGGTTGGTGGAGTCGGCGACCCCGTTCATGCCGTCGCGCAGCACCGGCAGATAGGCGCGGCCGAGCGCGTCGACCTCCTTGTTCAGCCCGGCGAACAGGCGTTGCTGCACATCCAGTTGCAGCTTGTCCCACTCCGGTTTGAGGTGCGCCACCTCCATCACCACGGCGCGTGCCGAGGGGGCGAGCTTCTTGAGCGCCTCGTCCAGCTTCTTGGCGTCGCCCTCGCCGACCGCCTTCATGGCGTCGCCGAGGCCCTTGGTGCCGACCTTGAGGGTGGCGTAGGTGGCGCCCAGCCACGCGGCGATCCCGACCCCGACGCCGAGCAGCCCGGACAGGTCCACCACCGCGGCGGCCAGCCCCATCACCGCCTGCGTCGTCGCCATGATCCCGGCACCCGCGCCGCCGATCTTGAGGAGACCGGTGGACAGGGTGCCGATGGATCTCAGCGCGGCCCCGAAAGACTTGTCGACGTCCACCTTGACGTGCGCGGTCTGCCCGTCGATCCGGCGCAGCGACCGGATCACTTCCTCCAGCCGGCCGAGCGCGGCGACGGTGTCCGCGGACACCTCGGCTTCGGCGCGCCGCCCGTCGATCTCGTCCAGCTTGTCCGACAGCTGCTCCAGCCGGCGGGCCAGCTGCTCCATCGCGCGGGCCGCCTGGGCGGTGGTGGCGACGATGTCGTAGGACAGGTCGGTCACCACTCACCCCCTCTCACCGGCGGCGGCTACTCATCTGCCGAGATTCGCGTTCGCTCTTGCGGTCCTGCTTGTCGAACTCGTCGCACTGGCGGGCGAAGGCGTCGAACTCGTGCAGCGTCCATTCGTCGATCACCCGTGGGTCGAAGTGGAACCGGTAGGCGATCACCACGGCGTACTTGGCGATCCGCTGCGCCGGATGCGTCCACGGCCCGAACACCCGTCGTTCCTCACGCTCTATCCAGTCGCCGCCGCCTTCCGTTTGCGCGGCTTGCGCTCCCGGGTGATGGGCGTGGGCGGGGGAGGGTCCGCGGGCGCGTCACCGGCCAGCCGGGCGGCGAGCGGGGACACGTCCGGCTCCGGCTGCTGCGCCGCCTCCTCTTGCGCGGCGGCCATCGCGTCCTCGTCCTCGATCTGGAGGTCGGCGATGTTCATGTCGTCGAAGTCGCGGAACCGCACCGCCAGCCCCGACCGGCGCTGCGCCAGGTAGAGCATGAACACCAGGGCGTCGACCTTGCCGCGCCGGATGCCGTCGGAGAAGTCCTTGAGCCCCATGCCGGTCGCGGTCTCCAGCTCCCGGGCTTCCTTCACCAGCAGCCGGTCGCCCTCGAACTCGTACCAGTCGCCCTCGCCGAGCCGAACTCTCACGTCATCTCCCCTAGCTGAGTCGGAACCTGATCTGGTCCATGGCGCGCAGCACCGCCGCCCGGAACGCCGGGGCGTGGCTCGTGCAGGTGCGCCGGAATACCGCCGCCGGCTGCGACTGCTGCTCCACCCACCGCCACTGGCTGCGGGTCTGGTCCCCGGACGCGAACACCGGGTGCCGCCACCGGCCCGCCTCCCACACCTTCGGCAGCGGTCGCATGTCCTCGGGCAGCCGTTTCGCGTCGACCAGCACCCGGACCCGGGCGGCGGTCGCCGACGACCGCAGCTCCACCCGGACGGCCTTGGCCACCGTGGCGCGGGCCTGCGCCCCGGACCGGTGCGCCACGCTGATGTCGGGCAGCGTCCGGTACGCGCGCTGCACGTCATTCACCGTCGGCCGCCCGGCGTTGCGCAGCTCCTTGCGTAGCTCTCGCAACAGGTCCGTGCGCCCGGCCTGCTTCATCCGCACGGCCAGCCGACGGAACTGGTCACCGCCGGAGACCTCGATGTTGAACAGCGGAACCGGAGGCACGGCCGGTCACAGCGCGAGATCGGAGGAGATGACCCGGACCTGGATGGGCGGGTTCGTCTCGTCGTAGTACGCCTCGAACTCGGTCGTCATACTCACGATGTCCGGGCCGCCGACCTGCGGCGAAGCGGACTTCATCTTGCACGCGGGCATCGTGATCTCCAGCGTGTCCACCGAGCCGGACGCGCCGAGCGCGCTACCGGTGAGCAGCATCTGCACGGCCTGCGTCGTGTTCTGCGCGAACGCGTCGTAGAGCTCGGCCTTGTTGAACTCCGCGGCGAAGCTGCCGGTGATCGTCGGGATGTCGTTCTCGATCTGCTGGCCCTTCAACCCGGCGTTGCCCAGCCCGAACCGTTCGGCGGCGAACGGTGTGGTGCCGTGCACGGTCATCGACTGCACGATCGTGGTGGCCGCGGCCCCACCGGTGATGGTGGTCTTACCGGCCGCGGTGGCCGCGGTGCCGCCCAGCTTGAGCTGCGCGTTGGCGAAGGAGAAGATCCCCACCCCGGCCGTGTAGGACGCCGCGGTGAGCGCGGTCACGGTGTTCTCGTCGCGCCCGTCCAGCGTCAGCGTCAGCGACGGGATCGACCCGTCCTCGACCGCGAACTCCCACTCCGTGACCTTGCAGCCCAGGTAGGTGAACGGCTTCACCAGCGCCGACTGCGGCTCCGGGCGCCCGATCTGCACCGTCAGCCCGAGCCCGCGGAAGTCGCCGGGGGTGTGCACCTGCTCGTAGGCGGGCGTCACCAGCAGCGTCGGGGCGGAAATCGCCGAGCCGAGGGCGTGCTTCCACAGCAGGCCCATGCCCTTGGTGCCGTACTCGATCTGGATGTCGCCGGACACCGTGCGCCGAGACTGGATCACCCGCGAGACGCGCTTGTACCGCTGCCCGGCCCGGATCCCCGCCGAGTCCAGATAGGTCGGCTCCATCGACATCGACTCGGACAGGAACTCGAGGAACCGGGTCGGCGTGACCCCGGTCCCCCAGGTGGCTTCGGCCCCGACGCCTAGCTGCGCGTCGAGACCTGCTCCGCTAGGCATCGTCGTCTCCCTCCTGCTTGTCTCCGCCGCCGTTCTCGACGGCCCAGTTGGCCTTGGGCCAGGCCCGCACCGCGTCGGGCACGTCCTCGTCGTCGCCCCACTCGGTGCCCTCCGGCCCGATCAGGTAGTGGTCGCCCTCGTCGGCGAGCACCACCCCGGGGACGTCGACCGTGCCGTCGCCGTCCACCCCGAATGACCCCGGCAGCCCGCCCGGAGCCCACAGGCTCACCGGGTCGGCGCCCAGGTTCCGCAGCGTGACCGTCATTCGTCGTGCCTCCTCACACCCTGGTTTCCACGTGCACGTTGAACGCGATCCGCGGCATCACGCCGCGGTCCGGGTCGGTGGGGACGTAGCTGGTGAACTGGCGCACGTCGGTCACCCAGACGGGGGCGTTCTCGGCGGTGCCGGGGCCCATGCCCAGCGACGGGTCCGCCTTGATCGCGACGGTGAGCGTGGACCAGATGCCGTACAGCCGGGCCATCGCATCCGACATCGCCTTGCCGTCGCCGACCCCGGCCATGGCCAGGATGCAGCAGTGGATGTCGAAGTGATCGTTTTGTGCGCGTTGGCCGAGCGCGGCCCAGTTCTGGACGTGCGACACCATCTCGAACTCGCCGGTCGGGTCGCCGTCGTAGCCGATGAACACCGCGTCGTCCGGGTCGCCCGAGTACAGCGGCCCGAGGTAGACGTCGACGGTGTCCGCGTACTCGGAGGTAGCGAGCGCCGTCGTCCAGAGCTCCAGGAGCCGGGTCATCGCCGGGAAGGCACGCGACATCGGTCACCCCACCAACGGCCCGACCGGGCCGAGCTGCTCGATGACCCGCAGCGGCAACGCGGTCCGGGACACCGCGTCGTCGCCCGACGGCTGGTCGCCGCCGCCGACCCGGGGCCGCAGGGTGGCGCCCCGGTTGGTCCACAGGTGCTGCACCAGGTACTCGACGGCGCCGCGTTTGCCCTCCGACACGACGGCGGGCCCGGCGACGTAGGAGATGCGCAGCAGCCCGGTGAAGTAGGCGCTGCGGGCGCAGCGCAGGATGCCGAACTCGTCGACCCACGCCGTCGGCGGGGCGATGGCCTCGATCACCGACCCGTCGGCGTGCAGCCGTTCCACCAGGGTGAGCCGGTTGACCGGCTTGTAGGTGAGCGCGAGCCCGCGCCGCCAGCTAGCGCCGAGGTCGCGGACCTCGGCGACCGGGCGCCGGACCAGCAGCTCGTGGATGCGGTTCTCGGCCAGCTCGGTGGCCCGCACGACGGTGGCGGCGACCTCGTCGTCGCTGCGGCTGTCGGTGATCCGCAGGATCTTCTTGGCCTCGGCCAACGACAGCAGCCCGACCTGGCCGGGCTGCGAGACGTAGAACGACCCCTCCAGCGTGACGGCGGGCTGCTCGAACTGCCACAGCCACACGTGCCCGCCGGGCATCGTCGGGATGTAGTCGACCTGGTAGTAGCCGGTCCGGGCGGGCGGGTTGAGCACGTCCAGGATCTGCGTGGTGTCGTCGGGCAGGGTCACGGTGAGCGTGGTGTCGACGGCGTTCAGGTCGGCGCCGTTCTCGTCGGTGACGTGCGCCCCGAGCCGTACCACCTCCCCGACGCTGCTCACTCGTCACTCCCGCCCCACCAGACAACACCTGCAACAGCGCCAGTCTCCGGCACGACCTGTGCGGAACCCGGGGACGACGCGCCGCCGATCACCGCCGGAACCGGCAGCACCGCGGCGTCGACCCGGGCCGCGACCGGCACGTCGAGCACCACGCCGGGCATCGTCGGCTGGTCGGCGACGACCCGTCCGAACTGGACGAACTCGTGCAGCGTCAGCAACCCGGACGGTGCGCCGCGGGCGGCGGCGGTGCCGG
>Ga0164304_10000531_pt1 | contig 11029 bp, 8 predicted proteins | sample Whisoiple_217_MG_FD_110216 | JGI IMG/M metagenome (GOLD analysis project Ga0164304, IMG submission 110216) | Soil microbial communities amended with pyrogenic organic matter from upstate New York, USA - Whitman soil sample_217_MG | ecosystem: Environmental > Terrestrial > Soil > Agricultural...
GATGTGAGTGTTCCTGAAACCGCACTTCCGCCGGATCAGCCTCGCTAAGCCTCGTCCGCTTCATCGAAGGTATAATCGTCGCGTTCCGTGTAGTTCTCGAAACGAGTGTATTCTCCGATGAAGGTCAAGGTCACCGTGCCGGTGGGCCCATTGCGTTGTTTCTCCACAATGACTTCCGCTTTGCCTTTGACGTCCTCGTTGCTCTTGTCATAGACCTCTTCGCGGTAAATGAACATGATGACATCGGCATCTTGCTCGATGGCGCCGGATTCTCTGAGATCCGACATCTGGGGCTTTCTGCCGGTCCGATCTTCCACTTTTCGATTAAGTTGCGATAACGCGATCACCGGGACATTGAGCTCCTTGGCGAGAGCCTTCAATGATCGCGAGATCTCGGAAATTTCTTGCTCGCGATTGTTGGCATTCCCCATCCCGCGCATGAGCTGGAGATAATCGACCACGATCAGGCCGACCTTCTTTGAGCGATCGCGCAAGAGCCGGCGCGCTTTCGCGCGCAACTCGAGTACGGAAATCGCCGGAGTATCGTCGATATAAATCGGAGCTTCATGGAGCCGCCCCGCCGCTTTGGCGAGTTGCGGAAAATCCCGCTCGCCCAGATACCCCGAGCGGACTTTAGAGCTATTGACCCGTGCTTCCGAACAAAGCATGCGCAAAACCAGTTGCTCCTTGGCCATTTCCAGAGAGAAAATCGCCGCACCGACGCCGTTGTAGGCGGCGTTGGCAGCCATGTTCAGCGCAAATGCCGTCTTTCCCATGCCCGGCCTGCCGGCGATGATAATGAGATCTGCCGGTTGCAGACCCGCAGTGAGCTTGTCGAGGTCTTCATAACCGGTCGGCACACCGGTAACCATCTCTTTGCGTTGATAGAGCTTGTCAATGGTTTTCAGGGTGTCGGTGATCATATCGCCGACCGCCATAAACGCAGCTTTGATCTTCTTCTCCGAGATGTCGAAGATCACTTTCTCCGCGCTGTCGAGAAATTCTTCGACATTGCCCTGCTCTTCGTAGCCGCGCGTCGCGATCTCGGTCGCAGTGGAAATCAGGCTTCGGAGGATCGCTTTCTCACGAACGATCCGCGCATAGTAGGAAATGTTGGCTGCGTTCGGAACAAAATCGGCGAGGGCCGCCAAATAAGAGCTGCCGCCCACCGCCTCGAGCTCGTTTTTGCTCTTTAAAAAATCGCTGAGCGTGATCAAATCCACCGGCTCGTTACGGTCGGTGATGTCGATCATGGCGCGGAAAATTTTCCGATGGGATTCGCGATAGAAGTCTTCGGCCCGAAGAACCTCGATCACTTGGTTAATGGCTTCGTTCTCGAGCAAAATTCCGCCCAGAACCGACGACTCTGCCTCTAAATTTTGCGGCGGGATTTTGCGCAGATTATCGTCTAATGTAGCCATTTCAAATTTTCCTGACGAATGCCGCGAGACAACCGACGCGCGGCGCAGGCGAAATTTTTTGGTTACGCGAATGTAAAGAATTTAAATTAAAAAGCAAGCGAAATTTTACCGCGGTGAAAAAATTTCTCGCCTCGCAATAAAGAAATCGTTGCGCGAAAGAATTTTTTCCCCAGGTACATAGGGTTCTACACAGGCAGCGAACAGCTTATTTACAGGTTATTCACAAACCGGCTGGGCAGAGCTGAACGCGTCAAGGATGGTGCGCGTCTTTGCTAGGCGCAACTTCGCTCGCATGCGAAGCGGTTACGGTTGTGTGAATTCCGCCGCGGACGTTGAAATCGCCAATCACCGTCAGTTTACGCGGGTGACACGCAGCCACCATATCGTCGAGGATCTTGTTGACGACCGCTTCGTGCAACGTGCCTTGATCGCGAAAAGACCAAACATAGAGTTTCAGCGCTTTTAACTCGATGCAGAGTTTGTCCGGAATGTATGTGATTTTTATTGTGGCGAAATCGGGCTGACCGGTGCGCGGGCACACACAGGTGAATTCCGGACATTCCATATTGATTTCATAATCGCGTTCCGGTCTCGGATTGGAAAAAGTTTCCAACTGGGTGCTTGGGGAAGTGGCCACAGCGTTATTCTACCTCGTGACAAAACCGTTTCCAAATTGACGAGTTAACTTGACTTGGCTGAGCCTCGATGATAGCCAAAAACACAGCAATTTCGGGAGAATTATGTGAGCACGCTAACAGAACCGAAGGCAGGGGAAAAACTCGGCGAGTCGCAAGCCAAGACTTACGTCGACTACCTCTATGCAACGCTCTACAAATACGCACACGAGAAGATCTATAAGGGCGTCTTCATGACGCAGCTCCGCGAAGGCAAGCTGCCACTCCCGGTGATGCGCCAATTTTTCAAAAACTGGGGACACTTTTCCTTGGAGGTCAACGCGCTCAACGCCGTCTCTTACTACACTCATTTGCCTTTTTTCGTGCGGCATTTCGACTTGCTTGGGCCGTTCTGTGCGAAGATCGCCGACGAATTGATTTCGCCGCGCGCTCCAGGGCACGTGCTAGTGCTGCTGCAAACCGCGGAAAAAATGGGTCTCAACAAGAGAGAAATGCTCGAAGAACCGTATCTTCCCGCTGCGCGAGCGATCAACGACTTCTGTCATAAAATCTTCATCGACGGCTCCATCGTCGAGCTTTGGGGACTGCACGTGTTCGAGGAATCATTGTCCATGTGGTCCGGACAATGGTTCACTGCATTGACGACTCATTACGGATTTTCCAAAGCGGATGCGATTTATTTTTCCACCCACGAAGAAGCGGATATGGACACGCACAAACTCGGCGAGGATGGCGAGGAAGCGATGGGACATGGCGCGTTCAACCGTACGGTCCTGACTCGCGCGCTCCAGGAAAGCATAGAATTTCGTGCCGGCTATTCCATGGAATATTGCGCCCTGACGATGGTCGATCTGCACGCTCAGATGAAGCAGGCCGCGCTGGACAATCCATACCATCCGTAAGGGCGACGCACTTTTCGCCGGTCGTGGACTCATTTCTGGCCGGGTAATCCCGATGTTCACTGCTATCGTGAATTGCGCTTCACTGACAGTTTGAAGAATTCATGAGCGATACCCGAGTCGATCCTCTGCGTTCGGTCCTCGCCGAGTTGGCGCCGCAAGGCCGTAGTGCATTACTTCCGGCCCTGCAGGCCGCTCAGCGACATCATGGCTGGATTGATCAGGACATCGCCAAGAAAGTCTCAGTCGCTCTGGGCGTGCCGCTCGCCGATATTTTCGGTGTTCTCGATTTCTACGCGATGCTCTACCGGGAACCCGTCGGCCGAACCGTGCTGCGTGTGTGTAGCGCGCCTGTGTGCGCCCTGGCGGGAGCCGATGCGCTCGCGGATTCCTTATGCCGTCACTTGCAAATCGCATCGGGTGAAATCAGCTCCGACGGTGAATTTACCATCGAGCATGCGCCGTGCCTGGGATTGTGCGACCGCGCGCCGGTGGTGCTCGCGGGCGAAGCGGTCGTCGCTCCCGCCGATCCCGTGCGTCCGGCATCCATCTGCGCACCTACCAAACAGACCACGCCGAGTTTTGTCGGAGGCGATATTCGCATCCTTACGGGCCATTGCGGCAATGGCCGTACCACATCTCTAGCCGACTATCGAAAGCGTGGCGGTTATGCCGGACTGAAAAAAGCATTAACGATGACGTCACAGTCGGTATTGGCTGAAGTGAAGGCAGCCGGGCTGGTCGGCCGCGGCGGCGCCGCGTTTCCCACCGGAATCAAATGGGAAGGCGCCGCTAATGCGCTCGGCCAACCCAAGTACATAGTCTGCAACGCTGACGAATCAGAACCGGGCACCTTTAAAGATCGCATCTTGATGGAACAGGATCCGCACCGAACCATCGAGGGCATGACGATCGCTGCCTATGCCGTCGGTGCCAGCCGAGGTTACGTTTATGTGCGTGGCGAATATCGTTACGCATTCGATATCATGAGCACCGCGGTAGTCGCAGCGCGTGAGGCGGGCATCATCGGCGCGAATGTTTTCGGCTCGCAATTGAGTTTCGACATCGAAATGCGGCTTGGCGCCGGCGCGTATATTTGCGGCGAAGAAACCGCGCTGCTGGAATCCATCGAAGGAAAGCGCGGGCTGCCGCGCATCAAACCGCCGTTCCCCACCACCAACGGGTTGTTCGGCAAGCCCACGGTCATCAACAACGTGGAAACTTTCTGCAATGTGCCGCTCATCATCGAACGCGGCGCCCACGAGTACCGCAAATTGGGCACAGAAAAATCCCCCGGATCGAAGCTTTTTTGTGTGTCGGGCCAAGTCGAGCGCCCGGGTTTATATGAAGTGCCGTTCGGGATCTCTCTACGTCACTTAGTTTTTGATCTCGCGGGCGGCGTTAAACCAAACCGCAAGCTGCAAGCGCTACTCATGGGCGGTGCTGCAGGCGCATTTGCGCTTGAAAAAGATCTCGATGTGATCCTGTCGTTCGAGAGCCTGAGCGCGGCAGCCTTGTCCCTTGGCTCAGGGGCTGTAATGGTGTTCGATGATACGGCAGATATGCGGGATGTTCTTAAGCGGCTCGGGCATTTTTTTGCCGACGAAAGCTGCGGCAAGTGTTATCCCTGCCAGCTCGGCACGTGGCGCCAGCACGAGCTTCTCGAGCGCGCCGCGGCGGGCCACCCGGTCGCCGGCGATCGCGAGCGCTTGTCCGATATAGGCGTCACGATGATCGATGCCTCGCTCTGCGGCTTGGGCCAGACGGCTCCCCTGGCGGTTTTGAGCGCGATGAAGTTGTGGCCGGAGATGTTCAACCCACAACATAGCGGTAGAGGCGATTCATGAATCGCCCCTACTCCGCGATCTTCGTCCATTGGTGTTTGAATGGCTGATATCACTCTTAATATCGACGGCGTTGCCGTCATCGTGCCCGCAGGAACGACGATTCTCAAAGCCGCAGAGAAGCTCGGTCGCACGGTTCCGACGATTTGCTATCACGATCATTGCACAGCGAACGGCCTCTGCCGCATCTGCGTGGTCGAAGTCGAGGGCGTCAAGCCGCTTCTTCCGGCATGCCTGAGCCGCGTGAGTGAAGGTATGAAAGTCTCGACCGCGGGCACGCGCGTCGAGCGCAGCCGGCGCACCATTCTCGAAATGCTCGTGTCTGCCGTCGATCTTTCCGAGGCGCCCGAGATCCAAAATTTTCTCAATCAGTATCACGCTGATCGCATGCGCTTTCCCGATGCTGACCGGCGCGATGCCCAGGTGCTCGATGATAACCCGATGTACATCCGCGATTATGCGAAGTGCATTCTTTGCTGGCGCTGTGTTCAAGTCTGCGCCGACGACGCCCAGTTTACCTACGCCATCAATTTCAAAGGGCGTGGCTTCGATACCGGCATCGGTACTTTTTTTGACAAGCCGATGCCGGAGACAACGTGCGTCTTCTGCGGTCAATGCGTCGGCGTCTGCCCTACCGGCGCGCTGAAACCCAAGCGCGAAGCGTTGCTTGAGCAAGGCATTTCATTGGAGGGGATCCTGCAAGCAACCATGGGCGGAAAAAAACGGCGGAGGAACACGCCATGATCGCGGCAGATCGGGTGGTCTCAACCACCTGTCCTTACTGCGGAGTGGGATGCAATCTCGAACTGCACATCAAAGACGATTACATCTATAAGGTGACTTCGCCATTCGATGGCGTGGTCAATCACGGCAACCTGTGCGTCAAAGGGCGCTTCGGATACGACTTCATCTATAATAAGGACAGGGTAACAACGCCGCTGATCCGCAAAGAGGCGCAGGCCCCCGGCACGCGGAGCCAAGCATTCGATCACGATCAGTGGCGCGAAGTTTCGTGGGACGAGGCGCTCGACTACACAGCCAGCCGGCTGGTGGAGATTTACCAACGGGACGGCGCGGATGCCATGGCGGTTTACTGCTGCGCCAAGGCCACCAACGAGGACAACTATCTCTTACAAAAACTCTTCCGCGCCTTGTTTCGCACCAACAACATCGATCACTGCACCCGCCTTTGCCATGCGGGCTCAGTGGTCGCTTTGCAAATGGCGCTCGGCACCTCGGCGATGAGCAACACTGCTGCCGAGGTCATTCACAGCGATGTTTTTCTCGTCACCGGTTCCAACACGGCGGAAACCCATCCCATCATCGCGCTGCAGATGAAAGCCGCGGTGGAAAAACACGGCGCAAAGCTCATCGTCGTGGATCCCCGGCGCGTCGAAATGGTCAACTGGGCCGCGCTCTGGCTGCCCGAGAAGCCCGGCACCGATGTGCCGCTCTTCTCCGCTATGGCGCATGTCATCGTCAAGGAACGCCTCTATAACCGGGATTTCATCGATCGCCGCACCGAAGGCTTCGACGATTTTTGCAAGTCCATCGAGCCATTCACGCCCGAATATGCCGAGGCAATTTCCGGCGTCGAGCGCAATCTGATCGTTCAGGCGGCACGGATGTATGCGACGGCAAAAAACGCGGCGATTTACTGGGCACTCGGCATTCCCGAGCACTCCCACGGCACCGACAACGCTATGTCCCTTATCCACCTGGCATTGCTCACCGGCCACATTGGCCGTCAAGGTACGGGGCTCAATCCGCTACGCGGGCAAAACAACGTCCAGGGCGCATCGGATTCGGGCGCAATGCCATGGCACTATCCGGGTTATCAAAGGGTCGACGACGAGGCCTCGGGACGCAAGTTTGAACAGGCGTGGAATATCGAGCCGGGCGGCCTCAATCGGAGACTGGGTTTGACCACAACGGAAATCATGAGTGCCATCGCGCCGGGTGGGGTACGGGCGCTTCATATTATGGGAGAAAACCCTATGATGTCCGAGCCCAACCTAAACCACACGCGCCACATGATGGAGCAGTTGGAGTTCCTCTCGGTGCAAGATCTTTTCATCAACGAAACCGGCGCCTACGCCGACGTGTTCTTACCCGTGGCTTCCTGGGCGGAAAAGGAAGGTACATTTACCAACACCGACCGCCGGGTCCAACGCGTGCGCAAGGCATTGGAGCCTCGCGGCCAAGCGCGCGCGGATTGGCAGATCATCTGCGATCTTGCCGAACGTATCGAAAAGAAACTCGGCCGTTCGAGGAGCGCCTTTTGGGCTTACCAGAGTCCCGACGAAGTGCTCGAAGAGATGGGGCGCATCGTCCCCGAATATGCCGGAGTGAAATATCGGCGCATCGAGAAGCAAGGCATCCAGACGCCGGTATGGGACGACAATCATCCCGGCACACCTTTTTTATTCCCCGAAACCTTTCCGCGCGGCAGAGGCAAATTTTACGATTTGGAATATATACCCTCGGTGGAAATGCCTGACGAGGAATATCCATTTATCCTCACTACCGGCCGCCTTCTCGAACACTGGCATGGCGGCACGCTGACGCGCCATTCAAAACTTGATGACCTCTATCCGCAGGCCCGCATCGAAATCAATCCCGCCGATGGAGCGCGCCTCAAGATCGAAGACGGCCAGACCGTGCGCGTCTCGTCACGCCGCGGGACAGTCGTCCTGCGCGCGTGGCTGACCCAGCGAACCACAGTGGGGGTGGTTTTTATTCCCATGCATTTTGCCGAAGCCGCCGCCAATCTTCTCACCATCGATGCTCTCGATCCACTCGCGAAGATTCCCGAGTACAAGGCTTGCGCCGTGAGCGTTGTGTCCGCAGGAAAAGAAGAACTGCCGCCGTCGATAACAAGGGGCCGGTACTGATCTCATCCGCAGCACCAATTAAAACCGTCACCTTCTAATATTTTATCGTGGGCCCAGATCCCGATTCGCCTGGCGTGAGCGCTGCCGAATGATCGTTTAGATCGTGCGGGAATGGCGACGTCGGATTTGCTACCATTTCGAGATCGCCGCAATTTGACTATGAGGTTTATGCGAGCCTAGTATTTCATCATCAATAACATACTCGAAATCATGGAAAGTCATCGAACGATTACTGATGCCAGCGCGGTCATACTAGTCGGGGGCAAAAGTTCACGTATGGGCCGGCCCAAAGCGCTGCTCCCGTTCGACGGCGAGCCGCTCATCGTCCATGTCGTCCGAGCTCTGAAGAAGATGTTTGCCGAAACCGTGGTCGTCGCCGCACCCGATCAAGAGTTACCGAGTTTACCGGCCGTGCTGGTGCGCGACGAGGTAGCCTATCAAGGCCCGGTGAGCGGGATTTACCACGGCTTGAAAGCCGCTACTAGGGAGGTTTGTTTCGTAACTTCCTGCGATGCGCCATTTCTGAACCTCCAGCTGATTTCTCAGCTCTTAGCGCAGATTTCGGACTGCGACGTCGTCGTACCTTATTGGCAGCAACGATTTCAGCCGCTGCACGCGGTTTACCGTACGAGCGTGCTGCCGCTCCTCAAGGATCAACTTGAACGCGGTGAGCTCCGGCCGATTTTTCTCTACGACAAGGTCCGCACCCGCAAAATTCCGGAACAAGAAATCCGCCGTCTCGATTCGGAAGGTTTGAGCCTGCTCAACATGAATTCACCGGCGGAGTACGACGCCGCGTTGCAACTGTGGAACAAGCGAAACTCGATCTCGGTTTCCGTCGAGCTTTTCGGCGTGGCGCGCCTGCTGGCTAAAACTCAATCTGTGTCTCTCGATCTGGCGCAAGAAGCGACTCTCGCGCAGGTCTTTTCAGCCCTCGCGGACAAGCTCCCGGTCCTTGTTGGCCGCGTCATCAACTCCGACGGTCTTGTTAGCGGCTACACGTGCAATTTAAACGGTTTGGATTTTGTACGAACGCCGAACACCAAACTTAGTTCGGGTGACAAGATTTTTATTCTTTCCGCGGACGCGGGAGGCTGACCGATGTACGGATTTCATGGCCGCCTGCTGCATGTCGATCTGAGCACGGGAAAAAGCTCCTGGATCGATCTCGAGGAGACGCGGCTGCGCGCATTTCTTGGCGGCATCGGCCTCGGCGCCTGCCTACTCTATGAATATGCGCCCGCGGGAGTCGATCCATTTTCCCCCGCGAACCCGTTGATCTTCGCGAGCGCGCCATTGGTAGGCACTGGCCTTACGACCACGGCGAAATTCGCCGTCGTGACCAAATCGCCTCTCACTGGATTTATCGCCGATTCACTCTCTTCGAGTTACTTTGCGCTTGAACTCAAACGCATTGGGCTTGATGCTTTGATCATCACCGGCCGTTCCGCGGCTATGACGTATCTTTTCATTCACAACGACAGAGTGGAATTTCACACCGCCGAACATCTCTGCGGCAAGAGTCCCGCTGATACTGAAAATATGATTCGCGCCGAGCTCCACGCGCCGACGATGCGCGTTGCCGCCATCGGCAAAGCTGGCGAAAACAAAGTGCGCTTCGCCACCATTAGTAATGAAGGCCGCCACGCCGGTCGGGGCGGCGTCGGCGCGGTGATGGGAGCGAAAAATCTCAAGGCGATTGCTCTCAGCGGTGATTGTCCGACCAAAGTCGCCGATGCGAGTAGCATCGAGAAGATCGCCGGCGCGCTCCGCGAGCGGAGCTTGAGCTCGCTGACCGATAAATATCGGGAGATCGGCACCGTCGCCAATTTGTCGGTATTCAACCGCTTAGGCACTCTGCCGACACGCAACTTTCAGCAATCGACCTTCGACGATGCTGACGCCGTGAGCGGAGAGTCGCTGACCGAAAATAATTTCGGCCGAAGGCATGGCTGCGCCGCATGCACGATCCGCTGCGAGCGCCTGTTCAAAGCTCTCGATGGTCGGGATCAGCGGATGGAATATGAAACCCTTTTCGCTCTGGGTCCGCTGTGCGGAATTCGCGATCCCGACAGCGTTCTTCAGGCGGCGCAGCTTTGTGATCTTTACGGGCTCGACACGATCAGCACCGGCGGCACCTTGGCTTGGGCGATGGAGTGCGGCGAAAAAGCCTTGCTGCCGGAGGCGCAAAAGTTCGGGCTTCGCTTCGGTCAGCCAGAAGCAATTTTCGCTGCAATCGCTGCCATCGCCGAGCGCCGGGGAATCGGCGCGCTCTTGGCTGAAGGCTCGCGCCGTGCCGCCATGGAATTAGGCGGCAATAGCAGCGACTGGGCGATGCATGTCAAAGGCTTGGAGCTGCCTGGTTATGAGCCGCGCAGCTTGAAGACGATGGCGCTGGGATTAGCGGTCAGCCCGAGAGGTGCTTGCCACAACCGTTCGGGTGCTTACGAAGCAGATTTCTCCGGCGAGGTCGATCGCTTCAGCATTGATTCTCGACGTGGAAGCTTGGTTGCCGAATCTGAAAATTTCGCCGCCACTCTCGACTCGCTGATCGTCTGTAAATTTCTACGCAAATGCTTCAACGACTACTACGAAGAGGCTGCGGAGGTGTTGAGCAAAGTGACTGGATGGGATTGCACGGGAGCTGAGCTGAAACGCGCCGGCGAGCGCATTCACAACCTCAAAAAGCTATTCAATATTCGCGAGGGCTGGAGCTCAGACGACGATTGGCTGCCGGAACGTTTGCTAAGCGAAGCTCTTCCCACCGGCGTCGGTGCCGGCGTGCGGTTGAGTACTGACGAGCTCCGGCAAATGATTCGTAGCTATTATCAAGCGCGCGGCTGGGATGACCAAGGGTATATTCCGGAAAGCATGTTAGTCGAGCTTAAACTCCCGAGTTACCGAGAACTGAAAGTCTGACGCCTGCTCTGTTCCAGCCACCTGGATCAATGTCAAAGATAAAATATGATTCCAGATTTTTTTCACATAGAAAAGTCTACGAAAAAGCAACTGCAAAGATTGATACGACTGACGATTTTAAAGCACTGATTCGTTAAACAGCGCTAAAAACTGATTTCCAGTGATCGGAGTCAAAATCGGCCGCTTCCTTTCACGTTTCCGGAATTACGAAAACGTGGATGTTCCCTCGAATGCAATTACAGCCCATCGTGCCAACGAGCAGTGCTGGCGGCAGACACTGGCGCCACTCGCGGCGTCGTCGAAGCGGACTGAAACACAAACTGCCGCGCTATCTGGCCTATCCTGGATGAACTCTGCACCGATCATAGCCGGCTGCCGGCTTGCGGCGGCACTTCATTGGGAACCATAAATTCTGAC
>Ga0164304_10000532_pt1 | contig 11022 bp, 7 predicted proteins | sample Whisoiple_217_MG_FD_110216 | JGI IMG/M metagenome (GOLD analysis project Ga0164304, IMG submission 110216) | Soil microbial communities amended with pyrogenic organic matter from upstate New York, USA - Whitman soil sample_217_MG | ecosystem: Environmental > Terrestrial > Soil > Agricultural...
GGTACGCTCGGCGCGCTGCTGCTCGTAGTCGGAGGGCAAGCCGTCGCGGCAGGCGGCATGACTCTCGGTGACCTGGTGATGTACGTCTGGCTGCTCGGATTCCTGCTGGGCCCCGTCACTCACGTGGCGGCGAGTGCGGGAGAGCTGGGCAAGGCCATGGCTGCCCTTGGCAGGATCGGCGAGCTGCGCGCGCTTGCCACCGAGGTGGAGGAAGACCGGTCGCGCAGAAGGATTGAACGGATCGTAGGGGCGGTCGACTTCGAGGACGTGAGCTACGGCTACGTCCCCGGAAGGCTCGCGTTAAGCGCGGTCAGCCTGCACGCACCGGCAGGCTCCCTGATCGCCGTGGTCGGGCCGAACGGCTCGGGCAAGAGCACCCTCTGTCGCCTCCTGCTCGCATATGACCGACCGACGCGCGGTCGTATCTGCGTTGATGGCCAGGACCTCGCGAGCTTCCATCGCCCACGCTACCGCTCGCGCATCGCCGCGGTAGGGCACGACGACGTCCTGTTCGACGGCACGATCGGGGACAACATCCGGTACGGCCGGCCGAGAGCATCGCTTGCGGAGGTGCAGGGTGCCGCCCGACTGGCGCACTGTGAGGAGTTCGTGGCTCGACTCCCAGACGGGTACGCGACGCCTGTCGGCGACCGCGGCCTCCGGCTCTCCGCCGGAGAGCGCCAGCGGGTAGCGATCGCGCGGGCATTCCTGGTCGATCCGCGAATCCTCATCCTGGATGAAGCCACCTCGAGCCTGGATACCGAGAGCGAGCGGCTGGTTCAGGACGCGTTGCGGCTCCTGTCTCGAGGGCGCACGACGTTCATCATAGCTCATCGCCTCGCCACCGTCCGGCGTGCGGATCAGATCCTGGTGTTCGACCGCGGATCGATTGTCGAATGCGGAACGCACGATGAGCTCGTCGCATCGCGTGGACGGTACTTCCGTCTCTGCGAGGTTCAGTCTCGCGGCGGTGTCGATCTTCTCGAGCACACTGCGTCGTGGCGCTGCCACCCGTTCTCAGCCGGGCCCTGGGAACGCGACGGGAAGCCCGCCGGAGGAAACGGCCGTGCGCACTAGCAATACAATCTCCTCCCTTCCTGAGCTCTACGCGCCGTGGATCGAGGAGGTGCTGGGTGGCCCAGTGCCGGAGGAGCGGCACGCGAGCTGCTCGGCCTGCGCGATGTGCATGCCGACCGCTGCCAAGGCAGCGACGGCGAGCCTGAAGGCGTTCGATCCCGCGACGAAATGCTGCACGTACGTGCCGACGCTGCCGAACTTTCTGGTGGGCCTGGTGCTCGGCACTGACGATCCTGCCTCGGTCGCCGGACGAGACAGCGTCAAGCGCCGCATTGCAGCGGGCGTCGGAGTGACGCCACTGGGGCTTCAGCCCGATCCTCACTACGTCCTGATCTACAAGCACGCGGGAGATCAACTCTTTGGGCGGAGCCCAGGGCTCCGATGCCCTCATTACGTCCCGACTGAAGGCGGCCAGTGCGGCATCTGGCGGCACCGGAACGCTGTCTGCGCCACCTGGTTCTGCAAGTACGAGCGCGGCCGAGTTGGGAAGCGGTTCTGGGACGCGCTGCTTCAGCTGCTCACGATGATCGAGCGGCATCTCGGGCTCTGGGCGGCCGGCGAGCTGGGCGAGACGGTCGAACGGCTCGGAGCCGCTCTTCTGCCCTACTACGCCACACCGGCGTACAGCCCACCGGGTTCCTGGAACCACCGTTGGGCCGGTCGGTATGAGGCGTTCTACCGGGAGACGGCTCGGCTCGTCGAGCGCCTGACCTGGACGCAGGTTCGCGACATCGGAGGGCCGGAGCTGTCAGTGGTCGCCGGCCAGCTGCGTGCGGCGCACGGTGCCCTGAACGCCGATGATGTTCCGAGCCATCTCCGCCTGGGTGCCGTGAATACGGCCGAGAGCGAGAACGGGCACGTAGCCTTCACTGCCTACAACTCGAACGACATGCTCCGGCTACCCAGGGCTCTGGCCGATGCGCTCGAGCGTTTCGACGGACGGCGGCTGACGGATCAGGTGCGGGTGGAGATCGCGAGTCAGATAGATGATCAGTTCGATCATGATGCGGTTCGGCGTCTGGTCGACTTCGGGATCCTGCTGCCAATGACCGGGCCCGGGGAGGACAGGCGATGCTGAACAATGCACGCGACGCCTCGGCAGATGCGCCTGGCGTCGAGGGAGCGTTACAGGCCCTGCAGGGGTCAACCTGGCGCGCTCCGTCCGTGCTCATCTGCGGGTGCATGCTCTTCGCTCTCAAGGTCGCCCTTCGGGTTGGTGGCTTCAGGAGAGTCACCGAATGGCTCGGTCGTCGCGCCTGTGCGATTCCTGCAACGGCGTGGCTCGACGTTGAGGCCGTGAAAGTTGCGGAGCGCGCCGTGGCGACAGCCGGCGCGTTGTACCCGGGACGTGCGCTCTGCCTGGAGCAGTCGTTGGTTCTCTATTACCTGCTCAGGCGGCGGGCCGTACGCGTCATCTATTGCCAGGGCGTCCGGCCACAACCCTTCGAGGCCCACGCCTGGATCGAGTACTGCGGCGAGGTGATCAATGATGTGCGAGAGCACGCCAAACTTTTCGCCCGCCTCCCGGATCTACTGCCATGAGATACTTCACGTGCCTGCTGGACGTCGATGGCCGCGGTATTTCCAGCTCGGTACGCCGAGGCTTCGAATCCCTGCCGCGTTCACGCCGCCTCGGGTTTCGGTGGGAATCCTTTCCACAGACCCTCGTGCTCACCGCCGGAGACGGCAACAACGCTGAACCGCTGGTCGCCACGTCTCCCCGTGGAATGGCCGTCGGCACGGTGAGGCTGGATAATCGAGCCGAGATCGCGCGCTTGGCGGGGTCGGTCGAAGAAGAACTGGGTGACCTCGACCTGGTTCTCCGTCTGGTCCTGCAACATGGCACAGCGTATTTCCCGCAATTGCTGGGCGACTTCGCGTTCGTCGTCTGGCAACCCGCTACGCAGAGCGCCGTGGCCGCGTGCGACCCATTCCGGATCAGAAAGCTGTACTACGCCAGGCGACACGGGCTGCTGGCTTTCGCCTCTCGCGGAGAAGCGCTTGCCTGGGATGGGCAATACGACGCCCAGTTCCTTGCCGAGTGGGCGGCAGGCGGGCCAGCCTCGCCAGGGCTCAGCGCGTACTCGGGTGTGACCGCTCTGCCAGCCGGGACCGTGGCTGTACTCGAACACGCACGCCTCACCGCGCGCCAGTTCTGGTCATTGGAGGAAGCTGCGGCACACTCGGCGCCACCAGCCTCGGAAACCGAAGCCGTAGAGACTCTTCGCTCACTGCTCATCGACGCCGTCAGAGTACGAACGGGTGGCAACGGCGATACATGGTCTCAACTCTCCGGCGGTGTCGATTCGTCGTCAGTCGTGAGCGTCACGCAGTGGCTTGCAGAGCGAGGGACAATCCCTCATGGACTGGCAGGCACGGCTACCTACGTAGACCGTCAGGGGACAGCGGCGGACGAGCGGGAGTTCTCGAATGCGATCGCGGCCCATTGGCGCCTTCGCAATGAGGCCATCGTTGACCCGCCCATCTGGTACGACGAGCGCCATACCCTCCCAGCCGTTGACGAGCCCCGCATCGACTTCATGCTGTACCCCCGCGAACAGCAGTTAGCCGACATCGTGTGCGCCGCGGGCGGACGGGTGTTGCTTACGGGCCAGGGAAGTGACGAGTTCCTGAGCGGCAACATGTTCTTCTTCGCCGACTGGGTTGCTCGCGGCCACATCGGAGCGGCCGTCCGCGAAATGATGCGCCGAGCAGCAATTGGCCGGGTGTCGTTCTGGGACCTTGCCTACCGAAACGCCATCACGCCGCTCCTGCCCGCGGCTCTACGGCGGAGCCTCGGCCCCGAGGTGACACGTCTGCCACCCTGGATGCACCCCGACACCGTACGACGGTTCGGGCTTCGTGATCGAGCCATCGAGATGATGCTGTATGCGGGAGCCGTTGGCGACAAGTACCGCCATGCGGTGGTGCAGTCGCTGGCGACGGTGAGCAGAACCATCGGGTACGTGGTTCTGGAAGACAGGTTGGAGGTGAGGCATCCCTTCTTATACCGCCCGCTGGTCGAGTTTGCGCTCACGCTGCCACCGGAGCTGGTTGTCCGGCCTCATGCCAGGAAGTGGGTACTGCGCGAGGCAATGCGCGGCATCGTGCCGGAGCTGGTGCGAACCCGTATCGGCAAGGGCTCGGTGAGCGAGCGCTATGCGTGGTCGTTGGCCGCGCAGCGCCAACTCTTCGAGCCGCTGGTCCGGGACTCCATGCTGGCCGACCTCGGCGTGGTCAATCCCGCAGGACTGCGGGCTGCCTTTGACGCAGCTCCATACCAGGCGGGGGGAAAGGATGAACCACACAGCGCGCTTCAGGGGGTGCTTGCGATCGAGGCATGGTTACAGATGCGAGCTGGCCGGTGGCCACGCGGAGGCCACGTTGTACCGAGAGATCTGCAGAGTCATTGACCTGCCCTCTGTCGAGGGCAACATGAGGGGGTACGTATGAAGAAGACCTATGCAACACCGACCGCCATCGTGAGCGGTAGCGTCGTGGCGGACACCACGTCGGCGAGTCCCGGAACTGGTGAGCCCGCCAACAGAAAGATCGTAGCCGGTAGCGTTGGGTTCAACCTGTAGGTAGCACGCGTCTCCGCGCCCACTGGCCAGTTCGCATCTCAATACCCAATGCCCGAGGGAGGCGCCGCGCTCCCTCGGGCGTTAGTTCGTTGGTGCGCCAACCAGATCGCCTTGACTGTCCTTGACGTGGGTGTCCAGAAAGGCAAGAACGCGAAGCCAGTAGTCCACCTGGTTCGGGACTTCCCTTAAAGTGTGGCCCTCTCCTTCGTACCGCAGGTACGTCACCTCGCGGCCGAGCCGGCGAAGGCCTACAAAGACTTCGTTGCTCCATGGGACAACTTCATCGTCGCCTCCGCCAACCTGAATGATGAGCGGTGTCCGCACACGATCGAGGTAGAAGATGGGAGAATTTTCGACATACCGCTGGGGCGTCTCCCATGGTGGAGCCCCAATGGCGCCGGTGACTCTCTCGAGCCAAGGGATCCAGGGCGCGAGTCCGCCCGCCGTCATATAGCCGTACATAGCGGGAAGGTTCCCGAATCCCGAGCTCATCACGGCGGCCTTGAAGCGCGGCGTTCGGGTGAGAAGCGCCAGCGTCGAATAGCCTCCGTTGCTATGCCCCATGACCGCGAGCCGTTGCGGGTCGGCGATTCCCAGGGTTACGACGCGGTCAATCGCGGGCATCACCGCATCCATCAGATCCTGGACCGGCGTGCCCACGTGAACCGGGATGTCCGGCGTCAGCACCGCATACCCACGCGTGCTCAACACCTGCATGTTGAATGGGCCACCGATCAGGCCAAACACATTGAGCTGCTGGGAGCTGTAGGCTCCCGCGTATACCCAGACCACGAGCGGATACCGCTTCCCTTCGAGGTAGCCCGACGGCAAGAGCAGCGCGCCCTGGAGCGGCGTCCCGTCGGAGCTTATGAAGTCGATGCGGCGACTCGCCCCAAACGTGTACTGTGCGAGCTGCGGATTGAGGGTCGTGAGACGTCGAGGGTGACCGAAGGCTGGGTCCGCCACCCACAAGTCGGGACTGGCGTCGGCCCGCTCGGCACGATAGAACACGCGCCGCCCGTCGGCCGAACCAACCGGCGGATGAAACGAATACTCGTCATATTCGTCCCCGTCTCGCACCGTCGATACCTCCCCACTTGCCCGCTGCACACGGTACACACCGGCTCGCTTAGTCAGCGAATCCATGGCCATCACATACAGTGACGCCCCGCCATCGGGGGACCAGAGCCTGCCACCGCTCGGACTCGTCACCTGGACGATCGCCTCTGAGGTGATGGTCAAGTGTCGCGTTATCGGCGTGAGCTGCCCCGAAGCGGCAGTGGCTTGCCAGACGCGTCCACCACCGATGAGATAGAGCTGGCCTCCGTTCGCATCCCACAGGGGGCTGAACCGGTCATTCGCGAACAGGTTGTCGGGTGCGCCGGTGAACTTCCGGTGGCTACCGCCGGCCGAGGGCACGACGTAAAGGTTTCCTCGGTCCTCGTATCCCAGCCGGTAGGCATTGGGTACGGTAGCCACACCCGAGATGTAGGCGAGCCACTTTCCGTCAGGCGACCAGCTGAGCGACACTCCGTCCCACTGCCGAACATCGCCTGCCACCACCCGCGATCGGCCGGTGGCGATCGAGACGACGACGAGATTGAACGCACGGGTATAGTAGGCAGTGATGTTTTCGTCGCCCTCGATCACCCGCCCTCTGGAATCCAGATACGCGAGCTCCGCACCATCTGGAGAGATGAGATAGCACGTGCTCCTCGCGCGGTGCGCGAGCGGCCGCGCCTTTCCGGTCCCCACGTCGATGAGCGCGAGATCACCCAGCCACGCGTTGTCGGCCAGTCCTTCCAGCGTGCTATCGGCCGGTGTGCCTGGCTCCTGTCGTGAGATTCCCGGTGAGCGGTAGACCACGACGGTCGCGCCCGGAGCTCCCGCCGCCTGGCCGCGACCACCGGCGGCCGGCGCAATGGCGTCTTCCAAGTCCGTGTCCGCAACGCCAGGTGGCCGCAGCTTGATCAACACGTGGCGGCTGTCCGGGGACCAGACCGGCGCCTCCCACTCGGCCGTCGTTCTCGCGACGGCTGCGGTTAGCCGGCGGATCACCCCACCATGCCACTCCCACAGCCACGCCTGCGGTGCCCCGCCGCGATCGGAATAGAACGCGAGGAATCTGCCATCGGGGGACCAGGAGGGTCCCCAGCTATCGCCCTTGCCCTGTGTAAGACTTCGAGAGGCTCCGGTAGTCGCGTTCGTCAGCCGGATGTCGCACCCCATCCGATTGGACACCGCCCAGGCGGTCGTCGCGTTCTGATTGGGGATGGTTGGATCCAACTTGATCTTCGCGACCTGGCACGCCGTGTATGCCACCCATTCGCCATCGGGCGAGACAGCCGCTGCCTGGCCGGTCAGCACATGGAGCTGCGTGGTGGTGAAAGCATCCTCGAGCGCCAGGGGACGCAGTGCCGGCTCGGCGGGCGTCTGGGCATGCATCTCACCACACGCTGCCAACGCGATCAGCGGCAGGATGAGGTGGCTGATCGGCGCTGTCGTGTTCTTGAGTACTGCTAATACTGCCATTTCGCACCGACCGTGGTGATACGCCCCATCACCGGCCCAAAATTGTCCATCTCGTAGGCCTTGTTGTTCGTCAGATTATCGGCCGAAATGAAACCCGAGACGCGTGGCGTGATTTGCTGAAAGACGCTGGCATTGACCCTGGCAAAGCTGGGGTACGCGACGATGTAGTCACGGAAGGTCGGCTCACAGGGTCCGGTGCCTCCGAAGCAGCGAGACTGCGCCAGCCAGTCGTAATTGGTCCAGCTTCCCACGTACGTGAGTCCCGCGGACACGGTCGTCCCTCGAAACGGATCGGCCGACAGCGAGGCCCCCGCGGTGTGCTTCGGGATGCCGAGTGCCTGATCGCCCACCCGGAGGTCTCCTCCGTAGCCAGGCGCGAGCTGCTCGATGCGGCTTCGGGCGTACGCGTACTGACCCTTGATCCGCACTGGCCCAGCGGTAACGGTGGCTTCGATCTCGACGCCGGTATTGCCTACCCTGCCCACGTTCTGGGCTTGAAACGTCTGCACGGGTGATGACTCGAGCAGGACGGTCTGGATCAGATCGTCTGCGGTCTGGTCGTAGTAGGTGACACTCACCGAGCCTCGGTGGCCGAACACGGCGTCGACACCGGCATCCCATCCGTGCTGGCGCTCGGGCCCGAGTTCCGGCGCCGGGAGGGTGACGCTGGTGACCGAGGCGCCACCGAGTTTCCGTCCGGGCGACGGAGGCCGGATGGCCCGGCCCCACGAGGCTCGGAGCTTCAGTGTGGCCGAGCCGACGTCGGAGGCGTAGGAGAGACCTGCCTGTGGTGACAGGGGTGTGCCGAGACTGTCCCCGAAGTCCGAGTTCCTTTCCGCGCGAACACCGCCGGTGAGAAAGAGTCTCTCACGGATGCCGACCTGCGCCTGCGCGAAGTACCCCGTGTTGTTCCCGACCGTGCGGGTAGCCGAAATCACCTGGTCGGGTGCCGTTTCGATGGTGCCGCTCGTCGTAAGCGCTCCTGCGGCGTACCAGCTGCTGGCCGGCAGGCTCCAGTGATCAAATCCAGCGGTCAGCGATCCTGTGACGTCCGAGCTCAGTGCTCCTTCGACCGAGGTCTGGTACCCGATCGAAGTCCTCGTCTGACTCTCGCTGTAGACTTGAAGCAGTGTGTCATCCGGAGTCGTCCGCCGGGGCTGGTTTGTGTGCCAGTCCAGAGCGTAGCGCGCGAGCCCCACCGTGACCGAGTGCCGCCACCACTGGGTGGCGGCGACGCCGAATCTGGCGCCAACTGTTTGGTTGACGATCTGTTGAGGTGAGTAAAACGGTTTCGAGAGAAAGGCGTCGTTGGTTGCAAAAAACTCTGGGTTGGTGCCCTCGCTGTAGTTCTGGACGAAGTAGCGCGCGGCCAGGTCCAGACTGACGACACCGCGGGCAAAGCGCATACCTCCGTAAACGCTCGGGTTGGACTGGGCCGATAGCTCTCCGTTCGGCAACCAGTCTCCCGTATGCGAGTAGCCTGCCCCCAGGTTGTAGCTCACGTCCGATCCGGCACCCCGTACCGATGCACCATACTCCTGTCGCACGACGGCGTCGTATCCGACGTACGGCGTCTGGATGATGCCGAGTCCGGCCTCGGCATTCACCTGTGGACGCGCGAGGTTGGGATCGCCCCGCTTGGTGAAGATCTGAATGACGCCACCGATCGCGTCGGACCCGTACAGCGCGGCGGCCTGCGGGCCGCGAATGACCTCCATCCGCTCGATGCTGTTTGGATCCACGCCCGATGCCGTGGACAGGGCCGTCTGGATACCATCCACAAATACCTTCATCTGTCCGGTTGGGCCGGAGAACGTCGTCGACCCACGGGTGGAGAATGCCGTGAGATAGTAGCTCTTCGAGAGGTCCCAGCTCACACCTCCGGGAACGGCCTGCCGGAAGAGTTCCTGGACGTTGTGCGGCCGCTGCAGCGCGACGTCGGTGCTGCTGATAACCGTGACCGGTGTCGGTAGCGCCTTGACCTCGGTTGGCAGCAACGTTCCCGTCGTTACTACCTCCTGCAGCGGCTGCACGGACCTGACCAAGGCAAGGTCGAGTGTGGTCTCCTCGGCCGCGACTACCGTGACCCTGCCCGTCGCCGGCACGAAGCCGATGTAGCGGACTCGAAACGTGTAGGTGCCCGGGACCAGCCCGACGATCCGGTAGCGGCCTTCCCCATTCGTGACCGTGCTTCGTCGTGCCTCCTCGATCCAGATCGTGGCGCCGGCTATTGGTGAGTTGGTCGCGCTGTCGCGCACTTGACCTGTGACCGACCCGCTGTCTACTGCCTCCGGCATCCGTGGCGCCCGCCGCACCAGCGCCAACGCGCCCCCGGACGTGACCGACACGTCAACCGGGACATCGAGAAGGATCTCGGTCAGCGCCGCCGCGACCGTAATGCCTTGGGCCATGAGCGAGACCCGCCGGTCGAGCGGTACCACGCGCGGGCTGTAGGAGATCTCGAGCTCCGCCTGCCGAGTGACTTCCCTGAGCGCCGCGCCCAGGGTGACGCCCGTGAGGTTCAGCGAGACGCGCCGATGCAGCACCGGCGCCGCGCTCGCATCCAGCTCCCGCCCCGGCATCCACGCAGCCAGCAAGAACCGCGGGCCGCGCGACGCGAGCAGGTTCTGCTGGGCAGCCACCGTGGATGCCACCGACAGGGCGCAGAGAATCAGCGTCAGGCGAAACTTGAGACGGCAGGACATGCGTGAGCCTCCCCAAGAGGTCAAAGGGGCACCAGCCAGGAGCTACCGGTCCGGCTCGGCGGAATAGAGTGTGACGATCCGGCCAGCTCGACGCTGCCTCATGCCCAGCGACGCCGCCAGATTGTTCAACACGTCCGTGGTTGGTTGGGTCCTAAGCGTCGCGGTGAGCGGCACCGCGGCCAGTGCGGTATCGGCGAGGCGGAACTCCAGATCGAACCAGCGGCTCAACTGCGGCAGTGCTTCGCGTAGCGGCGTGCCGTCGAACACCAGCCGACCCTCAGTCCACCCGAACCAGATGGCGGTGTCTGCCGGCTCGATGGTCGGCTCCCGGCCTGGTCCCAATCGCCCAAGTTGACCCGGCGCCACCACGCGCTCGAGTGCGTCCCCGGAGCCGTCGGCGCGGATCGCCACTCGTCCCTCGCGGACCACGATCCGGGCCCCCGAATCCTCCGGGTAGGCGCGCACCGTAAACTCGGTGCCCAAGTCCTTCGCTACCAAGTCGCCGGCGTGCACCACGAACGGGCGGCGAGTATCGTGGCTAACCTCGAAGTAGGCCTGGCCCTCAAGCCAGACCTCACGCGATCCCGTGTGGAAGGCGGCGGGATACCGCAGCGTGCTCGCGACGCCGAGGACAACCTCACTGCCATCCGATAGCCGGAACACTGCGCGCTGACCGGGCACGGTTGCCGCGACCCGCATTGCCGCCCCCGGCGCGAAGGGCTGCCGACGGATGAGCAGCACGCCGACCGCGGAGCCGCCGACTACCGCGACGAGCAGCGCGGCCACCAGTCGCCATGTGGTGAGCCATGGGCGACGTGCAACGGCCAGAAATTCCCGCGCCGGCCGCAGGGCCACCCGCCGCGCGTGAGAGTCTCCTGCCCAACCTATTTTCCGGGCGAGGCGCGCCCAGACTTCGGCTCTTGCCTCCGCGAGGGCGGCCTCGCTCAGCGCCGCGCTCGCGGAAGTCTCGAGCAGCTGGGAGACTTGAGCCCAGCGGTCCGGGTCTTCCGCCAGCCACGCCTCGACGCGCTCGCTTTCACCGCGGCTCGCGTCACCCGACAGATATCGTTCCAGGAGCTGTCGATCCATCTGATTCATGGGTGTTTGCACTCGGTGACAGTGAC
>Ga0164304_10000533_pt1 | contig 11017 bp, 11 predicted proteins | sample Whisoiple_217_MG_FD_110216 | JGI IMG/M metagenome (GOLD analysis project Ga0164304, IMG submission 110216) | Soil microbial communities amended with pyrogenic organic matter from upstate New York, USA - Whitman soil sample_217_MG | ecosystem: Environmental > Terrestrial > Soil > Agricultural...
CCGTCATGGCCAAAAATTGTGCTTTTGAAGGGCTTTGCGGGCTTGACACATGGGCCTCGTCTCGCCAATTCCATTCCAGGAACTTGGTCGGCCAGAGGAGCGCCGCGAGGGGTCCTCGGAACGGGGGCCGAAGCGCTTCCAAGAGGCGTTGGTGGTAAGGCCAATCGCGGGCCATCGTCGCGTTCGCTCGACGGGCGTCTCGCCCCGGGCATTCTTAGCGGGCAGTGGCCCGCGCATGACATTCGGTCCGGAACGTGAGTTCCAATCCTTCTGCCAAAGATTGGGGCGGGTTTGATTGGGGAGAACGAAGTCGGCCAAGGCTCGAGCGGTCAGTGTTAGCGATGCTGGCGGCGAGCCGAGGGCCGAGTCATGTTTAATCGTCGGTTAACGGTGATCGTCGCTAATCGCCCAATGGACTCGCAAAGAGAGCGCAAGGCGTCGGGAGAGCGATCCGGCCCCGCTTCGGAGTATATGAATGGCAACCAAGACAGCTGACGCAGAGGATCAGGAGCAGCCGCAGACGGAGGCTCCGGACGGTCCCGTGCTCGACATGTCGGACGCAGCCGTCAAGAAGCTGATCAAGACGGCGAAGGCGCGGGGCTTCGTCACCTATGACGAGCTGAACGAGGTGCTGCCCTCCGAGGAAGTCTCTTCCGAGCAGATCGAGGACACCATGTCCATGCTTTCCGACATGGGCATCAACGTCATCGACACCGACGAGGCCGAGGAGGCGCCTGAAGGCGCCGACGCCGTCGAGGCCGCGCCGCGCCCGGTCACCACCGTCACCCCGATCGCAAAGGTCGAGACCAAGGCCGAGCCGTCCGAGCGCACCGACGATCCGGTGCGGATGTATTTGCGCGAGATGGGCTCGGTCGAGCTTCTCTCGCGTGAGGGCGAGATCGCCATCGCCAAGCGCATCGAGGCCGGCCGCGAGGCGATGATCGCCGGGCTGTGCGAGAGCCCGCTAACCTTCCAGGCTATTATCATCTGGCGCGACGAGCTGAACGAAGGCAAGATTCTACTCCGCGACATCATCGATCTCGAAGCCACCTATCAGGGCCCTGACGCCAAGCCGGCGCCGTCGCAGCCGCTGCCCGAAGGCATGAATGGCGAGACACCGGGTCATGGCGGCAACGGCCATGCCGCGCCGGGGGCCCAGCAGCATACGGCAGCCCGTGACAACGAGGATGGCGAGCGCGTCGCCCAGGAAGAATTCGACGATGAGGAGGATGATCTCGAGAATTCGCTTTCGCTCGCCGCCATGGAGGCGGAGCTGAAGCCAAAGGTGCTCGAGACCTTCGACCTCGTCGCCACCAACTACAAGAAGCTCCGCAAGCTGCAAGACCAAGAGGTCGAGCGCGCACTCCGGAACGACACGCTCTCCTCCGGCCAGGAGAAGCGCTACAAGGTCCTGAAGGACGAGATCGTCGCCGAGATCAAATCGCTGTCGCTCAACAACAACCGCATCGAATCCCTGGTCGAGACCCTATACGACATCAACAAGAAGCTGCTCGGCTATGAGGGGCGCCTGCTCCGCCTCGCCGAGAGCTATGGCGTCAAGCGCGAGGACTTCCTCGACGAATATCAGACGAACGAGCTCGACCCCAACTGGCTCCGCCGCGTCGGCCGCCTGAAGAAAAAGGGCTGGGCAGATTTCGTGCACGACGAGCGTGGGCTGATCAAGGAGATCCGCACCGAGATTCACAACCTCGCCGCCGAGACCGGCCTACAGATCGCCGAGTTCCGCCGCATCGTGCACATCGTGCAGAAGGGCGAGCGCGAGGCGCGCCAGGCCAAGAAGGAGATGGTTGAGGCCAATCTGCGCCTCGTCATTTCCATCGCCAAGAAATACACGAACCGCGGGCTTCAGTTTCTTGATTTGATTCAGGAAGGCAATATCGGGCTGATGAAGGCGGTCGACAAATTCGAGTACCGCCGCGGCTACAAATTCTCCACCTACGCCACCTGGTGGATCAGGCAGGCGATCACCCGCAGCATTGCCGACCAGGCGCGCACCATCCGCATCCCCGTGCATATGATCGAGACCATCAACAAGATCGTGCGCACCTCGCGCCAGATGCTGCATGAGATCGGCCGCGAGCCGACGCCGGAGGAGCTGAGCGAGAAGCTCGCCATGCCGCTCGAGAAGGTGCGCAAGGTTCTCAAGATCGCCAAGGAGCCGATAAGCCTCGAGACCCCGATTGGCGACGAGGAAGATTCCTATCTCGGCGATTTCATCGAGGACAAGAACGCGGTGCTGCCCATCGACGCAGCGATCCAGTCGAATCTGCGCGAGACCACCACGCGGGTGCTCGCCTCGCTCACGCCGCGCGAGGAGCGCGTGCTTCGCATGCGCTTCGGCATCGGCATGAACACCGACCACACTCTGGAAGAGGTCGGCCAGCAATTCAGTGTCACCCGCGAGCGCATCCGCCAGATCGAAGCCAAGGCGCTCCGCAAGCTGAAGCACCCGAGCCGGTCACGCAAGCTGCGGAGCTTCTTGGATAACTAAACTCCTCTCCCCGCATGGGCGCAGGGGTACGAGCCGGGGTGAGGGGGCTGATGACCCCCTGGGGCACCGAAAGGAGCCGGCAATGCGTCTCTTACCTGTTGCAGGACTTTTGATCGCCGCGATGCTGGTTCCGGTCGGAGCCAATGCCGGGCCTGTCAGAGCAGTCGCGGCCGGCACGGCGACCGCCGTCACGGTCACCGGTAGGACTGCAGTAAGGGGAACGGTCGTCGTCGGCAGGACCGCGGCGACCAGCACAGCCGTCGTCGGTAGGATCGCCGTCAGAGGCACCGCGGCCGCCGGCCGCGGGCTCGCGCGCGGCACCGTCTGCATCGCGACCCTATTCCACAGGTGCCACCGGTATTATCCCTAGCCGAGGCGGCGCCGAGAGAGGCGCACCGTTTCATCCTCGTGATGGTCGGGCTTGAGCCAAGAGACCCGGCGATCCAGTCCTCTCTTCTCGGGGAAGACGGCGCGCGAATAGTACACGGCGGGTGAGGGGCCTCTACGATCTCGCTAACGCGGCCGGCCTGAAACCCGCGATGCAGGTCACGAGCTGCGAGTGGAATGCGGAGCATCCGAAATGGTTTCCGCCCGGCTCGACGGGCAACAAGGTCATGCTGATCGCCGCGGTGGCAAAGCAGAGCGAAAGTCAGTTCCACATCGCGACGCTCGACGTGACCGGCTTGGTCCAGGGGCATTGAGCGGGAGGGCGCGAGTTCTACGCACCATCATCCCCAGGCGCGTTCGCCGTCGCAATAACACGCATGCGGGTCGACCCCGCGCAACATCGCATAGTCGGTGTAGCCCTGATCGGCGCCGCCGTAGAACGTCTCGCGGTTTGAGGGATTGAGCGGCGCGTCGAGATAGAGCCTGGTCACGAGGTCTGGGTTGCCGATGAACGGCTTGCCGAAGGCGACGAGATCGGCGCGGCCTTGCGCGATCGCCTCATTGGCGCGCTCTTTATCGAAGCCGTTATTGGTGATGACGATCCCGCCGAAGCGGCGCTTGATCTCCCCATAGTCGAAGGGCGGGACGGGCGTGCCGCCGGTGTCGCCTTCGATCGTATGGAGATAGGCAAGGCCTCTGCCCGAGAGCGCCGAGGCCACGTGATTGAACAAGCGTTGCGGATCGCCGTCGGCGATGTCGTTTTGTCCGTTCTGCGGCGAGATGCGAACGCCGGTGCGCTCCGCGCCCACCACCGCGATGACCGCGTCGACCACCTCGAGCAGGAACCTCACGCGATTTTCGATGCTGCCGCCGTATGCGTCGGTGCGCTTGTTGGTGCCGTCGCGCAGGAATTGATCGATGAGATAGCCGTTAGCGCCATGCACCTCGACGCCGTCGAAGCCCGCGGCCATCGCGTTCTGCGCCCCTTGCGCATATTGCGCTACGATGCCCGGGATCTCGGCGATGTCGAGCGCGCGGGGCGTGGGGATCGGCTCGAAGCCTTTTGCCGTATAGGCCTGCCCGTTCGGCCGAATGGGGGAGGGCGCCACCGGCAACGCGCCACCAGGTTGGAAGGATTGGTGCGAGATGCGGCCGACATGCCAGAGCTGGAGCACAATGCGGCCGCCGGCAACATGGACCGCGCCCGTCGCGCATCTCCACCCCTGAACCTGCTCGGCGCTGTGAATGCCGGGCGTCGAGATATAGCCCTGACCCTCGGGAGCCACCTGCGTCGCTTCCGAGATGATGAGGCCTGCGCTCGCGCGCTGCGCATAATAGAGCGCGTTCAGCTGCGTCGGGACGTTACCGGCTGCGGCGCGGCTCCGTGTCAGCGGGGCCATGGCGATGCGGTTTGGCAGGGTAAGCGGTCCGAGCGCGACGGGCGTGAAGAGGTTTGACGCGGTCTTGGGGCGGTCTTGCATAATAAAGTCTCCGATGGTGAGGGGAGTGTTTGCCGATCTCGGCGGATAACGCCTTGCGCCCGGCTCGGTTCTTGCCCTGGCTCAGTTCTTGCCAAGGAAATTCGGGCTCGAGCCCTCCAAAGAGCTGATCCTAAAGCCACAGCCTTCGGGATTATCTATCTGTCCCCCTTTCCATCGCTGGTCAATTCTATAAAATCCTGGGACAGAGGGGTCTCTGGGGGACCATGGGCCAATTTGCGACTGCTAGCACTCAGCGTTGGACTGAGTGCCTCAACGTGCATCGCCTGTCGCGCAAACGCGTGGCTGGGCCGCTGCCTATCGGCGTCCTGCATGGCGAGGGCATCGGTCCGGAAGTCGTGGCTGCGGCGCTGGATGTCCTTGCGGCCGTGGCTCCGCACACACGCTTGGCGATAGACGTTCGCGAAGGTGGCCGCATTGGCCAAGAAGCGGAGCGAGTTTCCGGCACGTCACTAACGGAAGGCGTGATCGAATTTTGCGAGGACATCTTTGCGTGTGGCGGCGCCATCATGCACGGGGCTGGCTGCGGCCGCTTCGTCTATGAATTGCGGAAACGCTTCGACCTGTTCTTCAAGATCAGTCCGCTACAGGTCAACCATGGCGTGCCGCAGGCCTCGCCGCTGAAGCCGGACGCTCTGCAGAACCTCGACATTCTCGTGACGCGCGAGAATACCGGCGGCGTCTATCAGGGGCATTGGGAGGAGCGGAACTCCCCGTCAGGCGGGCGTTTGGCGCTGCATCATTTCGCCTACACCGAAGCCCACGTCAGGCGGTTTCTCGAGGCATCGGCACGTTTGGCACGGCAGCGCAGCCGCGATTTGACTGTGGTCTGGAAAGAGTCGGGAATCCCTGCAATCAGCAGGATTTGGCAAGACTGTGCCGCGGAGTCGGCGGAAGCCCACGGCGTGCGCCATCGCATGGTCGATATTGATTTAATGGTCTACCGGCTCATCTCCAAACCGCAGGCCTTCGATGTGATCGCCGCACCGAATCTGTTTGGTGATGTGCTGGCTGATCTCGGTGCTGCGCTGCTAGGTTCACGCGGCGCGTCCTATTCGGCAAACTATAGCGAAGCGGGCAATGCCGCGTATCAGACCAATCACGGTGCCGCACACGATCTCGCCGGTGTCGATCGTGCCAACCCGGCGGGTCAGATCTTGTCCCTGGCAATGATGCTGCGCGAAAGCTTTGGGCTCTGGCAGGAGGCCGGAGCCATTCAAGAGGCCCTTCGCTCCCTGTGGCGGGAGGGTTGGCGGACGGAGGACATGGCCACGCCCGGTGCGCGCATCGTTGGTACCCGCGAAATGGGCTCGCGCGTCGCAGAACGCGCGGCGGAGATCTTGGAATGTCCAGCCCGGCCAACAGGGACGGATGATGCGGGTATCGCCAACGAGGCCGGCGCTCATCCTGGTTGAGCTTCAAAAGGATGTCCCGCCCCCTCTTATCCCCAAGCCACGGCAATCGTCGCTCGGCGGAATCCGGAGACATGCGGGCGGCGGACCTGAGGGAGCTGGCGGTCGCTGCCGCCAACTTCGGCCAAAACTGGCGTGACACCTCACAGGTGGCCCGCGCCAACCTCGTCCATCGCCTCGTCGACGTGCTGGCTCCGAAAATCGACGATTTGGCCGTGCTCATGGCACAGGAGCTCGGCAAACCCATCCGCTTCGGCCGCACCGAGGGACGCCAAAGTCTCGAGATGCTTCAAGCCATCCTCCGTCGCACCGAGGGGCATCACGGATTGGCCGAGGAGTATGAAACCCACGTGGTCATGCGGCGTCCGCATGGCGTCGTTGCCGCGATCACGCCCTGGAACAACCCCATCTATATCGCGCTCGGCAAGATCGTGCCCGCGATTCTGTACGGCAATGCCGTGGTGTGGAAGCCTGCGCCGGAAGCACGGTCGGTGTCTCGCCATCTGCTTCGATGTTTCGTCACGGCGAGCTGGCCAGGCGAACTTGTCAATCTACTCGAAGGCGGATCGCACGAGGCTGAGGCGCTGATGAATGAGCGCTCGATTGACGCTGTGACGATCACCGGTTCTGCGGCGGCAGGCGACAGCGCGCAGGAGATATGTGCGCGCCGTCACGTTCCGCTGCAGGCGGAGCTGGGCGGCAACAACGCCAGCATCGTTTGGTCGGATGCCGACCTGCCAGAGGCAGCACGGAAGGTCGCCGCGGGAGCGTTCGAAATGGCCGGCCAACGCTGCACCGCAAACCGTCGCGTGATCGTTCATGCGGCGTGCCTCAACCGATTCGTCGAGCTGCTGGTCAAGGCAGCCGCCGCGATGCAGTGGGGCGATCCGCTAGATGGTGGGACGGAGATCGGACCCCTCGTCAGCGCGTCGCACCGTGATCGGGTGGCGGGCGCCGTCGCGCTCGCTGTAGCCCAGCGCGGAAGCGAGCTGCTGCCGCTCGGCGAGCGGCCACCGACGGTCGGGGAGCATGAGGGGAAGTTCTATCCTCCCACGATCATCAATTGCAACGACCCGGCGCACGACATCGTTCAGGAAGAAACCTTCGGGCCGGTGCTCGTGGTGCAGCCGGCGCAAGACTGGGACGAGGCCATTCGTCTCTGCAATGGGGTCCGCCAGGGGCTCGCCGCTGCCGTGTTCGCGACCTCGCCCGACAAGGTCCGGAACTTTATCGAGCGCGCCCGCGCCGGTATTCTCAAGGTGAATGAGGCCACCGCTGGGGCGGTTGTCGATGCGCCCTTCGGCGGCTGGAAGGCGTCTGGCGTGGGGTTACCCGAGCACGGGAGTTTCGACGTCGAGTTCTTTACCCGCCCGCAGACCGTATACCGCGACAGACGCGTAAGGGGGTCGTCTTCTTGAGGAGGTCTTCGTCGTTGACCGGGATGCCGGTGGGGAAGCTTTTGCTATCCGGCGTGACGAGCCTCACGATGGAGTAGCGGTTAGGGGCCAAGCCTTTGAGTACACTCAATCTAGCGGATGTCTTTATCGGTCTGGCGCGCCGCTGGCAGCATGGCAAGGCCATCATCTCGCCGGACCTTACTCTGTCCTTTAGTCAACTCGCCGCGCGAGCTGTGCAATCCGCTGCCGAGCTGCGCAGCCGGCTTGAGAGCCGTGGCTAGCAGCGAAGGGCCGGGTCGGAGCGTCGCCTACATCGGTTAAAGGGATACCGGTCAATGGGACGCAGTCGAGATCAGTCGCCAGGCCGCCCCGCCGCGCGGTAGAACAGAGCATGGTCGAGACCAAGACCAAAACGGACAGCTGGCTCGGGATCTTCTCGAGCCTCGAGCACCATTCGCAGCCGCTTGCGACGCGCGGGCGGTTCGCGCGCCGTCTCGCTAAGAATGTGGGTCTCGCGCTTGGGCTGATCCTCGTCTCGCTAGCCGTTGGAATTCTCGGCTATCGCTATTTCGAACGGCTCGACTTGAGCAGATCCTTCGGTCATGCCGCCATGATCCTCGGCGGCATGGGGCCTTACGGCGAGCCGAAGAACGAAAGCAGCGAGGTGTTTGAAGGCGTCTATGCGCTCTATGCCGGGCTCGTGCTGGTCGGCGTCACCGGACTCATTCTCACACCGGTGTTTCATCGCGTGATGCATCAATTGCATCTCCCTGACGGCGAGAGCACGGATCAAGCCAAACCGAAGCCTCAGATCAAGCGCTCAAGCAGCGCGAAGCGCGATAGCGCCTAAATCAAGCGCTCAAGCGAAGCGCGATAGCGCATAAAAACAGCTCACCACACGACCGCAATGCCGAGCATGGTCAAAGCGCGTTTTATGAAGTTCCTCCCGGACAGTTTCCGCGCTGGACTGTATCCTAACCGCGCTCAAGTAGCGCGAAGCGCGGTAGAGCCATAAAAACCCCACGCAATGTGCCGACAAGGGCGGCAATATGGACAAGTTCGACCCGACCAGCCTCCCGGACGTGCCGGATATCCCGGCCTCGATCATCGAATCCGGCATCGCCGATCAGCCGCTCACCACGCTCGTCGAAATCGCCATGCAGCGGCTCATCGCTGCCGGCGTCCCCATCGACCGCATGAATGTCGGCTGTCGAATCCTGCACCCGCTGTTCGACGGCATGAGCGTCACCTGGACGCGCGAGGGAGGCGCCGAGGTGTTCTACGCCGCGCTCGTCGACCAGGAGGGCTCCGAGTTTCGCCTCTCCCCGTTCTACGCCATGCTCTCGGAGGCCAACCGCGAATGGCGGCTCAGGCTTGATCATGATGCGATCGAGCGCTTCCCGCTGCTCATGCAGCTGAAAGCCAAGGGCTTCACCGACTATCTAGCGCTGGTCGTGGCCTTCGGCGGCGCCGAGCTCCATCCGCAATCACTCGACGGGCTCGCCACGTCATGGTCGACGCGCTCCCCGCAAGGCTTCAGCACCGCCAACGTCGCCGCCATGCGCGCCGTGCTCACCCCGCTGGCGCTCGTCTTTCGCCTCGCCCTCAAGGACCAGATCACCAAGGCCGCGCTCAACACCTTTCACGGGCCCCTTGTCGGCGGCCGCATTCTTTCCGGCACGATCAAGCGCGGCGACGGCGAGCGGCTTGCCGCGGCGCTCTGGTACAGCGACCTGCGTAACTCGACCGGCCTTGCCGACCAGCTCCCGGTCGATGCCTTTCTCGACCTGCTCAACGCCTATTTCGATTGCGCCGCGGGCGCCGTGATGGAGCAGGGCGGCCAGGTGCTCGACATCATCGGCGACGCTATCCTCGCCTTCTTTCCCGCCGGCGACAATAGCGGGACGCAAGCCTGCGCCTCCGCGCTGGACGCCGCCGCCGGCGCGCGCGACCGGCTCGCCGCGCTGAAGCGTGAAGGCGGCGGCAAGGCGCGCGCCATCGAGTTCGGGATCGGGGTGCATTTCGGCGATGTGGTGTTCGGCAATGCCGGCACGCCGGAGCGGCTCAAATTCGGCGTGCTCGGCCGCGCGGTGAACGAGGTGGCGCGCACCGCCGACATGTCGAAGTCGCTGAAGCGCCCGGTGGTGGTGAGCGACGAGGTGGCGCGGCGCTCCGAGCTCACGCTTGCCGATCTCGGCCTGCACGAGCTCCGCGGCATCCCGCAGGCGCGGCGGTTGTGGGCGATGGAGATCAGCTAACGCAAACAATCATGCGCTCAAGCAGCGCGAAGCGCGTAGCGCAAATAATGAAGCGCTCAAGGTGGCCGAAGTCCGGTAGCGCATTAAAAATCCCGCTTCAGCAATGGGGCGCCATAACGGGTTCTCGCGCCGAGCTTGCTTAATGTCGGGGCGGGGCCTACTGTTTTCGTACTGGCACGCCGGACCCAGGCGCTGACGGTGAAGACTAGCGCGCCTGTCAAGTGCGCGCCCCCTTTCCCGACCATCTCAGCACGCCGAGCGCCCCTTGCGCTCGAGGCCCGCGGCTTTCCAGCCTGCGAATAATCGCCTGAGATCTAACCCCCCAGAGGTGAGTTCATGACCGCCACTTATAATCCCCAAGCTGCCGCCGCGGAGGCCCGCGCCAACTATCGCGACGTGACGGAAAGGCTCGGCGCCCTCGGCCTCGACACCGCAATTCCGGAGAGCGTGCGCGCCCTTGCCGAGACCACCGTGGACCAGACCCGCGAGGCCTATGACCGCTCCACCGATGCGTTCGAAGCCTCGGTGACGACGTTCGAGAGATCCTTCGACGCCGCCGGCCAAGGCGCCGCCGCGTTCAACCGCAAGTTCATCGATATCGCCAAGCGGAATCTCGCGACCGGCTTCGACCTGGCCAAGAGCCTGGCCGGCGCCAAGAGCCTGGCTGACATGGTTGAGCTGCAGGCGGCCTATTGGCGCAAGCAGATCGGCACGTTGACGGCGCAAGCCGAGGAGGTCCGCGAGCTGTCGACCAAGGTAACCGCCGATACGGCCGAGGCGCTCAAGGCGCATATGGCGAACAGCCCAAGGGCGCACCACTAACCCCGCCCTCGAGTAGCGTAGCGATAGCGCATTAAGAGAATCGCGCTCAAGGTGGGCGAAGCGGGATAGCGCCAAAACCCGCGCTCAAAGGTGTGCGAAGAGCGGTAGCGCAAATAAAATCACACACTCAAGTAGGCCGAAGGCCGGTAGCGCAAAAAATGAACGTCAGGATTTCTTCTGGCCGCCGCCTTGGCCTGGCTTGGCGCGCTGATCGAACGAGAGCGGCGAGGGCGCCGGCGCCAGCTTCTTCTTGTCCTGCTTCGGCTTCTTCTTCTCTTTGTTGCTCCGCTGTTGGCCTTTGGCCATGTCGTCCTCCTTGAGGGTTTTGCGAATCAGATCGCACACACGACTCCACCACATACTATCCCGACGTCTCAAAAAAATAGAGCCGCCCGTAGGCGGCTCATGCTTTGGGCTGGCGTATGCCTGAACCCCACGTCCACGACTCGTCGCGTTTCTAGGTGAGGCTTTTTGTCGTGGATCAAACGAAACCGAGGCTGAAGCAGCCTCGGGGAATGGCGACCTAAGCGCCGGCGCCGATCTGGCGGCCCTTCAATACTGCGTCGACGTCACGCTGGGCTTGCGCTTGGTCGAGACCATACTTGGCCACGACCTGACTCACGAGGTCGAGATACGCACGCAGCCATGCGAGACGGGTTTGCCGAGAGTCTTCACTTCATAGCTGCCATGGATGGCATGACCATCCTTCATAAAGAAAATAGAATGTGGC
>Ga0164304_10000536_pt1 | contig 10983 bp, 9 predicted proteins | sample Whisoiple_217_MG_FD_110216 | JGI IMG/M metagenome (GOLD analysis project Ga0164304, IMG submission 110216) | Soil microbial communities amended with pyrogenic organic matter from upstate New York, USA - Whitman soil sample_217_MG | ecosystem: Environmental > Terrestrial > Soil > Agricultural...
CGCCACAGTCCGGGCATGATGGAAGGCGGCCAGTGCCACGGCGCTGGCCGCCAACCGAAGGCTATGGATTCGGTACCACCGCGCCAGCAAGGGACCACGCTGGTCCTCTGGGAGCGGATGGGGGCTGAAAAACAGCCGGGGATTGAGATACCGAAGGATGTAGGCGGTTGCGGCCGCGCCTGCCGCGGAACTCGCGGCGCCCACGATCAGTGACACTCTGGCGGACGGGCGGTCCCACCCCACAATGAGTGCGCCGATGGCCGCAGGTGCATTGAGCGGCGCAACCGGTGCATAGTACCGGCCCGGGCTGCCTGCCCCGAAAGGGGAGCGGGAGAGTTCGCTGCTGGCCTCGGCACCGGCCACGCGATGGGGAACCTTGACGAGAAGCTCATAGAGGTTGCCGAAGAACCAGTGCGCATGGGTGAATTCAGCAACATCCATGAGCCGCCCGGCGAGTACGCCGCGGCGAAAATTGAGGGTCTCTCCCATGTGCACAATGTACGCTCCGAGGGGCGCCGGCGGAATGGAAGTTGGGCCCTTTGGGAAAACGGACGACGCCGGGCGGCGGCAGTGCGCGAAGCTCGCCTCGGGGGATCGCCTACTGCGTCTCAAGGCCCGGCTGCAGGGCGTGCGCCCTCAGTGCAGGTGGCGCTCCCAGTCCGGGGGCACCCGTCCTGCCGGTCCCGGGACGGGTTGGCTGAGCGGACGGTGCTGGGGCGGCGCGAGCACCGTCCCTTCGTAGTATTCCTCCGTGGCGTAGTTCCAAAACCAGTCCTCGCCGGGTTCGAAGGAACGGACAAAAGGATGGCCGGTGCCGGCCGCGTGTGCGCTCGCATGCTGGGCTGGCGAGGAGTCACAGCATCCGATGTGGCCGCATTGGGCGCACCGGCGCAGATGGAACCACCACCCGCCTTGGTTCTCGCACTCTGCACAGCCCGTACCGCTGGGCCGCGCGGAAGGATTGATTCCTGGGGGAAGGCTCATCTGATGGGTTCCTTTGCGTGGAGCATGCCTGAAACGGATGCATCCCCTGCAGGATAAGTCACTGCGGGCCCCGCCTGAAGGGACACTGCCAGACGTGAAAATCCGTGGGCCGACACCTGTGCGTGGTCCTGTGATCTTCATGCTCCTTCCGCCTACTGGCCCTTCCGGGTGCAGGCGGGAACCGTCACCGGCCCGGCGGCATCGTGCCGGACTGCGTCCGTAACGCGGCCCACGCCTGGAAGCCACCGACCAGGTCGGTCGCCCGGGTCAGCCCCAGCCGTTGCAGGGTATGCGCAGCGAGGCTGGAACTGTACCCCTCATTGCACACCACCACGATCCTCCGCGTGAAGTCGTCAGCGCCGGGGATCCGGTGGGGGCTGGAAGGGTCGAGCCGCCACTCGAGCACGTTCCGGTCAATGACGATTGCTCCGGGAAGCGCCCCATCACGGTCCCGCTGATCGGCCGGCCTGGTGTCGACAACAAGGGCACCCGCCGCCATTTCCAGTTCAAGATCGGCAGGATGAACACGATCAAGTCCCATCCGGCTCTCAATGAGTAACTGGTCGATCGTAAGACCCCCGGTGGGACCGATCGGAGTTTCGTTGGAGACAGGACACTGTTCCACCATCAAGTACCTCGCCTTTCATGCGTCGGGCGCCGTTTCCGTCGGCGTCTTCAGATTATGGAGGGAGCAGCGGCACAGCCGCCCCGCCACGCCATGGGACCACGCTCAGTGCAGGCAGGCAGTGGTGCGTCCAGTGCCGTGACCAAGGCCTCTACGACGGCGTTCCCCTGTGTGCCAAACTGCGCTTTATGCCGTACTTCCTGGAGTACGTGACCAGCCATACTGTCAGTCGAGCTGCCATCAATGGCAGCACGCTGCATGAAGCCCTGGCGCACGCCCAGAAGGCCTTGATGGGCCTGCCCTGCATCAGAGCGGTCCTGCGCCATGCGTCTGCTGACAGCCGCGTGTTTGGGGAGGGTGCGGCGATGGCCGGCTTCACGGCTGCCCAGGGCTGGAGGATCCAGGGGCGGAGCAGGCCGCAGCTGATGCCGGATCAGGAAGGTCCGGGGGATTAGTTGTTTCCGTGGACCCAGCTGGCTGTGGGGGTGGCGGAGCGCGGTACCGGAAATTAGGCTCGGCTCACGTGGGGAAATCCAGTTCTTCGAAAGGAAACGACCATGACAGTGCCGCATATCCCGCTCCGCCTGGTGACGGGGGCCTTCGCCGCAGCCTTGGTCTTGGACCGGAAGCCAGGGGACGCACGTTGCAGCTGAAATTCACCACAACCCTCCGGGGGACCGGCGGCAAAGTGGGCATCGAGGTTCCGGAGGAAATCGTCGAAGCACTTAACGCGGGCAGGCGGCCGCCAGTGGTTGTGACCATCAACGGAAAAAGCTACCGCAGCACCATCGCGGTCATGGGCGGCCAGAACATGATCGGGCTCAGCGCTGCCAACCGGGAGCTAACCGGGACCTCTGCCGGGGACACAGTGGAGGTGGCCTTAGGGCTGGACACGCAGCCACGGAGCGTTGATGTTCCCCCCGACCTTGCCGAAGCACTTGAGGCCGAACCTGCGGCACATGCCTTCTACCAAACGCTCAGTTACAGCACCCAACGCCGCTACGTCGAGCCTGTTGCCGAGTCGAAGACTCCGGAAACCCGGTCACGCCGGATTGCCAAAGTGGTGAGTGACCTCAAGGCCGGCAAGAAGTAGACAAGGGCATCATCCTGGACAAAGGCAGCGGCCTTGGCTGCCCGGAGGGGCCGGGAAGCCAAGGCCGCTTCCGTGGACTAGCTAGTTTTTTCCCGCATGGCTCCGCCGGGATTCCTGCGCATCCACCTCTCCGCCTGCCACTGGCCTGTCACCGCCTCGGCGCAGGCTCAGCATTACAAGTCCGGCGGCGAGCAGGCAACATGCCAGGAAAATGGACGTGGCCAGGAAGCTGCCGTGCGTCACGTCCTGCAGATACCCGCCCACGTAGGGCCCCACGAATCCGCCGAGGTTGCCTACTGCGTTGATCAGTCCCATGGCGGTGCCGGCCACCGCCACCGGCATGGCGCGGGATGCGGAAGCCCAGAACGGCCCGTCATAGGCCAAGGCTCCGGCGACGGCGATGCTGATGAGGGTGACCGCGAGGAACGGAAGGTTGTCCCCGGTTGCCACCGAGATGACCAGGGCAACAGCGCCGATGGCCATGGACAACAGCACGTGGGTGGAGTAGCGGCCCGATCGGTCGGCGGCCTTGGCGTTGTACCAGAGGCCGAACATGGCCAGCACGTACGGTATGGCCGTGACCAGGCCTACCTCCAGGGAAGAACCGGAGGTGATCGTCTTGATGACATGCGGGAGCCAGATGTTGATGCCGTAGAACCCGATCTGGATGAGGAAATAGACCAGGGTCAGCCGCCACACCACTGCGTTGGACAGGACGTGCCGCAGGCCGAGTTTTTCCTGCTGGGGATGGGCCGCGGCATCAGCAGCAAGGCCCTGTTCGATGTACTCACGCTCCTGCTCGGAGCACCATTTGGCGTCGCGCGGGTGGTCGGCGATCAGGGCCCACCACAACGGCGCGGCGATGACGAACGGGAAGATTCCCTCGATGATGAACAGCCACCGCCAGTCCGAGAAGGACAGTATCCACCCGGACAGCGGGGCCGTGATGATTGACGCAATGGCGATGTTCATCATCCAGAACGCATAGGCCCGGGCCCGTTCGGCAGCGGGGAACCAGTGGCTGATCAGGACTAGGATCGCCGGCCAGATCCCCGCCTCGGCCACGCCGAGGAAGAAGCGCACCACGAGCAGCTGGGTGAAATCCTGGATGAATCCGGAGAGGACCGCCAGCACGCCCCAGACAAGCACCATGATGCCAACGAATTTCTTGGCGCTCCAGTGCTCGGCAAGGTGTCCGCCTGGTATCTGCAGGACGAGGTAGCCGATGAAGAAGATACCCGCAGCCAGCCCTTGTTGCGCGGCGTCGATGCCAAGGTCCTGATGCAGGCCGTTGAGGGCGAAGCCGATGTTGGTTCGGTCCATGAACGAGATGATGTACACGATGATTGCGACGGGAATCAGCCTCTTCCACCGGGCGTTTCCCACCGCAGTCGCTGACATGGCGTTGCGTGCCATCGGAATTGCTCCTTCGCAATATGGCTTATCAGATAGCACCCCAGCATGCTGACGCTCTCCCGCGGACCCGGACGGGCCTGCTTTCCGTGCAGGACGGAAGGAGCGGGACTTGTGCGGGGGCCGCCGCGGCGGTGGAATCCATCAGGTGTCCCGTCGCTCCTGGCCCCACGCGGAATATTCTCTTATTCAATAGCAACTTTTGCGTATACGCAAGAGATTTAGGCTGGTGAGGCATTTTTTTCCGGACCTTCGGGGCCGGAGGCGTAGCCAAGTTGCAAGGCACAGTGGACGAGGGGGAAATGACTGAAAGCCTGTGGAGTGTTTCCAAGTTGGCGGTGGTTCTTGGGGTCCCATTCTTCACTGAGCAGGCCCACATCGTTCCGGAGTGTCAACAGACGTTCGAACAGGTCGGTGGCCTGCTCGCGGCGTCCTATTCCCAGGAGCGCGTCGACCAGCCAGAAGGAGCAGGCGAGGAACACGCCCTCGGTGCCGGGCAGCCCGTCATTGGCCGCTTCCGGGTGGTAGCGCAGAACGAAGCCGTCCCGGGTGAGGTTCTTTTGGATAGCTTCGACAGTGCCGGTGACGCGTGGATGGTTGCGTGGCAGGAACCCGACGCGGGGGATAAGCAGCAGGCTGGCGTCGAGTTCGGTGCTGCCGTAGGACTGGACGAAAGTGTTGTGCTTTTCGTCGAAGCCCTGGGCCATGACGTCGTCGTGGATCTGCTTCCGCAGCGCAGCCCAACGATCCCGGGGACCCGGCAGCCCGTACTGCTGGACGCCTTTGACCATCCGGTCAGCGGCGACCCAGGCCATGACCTTTGAATGGGTGAAGTTGCGCCGGGGGCCCCGCATCTCCCACAGCCCGTTGTCCGGCTGGTCCCAAGCTCCCTCAAGGTATTCCATGAGCGCCACCTGGATGTCCCAGGAATCATCGGCAGCACCGTTAGGGGCAGTGGCCCGTGTGAGCGCGAGGCCGTCGAGTACCTCGCCCCACACGTCCAGCTGAAGCTGCGGTGCCGCCGCGTTTCCCGTTCGGACCGGCTTCGAGCCCTCAAACCCCTTGAGCCATGGAAGTTCGGCCTCGGGCAGTCGGCGGGTGCCGTCGATCCCGTACATGATCTGCAGATCGGCGGGGTCGCCTGCGACGGCCCGCAGCAGCCATTCCCGCCACGCAGCTGCTTCCTCGGTGTAACCGCATGCGAGCAGGGACTGCAGCGTCAGGGTGGCGTCCCGGAGCCAGCAGTACCGGTAGTCCCAGTTGCGGCTGCCGCCGGGGTCTTCGGGCAGGGACGTGGTGGGGGCCGCCACGATGCCGCCGGTAGGGGCATAGGTCAGTGCCTTGAGGGTAATGAGGGACCGTTGGACGGCGTCGTGATAGCGGCCGGCAGTGGTGTTGCGGCCGGTCCACTGATCCCAGAAAGCCTGCGTGGAAGCCAGGGCCCGGTTGGGGTCGGTCCGGTCCGGAACTGGCTTCCAGCTCGGTGCCCAATGCAGGACGAAAGGGACCCGCTCACCGGCCTTGACGGTGAATTCGCTGATGGTCCGCATGTCCTGGCCCCTCGCGGGCGCCGGGGTGCTGAGGTAGGCGGCGTCCGGACCGGCAATGGCGCTGATGCCGTAACCCATGCGCCGGACCCAGGGAACGATGCGCCCGTAGTCGAAGCGGAGCAGCAGCTCGCCTTTCATGCGTACGCTCCCGTTGAGACCCTCCACTATGCGGACCATGTCGACAGAGTCATCGCGGGCAGGCATGAAGTCCGTGACCCGCACGCTGCCGTCTGCAGTGTCCCATTCCGTCTCCAGGATCAGGGTTCCGGGCCGGTAGCGCCGCCGGGTGCAGTCGCCGGCCCCGGCCGGTGCCAGAAGCCAGCGTCCCGCCTCCGGGGAGTCCAGGAGTGCCGCAAAGCAGGCCGGCGAATCGAAATTTGGCAGGCACATCCAGTCGATGGATCCGTTGCGGCCAACCAGGGCTGCTGTGTGCAGATCACCCACCATTGCATAGTCGCTGATCTCCGCCATCAGGCACCCCCGGAGGTGGGTCGACCGTCCGGTTCATTGTGCGGTGTCTCCATTGAAGGGGTCCTTCCTGGCGCTGTGAGCTTTGTTGGCGGGCCGCGGCGGCTGGTCAGCCGACCCTGTATCCGTCGGCGTCCGCGGTACGGAGCGAGAGGCCGTTGCCGCTGCCCGCTCCGGGGCTGAGCCACCCGCCGTCGGGGTCCAGCGTTCCATCGAAGAAGAGGCTCTCGATGCGGACGTGGTCGTGGAACCATTCCAGGTGCCGGAAGTTGGGGGTGGCGGCGGCTACGGCGGCGCTCAGGTTGGGAGCGCAATGGCCGGAGACTTCCAGGCCGTGGGCAGCGGCGAGCGCGGCGACGCGGAGCCATTCGCTGATGCCCCCGCACCTGCTCACATCCGCCTGCAGGCAGTCGACGGCACCGGCCGCGCACATCCGCAGGAAGTAGGGAAGCCCGGTTCCGTACTCGCCGGCGGCCACGTCGGCGTCGACGGCGTTCCTGACTTCCCGCAGCCCGGGCAGGTTGTCGCTGGAGACCGGCTCCTCGAACCAGGAAACGTCTTCGCCGGAAACCGCGCGCATTACGCGGACCGCCTGCTTGGCTGTGTACGCACCGTTGGCGTCGACGAAAAGTTCCACGCCAGGGCCGACGGCGGCGCGCGCCTGGTGGATCCGCTCCAGGTCCCGCCGGACGTCCGTCCCGTTGTCCTGTCCAATCTTGATCTTTACACGGGGGATGTGCTGTCCGAGGGCCCAGCCTTCGAGCTGGTCGCGCAGCTGGGTTTCCGTGTAGGTGGTGAAGCCGCCGCTGCCATAGACCGCCACCTTGTCCCGGACGGCGCCGAGCAGCTTGTGCAGCGGAAGGTCCAGAAGGCGGGCCTTCAGGTCCCAGAGGGCGCAGTCGACGGCGGATACGGCGTAGGACGCGAGGCCTGTTCTTCCCGGGTTGCGGACGCAACGCGCCATGGCCGCCGCGGCGGCGGGAACGTCGAGGGCGTCGATGCCGCACACGGCAGGACCGAGAAGGTCCTCCACCAGGGCTGCTGCCGCCGGGGGACCGTAGGTCCAGCCCAGTCCGGTCTTTCCGCCCGCTGCTGCCTGGACCAGGACCATGGTGGTGGAGTCCCAGCTGAACGTGCCGTCCGCTTCCGGCCCCTCCGTCGGAACCGTGTAGGTCGCCGTCTGGACATCGGCGATGGGAACCTCTGCACTGTCCGGCGCGGTCCTGGCCACCGGTCAGCCCCCCTTGTGCGGCAGGAATTCCTGGATCTTGGTCTTGACCCCTTCCTTGACCACGCCCCAGGCGCTGTCGTCGCCCTTGATCATGGCCTCCGCGCTGTTCCGGGCCTGTTCGAAGGTGGCGTGTGGGGGGATGGGTGGAATGTCGGGATCGGTGCGGACGTCCAGCAGGGTGGGCCGGTCTGTGGCGAGGGCCTTCTCCCAGGCCGGCCCCACGTCGTCGGTATCCTGCACGTGCATGCCCAGCAGCCCCAGGCTTTCCGCGAAGCCGGCGTAGTCGACGTCGGGCAGCGCCTGGGACTCGCGGAAGGCAGGCACACCGCCCATGGCACGCATTTCCCAGGTGACCTGGTTCAGGTCGTTGTTATGCAGTACAGCCACCACCAGCCGGGGGTCGCTCCATTCGCGCCAGTAGTGCTTGACGGTGATCAGCTCGGCGAGCCCGTTCATCTGCATGGCTCCGTCCCCGGCGAAGGCGATGGCGGGCCGGTCCGGATGGGCGAACTTGGCGCCGATGGCGTAGGGGACGCCGGGGCCCATGGTGGCCAGGTTGCCGGACAGCGAACCCCGGACCCCGTCCCGGAACTTGAGCTGCCGGGCGTACCAGTTCGCCGACGAACCGGAATCGGCGCTGAGCATTGCGTTCTCCGGGAGCCGGGTGGACAGTTCTGCGAACAGCCTCATGGGGTTGATGGGGTTTGCACTGACCATGGCTTCTTTGTGCATGGTTCCCCACCAGCGGCTGACGGACTTCTCCAGGTTCTCCTGCCAGGACCGGTCCTGCTTGCGGTCCAGGTGCGGGATCAAGGCGCGCAGGGCGGTGGCGGCATCGGCCACGATGTTGAATTCGTTGGTATAGCGCAACCCGATCATTTTCGGATCGATATCGATCTGCACACCGCGGGCCTGGCCCGGTTCGGGCAGGAACTGGGTGTACGGGAAGCTGGAGCCTATGGTGAGCAGCGTGTCGCAGTCCCGCATCATTTCGTAGCTGGGCCGGGTGCCCAGCAGCCCGATGGATCCTGTGACGTAGGGCAGGTCATCAGGCAGGGAGTCCTTGCCCAGCAGGGCCTTGGCCACCCCGGCTCCGAGCAGGTCGGCCACTTCCTTGACTTCTGCGGCCGCGCCGCGTGCGCCCTGCCCGATCAGGATGGCCACCTTGGAGCCCTCGTTCAGGAGCTGGGCGGCAGCACGGATTGAGCCGCTGTCCGGCTGGATCCCCGGCCAGCGGATGCCGAGGCTGGAAGGCACCATCTTGAATTCGTGGGTGGGTGCGGAATATTCGAGTTCCTGCACGTCGGCCGGGATGATCACAGCGGTGGGCGCCCGCTGGGCCTCGGCGATGCGGATGGCCCGGTCGATGACGTTGGGCAGTTGCTGGGGAACGGTGACCATTTGGACGTAGTCGGAGGCCACGTCCTTGAACAGGGTCAGCAGGTCCACCTCCTGTTGGTAGGAGCCGCCCATGGCGCTCCGTGCCGTTTGGCCGACGATGGCCACCACGGGAACATGGTCCAGCTTCGCGTCGTAGAGCCCGTTGAGCAGGTGGATGGCGCCCGGGCCGGAGGTGGCCATGCACACGGCAGGGTGCCCGTCGAACTTGGCGTAGCCAACAGCTTCGAATGCGGCCATCTCCTCGTGGCGCGCCTGGATGAATTTCGGCCAGTTGCCCGCCTTGCCGAAGGCGGCAAGGATGCCGTTGATGCCGTCTCCGGGGAAACCGAAGACCTTGTCCACGCCCCACTCACCCAGCCGGGAGAGCAGGTAGTCAGCCACTGTTGTTGCCATGATCAGTCTTCCTTTTCACTCGCCGGGGCGCCCTTGCGGGCGCCCCGGATCAGGACGCGTGCGGCGCGGGCCGCCAGGGCCATGATGGTCAAGGCCGGGTTGGCGCTGCCCTGGGTGGGCAGCACGCTGCCATCGGTAACCAGCAGGTTGGGTACGGCGAAACTGCGCAGGTTGCGGTCCACCACTCCGTCCCGCTCACCGGCGGCCATGCGGGCCCCGCCCACCAGGTGCGCATAGCGGTTGATGGTGATGACCTCCTCCGCTCCGGCAGCGGTGAGGATCTGTTCCATGACTTTCTGTGCGGCGGACATCAGCCGCCGGTCGTTGTCACACTGGCTGTAGGTGAAACAGGCCACGGGGATGCCATTGCGGTCCGTTTCCTCCGCAAGCGTCACCCTGTTTCCTGCAAGGGGCAGGAACTCGCAGAGGGCACCCAGGCAGGCCCAGTGCGGGTAGTCGCTCATGTGACGGCGCAGCGCCGGACCCCAGTGGCCCTGCGCCGCAACATGCTCCGCCCACGTAATCGGAAGGGGCGAAACAGTCTGGATGGAGAAGCCACGCTTGTACGGCTTCCCGGGGTCTGTTTCGTAGAACTCCTCCGTGCTCACTTCCGGGGGCGGGGCCTTCCACATCCGGACCTCTGCCTGGAACCGGCCCGCGGTCTGCGGCGCGCCCTGCACCATCAGGTACCGGCCCACCTGGTCGAAGTCGTTGCACATGCCGTCCGGGAACCGTGGTGAGGTGGAGTTCAGCAGAAGCCGCGGAGTTTCGATCGAGTAGCCGGCCACTGCCACCATCCGGGCCCGCTGGAACCGGCGGAGGCCGCCATGGACATATTCGACGCCGGTCGCCAGGCCTGTGTGCTCGTCAAACCCCACGCGCGTGGCCATGGAGTCGGCCCGGATTTCGGCGCCGTGGGCCAGGGCGTCCGGGACATGGGTGATCAGGGGAGAGGCCTTGGCGTTGACTTTGCAGCCCTGGAGGCAGAAGCCGCGGTAGATGCAGTGCGGGCGGTTGCCGAATCGGCCGTTGGCGATGGCCACCGGCCCCACCTTTGCGGTAATGCCGCAGGCGTTCGCACCTCTGAGGAACAGTTCACCGTTCCCGGATAACGGGTGCGGCCGGTGGGGGTAGCTGTGCGGATCGCCCCACGGCCAGTGCTCCCCGGCCACGGGCAGTTCGCCTTCGATGTCCTCATAAAACTCCCGGAGTTCGGCGTACTCCAACGGCCAGTCCGCGCCCACTCCGTCCTCGCTCCACGTGCGGAAATCGCTTGGATGGAACCGGGGCGTGTACCCGGCGAAATGAACCATGGACCCTCCCACCCCGCGGCCCGAATTGTTCGAGCCCAGCGGCACCGGATCCTTGCCCGTGATCACCCGGGGCTCGGTCCAGTACAGATGGTGGGAGCCGGCTTCGTCGCTGACCCAGTCCTGCTCGGGTTCCCAGAACGGACCCGCCTCCAACGCCACCGCCCGCCACCCGGCCCGTGACAGGCGCTGCAGCAGTGTGGCGCCCCCGGCACCGCAACCCACAATGACAATGTCCACCTCCTCCTCGTGGCGGAAACGGCGCATGTCCTCGCGCAGCAGCAGGTTGCTGCCAGGTCCGGCGGGCAAGAGCCAGGCTGACTCGTTCCGGCTGCGCAGGGTGCTCACGGGCCGGTCCTTCGGGTGGGGTCTGCACCGGGGCGGATGTCGCGCACTTCGAACGGCTCCAGCCGGTCCACGCCCAGGTTCTTGTAGCCGCGCGGGTACGCCGGGCCGGCAAAGCCGATCTCATCCCAGGCCAAGGGATGGGAGTAGAACGCTGTGCAGGCGTACCG
>Ga0164304_10000538_pt1 | contig 10975 bp, 8 predicted proteins | sample Whisoiple_217_MG_FD_110216 | JGI IMG/M metagenome (GOLD analysis project Ga0164304, IMG submission 110216) | Soil microbial communities amended with pyrogenic organic matter from upstate New York, USA - Whitman soil sample_217_MG | ecosystem: Environmental > Terrestrial > Soil > Agricultural...
TAATCGGCGACTGGCGGCGATCAAAAGTTTGGTGAATTTTGCTCGGAAGGTGGGCGAGTGCGAGTGGAGTTTGGTAGATGTTGAAGGAGAGAAGGTGGTTCCTTACCGGGATACTACAGGGTTTGGCCGAGTTGCTTCTGAGAATGTGGTGGCGATGCAGTCGGTGTTGTCCATTCCTGACCGGAGTACGCCCCAGGGAAAGCGCGACTATGCAGTTCTCCGACTGCTGTGGGACAATGCGCTGCGCCGGGGGGAGATCGGCGGAGCCAATATAGGCGACTTTGACCCGCTAGTCCGGACTCTGAACATTTACGGCAAAGGTAGGGGAACTCAAGCGCAGCTAATTGACTTGCACGGCGCAACCGCAGATGCGATTTCTGATTGGCTGAGCGTGCGGGGAGCTGCAATGCCCCTCGATCCTTTATTTATTGCTTTGACAAAGCGGGAATACGGGTTGAGGTTGAGCGGGTACGCTATTTACAAGCTTGTTTTCTCAACTTGCTCCGCTGCGGGAATTCCTAAAAGAATCAGCCCGCACAGAATACGCCACGCTGCAATTACGACGCTGTTAGATACAAGCAACGGCAATACGCGAATGGCGCAGAAGTTGAGCCGCCATACCAGCTCGAACGTCCTTAATTGCTACGATGACAATCGGCAGAGCTTGCAGCGAGAAGCGTCGGGGCTGCTGGCTGATTTGGTGCGCTAAGTTGAGATTTGTATGTTCGGATGGTAATCGAATACAAGACAATGGGGAAACTCATCGAAACTGTTAACTTTCGTCTGACACTCCTAGTCCAAGGAAATATGGTTGAAATACTGCGATACAGTATTTAGGACTCAAAATGATTTGTGAGCGAGATTATCTGCGAATACTAGCCAAGAAATTGTAAAAGTTGGGAGTTCGATACCCCAACTTTTATCCCCATTCCTCTCACTACTGTTAAAGCAGTCGAACCCAAACCTGTACCTGGTATCGAACCCCCAACTTTTACCCTCATTCCTCTCACACTCTCCCGTTGCGGTGAGACGTGAGGCTCCTGCGGAATTAGCTGAACTTTCCTAACTAATACTCGAACTGCTATACTGGTTTATTCAGGTGTTGCTAAATGCCTCTTTAATAGTCTATTTTACCGAATCCCAGTGCAGGTAAAAGCAGCCCAGTAAAAAGGGTGAGAGAAAGGCTTTACTTTCTGACAAGATTCCTCTAAATTTTTCCGACTATTATAAATTTGGTTGCCAATTTTAGCATACTTTTTGTATTCTTTATCCCATTGCTGATAGTCTGAGGAACCGGAGGAGCAAGCCTTTCGTTCTGCCTGGGATCTTTTGCGGAGCCCGTCGGTTTCTTTAAGTTTCTGTTTCAAAAGTTCTGTGAGCTGGGGTTTATAAATAGCAGCTAAGGTATTGCCCGTAAGCTCTCGCAACTTAACTTGAGCTTGTCTAATAGCCTCTGGGCGAGTCTTTCCCTGCTGCCACTCTTGATAGTAAAATATCGAGAAAAGTGCTGTAGCTAAATCATCGACAGCCCAAAGCGTACTGATAACACTTCTGGCTCCCGCCGACAAAAAAGCAGTTGAAAAAGTAAGGATATCGCCAGTAATTTCAGTCAATCCCAATCCTGTTTCGCAGCAGGAAAGAAATACATCTGACAACTGAGGGAGACGCCATGCGGGAGTCATTAGCTGACCTAAAGTAATGCAGCCATCTCCTAAAATTAATGTCGATTCTAAGGGATTGTCAAAGCGCGACTGGGCGTGGTGGCTAGAATGGAGGATTTGGACGGTTTGCGCCAGTTCTCGATAGTTACTAACTGTAGCTTGACGGCAACCTTTTAAGCGTTGATTGTCTGGGATATTATAAAGGACTGCTAGTTGCTCTCCTTCAAAGCTGGCGCAAGGCAAGTCGTCCGTCGCATCTTCAATAGTGCCACAGTTTAGGTTATTGCCTAATGAAGGACGCTGCTGGCAGAATTCTAGGACTTGACAACTAGGTGCGTAACGAATGAGAAATTTTTCTCCTAAATATCGGTTGTCTCCGATGGGTAGTGCAGCGAAAGGGATGTGATGAAGGGCATCATGAGGAACTATAATCAGTTCAGAAATTCCTTCTAAATGCCATAAGATTAGATCGTTCAAATTTAACTGTTTTGCCAGTTCAGTTAGCATCCCAACTAACTCTTTTCTCCAATAATTATTTTTCTCAACATATTTTTCTAACCAATTTTGGAAAATCCATCCGTGCAAAGCATCCAATCCTAAATCGGTGCAATTGTGCAGGGTAATCTCATTTTGCCGCACCACAAATATCAAGGTGTCGCTAGCAGTGCTGTAAAAGCTCAGAATGGCAGTAGTAGGTTTGTCGATCAGCTTCTGGATGGATGGGAATTCGAGAGGATTGACTCGAATTTGACCCGCAAGCACCGGATCTAAACGGCGAAGTTGTTCCCAAATTAGGAGTTTTTCAGCTTCCAGATCAGCTATTATTTGATTGTAAGCTGCTAGTGCTGCGCGACTGTTATCAAGTTTGCTATTATCAAAGTCGTTGCTAGGTTGATTGCGCCCTCGTTCCTTGTCAATTTGCTGCTGTAGGCGTTCAAAATCTTGTAAATACTGTTGGATTTCAGCCGGAATTTCTGCACTTGAGTAGAGATCATTGCTTGCTATCAAATCTACGAGGCGTTTAGAGCGCGATCGCTCTACATATTCAACAGCTTTATCTAACTGCTTGTTATTGATACAAGCTTGCACCATGTTTGCATAAATGTCGATCGCCTCTCCCAAAATTTCTTGGCGGCGAAATTCAGAAGTTGCCCAAGTACGGCTGGTTTCTACGGCTTCGATCGCGATACCGTATCCCTCAATGGCTAACTGCCAATCTCCAGCTATAAATGCTCTGTTTCCTAGCATTTCTCCAGTCTTCAGGCACTCAAATGGGAAAGCAGTTGGCGTGAAGACTTCCATTGCTTTTCGATAACAGGCGATCGCCTGTTCGTTTCGCTCAAGGCTGAGGTAGCTATTGCCCAGATTCATTTGAGTCATAGCCCACTCTCTAGGAAAATCATCGGAGTTAAAGACTTTTAAAGCAGCTTGATGGGCGGCAATAGCCATTTCTAAATTCTCATTTGGATCGCCCTCAAGTCGCTCCACGTAAGCGTTGCCCAGATTCATTTGCCCTCCTGCCCAATCTGGGGGGAAAATGTCTTGAGTGTAAACTTGCAAAGCTTCGAGATTAGCTGCGATCGCCCTCTCAACATTTTCTACCGGATCGCCATGATGCCGCTGGCGGTAAGCAGAGGCAAGATTCATTTGAGTTTGCGCCCAAAGTTGAGGAAATTCTTCGCGGGTGCGGAATAACAGGGCGTTTTGATAACAAGCGATCGCTTGTTCCAAGTTTTCCGCCTTGTCGCCGCAGATGCGATCGCAGTAAACGATGCCCAAATTGTTTTGCACTTCAGCCCATTCTTCAGGCATTGCTTCGCGGGTGCGAACTTTCATTGCAGCTTCGCCAGCCGCGATCGCCAATTCTGCATTCTCTAACCGATCTCCCCGAATTCGGTTGTCATAGACAAGAGTCAATGTATTTTGAATCATTGCCCACTGTATCGGAAAAGTTTCGCGGGTATATACTTGTAGAGCATCTTGACAGTAAGCGATCGCTTGTTCTTGATTGTCGGCGCGATCGCCCTTAAAACGACGGTGGTAAGTGTTACCGAGTAACATATAACAAAGTGCCCACTTTTCTGGAGTAGATTCGCGAGTTAAGGCTGTGGAAGCAATTTCGTAACCTGTAATCGCAATTTCTAAATTATTAGCCTCATTCCCTTTTTTTAATTGGTGGATGTGCAAACTTAAAACCAAAATACCAGAAGCAATTTCTTTTCTTTTTTCAGGTGGGATTTCAGATAGCATAGCATCGGCTTCATCTGGCATCTCCTTAACAAAAATTTCGTCAATTTGCTCTTGGTTAGCGTCAAGCAATATTTTCTGTACCAACTTGATAAAAAGTTCGTCAAGGGGTTCTGGATTAGCTTTAAACGATATAAGTTTTTGCGCTATTTTAACAAAATACTTCTCAAGTTGCTTTCGCTCATGTTCAAGTAAAGTATCAACTCGAATTTTACCTTGACTTTCGGAAATAACTTGCAATAATTCAAATGGTAAATTATGGCCGATTTTATTTTGAATAAAATTCCATTGTTCGGGGAAGTCTTCTTCGGTAAAAACAGTAGCAGCAACTTCGTAGCCTGTCTTAGCAATCTTCCGGTTGTTTTCTGCATTGCCTTTGGGGAAATCTTCAATCAGGCTGCTAAAGTTTAGAAGTCTTGCCGCTAAATTGATTGCTTCCCCTGGTCCTAATTGAGATATATCAAACTTTATTAGGCTTAATCTTTCCACAAAACTGTTGTCCAGTTTATCTAGGTTTGCTTCGAGAAGCTGGTACAAAGCTTGCCGATTATTTTTGCTTTTGGCAACGGTGTCTAAGACTTTAATAAGAAATTGTGAAATTGAAGTTATTTGCTGGAGTAAAACATTTTCTAATAGGTCTAAAATAACAGGAGAACTTGAGCGTTCAGCATATTCTCTAGCTTTTTCTCGTTCTCCACAGTTCATGCAAAGCGCTACTATTTGTGTGTAAGCAGAAAGTTTTTCGGGAATTTGTTGATGTAAAGATTCAGAATCACCCCAGCGGCTGAGCATTTCTACAGCTTCAATTACAATCTCAAAACCTTCAAAAGCTTCCGCCTTTTTGCCAGTAGCCAATGCTACCTTTCCCAACTCAAGTCCGGTTTCGATACACTCTCTAGGGAATGAAGCAGGAGTAAAAATTTTTAAAGCTGCTTCAAAACAGGTTAAAGCATTAGCAATTTGTGCCAATTTGCGGTAAACATTTCCCAAATCTGACTGGGTTTTAGCCCATCTTTCTGGATAGGTTTCGGGAGTATAAATTTGTAAGGCTGCTTGGTAGGCTGCGATCGCCCGTTCCTGGTTCTGGATTTTGTCCCCTAAAATCCTTTCGCTATAGGCAAGACCAAGGTGAAATTGGCTACAAGCCCAATCAGAATCAGTGCGAACTTTTAAGGCAACTTGATAACAAGCGATCGCTTGCTCGAAATTTTGTGCGCGAGATCCTTCAACTCGGCGAGTGTAAGCAAGTGCGAGGTTATTTTGCAGTGTTCCCCAAAGTTGAGGATCTCGATCGCGGTTAACAACTTGCAAGGCTTCTTCATAACAAGCGATCGCGTTTTCTAAATTCTCAGTTTTATCTCCGACGATTCTGTCACTGTAAACAAGACCGAGGTTATTTTGTACCATCGCCCACTCTTGGGGAGAAGTATCGCGAGTGGAAATTTGCAAAGCATTGGTGCAAGCGGTGAGGGCTTTTTCAAGGTTGGGCGAGCGATCGCCCAAAATCCGATTGCGGTATGCTGGAGCTAAATCGCTTTGGATTTTTACCCAAATTTGGGGTAAAATCTCACGAGTCAAAATCTTGGCAGTTCCTTCAAAACCTGCGATCACAATTTCCAGATTAATTGCTCTATTACCCCATGGAAATAGCCAGAGAATTTTGCAGAAAGATATCAGAAAAAGTGCGATCGTTTTTCTTAGTTTTGCCTCGGACTTCAGGAGCGTATAATCTATCCATAGACAGAATTGCCGCCAAAAATATTCATTCAGTTCGTCTGAGTTAGTTGCTAAAAGCTGGTAAACAGTTTGTTGGTCACTTGGGTTTAGCAGAATTGTCCGCAATACTTCCCACAAGAAAGCTGGAGCTTTAACAAAAGAGCCTGTTACTGGCGACCCATCTGTTTCTATGTAAGAACTGTATAAAAAATCAGCCAAATCAATTAAAAATTCAGCACTATAAAACTCCCTCTGTCCTACCAGAATTGTAGCTACCATTTCCATCATTTCGACCAAACCAACATCTACCAAATCCGGGTACTTCCTTAAAATCTTGAGTTCCTTACCGCGAGGACATTTGAGAAGCGCTTGAATCAGCTTGAAATAAGCTGTCTGACGTTTTGTCGTTTGGGGAGCTTTCTTCGGGCCGAATCCTTTTGCCATATTCTTTACAGGTTACGAAGGGGATACTACATATACACATCAGCCATCCGCTCCAAAATTACGCAGCATCCCTCCATATTTCTGCTAACTTCTCCAGCAGTGCTTCGGCTAAATCTTCTAAATCAGTGTCGGCGCTATCCGCACTTTCACGAGTAAACTCCCCTCCTGCGGCACTCCCGGCTAACATCTCTCCCGCTGCGTACCGCCACTCGTACTCCTCGCAAGTTCGATAAATACGCTCGAATTGAGCAACAATATTGCTCTGCGATTGAGTTTCTATCTGAGAGCGCACCTGTACCGCCACTGGATCGTCAGTTTCTAAGAAGGCGATCGCTTCTTCTAAACGAGTAATCTGTTCAATTAAAGCGTCGATCGGCATCAGTTCTGCTACTGCTATTTGTTGCGGTGGATTTGAGCTATCTAAGCTGGGAGCAAATCCCAATAGTTGCACGGAGTCCAGGCGATCGCTAAACTGTACTCCCACATATCCAATCCGACTTTCTATTACTTCTTCGGGTAAGATAATGGTTGTTTCACCAGGTAAAACTGGGCGGCATTCTAGGGAGCCAATACCTGGGATTACCAAGTCAGCGACATTAGCAAGCGCCGTTTTTGCTGAATTGAAACTATCGGAAGAATTTAAATCTGTTTCAATTTGCAGCCATTTTAAATAGCTGTGAACCGCGTAAACAGCCAGTGCATTCAAGTAAACTCGTTTTCCTTTTTGGACTGTACTTTGAACGGCTGCCAACTGTCGGGCCAATTCGTGAGCTTTTAACTCTATTGGTACTGTTAACAGAGGTAGTTCTGCGATGTTCATGGTTTTAGTTCCTGTTTATATCCTAGAGTGCGGGCTATTTCTTGCAACGAGGGTTCGCATTTTCTATTCCAGTGAGAATTCAGGGTTGTGTACCTAACGTTTAACTCTTTTGCTAAGTCTTGAAACTTGTCAGGAGGGTCTTTTAACAATCTTCTTTTGCTGAGGAATTGGCAGTTACACTCCGGGTTAGAACGAGGGTAGCTATTTCTTAGTTTGCCTTCTGGATCTTGTTCTATGTAAAGTTCTAGTTTTAAACCTATTCGCTGAGTGGTTTCTTTCTGAGCACTTTCAATCATGCCATCCAACCCGCTGAGCGTAAAATCAGGTAATAGTTCGAGCCGAGTGGTTTCTCCAGCATTTACCGCAATCGGTGCATCTAAACTAATTGGAGCATCTTGGTTAGGAGAATACAAATCTTGAATTCGCCAACGCAAAGTGCCGTTGATCCAGTTAACCAAACTTTTTGAAACAGAAGGCGGGCGCGGCTCAAATTTAGCAATCTCGCGACTAACCCATTCTAAAGTAAGGTTGAGGGCAGCAGGATAATTTTGATGGTCTAATTTTTTGAGTCCTGGTAGTTGCTGAATTTCCAATAAGAGCTTGTGCATGGCTGTTCGCCATTTTCTACTGTTAGCTGGGTTGTGGCGCACCTCTGCTATTAGAGCGCTTAACCGTCCATCTAGGTCATCCATGCGACTTTTTTGAGGAGCAAGTTAGTTTGTTTATTAGCTATGAAAATTCGCGATCGTGCGAAAATCCTAAGCTATTTTCTCATGTGGTTGAGCTCTTTGTGTGCGTAAGTTCTTGCCGTCCGGAGGTTCGAGGCTATTTCCACGCGAATTATTGCAACTGAAGCAGGCTAAACGCAGGTTGGAGAGTGCGTTAGACCCGCCTCGGCTTTTCGGGAGTAAGTGTTCGATGGTTCTTTCTGATTTCTGCATCGACTTGTTGCACCAGTGGCAGCGGTTTCCGTACAGTTCCAGAAGTTGGCGTCTCTTGTTGCGTCTTGAAGCTGGGGACATAAAGCTTTCGGAGGCTCACGGCTGTTACGTGTTCATTTACGTATCAGCTCCCTGCTAAAAATTTACGCAGCCATAATTTAAACTCTCCTGCTGCCTTTGATCCCTGGACTAAAGTCGAGCAGGTTTTCAGGCTCGTTTTTGAGGATTTTTCTTTATTTTGGTTGGTAATTAGAAGACTTCAAAGCCCAAGCCAAAAAGCGTTCTGTGTAATACAAAGCCAGTTGATTGCTCACACCATTAAAAACCGCATCAAAGGCGTGTTCAGCCCAAGGAATTTCGACCATTACCGCACGGTTTCCAGTGGCTTGTAATTGTTTGTAGAGAGAGCGTCCAAACTAGGCCTCAACTATAGAAGCCATTGGACATCTCTGACTCCGTTGACTTAAAGTAGCGCAAAAGCCATATCCTACTCACCATGCCGTACTCCAGCAGTCTCACCGACGAAGAATGGGAAATTCTTGAACCCCTCCTGCCCCAGATATTGCCGGTGAAGAAGCAGACAAGACGCTGTGATTGGACGAAACGAGAACTGTTGGATGGCATGTTCTACCAACTTAAGAATGGCTGTAATTGGCAAGATTTACCCGGAATATCTGCTACCCTACTCAACCGTATATTGGCACTACAAGCAGTGGCGGGATGCAGGAGCTTTTCTGGCACTGATGACCGTCTTACATGGACAAGTGCGTGAACAAGTCAAAAAAAAGCCAAGTGGACAACGTTGCTGATGATTGACTCGCAAGCCGTGAAGAATACCTGCAATGCCAGTGTTGAGTCCAAAGGCTTTTGCTTTTACAAATGTACCAACGGCATCAAACGACATCTCGCCGTTGATACACGCTTGCTTTCCGTTTTTTACCCACTGCACGAAAGCCAATGTCTCCGATGATCAAGGTTTAATCGAGATGTTGAGCCAGAATCTCGACTACTTTCGCGCCAAACCAGTCAATATCCTCTTATATCACCATTCTGCTGGACAATGGCTATCATCAGCGAGGTGATAACGGCAGCTTTGCAAGACCTCTACCCCCAAATCATGACCAAGATCCGATTTTCCCGGTCACCCAAACCGACAAAAGCCGAAAAAGCAGCACTTGGAAAAACGGGATTTGTAGTAGTCGCAACTCGATGGGTCATTGAGCGCTCAAATGCTTGGATGGAACGTTGTAAAAGTTTAGTCAAGAATTTTGAGAGGACGCTCAGCCATGCCACTGGCAAGCTTAACCTTTGTTTCATTCGACTAATGCTCAAGTGTTTAGCGCATAGCTAGATGTCAAATGGGTTCTATAGTAGTTAAAGCCGTGTGGCATCCGCGCTCTGGTCTGAAACCGTGACTGCTGTCAGAAAATTGAGGTTCGTAGTATGCCTCAAGAATCGAACGTACCACTTCTTGAACCAGTTTGTCTTTCCAAGTAGAGACACGCCCGCGGTCGAGTTTTTCCATTCTTTTTGGGAATGTTAACTCGTTGTACTGGTGTCCATCGAAAGCGTTCATAGCGAATATCTTCTATGAGGCTCTCAATCTTTTTGGCAGACATTCCATCAGCAGTTTCCTCAGTAATTCCTCGCCTCAAAGAGCCCCATCATTTTTGTAGATGCGACTGTACGCTCGGAGGTACAAATTCGGGTTGATTAAGTAGGTAGGCGATAATAAACCAAGCTATCTAAAGCTGTGTAAAGCGACCGTGTTAATCGGGAAATCTCGATCGCGAGCCGCAGTTGCTCCACGAACTCAATTCAGCTTGACAGCTCGTCAGGTACTTGGAGTAATTTGCAAGCACTCTTTTCTTGAGGGATTGTCACGGATTGAGCTAATCTGACTTCATCAGACGCTACTACACTCTGGTGGGTTAACTCCGGCTGCATTGTTCAGGATACAACTTTATTGGAGGTACAAAAGATGACCCGGATCGTTGCTTTATTTAACCAGTCCGGAGGAGTTGCGAAAACGACTCTAACTATGAATTTGGGCTATCACCTGCAAGAGCGCAAGCACCGCGTGCTTTTGGTTGATATGGACCCTCAAGCTTCTCTGACAACTTTTTTGGGACTTGACCCAGTAGAGTTGACCCACACTGTCTACGAAGCTGTGGTGGGGGAGGAACCGCTGCCCATAAAAGGACCCATTCACGGGATGCACGTCGCTCCCTCTAATATTAATTTAAGTGCTGCTGAACTCGAACTGGTATCCGCCCTGATGCGAGAGATGCGCTTGAAAGAAGCCTTGGCTCCCATATTGGATGACTATGACTTTATTTTGATAGACTGTCCCCCAAGTCTGGGAATTCTGAGCGTTATTAGCTTGGTTGCTGCTACTCACGTTTTAGTTCCGATTCAAACTCAATTCAAGGCGTTTCAGGGTACGGACTTGCTCCTGAATACGGTGGCGGGACTTCGCAAAGCTGCCAACCGCCACCTGGCGATCGCAGGCTTTATTCCTACCATGTACGACGGTCGCACAGCTCAAGAGACGCGGACTTATAAAGCCATGCTCGAGCAGCTTTCCCCTCTCGCTGCTGTCTTGGAACCAATTCCCAGAACCATCGCTTTTCCCGATGCTTCTGAAGCGAGGCTTCCCCTGGCTCTGTCTAACCCCAAACACCCGGCCGTTGCTGCGATGAAAAAGATAGTTAAATGTTTGGAAAAACTACCGTGAGTATTAGCAAAAAAGACCAACCTTATACAAGCAAATTAAGAGGCGTAGCTGCTTTACTCGGGGAGGTTGCTCCTGAAGCTGCAACGCAAAAAGCCGTGGCGGTAACAGCAATCCACTTGCCCCCCCAGCAGCCGAGGCGCTACTTCGACCCGGACAAGTTAGAGCAATTGGTACTTTCTATTAAAGAACACGGTATTTTAGAGCCTTTGTTAGTGCGCCCGAGGCCGGGCGGCGAGTATGAGTTAGTTGCAGGGGAGCGCCGCTACCGAGCCGCCCAAAAACTAGGACTTGCCGAAGTGCCTGTTGTTATTAGAAAGCTGACTGATGAAGAAGCTCTTGCCTTGTCGCTGATTGAAAATTTGCACCGCGAAGACTTAAATCCGGTAGAAGAAACAGAAGGCATCTTGCA
>Ga0164304_10000539_pt1 | contig 10970 bp, 10 predicted proteins | sample Whisoiple_217_MG_FD_110216 | JGI IMG/M metagenome (GOLD analysis project Ga0164304, IMG submission 110216) | Soil microbial communities amended with pyrogenic organic matter from upstate New York, USA - Whitman soil sample_217_MG | ecosystem: Environmental > Terrestrial > Soil > Agricultural...
AGAAGCGCCGGTTCGCAAAACTCTTCGAATAGATTGCAAGCCGTAACGAACTAACGCACTCTCCGCTCACCAACGAGGGGAGGGTTTTTCATGCACGCCTACAGCCCAATTCTCGCGCCGGTCGTGGCGCTGGTCGCCTGGACGCTCATCGTCATGATCTGGATGATGATCAGCCGGGGTTCGGAGTTTCGCCGGCTCGGCATTACGGCCACCAACATCCCCGATGGCGCGCGAGGCGTCGACCTCGAGGGCAAGGCCGCCGCGAGCGCGCAGTGGAAGTCGCACAATTACAATCACTTGATGGAACAGCCGACGATTTTCTACGCGATCGCGCTGACGCTCGCGCTGATGGATTTTGGCGGAGGCATCAACTACTGGCTCGCGTGGGGTTACGTCGGCCTGCGCATGGTCCACAGCCTGATCCAATGCACTGCCAACGTGGTGCGCTATCGCCTGGCGATATTCGCGCTGGCGTCGCTATGCCTGATTGGCCTGACCGTCCACGCCGGATTCCGGATCCTTCACGATTGCGGAATCATCGGCTGAAGCAGGCCGCGAGCTCGACGTGGGTCGACCAGCGGAACTGGCCGACCGGACGGACCCAGGAAAGCTGGTAACCGCCGTCGACCAGGATTTTGGCATCTCGCGCAAAGGTCGCGGGATTGCAGCTTACGTATGCAATTCGCTTCACTGAGGAGCGCGCCAGCGTTGCCACCTGCTCGGCCGCCCCTGCCCTTGGCGGATCAAGAACGACACCTTCGAGCGGTTCCAGCTCAGCTTCATCCAGAGGACGGCGATAAAGATCGCGATGTTCGATCCGCGCATTCGGTAACGCCTGTTTGAGCGATACCGCCGCATCACGCGAAGCCTCGGCGGCATAGGAGGCGCCTGCCGCGACCGCGAATGTCCCGAGGCCTGCGAAAAGGTCTGCAGATCGCCCCTCATCAAGTGCTTCGCGAACCGCCTCGACCAACGCTGCCTCGCCATCCTGCGTCGCCTGCAGAAACGCGCCGACCGGGAAGGTAACGAGCTTGCCCGAAAGCGAAATCGTTGCCGGTATCGGCTCATAGATCGTCTCGGCGCCCAGGCCCTGATCGATACTCAGGCGGGCAAGTGCGTTCTCAGCCGCGAATGACGTCAGCAGCTCGATCGCCCGCAATCCCTTGGGCTCGAGACCTTTGAGCAGGACGTCCGCCCCCTGATCCACCAGCGTCAGCTGAATTTCGGCGGCGCGCTTCGGATCAAGCAACTCGCCGACCAAATGTCGCAAGGGCTCGATCAGAGCAAATAGTTCGGGCCGCAAAATATGGCACTCGCGAAGATCGACGATCCGGTGAGACTTCGCCGCGTTGAACCCGACAACCGCGCCCTGCCCCACCCTCAGCGCTCGCAATGTCGCTCTCCGGCGGCTTTTCGGAGGCGAAAGATGCGGTTCGCGGACTTCCGTCTTCAGCGCATGCTGCGCGAGCGCTGTCTCGACGCGAGAGACCAGATAATCGCGATAAGCTTGGTCGTCGGCCTGCTGGAGCTGGCAACCACCGCATTCGGGGAAGTGACGGCAAGGCGGCTCCTGGTGATGTGGGCCGAATTCCAGCGCCCCATCGTCGAGCAGGGCATCGCCCGGAACTCCGAACGGGACATGGCGACCGTTTGACGTCACGCCGTCGCCGCGCGCCGCTATTCGAACGATCGGCTCACTCACAAGAGCGCGAGTGCCTGGGGAACCGCGGCCGCGAGATCGTCGGCGATCATCTGCGGCCCTGCGATCTCGGCGGCACGGCCATGGAGCCAGACCGCCGCGCAAGCCGCTTCGAATGCCGGCAAGCCCCTTGCCCGCATCGCCGCAACGATCCCCGCGAGCACATCCCCCGTTCCGGCCGTTGCGAGCCAGGCGGGCGCAGGCGGCGCAAAGCCGAGGCGTCCGTCGGACGAGGCGACCAGAGTGTCGGGTCCCTTGTAAACGAGGACCGCACCCGACCGCCGGGCCGCCCCGATCGCGCGGTCGGCCTTCGATCCGGCTATCTCCCCGAACAGCTTGCGGAATTCGCCCTCATGCGGAGTGATGATCGCGTCTTGTCCCCGAAGCCGCTCGGGCTCGCCAAGATGGGAAATTCCGTCAGCATCGATGACCTTGGGCGATTTGGTGGTCAGCGCGAGCGTCAGGATCTGTGGAATGTCCCCCATCCCGGGTCCGACAAGCAGGCAGCCGATCCGCTCATCGTCGATGGTCGCCGAGTCGGTTTGGACGATGGCCGAGGGCATGCCGTCGATGGCCCGCGAAGTGCTCACTCGGACATAGCCCGCTCCCGACAGAGCCGCCGCTTTCGCGGACAGGGCAATTGCCCCCGGCATCTTTCCGGCAAGCGCATGGACCAGGCCCCGATCATATTTGTGACCACCCGCCTTGAGCGGTGGGAGCTCGGGTGGATCGATCTCGTGCCAAGACGCCGCGGACTTGATCCCGATGTCGGCGAGCACGACCCGCCCGCATTTATGCATCGCCGGGAACAGGCGGTGCGCGGGTTTCAGCGCGCCGAAGGTCACGGTCATGTGGAATTCCGGAACGTCGCTGAACTCGGCGCCCCTATCTGTCTCGATTCCACTCGGAAGATCGCATGCCACGTTCAAAACCGCAGCTGCGGCCAGTCGGCGAAGGTGACCGGCGGCCGGATCGTCCAATCCGCGCTTCAGTCCCGTTCCGAACAAGGCGTCGATAACCAAAGGCGCCGAATTCGTATTTTCAGACAGCTGCTCGACTTCGCCATCCCATTTCGACCGTGCCCATTTGGCCGCCTCGCTCTTCGGCTCCGACAATGCGGCCACCCGCACGTTGACGCCGCGCTCGACAAGGTGCCGCGCTGCGACATAGCCGTCGCCGCCGTTGTTGCCCGGTCCACAAAGGATCAAGGTGTTGAGCGGCCCCGCGAAACGATAGGCAGCTTCTGCAAGCGCCGCGCCTGCACATTCCATCAATTGCTCGACGGTCGCCCCGCCGTCGATTGCCGCTTGCTCGGCAGCGCGCATCTCTTCTGTCGTAAGGATCGGGCGCATTCGCGTGCGTCTAACGCAATCGCGTCACCAGATGCCACCATTCGCGCGGGACGCGGTCCTTGGCTGCCTCGCAGGCCTCCTCGCTCTCAAACGTCGCGAAGCAGGTCGCTCCGCTGCCGGACATTCGAACGAACTCGGCCCCCGGCTGCACCGCCAGCAAGGCGAGGACAGTCTCGATTTGCGGAACCAGAGCGATTGCCGGAGCCTCGAGGTCGTTGCTGCCAAAGCGCCAGTCATCCAGCGATCCATGGTCGTCGCCGTTCCAGCGCGAGAAGACTTCGGTCGTCGAAAGCGCCACGCGCGGGTTGATCAGCAACACGGGTTTGCCTGAGACTTCGGGCAGGGAAATCGGCGTGGTTATGTCTCCCGCCCCCACACCCTTCGCCGGGAGGCTGAGCAAGCAGGCCGGAACGTCGCTTCCAAGATTCGGAGCCACGGCCTCGGCATGTTTCGGGTCGATCTGCCACAATGACGTCAGCAGCCTAAGCGCTGCGGCAGCATCGGCCGATCCTCCGCCAATGCCTGAAGCGACCGGCAAACGCTTGTCGAGCTGGATTGCGGCGCCGCGCTCGACCCCCGCCGCTTCGCGTAACGCAGAAGCCGCCTTCAAGACGAGATTTTCCGTGGGGGAAGGCAGCTCTGCGGCAAAAGGCCCGGAGGCTTGAAGCGAAAGGTCTTCGGCTGGCTCGGCGCTTAGCCGATCCCCATCAACGCAGAAGGCGAAGATCGTCTCGATGGCATGCCGACCATCAGGCAACTTGCCGCGGACATGGAGCGCCAGGTTGAGCTTGGCCGGCGCGATCTCGCGGGCTGGAGAGGTCAAGGCGCGGCGTTGCTTGAGGTCAGGCCAGACGCGAGTTTCGCCTTGACCCGATCGGCGATCTCATCTTCCGCGGTCACGAGGGCCGCGCTCCAGGCGAACCTCGCTTCGAAACGCCGGCCCGACTTGAACAAGGCATCGCCGAGATGTTCCTGAATCTCGGCCTGGTCAGGATCCTTCTCCGCCGCGCGCTGCAGAGTATCGATCGCCTCGGCGACTTTTCCGCGCTTGAACTGCGCCCAGCCCAGCGAATCCGTGATCGACGCATCGTCGGGAGCCAGCTCGCTCGCCTTGCGGATCATTTCCTCGGCCGCATCCATATTCTCTCCTCGCTCGAGCTGCGAGTAACCGAGGAAGTTGAGGATCAGAGGTTGGTTTGGCGCAATCGCAAGCGCTTCCTGCAGGGTCTGGCGCGTTTCGGGCCAACGCTTGGTCTCCTGGAGCGAACTCGCCTTCAGCAGCAGCAGCGGCCAAAGCTCATCCTTCAGGCCCTGCGCCCTGGCGAGATCGGCGGCTTTTCCATAGGCCTCCGCGGCCGCATCCTGCCGCTTCATCGCCGCAAGGACGTCGCCGAGCCTTGAAAAGTCCGAAATTCCCGCCGTGGCAGCGGCTGCGGCCGTCGCAGCGATCCCATAGGCCTCATTGTATCTTTTGTCGGCGGTCAGAATGCGGATCTGGACATCGCGCACCTGCGACTGCAGCGCATCATTGGCCGGAATCGATCCGAGGACGCGAAGCGCTTCGTCGGAGCGATCCTGTCCTTCAAGGATCACGGCAAGAAGCAGCGATGCCCCGCTGTTTTGGGGATTGGCATAGCGAGCGACCTGGATCAGGCCGATCGGCGGCGCGACCCGCTCGAGCCGGGCGACGTCGCGTGCAAAGGATGTGAGGACATCGCTGAACGCCTTCATGGGCGTATCAATCGCTTGTCCGCTCGGTTTTCCCGCCAGGATCAGGGCGCGAGCGGCTGCGGCATCGCTTCCAATCCCGTCCAGGATTGCCGTCGCCCGAGCACGGTCATTTGCAGCCAGGAACCCGTCCGCGAAAGCCAGGCGAAGCTGCAGCTCACGGCTCCCTCCCGCTGCTGCGGCACGCTCGGCGTACGGCTGGGCCTCGGCCGTTTTGCCGAACTTCAACAGGATCAGCGCCCGCTCTTCGGAACGGAGCGGTCCGAGCAGCCCCGCAGCGGGGACCTGGTCGACTGCCTCCAGGGCTTTGCTGAAGTCGCCGCGGGAGGTGAAGGTCCAGGCATTCACCAGCGGCGACAGGAAATCCAGGCTGCCATTGTCGCCATTGACCGACAGCCAGGGGAGCGCGCGTTCCGGACGATTTCGGCGGAGTTCCGTTGCTGCGAGCAGAAGCCTCGCGTCGGTCGTGAGCTTCGCAGGAGGAAGACCCTTCGCCAACTCCAGCGCCAAGTCCATATTGCCCGCGTTGATCGCTTCGCTGACGCCCTTCCGGGCGAGGTCGTTGTCGGTGGGCTGACTCTGGGAAAGCGACGCGAGCAACTCGGCCGCACGAGCATGGTCACCGTCCATCGCAGCGGCTCGGGCCTGAATGTAGGCGAGGCCCGGGTCGTTCGGAGCCACCCGCACCTTCGCTTCTGCAGGCATTCCGCCAGTGAGCAGTGCGATTACCGCCGCGCCGCCGAGCAAGTTACATGTTCGGATAATTTGGCCCTCCACCGCCCTCCGGAGTGACCCAGTTGATGTTTTGAGTCGGGTCCTTGATGTCGCAAGTCTTGCAGTGGACGCAATTCTGCGCGTTGATCTGCAGGCGCGGCTCACCGTTTGCTTCCTCGACAAACTCATAAACTCCAGCTGGGCAATATCTCTGCTCGGGTCCTGCGTAGACCGGCAAGTTGATGGTCGTGGGTATGTCAGGGTCCTTGAGCGTCAGATGAACCGGCTGATCTTCTTCATGATTCGTGTTGGAAACGAATACCGATGAAAGCCGATCGAAAGTCAGCACGCCATCGGGTTTGGGATAGTCGATCGGCGTGACCTGGGCCTTTTGCCTGAGCGTCGTGTGGTCGGCCTTGAGCTTCAGCGTCCAGGGTACACCAATTCCGAGGTAACCAAGCCAGAGGTCGAGCCCTGCATAGAGAGTGCCCGCAAAGCCGCCCCAATGTGCGACCGCCGGCTGGGCGTTCCGCACCATCTTCAGCTCTTTCACGACCCAGCTCTTGTGGAGCGCAGTCTCGTAGCCATCGAGAAGGTCGGCGCCACGATCGTTTGAAATTGCGTCAAACGCGGCTTCCGCAGCGAGCATCGCCGACTTCATCGCGGTGTGCGTGCCCTTGATCCGAGGCACGTTCACGAAGCCCGCCGAGCAGCCGATGAGTGCCCCGCCCGGGAAAACGAGCTTGGGAATCGCCTGATAACCGCCCTCGTTGATCGCTCGCGCGCCATAGGACACGCGGCGGCCGCCCTCGATCTCCGCGCGGATCGCCGGATGCGTCTTCCAGCGCTGGAATTCCTCAAACGGGGACAAATATGGGTTCGAATAGTCGAGAGATGTCACAAATCCGAGGGCGACCTGGTTGTTCTCCTGATGGTAGAGAAATCCCCCACCCCAGGCGTCGCTGAGCGGCCAGCCCTGGGTATGGATCACGCGTCCTGGCTTATGTTTCTCGGCAGGAACGTCCCATAACTCTTTGACGCCAAGTCCAAAAACTTGCGGTCCGCTATCACTCCGCAGGCCGAAGACGTCGGTCAGCCGCTTGGTTAGATGGCCTCGCGCTCCCTCCGCGAAAAATGTGTAGCGGGCATGGAGTTCGATGCCTGGCTGGTAGTCCGGGCGATGGCTCCCGTCGCGGGCCACGCCCATATCGCCCGTCGCGACGCCCTTCACCGATCCGTCTTCGTTAAATAGGATTTCGGATGCTGGAAATCCTGGGAAAATCTCGACTCCCAACTCTTCCGCCTGCCCTGCCAGCCAGCGGCACAAATTGCCGAGGCTCAGAGTGTAGGTCCCCTTGTTGTTCATGAAGGGCGGCATGAGGAAATGGGGCATCGCCCATTTGCTGTTCTTGTCGAGGATCCAGTGGTGGTTCTCGGTCACCGGTACGGTCAGCGGCGCGCCCTTCTCCTTCCAGTCGGGAATCAATTCGTTGAGGGCGATCGGGTCGATCACCGCGCCCGACAGGATGTGAGCGCCGATCTCGCTCCCCTTCTCGAGCACGCAGACCGAAACCTCGCGGCCCGCCTCGGCGGCAAGCCGTTTCAGGCGAATGCCGGCACTGAGGCCCGCGGGGCCGCCGCCGACGATCACGACATCATATTGCATGGATTCGCGCTGGCTCATGGCCCTCTCGTCGCGGCAGGAACACAATTCGACTCGTCTGCCCTGCCAATTCCTTGACCCTGCCGTCAATGCCGGTGAGGAAAGTCGAATGGGCGGGGAAACGGAATCGATCGGCTTTGCCGAAGCGCGCAGCGCCCTTGCCTGGTGGCTGGAGTCCGGTGTGGACGTCGCCATCCAGGACGATCCGCGCGACTGGCTGAAGCCGCCGCCTCCCCGCGCCCCGGCTTCGACAACACCCGCGGAACCATCCAATGTCGTTCAACCCAGCCAGGATACTCTAGCCGAGCTTCAGCAATGGCTATCGAGCAGCGTCGATTTGCCGTTCGCCGGCACGGCCGCCCGCCGAGTACTCCCCCACGGCCCCGAAAATGCGGCGGTGATGCTTCTCACCGATGCGCCTACGCTCGAAGACGCGTCGGCGGGACAGCCCATCGGCGGAGACAGCTGGCTTCTTGCAATCCGGATGCTTGCGGCAATCGGGATCAAGGCAGACGAGGCCTACAGCGCTTCGCTTTCGTCATTCTATGCGCCCGGAAGTCGGATGGGCGAGAAGGATCGGGAAGCTTGCGCCGAGGTCGCGCGGCGGCACATTGCCCTCGTCAAGCCCAACCGGCTGGTGCTGCTGGGCGACGGACCGTGCGTCGCGCTTCTCGGCAAGCGCCTCGTCGAGGCTCGCGGAAAGGTGCACCATGTGGAAGGCGTCCGCGCAGTCGCGACCTTCCATCCGCGCCAGTTGATTCAGAATTCTGCAAACAAAGCATATGCATGGAAGGATTTGCTGTTGCTGATGGAGGAAGAGGTTTGAGGATCGGTTTGCTTGGCTTCGGAGCTTTGGTTTGGGCTGCTCCGCTGCTTGCACAATCGCCGGACCCGCTTGCCCCTTTGCCCAAGGGCTCACCTGCAACGACGAACACGACCATTACGCAGCAGCCGGCAGCGACGAGCCCGGCACCCCCGCCCCCTCCGGCTGTGGCAGTACCCAGAGATTGGCGCGGCGTGTTCGACGCGATCGACGCGCGACAATGGGCGTCCGCTCAAGCGGGCATTTCGGCGCTCCCACCAAGCGTTCTGACGCCTGTTGCGAAGGCTGAGCTCTACACGGCGAAGGGTTCGCCGACCGTTGACCTGGCTTCGCTAGAGGCACTCATTGCGCAAGCCCCCGAACTCCCGGACGCCGATCAGTTGGCTGCGATGGCGTTCAAACGAGGTGCGACGGACCCCATACGGGTCTGGCCGGAAAAGCCGACAACGAGCCTCGGTTCCGCGCCCGTCCGTTACCGTACCAGGCCGGTTCAGGGTGAGCCCGCCGCGGACTCGCTGCGATCCGTCCTCGATCCGCTGATCAAGGCTGACGACGCGTCGGGTGCCGAAGCTCAGCTTCTCACTTACGCACCGCAGCTATCCGTCGAGGCGCGGGCAGAAGCCGGCGCGCGTGTCGCATTCGTCTATTACGTCCTCGGGCTCGACATGGATGCCCGACGCGTCGCCGATACCTGGCGCATTGGTGCGACCGGCGAATGGGCAGCGCAAGCGGCTTGGACGTCGGGCCTCGCATCGTGGCGGATGGGCGATTGCGAATCCGCCTCCCGCACCTTTCAGCAGGTTCTCCTAACCGCGCAGCAGCGTGAGCTTCGCGCCGGCGCCTTCTATTGGCAGGCTCGTGCAGAGCAGGCTTGCCGCCGTCCAGCATCTGTCGAACCGCTGCTTCGCCAGGCCGCGAGCTCGGCCGAGAGTTTCTACGGTCTTCTCGCGCGCGAAACCTTGGGGATGGACACGAAAATCCCCACCAATCCCTATGCTGGATTCGACGCTCCGGTGGACAATTTGCCCAATGTCCAGCGAGCGACTGAGCTCGCCCGGATCGGCGAGACGGCACTTGCAGATGAAATGCTTCGGCATCAGGCCAAGATTGGCGAACCTGGTGAACATCACGCGCTGATTCAGGTTGCAAAAAGGCTCGATCTTCCCGCTGCCCAGCTGTGGCTGGCCAACAATGGACAGTGGGGAGCGCGCTCGGATCCCGCGGACCGATATCCCAACCCGCGGTGGAGTCCGCTGATGGGCTGGAGGGTCGATCCGGCCCTGGCTTACGGTCACATCGTCCAGGAATCGGCCTTCCGACGCACCGCGATCAGCACAGCGGGCGCTGTCGGCCTGATGCAGGTTCTACCCGTCACCGCCCAAATGCTCGCCCAGTCGCGAGGACTCAATTATTCACGCTCGACGCTGACTGACACGAGCACGAACCTCGAGTTCGGTCAGTCTTTCATCGAGATGATGCGCGGCTCTTCGGCCACCGCCGGCCAGCTTCCACGAGTCATCGCATCCTATAATGCCGGCCCGCTTCCCGTCGCTCGCTGGTCGACGATCAACGACAAGGGCGATCCGCTGCTTTGGATCGAGTCCATCCCTTATTGGGAGACGCGCTACTACGTTCCTGCGGTGCTTCGGAACATGTGGGTCTACCAGGGGCTCAACAACGAAGCGACGACCACGTTGAAGTCGATGGCCGAGCATCGCTGGCCGGCATTTCCAACGAGCATGACGCGCCTGTCCCACTGAAAAAAGCTCCCGGGCAAGCCAAGGCTCGCCCGGGAGGTCAGGAGCGCCGAAGCGCTGGGGTTGATGCGCTTACGATCTACTGACCGCGCTCGCCACGTTCGACCGGCGCCGGCGGAGGAGGAGGCGGCGGCGGTGCCGGACACACCGAGGTGGCGAGGATTACCGATCCGTCCGGACAGGTCTGGGTTGCCGGAGGAGCGGGCGGCGGCGGAGGCGGTGGCGGAGCAGCGGCCGGAACTGGCGGCGGTGCTTCGCCCCGCGAATTGAAATTGTAGACGAGGCTCGCGAGAAGGCTGTGCGAGTCATAATTGCCTTTCGAGCTTGTCGTGAAAGGCACCGCGTCCAGCGTGAACGCGTCATTGAAGCTCAGCTTGGCTGTGTGAAAGTAGCGGTATTTCAGGCCGACATCGACGTTCGGGCTTACCGCATAGCGCAGGCCCGCAATGCCCTGGTACGCCCAGGCATTGTCGCTATCGCCTGAAAAATTGGCCCATGCGCGTCCAGCGCCGCCGCCAATGTAGCCGCCGAACCCGCCGCCGAAATCACCGTCCAGCAGCGCATTGGCCATCAGGGTCTTGATGCCGATGTGATTTCCGACGTCAAAGTCCGCTGGTGTCGCAGTCGTGTCCGCCGCAGTTCCAACGGCGGTGATGAGCGGCGTGCTGACGCCGAGACTCTTGACCTTGGCGCGTTTGTAGCCCGCCTCGCCTTCGATGCGGACCGGGCCAAATTTGTAACCAAGGATGGCATCGACGTCGTAGCCGTCCTTGAAGTCAACCTTGTACCCGTTGTCGTACGTCGTCGTGTTGTTGAGGATGACGTCGAGATCCATGTTCCGCGGGAATGTCACCCCGCCTTCGAGCCCGACGTAGGGACCGTCCGCGCCGGCGAAGGCCGGCGTACTCACAGCTGCGATCGCGCTCGCAGCCAGTAGATATTTGCGCATATATTGTTCCCTTTGGCTTCGTGAGCCCCTGTTGCGCGTGCTGATGCGGCGTCCGAGTTGGCTGCAGGATGGAAGCTTCATTACAAATGTTGGCTTGTCGTCAGACAGGCGGCTGGACGCGATGGTCCGCACATCATTGTTATTTGTTCTTGTTATGTTCTATTCGCCGGCATAATTTGGGGCAATGCCGGTCGAGTCGAGTCACGGGCGCGGTGCCACCCGCAATCCGACACCCACACGCTTCAATCTCACGGAGAGGGTCGCGGAGGGCGAATGGCTGGACCA
>Ga0164304_10000540_pt1 | contig 10967 bp, 8 predicted proteins | sample Whisoiple_217_MG_FD_110216 | JGI IMG/M metagenome (GOLD analysis project Ga0164304, IMG submission 110216) | Soil microbial communities amended with pyrogenic organic matter from upstate New York, USA - Whitman soil sample_217_MG | ecosystem: Environmental > Terrestrial > Soil > Agricultural...
CAGCCCGTACAGCAGCACCCACCACGGGTTCGCGTGGTCCGCCGCACCCAGGGTCCCGACCCCGAAGTAGCTCGCGGCCACGACGAGGGTCGTGATCCGCCACTGGCGGCGGGCGGAGACCAGGCCCAAACCGCACGCCATACAGAACAGGTAGAGCAGCAACAGGTCGGCGCTGGCCTGCCGCTGTCCCAGCAGAATGGGAGCGAAGAAGGCACCCAGCGCGGCCGTAACGCCGAGAGCTTCGACGTTGATCGCGTAGGCGATCATGGCGAGCGCTACCGACACCATCGCGAGGCCCACGATGCCGCTGGCCGACGGCAGGACACCGTAGAGCTTGCAGGCCGCCCAGATGCACAGGTAGATGATGCCGGCGCCGGCGCCGACCAGCGCGGCACCATAGGTCCGATACTTGGGCTCGAGGCGCCACCCCAGCGCCCCGACAGCGAGGCCGGCGACCGACCCGCCGATGCAGCGCATCGCCGGTGAGATCCAGTTGCGGTCGAAGCTCAGCTTGAGCAGATAGCCGGCCGCCATCAGCAGCGCGACTACGCCGATGCCCAGGAACACTCGCTGACCGATCCACCGCTCCGAATCGAGCGAAGGCGCGCGAGGCGGGCGTGGACCGCCGGAGGGACCGGGTTGCGGGCGAGGTGAACCGGGCGCCGGACGCACGGTGACGGTGGGTGGAGTGGCCGCCGGTTCAGTCGGTGCGGTCGGCGGCGGAGCCGACGGCGGCGTGGCCGCGGCCGCGGCGGCCGGGCTCAGCGGCGGTTCGGCGGGAGGCGGGGTTGCCGGCGGGGCCGCCGGCGCGGCGGCTCGCGGCACGGGCGACCCGGTGGCCATCTGCCGGATGAGGGTCTCGAGGACGGCCACCCGTTGCTCCAGGCGGTCGAGCCGGTCCTCCGGACTCAGCGATGCCTCGTCACGTTGCGCCAGCCTCCTCCGCCGTGGCCGTGATGATGCGGGCCTCCCTGGGAATCTGGAGCGTCAGCACTCCGGCCAGCGCCACGATGCCGCCGGCCACACAAAACGGCCAGCCGTGGCCCAGCCGCTGGAACAGCGTCGTGGCGGCGAGTGGCGCCACCACCCGCGCCAGCCCGGCGAAGGTCTGCGCCACGCCCATCGTGGTCCCCAGCTCGCGCGCGTCGGAGTAGCGCGACATGAGCGAGGTGGTGGACGGGAACAGCAGCGCCGTGCCGATCGGAACCAGCGGGATGACGACCACGAGCAGCCAGAGATTCTGTGGAATAGGATACAGTAAGAGACCGGCGGCGAGAAGCAGGGCGCCCGACCGCATGGTCCAGCTCTCGCCCAGCCGGTCCACGATCGGCCCGAGCAACAGGCTCCGCATCACCAGCGAGAGGGCGCCCACATAGGCGAAGATCCAGCCGATCGTCTTCTCGGTGAGGCCGAACTCGGCGCCGAGGTACAGCGCCGTCACCGAGGTCATGGCCGAGAAGGCCACCATCCCGATCCCGTAGATCCAGACGAGGCGCGACACCAGCGTGCCTGGATGCCGGAGCACGAGCCACGCCGGGTGCCAGATCGGCCGTCGCGGCCTGGCGTGATCTCCCCCCGCGGCGGCGCGCGATTCGGGCAGCCACCGCCACGCGAACAGGACGTTGATGACGCAGAGGGCTGACGCCACCAGCCCCGGTGCCGCCGGACCCAAGGTGAACGCGAACGAACCGATCGCCGGACCCAGGATGACGCCGGCCGAGGTGGCCGAGGACAGCCAACCGAGCGCACGGGCGCGGTCCTTCGGCTCGACGGTATCGGCCACGTAGGCCTGGGCCACACCGGTCGTGCCTCCGCCCGCGCCCTGGACGACGCGCGACACCAACAGGAGCCAGACCGCGTCGGCGATGCCAAACACGGCGAAGGCCACCGCTGACGAGCCCAAGCCGATCAGGAGCGCGGGCCGGCGCCCGTAGCGATCCGACACCCGGCCCCACAGCGGGGCCGACAGCAACTGCGCGATGGAGAACGCGGCGATGAGCCTGCCCACGGTCTCCGGCGTCGCGTGCAGCCGCAGGGCGTAGAACGGCAGCAGCGGCAGGATGATCATGAAGCCGATCGCGTCCACGAAGCAGACGAAGATCAGGACGGCGAGGCGCCGGAGCCGGGCACGATGACCGTTGGCGGGGGTGGGCGCGGTCATCCGGCGCTGCCGCGCTCGGCGCCGACGGCAAAGACGGCGGCGCTCACCAGCATGAGCACGACGCCGTAGGCGGCGGCGACGCCAACATCGGCCTGCCGGAGGCTGGACAGGATTTCGAGCGAGATCGGCCGGGTATCGTAGGTGTAGAGCATGATCGAGGTCACGAAATCTCCAAGCGCCGTGACGAAGGCGAGGCTCGCGCCGGCCAGGAGGGCCGGCCGCAGCAGCGGCAACGTGATCCGCCGAAGGGTCCGGGCCCGGCCGGCGCCCAGCGTGGCGGCGGCCTCGTCAAGCGAAGGGTCCAGGGCTCGCACGCCGGCCAGGATGGCGCGACTGGTAATCGGTAGATTCCGTACGAGATAGGCCAGCGGAAGGATCCAGATGGTGCCCACCAGGATCACCCGGCCGGCCCACGGGGCGTGCACGCTGAACGCGGTGGCGAGCGCGATGGCGAATACCGTTCCCGGCACCGCCCACGGCAACGCCAGCAGCGTCTCGATGGCACGTGCGTCTCGACCGGCGCGCCGCGCGCTCGAGATCGCGCCCGCCAGCGCGATCGCGACGGCGGCGGCGGTGGCGACGGTGGCGAGCCACAGACTGTTGGCGAGTGGTCTGGCCCGGACCGGGTCCTGAAGCAAGGTCAGATAGTTCCGCAACGTGTAGGCCGGGGGAACCGGCTCCGTGGTCCAGGTCCCGACCGGCACCAACGACACCAGGAGCAGGGTGAGGTGGGGCAGCAGGAGCACCGTGGCGAGCCCCCAGCCCGCCGCGGCCACCGCGACCCTGGCGGCGGGGTGGCGCACTGGGATTCGCGCCGGAGCCGTACCCTTGCTCCCGGTTCCCTCCCCTGTCTCTCGAGCGCCACGGAACACCCAGAGCGCCACGAGCGCCAGCAGCGTGAGCGAGAGCGTCTCGACCATCGCCAGGCGATCGTCGCCGTTCAGGCGGGTGGCCACGATCTGCGTCGGCATCACCCGGAATCCGCCGCCGAAGATGTACGGCGCGCTGAACGACGCCAGCGAGGTCATGAAGGTGAGCAGAGCCGCTCCCCCCAGGGCCGGCCGGAGCTGGGGCAGCACCACCAGCCACAGGGTGCGCCAGCGGCCCGCTCCCAGGCTCGCCGCTGCCTCGAGCAGCGACCCGTCGAACGACTGGAGGGCCGCGCGCACGAAGAGGTAGAAGTACACGTACATCGAGTACGCGTGGACCAGCAGGATCGCGCCCGCGCCCTGGAGTCGCCACGGGGGATCGGTCAGGCCGAAGATCCGCTGCACCAGGAGCGAGACGAACCCGGTCTCGCCGTACAGGAAGAGGAACGCCAGCACGCCCACCAGGGGCGGGAGCACCGCCGGCAGCGCCACCAGTCCGCCCAGGAGCCGGCCCCCCGGCAGATCGTAGCGGGCGAACAGAAACGCGAGTGGAATGCCGATGGCGCCGGCGAGCAGCACGCTCGCCACCGAGATCCACAGGCTGCCCCAGAGGGCCTCCCACTCGGTGGGCCGGGCGAGGAATTGGCGCACGAACGCGAGCGTCCAGCCGGTGGGCGCGCGGATCCCCTCCAGCAGCACCAGGACCAGCGGGTAGGCCACCAGCCAGAGCAGGAGTGCCAGGAGCAGCGCGGCGCCGAGCCGGACACGCCGTGGAGACTTCATCGGCCGTCCGGAGGGAACAGGTGGATCCCGCCGCCCATGCGGCGGCTCGGCATGAGGCCGACCCGCGCCCCCGCGGGCACCGACTGGGACGGGGCCACGACCTCGAGCACCGTGCCGCCATCGGTCCGGGCGGTGAACACCGCCGATGGGCCGACGAACCGCCGCGACGTGATCGTGGCCGGAATGGCGCCCGCGTCGGGTGGCGTGAGACGGAGCGCCTCGGGCCGGACCAGCATCAACGCCGGCCCTGGTGGGGGCAGCGTCGCGCCGGCGGGCGCGTCCACGTCCCACTCGATTCCCTCGACCACAATGCGCACGCCGCGCGAGGACGGTCCCAGGATCGTTACGCTGGCCATGGTGGAGCGCCCCACGAAGCCCGCGACGAAGGCATTGGCCGGCGCGCCATAGAGCTCGTCGGGTGTGCCCACCTGCTCCAGCCGGCCACTGCGCATGACCGCGACCCGATCGCCCAGCTCGAATGCCTCATCCTGCTCGTGCGTCACCAGCACGGTCGTGATCCCCACCCGGTGGATCACTTCTCGGATCTCACGCCGGGTGCGCTCGCGCAGCGTCGGGTCCAGGTTGGAGAGCGGCTCGTCGAGCAGCAGCACCCTGGGCTCCGGCGCCAGCGCTCGCGCGAGCGCGACTCGTTGCTGCTGGCCCCCGGACAGCTGGCCGATGCGGCGCGGGCCGAACCCGGCCAGGTCCACCAGCGCCAGCGCCCGTTCCACCCGTCGGTCCAGCTCCGGCCCGTGCACCCCGAGCGATTCCAGCCCGAACGCCACGTTGGCCCGGACGTCGAGATGGGGAAACAGGGCGTAGTGCTGGAACACCATGCCGAACCGGCGCGACACGGGGGCGATACCGGTCACGTCCTCGCCGTCCACCACGACCCGCCCTTCGTCGGGGGTGTCGAAGCCGGCCAGCAGGCGCAGCGTCGTGGTCTTCCCGCTCCCGCTCGGCCCCAGCAAGGCCAGCAACTCGCCGCGCTCCATGGCGAGCCAGACCCGGTCCACCGCGACGACGCCGTCGAACCGCTTGACCAGCCCTTCGAGCTGGAGGAATGCGGTCACGATGCCCCCCGACGGCCGGTGCCCCGTACGTGCTGGTCCCAATAACTCATCCAGGCGGCACCCTTCTCGGCCAGCAGGTCCCAGTCGACGTCGGCCACGATCATCTCGCGCTCCACATCGGCGACCCACGCGGGCACGCGTTCGGGCGGCAGATCGTGGCGGGCCGGCAGGCGGTACACCTTCTCCGCAGCCAGCAGCTGTCCTTCCTCGCTGCCCACGAAATCGATGAAGGCTTTGGCGGCCGCCGGATGGCGACTGCCGCGCACCAGACCGATCGCATCGTCGATCACCACGGTCCCGCTCCGCGGGAAGACGAAATCGAACGGCAGGCCCTTCGAGCGGCTGATCAGCACATCCGGGAGATCCCACAGCGTCACCAGGCCTTCGCCCCGCGCGAGCCGCGCGTCCAGGATCGCGGGGTTGAGCGCGTAGGCCTTGGTCTGTCCGTCCAGCCGGCGCAGCCAGGCCATGCCGTCGGCCGTGTCGCCCGTTCGGCGCAGGCTGCGCTCGATGATCAGGCCCCAGATCGCGCGCATGGTCCCGCTGGCCATGGGGTCACGGATGAGCACGCGGTCGTGCCAACGGGGGGCCAGCACGTCGTCCCAGTCCCGCGGCGCCTGGTCCCGCGGCACCAGCCGGCGATTGTAGACGATGACGGCCGGAGTGCGGTACGCGGGATAATAGAGATCGCCGGGACCAACCCCGCGAGGCCCCACCTCGGCCGCCCACGCCGGACGGTACGGCGACAGGAGCGAATCGGCCACGCCCCGGTCGAAAATCGTGGTCGGACCGCCGAACCAGACGTCCGCCTGCGGGTTCACCCGCTCGAACCGGACCCGATCCAGGATCTCCTGCGACCCCATGTCGAGCCAGCGCACGTCGATGTCCGGATGCTCGCGCTCGAACGCCTGCTCCAGCAAGGTGAGCTGGTCGCGACCGTGGGGAGAGTAGATGACGACGGGCGTGCGGGTGTCCGAGTGGCAGGCGACGATAAGAAGGAGGACGGAGAGACGGAAGGACGGAAGGACGGAAGGACGGGCCGACGCTACAATGCGGCCGAACGACCTCCCTGGGCGGGGCGCCGTACCGACGCATCCTCCTTCCGTCCTTCCGTCCTTCCGTCTTTCCGCCGTCACTTGACCGCGAGCAAATTCGCGAACAGGCGAAACGCTCCTGGTACGCCGGCCGGAAGCTGGCGGAAAAAGCTGAGGCCGGTGTACACGTAGTGCCCCTGCCCAACCCGCGCGACCAGGAGGCCGCCCTCGAGCGGCGGCTCGCCGGGGTCATGCGTCTCGAGCTGGGGTCGGTAGGCCTGGTCCCAACTGCGCGCGAAGTAGAGGCCCCGCTCCTGCACCCAGCCGCGCCAGTCGTCGTCCGTGATTCGATTGGGCGCGGTGAAGACCGGGTCCGCGCGCGTGAGCGGACGCATCGGCGCGGTCTCGTCCGTAACCCGATCGTGGCCGACGGGCGAGCCGCCCGGTATGAGGGATGGCCCGCCCAGGGTCATGGGATAAGGGGCAAACCCTCCCTGGAAGAAGGGCTGCTGCTGGTACTGCACGATCACCAGCCCGCCGCGCCGGGCGTACGCCAGCAAGCGGGCGTTGGCCTCGACCAGGGCGGAGTCGGTTTCATAGGCGCGCGGTCCGACCACGATCGCCGAGAACCGCGACAGATCGCCGCGCTCGAGGGCCGCGCCGTCCAGAATGGTCACCGGCAGGCCGACCTCGGCCAGCGCCTCGGGCACCCGGTCCGCGGCCCCACGGATGTATCCCAACCGCACGAGCGGTGGCAGTCGCAGCGAAGCCATCCGCACGGTCGCCGTGGCGGGTGCGACCAGCGAGCGTGGACGGATATGAGGGTAGTCGACCGTCACCAGCCCGCTGGTGTAGCGATGACCGCCGGCGTCGGTCGCGACCGCGCGGAATACAACCGTTCCGTGCAGCGGCGTGGCCGGTGGCCGCACCTCGAACCCGAACGCCTCCCGTTCATCTTCCTGCTTGAGCTCGAACGGCTGGGGCGCGACTCTGGGCCAGCCCGCGGGGAGCTCGAGCGACACCGTGCCCGACGTCGTGTCGCGCGCCCCGTGGGTCAATGCGACGGTGAACCGCCTCGGCGAGCGATCGGTGGACGGCCACACCACGGTCCCTGGGTCCAGCGCCACATCCACCGGCGGCACCACCGCAAGCGGCCGCCGAATCTCGCCCCGGGCCTGGTCGTTGATCCGGCGGCTCACCTCGCGCTCGAGGATGGCGCCGCTATCCAGCACGAACCGGGCGCTCAGCTCCGGGGGTCCGAACGGCTCTCCGCGAACCGCCGGAGGGGCGCCGCTCCAGTCGTACAACGCGGTGTCGCCACCGGGAAGACGGAAGTACGGCGCGGTCGGCGCGGCATCGGTCCGCACGGTGGCAGGTACCTGGCGGCTCACCAGCGCGCCGGGTAGAAGGCGCAGCATGGCCGCTCCGGTGTCGGCATCGATGGCCCGCCCCGCCACCAGCGAGACGGCCACCCTGTGCGGCGCCGAGCCGCTGTTCCAGCACTCCAGCACGACCTCGAGGCGCTGCCCTGGCGCCACGCGGTCGTCGTCGCTCCTCGCGTCGCACACCACGCCCGAAGCGGCGAGGATGGCGCGGTCCAGATGGCCCAGCTCCGCCGGCGGGACGGACAAGCGCGCCCAACGCCGGCGGAGGGCGACCAGACTGTCGAGATTGGGAACGGGCCGCTCGGGCATCGCGCCCGCCCCGGCGAGGGTCGTGTCGATGCCGGCGAACAGCTCGGCACCGCCCCCGGTGCGGTCGACCAGAAGCGCGAGCGGCACCCGTGAGGGTCCCAGGGCCTGCAGGCGCCCCATGTCCTGGGACCGGTGGAGGCTCCGCCCCGCCATGGCGATCTGGTGGTAGGACAGCCCCACCGCGTGATCGACCTGCCCCCCCTCGAGCACCAGGGTCGTGGCCGACGTATCGAAGCGGGTGCTTCGATACAGCTTGCTGGCCGACCACGGCGCCAGGCCCTCCTCGCGCGCCAGCTCCGGAAAGCGGGTGCTGTCGCCGGCGGCGCGGAACGCTTCCATGGTGGCCCAGCCCGCCGCCTGGTGCTGCCCGTGACCGTCCTTGGGGGTACCGCTGAACACCGAGACGATGATCTGGGGGCGGAACCGTCGGACGATGCGCACGACGTCCTTGAGGATCGTGTCCCTGGGCCAGTGTTTCCAGGTCTCGTCCAGTGTCTTGGAGTAGCCGAAGTCGTATGCCCGAGTGAAGAACTGGCGGGCGCCGTCGAGCCGGCGGGCAGCCAGCAACTCCTCGGTCCGGAGCAGGCCGAGGGCCTCACCGAGCTCGGGGCCGATGAGATTCTGGCCGCCTTCGCCGCGATTGAGCGAGAGATAGGCGGCCTCCGCACCCATGCCCCGCACCAGGACGGTCAGGAGCTCGGTGTCCTCGTCGTCGGGATGCGCGCCGATCATGAGGACTCGCTTGTCGTGCCCCAGCATCCGAAGCTCGTGCTCGAGCGTCACCACGCCGCCGGTGGAGGGCGGCTCAAGCTGGGCCGAAAGGGGCATGACGATGAGGGCAAGCAGGACGGACGCGAGCAGGCAGACCAGCGAGCGGAAACGCACAGACCCCGGCCGAGAGGGTGAGGCAGGAAGCTATACCCGTCCGGGGAGGCGGAGAAGGCGGCGTGGCCGTCTGCTCCGCCAGCCGGCGGTCAGTGGAGGGGAGCGGCTCCCAGCGGGGTGTCCCGAATCGAATCGCGGAACGCCGGGTGCCGGCGCCACAAGTAGTACCCCATGCACGCGGCGGCCAACGTGTTGGCTGAGACGACGGCCCAGAAGGGAAACAGCTCGTTGGTCCGCTCGGACAGGATCATCAGGAAGCCATAGAACAGAACTTCGAACACCAGAAACACCGGCAACAGGGCGTACCGCACGACCGGATTGTCCTGTCCCCAGTGAACCAGGGCCACGAGCCCCATTCCGATCAGGGCGAACACGATGAAATGGAACGCGGTGTAGAACAGGATGGCCCCAAAGGCGAGCTGGGGATCCGGGGTCCGGTCCCCGAGGATGACCATCTGGCCGAGCAGGCTCGGTGTCTGGAAGGGGTGGCCGGCGATCGCATCCAGGACCGCGAACCACACGGCAACCGCGATCCCGCCGATCAGGCCAACGTCGGTGCCCTCGCCGATGACCGAATGACGGCTCTCCGGCATGAGAACCTCAAGCCCGGGCAGGTCGATCGCTGGACCGGCATCCCGGTCCGGCGTCCCGCGGGCCCGTGACCGCGGGCTCCGCCTCGTCAAGGCGTAACTTCACACTGGTATATCCGAGAGCGGGACGCAAGGGTCAGCTCGCCGACCGTTCCGGTGCCGGTTCTGGCACCGAACGCCTCCCGGTCAGGCCGCCCGAGGCCGCTCAGGAGGGTGAGGCGGTGGTGGCACCTCCGAGCCCAGCGGCGCCTCGTGAAACGATCGCCCGAGGCCGGGCTGGCGCCGCCACAGATATCCGGCCATGCCCAGCACGCCGAGCACGCTGCCGCTGATCACCAACCAGGGTGAAAAGCGCTCACCCGACGCCGTACCCAGCATGTAGGTCTCACCCGCGAACAGGCCGAAGGCGATCACCAACCCCAGCCACACGCCCATTCGCAGCGACGTGTTCCGGACTGCCAGGTGAACCAGGAGGGTGAGCCCCACGCCGACCAGCGCGAAAGAGACGAAGTGAATCACGGTGTAGACGAGCACCGCCTGCGGCACGATCCGACCAACAGATGGCTCGAGGTCGCCGCGCAGGAAGATCTTGCCCAGCACGTTGGGCGTATGCAGTGGCTGCCCACCAGCCGTGTCCACGATGAAATACCACACCGCCACGATGACCGCTCCGATCACCCCGGTCATGATGCCATCCGGAATGATCGAATGTCGCTGTGCGTCCATGTCGTCTCCCCGTCGAGGCCGGCCCTTCGCATCCAGAGTGGGGAGTGATCGTGAGGCGGGATGTGTCGGCGGTCACCCGGCCGGCCGGTCGGGAGGTGGAGACCGACCTCAGGGTCGTGGCGCCCCGCCGGCAGGTTGGCAGCGGCCGCAGCGGCACGACGCCAGCAAGCGCTGGAAGGTATAGATCCCGGTGCTGTGTCCGTCGCTCCAATGCACCCGAAGCCCATAGGTGCCGACCAGCGCGACCGAGACCGGCCGGACGTCGGCCGGGACGGACCCGGGGTCGAGCAGCGGGCGGCCGGTCATCTCGTCCATGCACATCGCGCAACCACAGGCCAGGCGCAGCTCGCGCGCCGGGTACAGCCACGTGTGACCGCCCCGGTCCCATTCGATGAACAGGCCGTCGTCACGCCGGGTGATGGCGTAGGGCATGGGTGTCGGCATTCGGCCTCCTCGAGGACCTCGTCACGGAATGGGTAGTATATTGCGCTTTGACTACAACCTTCACGGAACATGCCGACCGACGCCACCAATTCCTTCGGCGCGCGCGCCACACTCCGCTTGGACGACGAGACCGCAACCGTCTACCGGCTGCCCGAGCTCGAGCGCCAGGGCCTGACCAGGCTGGATCGCCTTCCCTTCTCCATCCGCGTGCTGCTCGAGAACGCGCTGCGACACGCGGGTCGGGGGTTTGTGACCGACGCCCACGTGCGCGACCTGGCCGCGTGGACCCCGACGGCGGCCAGCCGCGGGGAGGTGCCGTTCATGCCGGCCCGCGTCGTGCTGCAGGACTTCACGGGCGTGCCTTGCGTGGTGGACCTGGCGGCCATGCGCGATGCCATGGGCCGGATGAAGGGCGACCCCAACCGGATCAACCCGGTGGTTCCCTGCGACCTGGTGATCGATCACTCGGTGCAGGTCGACTCGTACGGCTCGGAGCGCTCGCTCAAGCTGAACGTCGAGCTGGAGTTCGACCGCAACCGGGAGCGCTACCAGCTGCTCAAGTTCGCCCAGCGGGCGTTCGACAACTTCCGGGTGGTGCCGCCGGGAACCGGCATCGTCCACCAGGTCAACCTCGAGTATCTCGCGCCGGTGGTGCAGCTCCGGTCGCAGTTCGGTGAGCTCACGGCCTATCCCGACACCCTGGTGGGA
>Ga0164304_10000541_pt1 | contig 10964 bp, 12 predicted proteins | sample Whisoiple_217_MG_FD_110216 | JGI IMG/M metagenome (GOLD analysis project Ga0164304, IMG submission 110216) | Soil microbial communities amended with pyrogenic organic matter from upstate New York, USA - Whitman soil sample_217_MG | ecosystem: Environmental > Terrestrial > Soil > Agricultural...
GCACGTATGAAAAAAGGCTTGACACATGACCAACTTGGAATGCAGATGAATGAAAAGGTAACATTATTAAAGAAATTTGAAACTGGAGTATTGAAGCCTGATGAAATATTTGCTAAAAAGTTAGAAAGATTTCTAGGAATTAAATTATATATAACTCCTGATGAAGAACGATGAATCGTTGTACACCTAGTCCATTACTCGTATGTTTAGACATATAAGAAAACTTTTCTTGTGTAACAACTTGAATGAATAGTATCTTTTTTGACATCATTTTTAATTGATGGTGAGAATAGATTCAGATATTAATAATCCTTGTAGAATAGCATTATTATAGCCAATGAGGAAACCACACTCCCAAGTAGAGATCTTTATAGAATAAGACTATTAACCAGATGAGTAGTAATGAAAGTATCTGTTCTTAGACTGGGACATAGAATAGTACGTGATGATCGTGTGACCACTCATGCTGCTTTGGTGTCTAGAGCATTTGGATGTGATAAAATCTACATGAATGAAGTAGATAATTCAATAAAAGAAACAATAGAAGAAATTACTAAAAGATGGGGAGGAAGATCTACTTTCACAGTTGAAATTATGGAAGATTGGAAAAAGATAATAAGCAATTGGAAAAAAGATAATGGAACAGTCATACATTTAACTATGTATGGAATTAATATAGACGACGCCATACATGAATTATTGAATAATGACAAAATTCTTGTTATTATTGGCTCAGAAAAAGTTCCTAGAGAACTATATAACTTGTCTGACCATAATATTGCGATAGGAAATCAACCACACTCAGAAATAGCTGCTTTAGCTATTTTTTTGGACAGGGTTTTTAATGGTAAACAACTTAAAAGGGAATTTACAGATGCAAAACTAAAAATTATTCCTATGCCAAAAGGCAAGAAAATAGAGGAGTTCTGAACATTTTATTTTAATAGTTCTATTTGCACGATAAATCCTTAACTAAATAAATTGTCATTATTTTCTTTTGGTAATTATTACTCATATTAACAGAATTTTTCTGACGCGCAGACGTATAAATTAATAAAAAGATAGCATTATAACAGAAATAGATTATTTTAAGTTGTACTTTCAGTTTACTGTCTAAAATTATCGATAATATAGGCATTTTTTGCCGCCATTGTTCTATACAGCTACCAAGGCAGAGTGCATTCATAAAAAATATAAGGTTTTATCAGCCGTAATACAATAATTGAAGAGATCTGGTATGACAAATTTTAAAAATAAGAGTAATCAGTTTCCAAATTTCAGCTCAAAATGGGGCAGAGAAGAGGAAAATAATATCTTTGCTGAAAAGGTTAAACTTTTTAGGCAAGGTAAGATATCTGGAGATGATTTTCGTCGCTTTAGATTGCAACATGGTACTTATGGTTCCAGATTACACATGGATTATAGTATGATAAGAATAAAAATTCCAGGCGGTGAAATTACTCCCGAACAACTTGAAAAGATTGCAGATTTATCTGAAGCTTTCTCAATCGGTTCTGCACATGTATCTACCCGTCAGAATATCCAGCTTCATTGGGTGCAATTGGAAGACGTCAGTGAGGTAATGAAAGGACTTGTAGATGTAGGCCTTACAACAAGAGAGGCCTGCGGTAATACAGTTAGAAATGTAATATGCAGTCATTTTGCTGGCGTATGTTCATATGAAACATTTGATGCAACGCCATATGCCAAAGCTATTGCACGATTTCTTATTAGAAATCCAATTTGCCAGAATCTCCCGCGCAAGTTTAAAATTAACTTTGCTTGCTGTACTCAGCATGGACTGGTAAGAATTGCAGATATTGGTTTAGTGCCGGCAATAAGGGACGGGATAAAAGGATTCACGGTTTATCTTGGCGGTGGCCTAGGCGCTGCTTCATTTATAGGTCGTCCACTAGAAGAATTTACACCTGAAGATAAGTTACTTTCAACATGTATGGCCACTATCAGATTATTTGATAGACATGGAAACCGGGAAAATATGGCAAGAAATAGGATGCGTTATTTAGTACAGGAAATGGGATGGGATAAATTTCAAAGGATGATACTCAAAGAACGTTCTATAGTGGAGATGACCACAGCCTCCTACACGGCGAAACTTTTTGATGTCAAAGCAGAAGATAAACAGTTACCAAACATAGTATCTACAACTACGAAATTACCTGTTGTAGATAAACAGATCAGTTTGAAAAGTAATGCGTACCAAAGGTGGTTACACACCAATGTTGTTCCACAAAAACAGAAAGAGTTCTTTACAGTATTTATAACGTTAGGGGCAGGAGATATTACAGCAAACCAAATTAGGACATTGGCACGCTCTATACGTAAATTCTCTGCAGAAAATGCTGCTAGAAATACCCCACAGCAAAATTTCGCAATCCGTTTTATAAGGGGAGTTGATTTGTATGACTTTTACAATACAATATCATCAGTTGGTTTGGCAAATCCAGGAGCGTTAACGATTGCGTCAGCGGTTGGTTGTTCTGGAACCACCTCATGCAACCTAGCAATTACAAACTCTCATAGGCTAGCAAAAGAAGTTCAACGGAAATTCTTAGAATTAGGTCTTGATACTGACGATAGTTTGAGGGATTCGACTATCAAGATTAGCGGATGTCCAAACTCGTGTGGACAACACGAAATTGCAACAATTGGATTCTTCGGAGGTGCTTCAAGAATTGGAGCTTCGATGGCTCCAACTTACACAATGCTTTTTGGTGGTAGTACAGGAGAACATGGAGAACTAGGTAAAACAATAATGCGTGTGCCAGCAAAACGTGTTATTGATACGATTCTCAGAATAATCGAAATATATAGGCAAGAGAGATCAGATGATGAAACATTGCATCAATGGATCATCAAAATCGTAAAAGGAGAGGGAATTGGCAGCGCAAAGAATATGGAAAATATGAAAGCGATACTTCTTCCAATTACACAATTACCATTAGCTGAAGAGGACCCAGAATCATATGTAGACTATGGTAATGACACAAAATTCAGTGCGAAGACAGCTAGAGGAGAATGCGCGGCTTAATATCGGACATAATTAAAAATGGAATGTGCTTCACAAACGAACAAAAAAGAGATCAAAGCTAACAATTATAATAGAAACAATCATCAATTGCGTATCATTTGTAGCGCAGACACTTTACGAACATTGATTCTTAAGAACTCAGTACGTGTGGTAGATGTTCGTAAAAGAGAAGATTATCTACAAAGTCATATACCAACCGCAGTTTCACTGCCACTATCACAAGTATTATCAAAGGATACACCAGAAGGAATTATAGATATTTTACAGAATCTAGGAATACCTGATGAAATGCCAATTGTTACCTATGATGATACATTTGGGGCTTTGGCAGCCCGAGTGGCCTGGTCTTTCCAGTACGTCGGCCATATAAACACAGCATTGCTAGAAATGACCTTTAGTCAGTGGAATAATTTAGGGTTAGAAACTGAGAAAAAGGATAATATTTTTCCAAAAGAAAAACACTCCTTAAATATTAATCATGAAATTCATGCAGATACTTCTTATGTGACTGCTGCAAAGGCATCCCCTTCCAAAATACTAGTAGATTCCAGAGAGCGATTAAACTTTTTGACTGAACATATTCCCGGTGCCAAAAATATTCCATATACTATGCTAGGGTCAAATGGAGGTATTTTGCGTAAGCCAAAGGAGATAAGGAGGTTTATTGAAAACAGAGGAATTTCAACGGATTCCGAGATTATTACATATTGCGGCAGTGTTGGTACCTTATCTGGTCTAGCTTATTATGCATTTAAATTAGCTGGACTGAAGAATGTCAAGTTATATTCAAAATCTTTTAGAGAGTGGAAATCGTTAGGTAAACCAAAAGAAGAATTTAAAGACGCAAATTATTGGGATCTATCGGCAGAATAATACGATAACATTATAATATTTTTGATATGAATGTAATACTATATACCTTAAGAAAAGACCACTAATTACTATTGACAAGAAACTTGTCATACCTATATGTATTCCCACGTATTTAGTATAAGATAATTAAAATATTTTCTATTCCGCTGGAACTAGCCAATCAATAAATCTATCCAATTCCTCACAATTTATAGTTACCTTTATTGGACCTAATGGAGATTCCTGTTCATCTTCAATAACCACTACAACACCAGCTGATGCAGCCTGTTTATTCAAAAAAAACCAAGTAGTATGTGCATTTCGATTATTCAATAATATCTTTCTTAAGACACCCATGGCAGCTCTAGATCTAATCTGCTCATAAATTGTACCTAGAGTTTCGCTTTCACTAGATCTTCCAACTACTCTATCGCCATGTCTAAGATCTATCGAACATTTATTAATAATATTATTAATAGCTGAAATTATTTTTTCAGCTGATTCGGATGGATTGATATAAGTCTCTACCTTTAATTTAATTTGTGGTACTGGTAAAGACCATCTTATCATGGGTTATTCTCTAGATCCAATTAGGTTATTATCCATTTCGTTAGTCCATCGTTGAGTTATCGCGAAAGCTTTTTCTTTTAACTCTTCAATGTCCAAATTATTGTTAGATAATGTTTCATCGGCCAAAGCAATAGCTTCGCTAATACCTATTGTTAATTCACGTTTATCGCGAATTATAAACTCGTCTACGTTGGTTGGAGAGTCAGATCTATTTCTTTCTTTTGTATACACAAATCTTGTATTTGTTGATGCATGAATTGCAAGTAGTTTGACAATACCAACAGAATTCAATACTTCAACTTCAGCCGTACTACGGATACCATCTATAACTATCTTACAGATTCTATTACCTTTATTTATATCTCTATCCATTTTAGTTAGAATTAATTTGGCTACTGCTCCAGGTCCTAAGTCCTTGCGCAATCTTAGCATTAAATTGCCTAAATTAGCATCTGTCGGTTCCAAATTCAATCTTTTGGCTTCTTCCCGAATCACATCTCCCATAGTTATTAATAAAAATCCTCTTTCTTTAAGAGAAGCAGCAACGGTAGATTTGCCTGCACCAGGCATTCCTGTCAGACAAACAATCAGTTTATTCTGTTTGAGTATTCTAAATCACTTCCCTTTTTATCGATTTTATTGTACATCACCTGGCGCATCATTGATCATATTGGTTACCATAAAAGTTACAAGTAATAAGATAGATAACTATATCGGTAACGGAATAATTTGTGTACTAATAAAAATCATAAAGCAAAATTTACAAAATCATATAAACGTATTTGAATAGATATCTTAAGTAATTATGCGAACCTTTATTGCACTAGATATACCCAGTAAGGATATTCTTTGGAATTTGCAGCAAGAATTACTGTACGCAGCCAGGTGGAATCCAAATGAAGTCAAGCCAGTTGAAAAGCAAAACTTTCATTTTACGCTTATTTTCTTTGGAGAAGTAGAAAGCGATACAATCATTAATATCCAATCTAAACTATTGGAACTAAAATTTGCACCAATTGAAATATCTTACATGGGTCTTGGCGTATTTCCGTACCAAAACTCTGCAAGAATCATATGGATTGGTATAGATGAGAGAGGAAGACAAAAGCTCCTCGACCTGTTTGAAAATGTAACAAGAAAAATGAAAGATATTGGCATTGAGTCAGATAAATCTTTTAACCCACACGTTACATTATTTCGTATAAGAGATAGAAAATTAAATTTAGTACATATCTTGACGAGATATGATGGTAAGATTTTCGGTTCTGATACAATTAACAAAATGTGTTTGAAGCAAAGTATTCTTACCCCAACAGGCCCCATTTACTCAGATATACTGATAGTGCATGCCAAATGACCACAACTCGTAATGTTATTGCAAAAGCATTGCAATACTGTCAACCTTCTAATAAAGAAATAAAAAAGCTGATAACGACTGCAAATAAGACAAAGAAACTTGTCGATACTTATATTTATTCAAAACTACCTTCTTCAAAGGTAGTAGATGTAGTTTTTGGAGGATCATTCGCAAAAGGGACATGGCTGAAAGGGCATGCGGACGTTGATATTTTTATGAAGATGAATCCTTCAATTTCTAATCTAGAGTTTGAGCAACTTGGTCGACAAATAGGACTAATATCGCTGAAAAAATATAGACCTTACCTTAGATATTCGGCTCATCCATATGTAGAAGCATGTATAGAAGGAATTCGAATTAATGTTGTCCCATGTTACGATGTACAAAAAGGCAAATGGAAAAGTGCTGCCGACAGATCTCCTTTTCACACAGACTACATAATAAGCAATTTAGACGATAAAAAGAAAGAAGAGGTAAGATTACTAAAGAAGTTTTTACAGTGTATGGGAACCTATGGATCTGAAATTGCTACAAATGGATTCAGTGGATACGTAACTGAGGTTTTGATTTTAAAATATGGATCTTTTGAATCAGTATTGCAAACATTATCAAATATTCAAAAGGATAAAAATGTGATTTCCATTGATAAGGTAGATGAAGACGTGATAAAGACTTTTCAAAATCATAATATTATCATAATAGACCCTATTGATCCAAGAAGAAATTTAGGGACTGCAATTTCTGCTGAGAATATTGGCAGGTTTATCCTTGCATCTAGAGCATTTTTGAAAAAACCATCCATGAATTTCTTCAAGGAAAAAACAAGAGTAAAAAAATATAGAATTCTGAAGGCTCTTTATTCAAATCTAATTATAATCGAATTTAAGTATAAAAAGCGTAGTCCAGATATAATTTGGGGACAGCTCAAAAGAAGCCTTCGTGCTATTTCAAAGCAATTCGAATTGGCGGGTTATAAAGTAATTCGAGATGCATGTATTACTAATCATAAAAATTCCGCTGCTTTTGTATTTTTGCTAGAATCGGTTACATTATCTCCCTATTTTGAAAAGTATGGTCCAGATGTTTTTAGAAAAGATACAGATAGATTCATTTCAAAGAATAAAAAAAAATCTCACTTGATGTGGATAAATAAAGAGATGAAAGTGGTGACTTTGGTTCAAAGAAGGACTACAGATGCAAAAGAATATATCAAAATTTTGCTCACCGACAAAATTGAATATATAGGAATTACTAAGGGATTATTAAAAGATATTGAAAATACAGTTCAGGTTTATGGAGGAAATGAACAAAAAATAAGTGAGCTTGTGAAAAATGTTGTGAATAAGATACTTACCACCGAATCGCTCATTTTTCAATAAAATGGATAAAAATTCGGAGGAGCTCGCTTTTATTATCTCTTACCCGCATTATAGCGATATAGAGTACATATATCGTTTAAAGGAGATACATTCGTTAGGAATTACCTCCATTTTACTAGAAGGAGATATAAAAATTGGCAAGATGAATATTGCAGGAAAGGGAACTGTAGGTATTGTATTAAAGGCTCAAGCTAAAAGCGAAATTTACGCCCTTAAAGTGAGGAGAACTGATGCAAATAGGAAGACCATGGATAGAGAAGCTGCATTGCTCAAACTAGCAAATTCAGCTGGAATAGGACCTAAAATAATTAAATATTCCAACAATTTTATTATGATGGAATTTATTCATGGATTAACTATAATTGATTGGGTTATGCAGAAAAATATTACTGTAGAGCAAGTTCTAAATGTTGTTCGCACCATACTGAACCAATGTTATATATTGGACAAATCACATATAGACCACGGAGAATTAAACCGACTAGATCATCATGTTATTATTTCAAAATCAGATGCTGTGAGTATTATTGATTTTGAAAGTGCAAGTATTCAAAGAAAAACATGCAATGTAACTGCAGCTTTTCAATCATTATTTCTGGGCGGATTTGTGTCAAGGCAGATAAAAGAAATCTTACATTTCATAGAAGGAGAAAAAACTATATCAGCACTAGCAACATACAAACGTCATCAAAATAAAATTAACTTCGAAAATATAATAAATAATATTATCTAACTAATAGTAGCGGTTTATCATAATTATAACAATTGTATAACAAATGTTGATGAGATGTGTATTAATTATCTTCATTTTGCAAAGACAGTGACATGAATTTATAGTAATTTTTAAATCGGTTTCATGCATATTTTTGGCATGGACGTTTACTCTGAAAATCGACCGTGGGGAAGATTTGAAAAGTTTCATGAGAACCAACTATGCACGGTCAAATTAATTTATGTTAACGTCAATTCAAGACTCAGCCTTCAATATCATAAAGAAAGATGGGAATTCTGGAAAATTCTTAAAGGTTGTGCAGAAGTAGAACTGGATGAGAAACTCTTCACTGTAAATGAAGGTGAAAATATTGTTATCCCAAAAAGCGCAAAACACAGAGTTAAAGCATTGAATGAGGAATGTGTTATCCTTGAAATCTCATATGGGAAATTTGATGAAAACGATATAATACGTATTGAGGATGATTTTCACAGGACTACAGTATCCAACACGAGTGTTACTTAATTATGAGTGCATAATTAATAAAATATAATATTATCTAAATTAATCCACTCATGATCATAGTAAGATCATATTCAGATTGCCTTTCCATTTATTAAACACTACATAAACAGAATAATTCATCAGAATCAGCCTATTTATATTATGCTGGTCTTCAAATATCTACCAGTTCATAACGAAATACAAATAAGACCCTTAGCGTGTTTACGGTATATGAGCGCAAGCAAAAAACCACATATGAACTTGGTGGTTACAGGTCATGTAGATAATGGTAAATCAACTACCGTTGGTCACTTAATGGTAGATATGGGTGTTATTGACCAAAGGACTATTGATTCATTTGCTAAAGAATCAGAAGCAACTGGAAAAGGTGATACTTTCAAGTATGCATGGGTATTAGATAGTATCAAAGATGAAAGAGATCGAGGTATAACCATTGATCTTGCTTTTCAAAAATTTGAAACTCCAAAATACTTTTATACTTTGATCGATGCACCAGGTCACAGAGATTTTATAAAGAATATGATTACAGGAGCATCTGAAGCAGATGCTGCTATTCTTGTTGTTTCTGTTAAACCGGGTGAAACAGAAGCAGCAACGGAGCCAGGCGGTCAAGCAAGAGAACACGCATTCCTCGCAAGAACTCTTGGTGTAAGTCAAATGGCAGTTGCGCTTAACAAGATGGATGATGTAGGATATTCAGAGACACGTTATAAGGAAGTGAAAGATACTGTAGAAAAAATGTTGAAATTGGTTGGATATAATACAACAAAAGTTAATTTTATTCCGGTTTCAGGATGGAAAGGTGATAATCTCATTAAGAAATCTGAGAATATGTCATGGTATAAAGGTCCATCACTTGCCGAAGCACTGGATATGTTTTCTCCCCCTGAGAAACCTACTGGCAAACCACTCAGAATTCCAATTCAAGACGTTTATTCAATTACTGGAGTAGGCACAGTACCAGTTGGCAGAGTGGAAACAGGCAAGCTCAAGGCAAACGAGAAGGTTGTAGTAATGCCTGCAGGTGTTTCCGGTGAAGTTAAGTCAATTGAAACACATCATACTCAAATGGAGTCTGCAGAAGCTGGTGATAATATTGGCTTTAACTTAAGAGGAGTGGATAAAAAAGCTATCAAACGCGGAGACATGATTGGTCCTACAGACAATCCTCCTACGGTAGCAAAAGAATTCGAGGCACAGATTATTGTAATCCACCATCCAACTGCAATGGCTCCAGGATATACTCCAGTATTACATGCACATACAGCTCAAGTTGCTGCAACTCTCTCAGACTTTCTTGCAAAGATTGACCCTAAAACGGGTGGTACTGTTGAGGAAAAACCTAAGTTCTTGAAGACAGGCGATGCAGCTATTGTGAAAATAAAGCCTGTTAGACCATTGGCAATTGAAACGTTTAAAGAATTTCCAGAAATTGGAAGATTTGCTTTAAGAGATATGGGCACTACCATTGCAGCAGGTGTAGTTAAAGCAATTACAGAAAAATACGACCCGACTAAAAAATAAGTGAATAATAATGCCGCAGGAAGCACGAATAAAACTTACAAGCACTAATCTTTCTACTCTCGAAGGTGTATGCTCAGAGATTAAAGGAATTGGGGAGAAAAATGGTATTAAATTGAAGGGACCGCATCCTCTTCCTACCAAAAAGATGAAAGTTGTTACGAGAAAGTCACCTTGTGGACAGGGTACAAACACTTATGACAAGTATGAACTCCGAATACACAGGCGCGTCATAGATCTAGGTGCTGATGATAGATCTATTAGACAATTAATGAGACTAAAGATACCAGATGACGTTTATATAGAAGTTTCTTTAACTCAATAATTCTTTTTCCCAGTTTTTAATCATAATGGGTAATAACATCATTATTCAGAGATTCAATTAAATCTGGTTATCGTATTTTTGTTTTGTTTTGTTTTGTATCAGAAGAGAAACGGCAGATAGAGAACGAGATCACTTTTGTAATTTTATGACTGTAAGAATGATAGCTGAACAGTCATATTTATTATTAACGTATTAATTCGGTTGAAACGGATTATTTATTTTGGTGATTTCTAAATAGCAAAATTGATGTAAATTCTCCTAAATATACACCTGTATAATACACATATTTCGAAGAAACCTTATGACTTCCGTTTATTATTGTTTGTCAGAGAATCAAATAGGAATTCTTTAACTGTTTGACATAATAAATCTAATGTATTATAATTGTATCAGGATCGTATTAACTGTACAATTCTTGTTGATCTACATTCATTATATTATTTAGTTAGAATAAATGAATCACTATCTTTTGAGAAAATATGTATTGCACTGATTTTCTAGTACAAATTCATAATTACGAATATTGGTAGAAAATGAAAAGATCATTTCTTAATTCAGATGATAATTAATTGAACATCTCTAAATATATCTAAATTATATTCATGAATACAACACATTATTAGTTGAGTATTAACCCTCGAAATTTTTTATCCAACTAACAGCTTGTAAGA
>Ga0164304_10000543_pt1 | contig 10960 bp, 6 predicted proteins | sample Whisoiple_217_MG_FD_110216 | JGI IMG/M metagenome (GOLD analysis project Ga0164304, IMG submission 110216) | Soil microbial communities amended with pyrogenic organic matter from upstate New York, USA - Whitman soil sample_217_MG | ecosystem: Environmental > Terrestrial > Soil > Agricultural...
AATGGGGGGACTCGATACAGAAAAAACTTATATTTAACCAAGCTTGAATATATCGATCGCTCTTATTCTTGATGTGCGATCGATTATTCAGCAAGCCCTATTTAGGGGGATCGAGATATGTGCAACTTCACATTAAATTGGTATAAGTATAGCCTTTTTCAGTAACATGAGGTGCTCATAGGGCATAGGGCATAGGGCATAGGGCATAGGGCATAGGACTTGCCCCCATACCTCACCACGCTTGAGAACCGCTATAGGTAGGCATAAATAAACCTTTGCCCTCAATTTGATGAATCCTAACCATTTAAGAATTGGTTCACTGATTGTTGCTACTGTACCTCATAATATCGCAAAGTGCTGTAATTGCTAGAACTTCCTCTCGTGTGAGAACAGTTGGCATAGAACGACTTTTTTTTGCTCGTACTGTATCAACTTGTAAATCTAATTCTAAGTTTCGGAGTTTTGTGACTTAGGAGTTGATTATACGAAAATTTTCGGTATAATAAGTATTGGGGTTGCTTAGTGTAAGGAAACAGTAATCTCTATAAATTTTAGGTGGGAAGGAAAAGTCATATTGGATTTCACATCACACGTTAGGAATACAGCAAACTAGCCAGCTCTCGATCGGTGTGATTGAATAGATCGTGAAATAGCAGGAGTCAGGAACGTGCAAAATAGTCACAGTATTCGTGAAGTGATTTTTGAAGAGAGGGATACTCAAATTTTCAATATCCCTGACACTAAAACCAGGCTTTCAACACTGCAAAATTATTTCTTTCCTCGGCTAGAAACGTTACTGCGTTATACCCTTGATGTTGGGGCGCTAGTCTACGATGTGAATCCATACGAGAGAATGACTTTTTCGTACTCTCCAAGTCATCGAGAGAAAGCAAAGGAGAACAAAGACTATGGCTTTGTTCATATTGGAGTTGTTGCAAAACGGAGTAATAAACCGCTCACAATTATCAAAAGAAATGGACAGCCATTCTTTTATCATCCCACTTACCTAACTTTTAAGGTATTTCCTAGTGGAACAATTCATGCTGAGTTAATGCCATTTCGTCAAGGCGTTGATGATGCTTACGTGGCAAGAATTTCCCAACTTGTTGCTAAGTGTAGCGATGTTTTAATGCCACTATTATCGGCACTCCATATTTCACATACGACGTATAATCCTGAATTTGAAGTTCTACCTCTTCATCAGGCAATTGTGCCTGAAGAAATAACGGCATATGGTATAAGGTTGATATCACCAAAATACTACTTTCCTGTCAGTCGAGGGCGAGGATTGTATGAAATAGTTATTGCATTCATCCTCTTATACGCTTTAGCAGAATCATTTATTTGTATTGGTGAAGGACGAGAACCTCTGCTTGAAAATAGGCTTGAGAAATTCAAAGAGTTTTATTTAGATATTAGAAAGGCCGAAAATGACATAGAAACAGAAGAAAGCGAGGAGGAAGATTTGATTCTTCAGAAATACCTGAACTAGACAGTTATTCTTTTGTGAGAGCAGGTAAATGGTGGGGTGTACTTGCTAGAGATAAATGGAAATGTCTTAGCTGTGGTAGATCGGCACGGGAAGATGGAGTTTTATTGGAAGTTGACCACATTATCCCCCGCTCAAAAGGTGGTTCTAACGATATGAGTAATCTACAAACTCTTTGCAAAAAGTGTAATATTGGCAAAAGTAATCGAGACAGCACAAGACTTTGTGTGACTTCTGATAAATTGATAGATCGAATGTAGATAGCGTAATTTTTCGGTGGGTGACTTTTATTAGTCACCCGTGATAAATTTGAGATAATTTGTGGTCACGCAGCCTACAATTACAGCTATTAACTTATCAACTGCTTGAATGCCTCATGTTCGCGAATCTTCTCCAAATCAGCTTCAGTTTTTGCCAATTCTTTACACAAATTGGGATTGAGATTGAGGGCGCGTTTCAAATTTTCAATTGCCAAGTCAATTTGGCCTTGTAGCGCATAACATCTGGCTTTATTGTACCAAATTCGGTAAAAGTCTGGTCGGATTTTAGCAGCATTGTCGTAGGAATCAATCGCAGCTTCGTATTTTTGCAATTTTGAGAGGGCAACGCCTCGATTGTTCCAAGCGTCAGTATAATCATTTTTAATTTGTAGGGCTTGATTGTAAGATGTTACGGCCTGTTCGTACTCCTGCATTTTGGAAAAAGCAACGCCTCGGTTGTTCCAAGCGTCGGCGTAATCGGGTTTGGCTTGAATTGCTTGTTCGTAACAGCCGATCGCCTCCTGGTACTTCTGCAACTCCAAGAGTACGACGCCTCGATTGTTCCAAGCGTCGGGATAATTCGGGCGAATTGTAGTAGCTTTTTCGTAAGAGGCGATCGCCTCTGGATACCGCTGCATTCTAGTGAGCACTACTCCTCGGTTATTCCAAGTATCGGCTAAATCCGGCTGAATTTGCAGGGCCCGATCGTAAGCTGCGATCGCATCTTCATAACGGTTTTCAAAGAAACAAGCATCTCCCTGTTTAGCATAGTCGCCTGCTGTCAATAGCTCTTGGTAATTGCCATAGTTGACCGGAGCAAATTCTTGAATTTGGGCATCGGGGAATAACAAGTCTGTTTCTGCATCGGCCGGGTGACTTTGGTGTTGAATTTCGCCTAAGATACTTTCAGCGTCCGAAATTAATAGTTTTAATTGAGAGATTGTATCGTAATGGAGACTTTCAATTTCTTGGCGAGCAATGGTTGTCTGCTTGGACAATTTGCTCAACAGAAACCAAACCCCGACTCCGGCTGCTGTCGGAAACAAAGTTAAGGCAATTACGAGCCCGTTCAGCAGTACGGCCGTGCGCCCGAAAGCAATGTCAACTTCTTCTTGAACTCGATCGCGAATCTCTTCTTTAAGTTGCTGCTGTGGCAATTGCTGCTGAACCAACTGTGCCGCCGTCGGTTCGGATGCAAAAACGGTACTGGCGCAGACTAGAATAGTCGAAAGGGCGATCGGGCTAATACTGGTTCTAAAAATACTTGACAAACGCATTGCCTTAGTGATAAACACCTGATTTGCGATTTCCATGTGTCAACAGATGCTGGTAAGGATGATCCCAGACTAGCCCATTTGTTCAAAAACTATTAAATACACGGTATCTATTGTGCAGTCCCCTCCGATCAAATTGCTGACGCAAGAATTGCTAGACGAAGTTGCCACTTCCTCCCGCCGCAGTCCCCGCCAGCGACAAAACTACAATTTCCATGATTTGTCTGAAAAAGTGCAGCGGTTTGTCAACGTGCTGCAACCGGGCACTTACGTCCGCCCTCACCAACACCTGCGCCCGCCCGCAGTTAACGGTTTTGAGTTTTTCGTAGTGATTCAAGGAGAACTCGGTATTGTTATTTTGAACGAAAACGGTCAAATTCTTCGTTCCTTGCGAGTCAGCGCTGCGGGCCCGACTCGCGCTGTCGAACTTCCAGAGGGCACTATTCACACGTTAGTAGCTTTGGCACCGGATACTGTGATTTTGGAGTTCAAGGAAGGGCCTTATGAGGTGGCGGCGGATAAAGATTTTTTGGGAGGTTTTCCTGCGGAGGGAACTGCGGCGGCGCGGGAATTAGTCCTGATTTGGGAAACGGAATTTAACAGTTGACTGATGACTGTTGACTGTTGACTGTTGACTGTTGACTGTTGACTGTTAAAAATCTAAAATCTAAAATCTAAAATCTAAAATCTAAAATCGATCGATTGATTACTAAGGACTGATGAATCTAATTGTCGTCATCCGATTGTATAAATCCGGGGCGGTGCGAATAATTTTTCTCAGAAGTTCATCCGTCACCCAAAAGACGACGGGAAAGGAAAATTTCTTGCTGAATTCGCTACAGAGTAGGTTGGTAGAAACGAGCAATCGATCGATCGCCTGCACTGATTCCAAACCGAGGATCATTAAAGCTGGAGGCTGTTCCCCGTCTACTTCTGCTGCGATTGTCCTGTAGAGAGTTGTGGCCGATTCGGGCAAAAACAGTTGCCGCGGTTTGACGGCACAAGTTGCTTGCAGCCGATCGACTATTTGCTGCCGCAAAGCCAGTGAGTTGCAGTTGACTAAAATGAAAGAAAAGTAACCTTGGGAAAGACGGAGCGCCCGAATTAAAGTTGAGAACGACCGCTCGTTATATTTAGCTGAGTCGTACTTAGCTCCATCGTCTTTAGCTGTATTTTCTGAGCTTTTCTGGACAAACATAAATTGCAGATTTTTTATCTAGTTTTAGAGATTTTCTAGATTAAACGATGTTTCTAAATAAAATCTGAAGCTCGGAATTTTTTTTCATTTAGGAACATTTCGGTCACTCTAGCACGGTTTTAAATTAATATCAATAGTCTGAGCGACTAATTTGGCCCCGGCCGCTCAAAAAGCCACCTGCGACTGTACGACCAAAGTATAGCAGAAGTCCGATGTCCGTCGGAAGAAGCAATATTTCGCAAGGGTTTGTGCAATTAAGAACTTTCTAAATATCGCGCGAGGTTGCTAAATAAACTGTAATTAAACATACAAAAAAATCACCGGGAATTCTCAGCCAGCGGCAAAGTAAACCAAAAACTTGCCCCAGCACCGGGACTGCTAATTACCCCAATTTCCCCGCCGTGAGCGCCAATAATTTGCCGACAAAGATATAGACCCAAACCTAAACCGACGGAGTGTCGGGATTGATAACCCCTAACGTAAAGGTCAAAAAGATGTTCGCACTGTTCCGGCAATATTCCCGCCCCGTCATCTTCAACGGTACAGTAAATCATGCTACTTGAGGAATTGGGGATTGATAATTGGGGATTTGTAATTGGGGATTGTAGATGGTTAATCGGTAATTTGTCGATCTCTTGTTTTCCTTTTTTTTGATTTATAATTAATTTACCCCCCTTGATTACTTGAGCGAAAACGGTTAAATTGAGTCCGGGCAGATTGTGCTTTAAAGCATTAGCCATTAAATTAGAAAACACGCGCCTTAACTGAGTATGATCGGCATTCACGGCGGGCAAATCATCCGGGATCAAATTTTTAAAAGTAGCTTTAGCCTCATTCATTAAAGGCTCCAAATCTGCCGCAGCGGCTTCAACTACCGCCCTCAAGTCAAGCCGCTCGCAGTGCAAAACCAAACCGCGCAATTCCCCGGCGTGAACTTCCAAAAGCGAATTTATCAACCGCAACTGCTGCTCGCTACCTTGAATCATCCGCTCCAAAACAGAACGGGGAATTGCGATCGAATCCCCAGTTTTCCTCTGCCAATTTTTCAGCACCATTAACATTCCCGCCACCGGGTTTCGCAAGTCGTGAGAAAGAGCGTGGATAAACAGCCGCAGCGATTCTTGTGCCTGTTTGCGCTGCGTGATATCCTCAATTAAACCCTCATAATAAAGCACGGAGCCGCTGCGATCGCGTACCGCCCGCGCCTTCTCGGAAATCCACACAATACTGCCGTCTGAGCGGTAAATTTGAAACTCAAAATCCGACACTGTGCCGCTTTTCTCGATCGATCGCAAAAACTCATTTCTGCGAACCGGATCGACGTACAACTGTCGCTCGATATCAGTAAACTTTGCCGTCACTTCTTCCGGGGAATCGCAGCCGTAAATCCGCGCCAAAGCTGGATTTGCAGTAATGTAGCGGCCATCAGGAGTGCTTTGAAAAATTCCCTCCCCGGCATTCTCGAAAATGCTGCGGTACTTGGCCTCCGCCACCTCCAACTGCTGGTAAGCAGATTGCAACTCGCGCCTGGTACTAAACTCTGTCCGTTGCAGACATTCGTACCAATAAACCGACAAATCGCAAATCAAACAAAACCAAAACAAATATAAGTAAACTCCGGTCAGCTTAAAAGCAGTATACTTAGCAAAATTTAGATTTAAAACCAAATTTAGGCTGAGGTGGCAGCACAAAACGCCGAGTTGAGAAATCAGGTGGAGGCGCCAGCGGACGGGCATTAGGGTAGCTTGGGTCAGAAACGCTAAAGTCCAGGTAAAAATCGGTAATTCCCCGGCTTGTGCGAGGGCTAAGCCAACCTGTACAACGACAGTCAGCGACCACGAAAAACCCAAAAATAGCCAACCGGGATAGCGCTGTCCAAAGGAGGTTTTTTGCAATACAAAACAGGTCAGCAAACCCAATTGTACAGCAGCGCTCGTGTACAAATAAACAATTTTAAACTCCTGGGGAGCGGAGAATGTTTGGCCCAGAAAATAGACAGTTATGGTGAAGGCAAAAAAGATGGCAATTCCCACAGCAGGGCGCAGCCTGTCTCGGAGGAAGCGATCGCGCCACACCTCATAAACCGTTAAGGCCTGAACTGATTTCGCATTGCCCAAATAGCTCATACCATTTTAGATTTTAGATTTTAGATTTTAGATTGAGAAAGATCGATCGTCCGAGTTGACAGCAGGTAGCGAAAACCAGAAAGTCGAGCCACCTCCGGGAGTGCTTTCGACGCCGATTTCGCCACCGTGAGCTTTGATAATTTGCTTGGACAGGTACAGTCCCAAACCTAGCCCTGTTAATTGTCGGCTATTAGGGTCTGGAACGTAAAGTTCAAACAGAGATTCCCGCTGTTTGGCGCTGATTCCTACTCCATTATCTATTACAGTACAGCGAACCATTTTTACGGTGACTCTGGGCAATTTGCTGGCGATATTGCCAATTTGACCTTGATAGCGGGGCATTTTGCAACTGCCGTCGAGGTAAAATTTGGCCCGGGCTTCCTGATTTTTCTGGGTGGTCTCGCACATCCTAGGACGATCGCCCGCAGCAGAGGCGAGGTTAGGGATATAGCGGGCGATCGGATTATTTAGCGATGTTAAAGCCTGTGAATTTTCTTCATAACGTAGCACTTTTTCAACTTCAATTACCTCAGCTTTAAAAGTTATATTGACTCCCGGAGGGTTGTGTTTAATAGCATTAGTCAACAGATTTTCCAGCACCCGCTGCAAGGGTTGGCTGTCGGCATTGACTTGGGGCAAATCCGCCGGGATTTCTTGCGTCAAAGTTGCTTGATTTTTGGCCAGCATGGGTTCTAAATTAGCAACAATTGCTGAAGTTAAAGACTGCAAATGCAGCGGTACAGTATTGAGAACAATACCTTTGACCTCGCTAGCGTGAGCGTCGAGCAGGGCATTAACCATAGTCAACTGGTGTTCGCTGGCCCCAACGATCCGCTCCAAAATCGAGCGAGAAACCGGAACATCCTGTTGAGAGTCAGAGGGCGATTTGTTGAGCAAATTTTTCAGCAGTATTAACATTCCCATAACTGGAGTGCGGAGATTGTGAGAAACTGCGTGCAACAATAGGTCTTTCAGGCAGTTGGTTTCTTCCAGTTCGTGCATTTTTTGCTGTAGTTGGCGGGTGCGTTCCTCCACTTGAGATTCCAAGTTGGCATTGAGAGCTTTTACCTGCTGCAGAAGTTGGGCTTGCTGGAGAGCGATCGCCACTTGGGTAGCGAGTTTTTCCAACAAATCAATTTCAAATTCCTGCCACTGGCGGGGCCCCGAGCACTGGTTGACGGCCAAGATCCCGAACAATTTATCCCCCAGGACGATCGGCACATTTAACGTCGCTCGAATTTGATAGTCGCTATAGTATTGGGCCACTGTATCGCTGACTTGCACGGTAGCAGTATTGCATACAGATCGGACGCGGTGGTTAGCATAAAAAGTTTTCAAATTTTCGAGGTAATTCTCGTCAGCGAGCACCCACCCGAGAATAGAACGGCATTGGGCGCCCACAGACTCAGCCACAACCTTACCGTACACCGGGCTAGCAAGATTTGCCCCCACAGCGTCCACAATACCGATGAAAGCGCGGTCTGCCTTGAAAAATTGCCGGACTTCGGCAACAGTAGTGTTGAGAATTTCTTCGAGGTCGAGGGAGTTGCGAATTCGCAGGGCGATTTCACACAGCAAGCGATCGCGTTCGGAGGACGCTCGCAAAGCCTCGGACGCCCTGTGGCGTTCGGTAACGTCTTGCACTGTGGCGGCGATCGCCCCTGACTCAATTGCCGACTGTTCGCAGACAGTGCGTTCGGAGCCGTCAGCCAGCACAATCCGGTAGTTAATGCAATAGGGTTTGCGCTCAAACATAGCTTGGCGGTGCGATCGCGCCACCAATTCTCGGTCTTCTGGATGTACCGCCTGCAAAAAAACGGATGGTGTCGGTTTGACAGTTCCCGGAGCAAAACCCAAGAGGCGGTAAAGTTCGTCCGACCACCGCAATTCGCTGTTGGGTGTACAGTGTTGCGAGGATTCCTGAAAGTTCTCAGTTGCTGCGACGGCGGTGCAATTTAAATCCCAATTGCCCAACTGAGCGATGCGCTGAGCGTTTGCCAGACTAGCTTCGCGCGATCGCAGCATGGCCGCCGTGCGGCGCAGCTCAAAAAGCGCTTGCTGGCGTTCTGCTACGGCGGCCGCCAAGATCAGAGCCATAAGGGCGATCGTACCGGTAAAAGCTTGTAAAAATAACACCGCTTGTTTGAGATTATCGCTTTTGGCCAAAAACGGGCCGCCTCCCTGCACCGCTCCCCAAATCGCCATGTAAGACACGAGCGAATAAGCAAAAATCGCGAACGGCGGTTGAAACCGCAGGGCGGCCCAAACTATCAGAGGAAAAGGCAAATACTCCAGCGGATACTGAGCGATCGCCGCCTGTGTTTTGGAGCAAAAAACCAGCCAGCTAACGCTCAGCAATAGAGTCAGCCAGAGCGCTATTTCTGAATAATTTTTAATTAAAAATAGAAGATTATAGCGGTTTTTATTTGCAGAAAACGTGCTTGGATAATTTGTAACTTTGCCTTTGTAACTTGGAATTAGAAATTGGGAATTTACCCAGTTAAAAAATGCTTTTAATCTTGAAATAATCCCAGGTTTTATTTCACCTTTTACACCCTTATCAAGAACAGGCAAAATGCCTGTGAAGCGAGAAAATTCATCTCTTGTGGGACAGGGATCTTGCCTGTTCCCAAACAAGTAATTGAGAATAATGAAACATCTCAGTTTTAGTGGAAATTTAAAACTGTTAACCGCGTTGTTTAACGTCAGCAGCACTGGCGTCACAATCAAAATTCCCATCCCGTCTCCGAGCCACGTAGTCCAGCAGTTCCGAGAAAAATTGCTCCACTGAACCCAACCAAAAATGCACGTCCCCAAGTTGCCGAGGGTAGAGCCGAGGAAAGTAGACCCGATGACAGCGCCCGCCACCAAACCCAGAACATCTCGCAATCTTGCGAGTTTGGTAGAAAATCCGCTCCGAGTGAGCAAAGCCTCCCCAGCCAGCGCTTGCAGGGTGACGCTAAAGGCTGATGTGACAATGACGGCGGACGGTATACCGGCGCTCAAGTTTAACAGCACCGAACCGAGGGCAATTCCCGGCCACATCCGCCGCCCTTGCAGCAGCAGTGCCGCTAGAGCAATACCGGCGGGCGGCCACACCGGGGAGGCTTCGGCTTTCACCAGTCCCAGTATCGACGCTGCGAGTTTTCCGGTAACAAAGTAGGTCACAGCCAGGATACCGGCGTACAGAAGCGGTCGAGTGCGGCGGTTGAGCAGTTTCATTTTTTGTGCAAGAGAATCCTCCATTCCTAGTTTTTAATTTAGGCGGCTCCTCGGCGATCGCGCTTCCTCCTGGCGACTCACCTGACTGGGGGAGTGGGGAGTTGACTGTTGACTGTTGACTGTTGACTGTTGACTGTTGTTATTCGTAGCAGCTACCCACTGACTACTGACTTTTTAAAACCCAAAACTCCGCTTGCCATCCGGCTTAACAGTAAGCCAATTGGTCTTTGCCATTGCCAGTTGTTCCTCAGAAACTGTAGCGTTGGTAAGATTCGCCCCGCACAAATTTGCCCCCCGCAAATTCGCCTTAGCCAAATAAGCCCCCGTCAAGTCAGCTCCTCGGAAATCCGCGCCTTCAAAATTGGCAGTGCTGCAATAAGCCTCAGTCAAGTTAGCATCTCGCAAATTCGCCTTAATTAACCTGGCGTGACCCAAATTCGCCCCCGACAAATCCGCTGCTTGCAAATTTGCCTTCACCAACTTAGCCTCATAAAAATTCCCCCCCGCTAACTGCAATTTTTGCAGTTGCAGGCCCGACAGTTCGCAGCCAGCAAAATCGCGCTTGCCTTTAAAATATGCCGCTCGCAAGCTGTTGGTGTCCCACTTAGGAGCAACTTTCGGTATCTTTGACGCTGGAAAACTGCCCGTAGAATTTCCAACCGTCCCGAAACTTCTGCCGGACTCAGCCAGAGTTCGGGAAACTCTCGGCTGCATCCCCGTGTTCCCGGATTGGCTCACGGAAGTTCTACCAATGCGGCTTTGGTTCGATCGTAAATCTTGATTGATTTTGTTATGAGGCGGTGACCACGAAGAACCCGCGTCATTAAATATTGTCGGTTCTTCAACCTTACCATTCGAGCCGTTGAATTGAGTTGTCAAGCCATCGATAAGACTTGGGTCTTCAAATTCGCCCGAGAGAGCTCTGAGGACATCTGCTGCCGATTGGAAGCGGTGGCCCACCATCGGCTTGAGCATTTTTTCGAGAATCCGCCCAAAATATGGACTCACCTGAACGTGGGGCTGCCAAACAATTTCGCCGGTTACTCCATCAAAATCTAAATCCTTGGGCGACTTTCCTGTGAGCAAGTACAAGCAAGTCATGCCCACGGCGTAGATGTCGCTGGCAAATATCGGCCGCAGCGCCATTTGTTCCGGCGGAGCGAAACTAAATGTGCCGACTGAAAATTTCGTGTTGGCGCTGGAGTCGGCGGGGTCTAATAATATTGTTTGGCTAACTTGGTCTTTTACCGCTCCGAAGTCAATCAGAACTAAGTGACTGTCTTGAACTCGGCGAATAATATTTGCGGGTTTGATGTCTCGGTGAATTACTCCTTGGCTGTGGATATATTGCACTACTGGCAGAATTTCTAATAGAAAATTTTTAACGTCCG
>Ga0164304_10000544_pt1 | contig 10957 bp, 6 predicted proteins | sample Whisoiple_217_MG_FD_110216 | JGI IMG/M metagenome (GOLD analysis project Ga0164304, IMG submission 110216) | Soil microbial communities amended with pyrogenic organic matter from upstate New York, USA - Whitman soil sample_217_MG | ecosystem: Environmental > Terrestrial > Soil > Agricultural...
CATGCTGCGACTGCATTGGTGGACGAAGGCAGCCGACGCATACGCCCGCTGGTTCTGGTGGTTCGCGTTCTGGTCGCCGGTCGCCGGGGTCATCTTCGCCACCATGGAGCGTGCCATTCCCAGGGTACCTGGGACGGACATTCCGCTCCTGTTCGTGAAGGCCGGCGATTTCGGTGTTCAGCTCGCGGGCCTGGCGACCTTCGTGTTGGTGGGACTCGCGGACTCACAGTGGCGAGGACGTACGCATCGCACTGCGCTCGAATGGCTCTGGTGGATGGGGTGGCTCGCCGGGGTGGCCATCACCGGCACCGCCTCGAGAGGCGCGCTCATGTCGGTCTTCGTTGCGGTCGCGCTGGTAGTAGTGTTGCAGCGGCGCGTGCAGCTGTGGAAGCCAGTGCTCGTCGCATTCGTGTTCGGGTCCGTGTTCCTCAGCGCCGACATCAAGTTGAACGCCGGCCAGGATCGCGAAGTCTCCGCCGACCAGATCATCGACAACCTGCGCAGTATCGTTGGTGGTCGAACCAACACGAGCAATCTCGAAGGTACGCGCGCCTGGCGCCTCAATTGGTGGCAGGACATCATCGGCTATACGGTGCACGGACGGTATTTCTGGACAGGCAAGGGATTCGGCATCAACCTGGCGGATGACGACGACTATCAGGGAACGGTGAACGGGCTTCCGAATCGAAGCCCGCACAACATCCAGATGACCGTGCTGGCGCGCTCCGGCGTACCCGGGCTGGTAGTCTGGAGCCTTCTGCACATCACGTTCGCGCTCTCGTTGGTGCTCGCATTCTTTCGAGCACGTCGCGATCGACGCGAATGGTGGGCACGTGTGAACCTCTGGATTTTCTCCTTCTGGGTGGCGTTCATGGTGAACGCGGCCTTCGACGTCTTTCTCGAAGGCCCCCAGGGCGGGGTCTGGTTCTGGTGCCTGATCGGCTTCGGCATCGCGGCGCTCGAGGCCCAGCGAGCGGAGCGAAGCGCCGCGCGGCCTGGCGTGATGCCTCCGCGGAGTCTTCCGTGAGCATCGCCTCTTCATCACTGGGAGAGTCGGCGAGTCGCGTCGCGGCGATGATCGGCGTCGACCACTACCGTGACGCCGATGCCGTGCAACGACTCGTCGACGACGCCTTGCTCGCCCTCGCGTTGCCCGCGTCGTTCATCCGTCCCGGAGACCGCGTCGTCCTCAAGCCGAACTGGATCAAGGAGCACGACGAGCGCTACCCGGCTCCCGGAAACTGGGAGCATGTGATCACGAACCCCGCCGTGATCGCCGCCGCCGCGCGGTGGGCTGCCCGGCAGCTCGACGGACGCGGCGCGATCATCATCTGCGACGCGCCGCAGACTGATTCGTCGTTCGCGACGATTCGCCGCTACTGTGGGCTCGACGCACTCTGCACGACCTTGCAGCGTGAGTTTCCCGGCGTGGCTGTCACGTTGCTGGATCTGCGGCCGGAAGAATGGCGTGCGATCGACGGCGTCACCGTCGACAAGACCACACTCCCGGGCGATCCGCTCGGCCATACCCACGTGCGCCTCGACGAGGCCAGTGAGTTCTTCCATTTCCAGGGTGAAGGACGACTCTACGGCGCGTCGTACGACATGGCCGAGACGAACACGCGACACGCGGGGAGCCGCCACGAGTATCTGCTGTGCAGGACGCCGATGGACGCGGACGTCCTGATCAACATCCCGAAGTTGAAGACGCACAAGAAGGTCGGCCTGACGTGCGCGCTCAAGAACCTCGTCGGCATCAACGCGAACAAGAATTGGCTGCCCCATCACACGGAGGGCACGCCGGATCTTGGTGGCGATCAGTTTCCCGTCGCGACGTCGAAGGCCCGTCTCGAGCACGGCTTGATGGGTGCGGTGAAGCGATCACTGAAGCATCGTCCAGGGCTGTCGCGCCTGTTCGTTCCCCTGAAGAAGATCGGACGCGCGTATTTCGGTGACACGCACAGCGTCGTCCGCTCCGGGAACTGGCACGGCAACGACACCTGTTGGCGCATGGTCGTCGATCTGAACAAGTGTCTGTTCCATTTCGACGGGAGCGGGCAGCGACGACGCGAACCGCTGCGGTATCTCGTCGTCGTCGATGGCATCGTCGCCGGCGAAGGGCAGGGGCCCATGGCGCCGGACCCCAAGCCGTGCGGCGTCGTGCTCGCGGGCACCCACCCGACCGCCGTCGATTGCGTCGCCGCCAGCGTGATGGGATTCGACTGGCGCCGCATCCGCCTGCTCGCGAACAGCTTTCGCATTCGCGAGCTGAACTTCGTTCCCTTCACGGCCGACGCGATCGACGTATCGTCCAACAAGGCGGAGTGGAACGGCAGGCTGGCCGAGATGCGCGACACGTTTCGGTTCCGCCCACACTTCGGCTGGACCGGGGCCATCGAGGCTCTGCCGGAGCGTGCCGCCGGGTGAGCCTCGAAGATTGGCTGTATCCGCTGCTCGCGGTATATCAACGCATGCCTCGCCGAGTGCAGTATGCGCTCGGCGGCGCGTACGCTCATCTGCCCCAGCGCTGGCGTCTCGGCGCGCGATACAGCGAGTTCAGTCAGATCGCGGCCGAGGGCGAGCGCTGGTCCGACGACGCGCGGCACGCGTATCAGGTGGCGCAGCTTCGCGCCGTGTTGATCCACGCCTCTGCGCACAGTCCTTTCTATCGCGCCCGCTTCGCCGAGGCCGACTTCAATCCGGAGGCGGTGCGCGATCTCGCCGATCTTTCGGCGTGCCCCCACATCACGAAGCAGGATCTGCTCGATCATCTGCCCGAGATGGTGTCGACACGGTGTCCGCCGTCGGAACGGCTGTACATGACGACCGGTGGCTCGACCGGCATACCGATTGGATTCTACCTGCAGAAGGGGGTGAGTCGCGCGAAGGAGCAGGCATTCCTCGAGACGATGTGGCGCCGCGCCGGCTACTTCGACGGCGCGCGGCTCGCCGTGATCCGGGGCTTCGTCACCAGCTCGGAGGCCGGTGGCCGCATCGCGTCGTACGACGCGACGCGCGATTGGCTCATGCTGTCGTCGTACCACCTCACGCAGGAGCGGCTGCCGGAGTATCTCGACGCGCTCGAGCGATTCCGGCCGGATCTGCTCCACGCGTATCCGTCGGCGGCGCTTCAGCTGGCGGGGTATCTGGAGAGCGCGGGTCGAACGTGGACGCTCCCACTTCGCGCGGTGCTCTGTGGATCCGAGCGGCTGACGATCCCCCAGAAGCGCCTGCTCGAGCGCGTCTTCCACTGCCGAGTGTACCGCTGGTACGGCCATGCGGAGCGCGTCGTGATGGCGGGCGAAGGCACGACGTCCGAGCTCCTCTACTTCTTCCCGCAGTACGGCCACGTCGAGTTCGGGCCGCCGGATGATCAGGGGCTGCGCGAAGTGATCGGAACCTCGTTCCACAACTTCGCCATGCCGCTCATCCGCTATCGCACCGGCGACTTCGTGCGATTGGCGGACGAGACGCACGGCCCGCGGGAGCTGCCGTTCCCGGCGGCGGTCGACGTCGTCGGCCGCGAGCAGGAGTTTCTCGTGACCGCGACGGGACGCACCGTCTCCATGACCGCGTTCAACATGCACGATGAGACGTTCGACGATCTCTACGCCGTGCAGTTCTTCCAGGAGGAGCCGGGGGTAGCGGAGCTCCGCTACGTCCCCGGCCCGCGGTTCAACGGCTCACGCCTGGCGACGATCGATCGTCGCGTCCGGCAGAAGCTCGGCGACGATTTCCGTGTGTCTTACCGCGCGGTGACCGAAGTCGAGAAGACAGCGCGCGGTAAGCACAAATGGCTCGTGAGTCGACTTCAGGAATCGACGTCATCTGCCGGACTCCCGATCACGGATTGAACGAGCCGGTGGCGTCCTCGTTGTAGGCGCGCCACTCCGTTGCCGTGCGCCAGCCGTTCATCCACGCGAAGGGTCGCGCGTTGGTGCCGACATAATACGTGTTGTTCACCCAGCGGTTATTGCGCGTGAGAAACGTCGCCGTGTCGCTCAGGTCGTTCGCGGCGCCCGAGCCACCGCCGTTTCGCTGATAGACCGTGTTGTCGTGCACATAGGCGTTCTGCGCGAGGTAGCCTCCCGTCGGTGCATACACGTCCCCCGTCGTGGCGTCGCGGCGCTGCTGAACGATGGCGATGCCGTTGAAGTTCTCGGTCAGCGTGTTGCCGTAGACCTCGACGCCGTCGCTCTCGTGGATGCCTATCCCGGCATCCCACAACCAGCCGTTCGCGCGGTACGGGTCCGTCGGCCAGCCGTTGCGGGCCACGGCGTTGTTGCGGACGATCCCGTTGAAGCTGATCTCGAGACAGATCCCTTCACGCACGTTGTCTTCGACACGGTTGCTTTCCAGAACGTAGTTCTTGTTGTTGATGTCCAGCCAGAGGCCGACGCCGCAGTTGTGGTGGAAGAACGAGTTGCGCACCACGAGCGAGTCCGTCATGACGAACTTGGAACCGCCAGACTCGAAGCCTGGATCATTGACGCAGCCGTTGTTGCCGTAGGATGACTCGATCCCATCCACGAGCACGCCACGCCCCACGCCACCGATGTTGATGGTGCCGTTGTGGTGCAGCACCGAGCGCAGCACGCTCATGTGATTGCCGACGCGAACGCCCAGGTTCGTGGAGTACGAGAGATCGAGCGAGTCGAGTGTCCACGCGTTGGTCGAATTGGTGAGATCGTCGCCGCCCCAGATTGCGCCGTTCTGGGCGGGTGGTGTGTAGTTGACGATCTTGAGGTTCCGGACCGTCACGCTGTTGATCCAGCGCGACCCATTCCAGCCACGGAACGCGAACGCGGTCGCCTTCTGTCCGTCGAGCACCGTCCCCGCCTCGCCGAGGAACACGTCGCCATCCTTCGGCACGACGTCCTGGCGCACGTGCGTGCCAGACTTGAGAATGAATGTCGTTCCCGCGGGGTTCGCATTGACTACCGCCTGAATGCTCTGGCCGGGAACGATCGCGATGCCCGCTGGTGCCGGCGGTGGCGGTGCCGGCGGCGCCGGCGCCGCGATCGTCGCCGAATCGATGACCGTTATCCCGATGCTCCGGGTCACGGTGTCCGCCTTGGCATAGATCGTCGCCGATCCGACGTTGACGCCGGCAACCACACCACCGCCCGAAACCGCGGCGGTCGTGCTCGGGGTCGCGGAGAAGGTCACTGGAACCCCGCTGATGACGTTGCCGGACGCGTCACGCACGACGGCGGTGACCTGCGTGAGCTGCCCGATCTTGATCTGCGTGGCTCCCGCGGCGAGCGTGATGTTGCCCACGCTGGGCGCCGGTGCGACGGCGGAGACGACGGCGCTGGCCGAAGGCCCGCCAGTGACGCTGGCGGTGATGCTAACACCACCCGCCTTGAGCGCCGCGACGAGACCCGTTGCGCTGACGCTCACGATGCTCGCATCGGACGACACCCAGTTGACCGTGCGGCCCGTGAGCACGTTCCCGCTGCTATCCTTGAGCACGACCGCAGCCTGCGCCGACTGGCCGACTTTGATCGACGGCGCGACGGTGAGCGTCATGCTGGCCACCGCCGCCGGTGCATTGAGCGGCGCGGTGACGGAGAGCGGCGCGCTTCCCGTCTTGCCTTCGGAGGTCGCGGTCACGGTGACCGCGCCGGCCTTGAGCGCGGTGATCTTGCCGGCGCCGTCCACCGAGGCGACGGCCGGATCCGAAGTCGTCCAGACGATCGTGCGGCCCGTGAGCACGTTGCCGCTCGCATCCTTCGTCACGGCGTTCCCCTGCGTGGTCTGACCGACCGTCAGCGCCGGCGCATTCAGCGTCACCGCGACCGACGCGACCGACACGGTCGGGTTGGTCGGGCCGGCACCCACCGTGACCGGAACGGTCGTCGACTTGCGTCCGTCCGCCGTCACCGTGATGACCGCCGCTCCGTTGGCGACGCCAGTGACGGCGCCACCGGAGCTGACGTAGGCGACGGTCTGATCGGACGAGCTGAACGTCAGGCTGCGGCCCGTGAGCACATTGTCCTGGACGTCGTACGTCGTGACGGCCAGCGTCGCGATCTGCGTGACGCCGATCTGAAGGCTGGTCGGAGAGACCAGGATCTTGGCGACCGGCTTCGACAACACCTTGATGCGGGTCGTGGCCTCGCGCTTGTCGACGCGGAGCAGCAGATCGGCCGTACCGACCTGGCGACCGGTAATGGTGGCGTCGCCGGTGAGCGGAACGACCTGCGCGTCACTCGTGACCCACTCGACCTTGTGCGCGCTGAGATCGACGTTGTTGCCGTCGCTGTCCTTGACGCGATACGGGAGCTTCACCGACTGCGAAACACTGATCGCGAGCGAGTCGCTCTCGAAGGAGACCTCGCGCACGCTGGGGCGCACCGTCACCGTGGTCGCATCGCTCTGGCCGTGCGACGTGGCGCTGACGATCGTGCGCCCGGACTTCAGCGCGAAGAGCACGCCGTTCTGCGTGACGATGGCGACGCTCGGATCCGAGCTGGCCCACGCCACGCCCGGCGCGACGCTACCCGGCGCCGAGGGGATGATCGCGCTCAGTTGAACGGATTGGTCGACGTCGACCGTATCGGCTTTTCTCGTCAGCGCGACCTGGCCTGACGTTGCACCATGGGTGCCGAACGTGGGAGCGACGGGAGCCTTCTCTCCACAGCCGACAGCGACGAGCGACAGCGCAACCAAAATGGTCGCGCCACTTCGAGCGTGGCGACGCATGTACCCTCCGGGACTCGTTCGGCGGCCCGACTGGCATAGCGACTCATCGTCGCCTTAGCCTCGTAGCTTTGCGTCGCCGGCTTTCGCCGGGTTTGCCTTTGTCGCGATTCCCTCACGCGGAGGGAACACGATCCTGCCGGTGAACTACTGCTCTGGAAGTGAGGTGTTACCGACGAAGAACAAGATGACTTACCACTGCTACACGAAGCACTCGTACCACCGACATACGATCTACTCCGCCAGCCGGTCTTGCATTCGTGGCGACATCAGAGTGCACGTCACCGACGTCTGCAAGACGAGAATCGCACCGCGTCCGTCACGCATTCCGCTCACGTGTTTCCCGAACGAGACACGAAGCGCGGTCAATCCATTGTGAGGCGTGTTGCTGCTGGCGGGAATGTCGCTCCGTACAACTTTTCTGGCTCGACATCTGGCGACCATACTGCGCGTGCGTCAAGCGCGCGTCTGTGCCTCGCGTCACACGAACGACGATGCATTTTGCCAGATGCGGCATTCGTTGCACGATGCCGCGATGGAGCGCGCCCCGCGCAAGTGAAGTTGTGACATGCGTCGCAGCCAGTGCCGGATCGCCATCACGTGCGACACACGCGTCGTGTGGGAGCGCTCAATACTGGGACAAAGTGCCCTCGGCGCGCGCACGGCGGAGCGCGTAAGATATCGCCAACGAGCCCACCGATAGGAAGGCGAAGCAGAACAGGGCGAGCGTGCCGACGTCCGCGAGCACCGCGCGCAGCGGGGCGTCGTCGATCGTGATCTTCCGCACGGCCCGCAGGCCATAGGTGAGGGGCACAATCTCGACCAGGCGCCCGATCCAGTCCGGCGCATTGCTGTAGCGCGACACCGCCTGCGTGACGAGCGCCGGCGGATACGTCACACCGCCGAACATCGCCGAACCCACGATGACGACCGTCTGCAGAGCGCCAGTGCGACGGAACGCGATGATCATCGCGCCGGCGATCATCCCGACACCGAAATACGTCGCGACGACGAGCGCGAGGATCGCGGCAGCTTCCGGCACCCTGCTCCAGTGCGCGTGGAACCCGAACGCCGCCGCGGCCGCGAGCACGACGAGACAGCGAGTCGCTGTCCACAGCAGCTCGTAGCCGGTGAGGCCGACGAGGAGCGACCCCGTGGACGATGGCGTGCTGAAGATCAGCTCGAGCGTTCCCGTCGAAATGCCGCGCTCCAACGCGCGGGGCAGCGCGTCCACGGACGCCGCGAGCAGCAGATAGGCGATGGTGCCGACGACGAGGAACCCGAAGAAGTCGCCCCCCTCTCCCCTGATGGCGGGCGCCATGAACGGATCCAGCGTTCGCCCGATGAAGTAGGTCGGAACGATCTGCAGCGCGAGGCTCGCAACGGACACGAACATCGCGAAGCGATAGCTGGCCGCGGTCAGAAAGCTGACGCGGATGAGCGCCAGCGCGCTACGCACCGGCAGTCACGGGCTCGCGGGATGCGACGATCCGCTCGATCAGATCGGCGAGCGAGAGCTCCACGCGGTCGAAGCCAGCGACGCCGACTCCTGCATCGATGAGTGACGCGAGCACATGGGCGGCGGCGTCTCGACCGCCGGGGACGTGGCATTCGACCGAGGTCCACCCATCCGCGTCCACTTCGCCGACCGAGCGACGCTCGATCAGTCCTTCCGACTCCAGGATGCGCCAGCCGCGATGCGCGGCGTCGCGTGCGCGGATGCGATAGCGTTCGTCGCTGTACTCGCGCTCCAGCGCGCGCGCGGCACCGACAGCCAGGAGTCGACCCTTGTGCAGCACGGCGACGCGATCACAGAGCTCGAGTGCCTCCTCGGCACTGTGGGTCGCCATGACGACGGTGCACTTGCCGGGCCCCACGACCTCATCCCGGAGGAAGTTTCGGAAGTCGCGCGCCGAGACCGGATCGAGACTGCGCGTCGGCTCGTCGAGCAGGAGCACGCGCGGACGGATGAGCAGCGCTCGCGCGATGAGCAGCCGCTGCCGCATGCCGGACGAATAGGTGCCGACGACGCGACGCTCCGCGCCCTTCAGTCCGACGACACTCAACACCTCATCGATACGCTCGCCGACCGCTTCGCCGCGGAGATCGTACAGCGTGGCGAAGAGCCGGAGGTTCTCGAGGGCGGACAGTCGCCAGTGCAGGCCGCGTTCGTCCGCCGCGACGGGAGCGACCATGCGGCGCACCTCGCGCGGCTGTCGCATCACGTCAGCGCCGTACACCGTGGCCGTCCCCTCGTCGGGCGACGTGAGGGTCGCCAGCATCTTGAAGAGGGTCGTCTTGCCCGCACCATTGGGTCCGAGCAGGCCGAAGAACTCGCCGGGCTGCACGTCGCAGGACACGTCCTGGACGGCGTGCACCCAGCCGTCACGCCCCGAGCGGCGCAGCGTGGCGATCAGACCGCGCCGCACGTGGAAGCGCTTGGAGAGATGACGCAGCCGCAGCGCCGGCTCGGCCGGTGTCGCCGTCGCGTCGAGCGCCCCGCTGGTCAGCGCCGCGACGGTCACGCGCGGGTGCGCTCGAGGGGTAGCGCACGCGCGCCGACACCGCCGTGCCACCCGACGATTCGCTCGACGACCTGCTGCAGCTGTTCGTAGTCGCGCGTGACGCGAAGGCGATACACAGGCGATCCCTCGGCGATGCCGACGACGGATCCGAACACGGTCGGCGCTTCGGCGCCTCCCAACAGGGTACCGATCTTCGTCTGCGTGATGAGCTGGAAGACAGCGGGGGGTCCCTCGATGCGCTCGCGCTCGACCGGCTCGGCGATGGTCCCCGCCGGCACCGACTCGAGCAGATAAAGTGCGGCGAGCGGCGCGCGGGTCAGGCGACGAGCGTCCGTCGAAGTGAGCTGCCCGAAGGTGGCCTTGATGTCGGATGTGCCGGCGAGCGGCTCGGGTGCAGACAGCCAATCGGCGGAATCGCGGAAGAGACGTACGCTCTGCACGCCTGGCCGGACGATGGACGGCCGACCGGGCTCGATGACCACCGTGTCGTCGGTCATCAGCGCAGCGCCGGCGCGCATGAGGGCGAAGGCGAGCGTGGATTTCCCGTTTCCCTTTGGCGCGAGGAATGCCACCGCGCCGTCGCCGAGGGCGACGGCACTTCCATGGAGCGACAACCAGCCCGACGCATGGAGTGCGAGCGCGAGCACGCGACCGAGCACGTCGAGGCGCCCGGCCTCGGCGTCGGCGGACGGTGGACGATGCCAGCGAATCGCGCGCCCTCCTTCGCTCACGTCAAAGACACCGGTGTCATCGTAGACGAGCCGGTACCCCGACGGAGTCGCGTACGAGCGCACCATCACGTCCACGTCGACACGGTCCTCGCCGAGCGTCGGTCCAAGCGCGACGGTGGGAGCAGGCGTGAACGTCACATGGAGCGTCCAGTCCGGCTCACCCTGTGCGGCGCGGTCGAGCTCGGGGAACTCGAGCTCGGAGCGGAGCACTCCTCCGAAGACGTGGTAGCTGTTCATGATCTGCGGACGGGTCACGAGGCGACAGTGCTCGCGGGCTCTGCGCGCACCTGCTGCTCGGTCCCCGCTCCAAGATGTGTGCGAAGCCAGCTCTCCGTCTGATATACATCGTAGAAGTAGATACCTAAACCCTCGCCCGTCTCGACGTACTCGCGCCAATCAGTCTGGAGGCGATTCGCGTCGATGATACCGAGCTCGGCGAGCACCGGCCGCTCGAACGCGTTTTCGAGCAGCGGACGCGCGGGACCTTGTAGCTGCTCGCGCATGTACTGCGTGGTGATCCCGGTCCGCGCCGGCCTCGGCGCGAGAAACTCGTCGGGAAGCAACCCCTTCATGGCACGCCGCAGCAGGCGCTTCGTCTCGCGCGCCGTCACGCGCTCCTGACGCGGACGGCCGAGCGCGAAACGGAGAACGCGGTGGTCGAGGAAGGGCGAACGATTCACGACGCCGGCGCGCATCTGCGCCGCGGCGAGCGTCGAGCGGATGCGTGGGAACATCGGCGCAGTGAGGCCCCAGATCTGCTCGGTGCCCGAGAGCGTGGGACGGAGGCCGTACGGCGCCTTGGCGCGTTCGCGCTCGCGCAGGCGATGGCGGGCGACGAAGTCGTCGCGCAGCCAGGGGGGGATGACCCGCTGCTCGAAGGGCCCGGGCCGATGCAGATTGGCGTCGCCGCGCCGCGCGCCCAACGCGAGATTCAGGACACGCTCACGAAAACCTTTCAGCGTGCGTCCTCGAATACGATACCAGTCGAGCGCGAGC
>Ga0164304_10000547_pt1 | contig 10930 bp, 12 predicted proteins | sample Whisoiple_217_MG_FD_110216 | JGI IMG/M metagenome (GOLD analysis project Ga0164304, IMG submission 110216) | Soil microbial communities amended with pyrogenic organic matter from upstate New York, USA - Whitman soil sample_217_MG | ecosystem: Environmental > Terrestrial > Soil > Agricultural...
CTGGCCATCGGCGCTTTCCTAGAAACAGGACTTGGTTAGGGATCCGCATCGTTTCCTCCGTCTACGTCCGGCAGTTCTGTGACTGCGGGCGCCCAGAAGGACTGACCGGGATTCGCCAAGCCGCACTTGGCGAAGTTCAGCTAGCGGCACAATGGTAATTTGGTCTTTCCCGTACAAGACGCGGTGAGCCGTTGGCATCTGGGCGCCGGTCGTTTCGTCAACGCGCACCTCAACCAATGAGTTCCCGATGAGTTTTCTTCAACTATGAGGATCGCGACGCCTGCAAAAGGCGAGCGTCGCTTATTCGTCCAGCAAAGCTCCCTCAATCTGAGTAATCAGCTCTTTGAGCTTGACCATGGCAGCGGGCGTGATGTCGACTTTGCGATCAGCTCTCTTCTCGTAAACGGTCAGTTCTCCAGATTTCATGCGGTCGCGTAGTTTCAAGAGGTCGATCTGAAACCGTTTGCACCAAGTGGCGATCGAATTTTCTCGCGTGCCCATCACCGCCTCTCGCATGGTGTGCACGATACAGCAAAAAGGGCGTCGGCCGAAGCTGACGCCCTTTCTGAGTAGTGTTGCGGTAGCAACGGTGGTTTACGGCTTCTTCGCTGCGCACGTGTTGGTCGCAGCATCCCACACGCCGCCAGCCTTCGTGCAATCGGCTTCGGTCTTGGCTGCGGTTGGGTCACCAGCACCGGCAAAGGCCGGGCCTGTGAAGGCTAATGCCAGGGCGAGGGCAAGTATCGAAACAAGGCCTTTCATGGCGTTTCTCCCTGCGGACTACGCCGCCCTGTTGAAACGCGCTTCATGAGACTTATGTTCCAGGAACGCTCGACCCTGTTGCGGGTTGAATCGCGGCGGCTCCTTTCGCGTTGTCAACGGGGGCTGTCTTGGACGACAGGCTCATCATCACCGTCAGCCGGGGAGATCGAGGTCATCTTGCCGGGCACCGATTTCCGCGCGGTGTATTTCAAGCCCACAGGAGAGCTCCAACTCCTCGCTAAAAGGCCGCCGAACGGGAGCCACGAATTTAGAGCACGCGCGATGGGGAAGCGATCTAGGCCCGGTGCTACATATCGACGGCAGGCCCATCGGCAACATCAAGAAGGGATTCGACGCAGCCTGCAGGCGAGCAGGTATCGAGGGCGTCACGCCTCATTGCTTGAGACACACGGCCGCGACTTGGATCATGCAGTCCGGCAAAGTCCCAACATGGGAGGCGGCGGGCTTTCTTGCGATGAGCGAGAAGATGCTGCTCGAAGTCTATGGCCACCATCACCCCGACTATATGCGCGGCGCCGCCGAGGCGATCTCAAAACGTGGATCGAAAATGGGGGCGTAACGGTTGCATGTCTCTGTAGCGTTCCGCGTTGAGGATCACTGAAGTCTACAGAGATTCCACGAGAAAGAAGGGATCAAAATGCTCGACACGAATGTTCCCAAGCTACGTGTCGAGGGTCCGATTCCCTTCACCCGCTCCAACTTTCTCCACACTTCATCAAAATTGCTTTCCGGCCGTGCGGGTCACGTCATTCGCAAATTCGCTTACGTTTCCGGCCGCGTCCTCTGCGGCGTCGGCTGCATAGCGTGCATTTGCAGTGGCAGTTTTTTTGAAAGTTTCGGTGGCAGTGGTCATCTCGTTGACTTTCGCTCTGGGCACGATTCGTGACCTCAACCTTGTATGAGGTTCAAATGTTCCGCGACCACACGATTGCCTCCGCACCATCGGAACACCCAAGCCTATTGCGGGTTGACATACTGTCGGCAGTCGAGGGTCGCGACCCCCGGAGTACTTCACTGGCTGCCGCAATCAGAACTCACCCCGCTGAGAGTCGCATAGAGGGCAAGTGGAAGCAGTTTGGGGCAGCGTTAAGGAGAAGTGGGGCAAGCTTACCGATGACGATCTCGCTGTCATCAACGGCCGACGTGACCAACTAGAAGGCAAAATCCAGGAACGCTACGGCATTGCCAAAGATCAGGTGCGAAGCGACGTTGACACCTGGCTTAGGTCCTTGCTGTAAGAGATTTCTGAGTCTGGAACGGCAACCGTTTCTAAGTCGCATCTATGATCTCGCCCTTTGCGCTATCGCTCCGCGCGGACGGAACCTAAGTCGCGTCAGGGCATTGCTTTTTAGGAACTCTCATGCGTCGTCAAATCTGAAGGAGAGTCCTATGAAAGCGACCGCGGCATGTGTTTTGGCCTAACTTCTAAGCGTCCCCACCTCTCTATGGAGATGCGCAAATGAAAACCGTCGATCGACTGGACCACGAGGAAGCGCGACAAGCTCTTGCGCTGTTCAGCCAGATGGAAGCCGAGGCGAAAGGGCGTGATGTTGACGCCATCCTGGCAGCTTCAACGAACATGGTCGCCGAGACCATCTTGCGAGGATGTCACTCTCGCAAGGAGGCTGAACGGATCGCCGAGGACGTAGCCGCAAAACTTTCCGAGACCGTAGCCAGATATTGGAGACATTCTCGCCGTAGCCTCAAATCGTCCGCATAAGTTCGGTCGAGGAGTTAAAGATGGATCGGACGCTGACTAGCTTCATCTGGATTGTCGGTGATAAGTCAGCTTCTCAATGCACGGCTAGCGCAACATGCTCGCTACAGACTTCGCGGCATGGCTTGCCGCGCTCGTTGAGATAGCCACCCGCTGCCAGTTCACTCACAACGGCACGCAGTGATAGTTGCCCAGCCTTGGCCTGCGACACCGCAGACTTGCGAGCAAGGGCGACAACCTCAGGCCTTATCTCACTGAGAGGCTTCCTTCCCGCGCATCGTCCCTCACGCTCACGCTTGCGCTAGTGTTCGGACCTGCCCTCGTGCCGGCCCCAATTCAGGAAGTGCTCGTACGGATCCACCTCATGCTCGAAGAGATCAGGGTAGCTAAGCACGTACCGCTTTGGATCGAAATTGGCTGGCAACTCACGGGCGTCCTGAAGCGGCGAGGCGTCCATCTTTTTCTGGATACGTGCCCATTTGCTTGCGTGCGGTTCCTCACCTCTAAAGATTTTCAAATGTGCGATTAAAAGATCCATCTGCTTAACTTTCTGGGGGCTTATAACGTCGGAGATGGTCTTCAAAAATGTTCTTGACGAACCCAAGCGCGAAAAAAAAGGACCGTAATGCCTTACCAACTCTAAGTTTTTAGTGTTTTCCAGCAACACCAAATGCGCATAGTATGAAAAAAGCGCGGCACGAAGTTTCTCCTTTTCCAGCTTCGAAAGCGCCTCATACTTGGGCAAATTAACTATCATCTGGTCTCTAGTTGCGTCTGACAGATAACCGCTTCCGGCGCCAACGTGAATGAGTTTGTCCAGCGGGCCTGATCCAAACGTGAATCCTTGGTGTAACGCGAGGGCCCAAATTAGCTGGAAATTATCGAAATAGTTCAAGGATTCATGGGGGAAATTGTGATACCCGAGATTGAGCTCTGTGAGCTGGACCTCAAGCCTTGACGGAATACTCCAGCATCGTTTGAAACTTAATTTATATTGCGTCCTGATTTTTTTGATTACTGACGTATTGAAAAGAAGCAAGTAGGTTCTCGGGAAGGTTATATTTGACTTTTTGTTAAAGGAAGTAAAAGGAGACACAGCAAATTCTTTATCTGTAACCTGTAACTTTGAAAAAAATTCACCGTTAAAAACAAAGCAATCCTGGTCAATAATACCAAAATTAGAATCATTGCATTCCATCAGAAGGTCGAGGACTCTATCGTGAAGAATTGGTATATTTTTTGTCTTTAGAGTAAATTTTGGCGTATTTGGATAGGCGCGATTTAAAAAATCTTCTTCCCAAGAGTAGAGTCCATTAAGAATCAAGAATAAATGGAGATTTTGTGGAAGAAGAGTTAGACAGCATTCTAACGTATCCAAGGTTTTGGGAATTACTATGATGTAAAAATGATTATTGAGATCAGACCAATGCTCCTTTTGAAAATCTCTGAACCGCGCCTCATTGGCCTGCATGACAAGGTACTCTTCCTCATCCTCCGCATTGAAATAGCCGAGTCGCCAAGCATCGCAATCGAGCATTGCTCACTACCCAGGTGAATTTAGGGGCAAAAAAGTTAGGGGGATTTGCTTTTGATATTTCGCGGAGTCAACAAAAAACTCGACCGGAAAAAACTGGACTCGCGGCATGACCGAGATCGTGCAGGAAGTCTCCTATTACCCCCCGCTAATTCTCTGCTCGATCGCGGCTGCGGTGGGGCGCTCGTCGTCAGGCTCCTCGATATCGCCTATCGCCTTTCAGGTACATCGCGCCTAGAAACCGGACTCCCCCAAAACACGCGATTCTCGTATGTTCCCGATTAGCTGCTAAGGCGGGATGCTTTATAATATCCAGCAGTAGGCGTGAACCATGAGCGCCAACTGGCCCGGGTCTACGACATAGAGTGCATAGCCCGTACAGGCCGGCGTGGGGGGATAGATGGCATCCTGCTTAGGAAATGATACAGGCGACCTGATACCGTCGAAAATACGGTTGGAGGCGTCCTCGTTTTGTCAACTGCGCTGCCCGTCATGCCCCACCACCTCTGGTGCCATTAATCCCGCGATTGGCAATGGCTTCCTGCGCTTCGATGATTTTCGGGCATTGCTTGATGACAATCCATCGGTCACTCGTGTCGAATTGGCCAACTATGGGGAAGCTCTGCTGAACCCACATCTGCTTAACATTTTGGAATATGCGAACTCGAAAGCGGTCGCTATTACCTTCTCGGTCGGCGTTAACCTAAACCATGCGACGGATGAACTGCTCGAGGGATTAGTGAAATATCGCGTGCAACACATCACTTGCTCGATCGATGGCGCCAGCTTGGAGACTTACCGTGTCTATCGCGTCCGCGGAAATTTCGATAAGGTCATCGGGCACATCGAGCGGATTAACTACTTCAAGCGCAAGCATCAATCGGAGTTCCCAGAGCTCACTTGGCAGTTTGTGGTGTTCGGGCACAATGAGCACGAGATTCCCGCTGCGCGTGAAATGGCTGACAAGCTCGAAATGGGTTTCTGTACCAAGATCAGCTGGGATGCCAAATTTTCTCCGATTCGCGACAAGGTGTTTGTTCGAGTGCAAACCGGCGAGGCGGCAACTCGGCAGGAATACGAGCTTATTCACGGGGAGCAGTATCTGAGCTCGATCTGTCAACAGCTATTTGACGATCCGCAGATCAATTGGGACGGAAAAAATCTGGGTTGCTGCCGGAATTTCTGGGGCGACTTTGGCGGCAATGCCTTCGCCGATGGGCTTCGCGCATGCTTCAATCATGAGAAGATGAATTACGCTAGGGCGATGTTGCGTGGCCGGACTCCCCCGCGCGACGACATACCTTGCTCAACCTGCGAAATGTATCACTCGATGCGGGCTCGCTTGGATCGGGTCGGGCGAAATCAGGCATAGGACTCCCCACTAGCATGAAAGCAGGCGTCGAGCTGCAACGTCTCTCGAAGCGGCAGTCGTTCGGCCCAGATCAATCCGAAGACAAGCAGAGAGACTTCTTTTGTACCGCGATGGACCGCACTTTGGCCGCGGAGTTGAAGGCGGGAGTCATTGAGCGCTTTTATTCCTTGGCCGGCTGCGTACTCAGCTTGAAATTCGCTGGTGACATGCTAGCGCGCTGCTTCGCCCCTGCGCTGGCACATCTAGAAATTCCACCCACTCCCTACCCCGACGCTGCATTCCATATTTGGGACAGCAAGTCTACGGGAACGGAGATGATACCTCCCCCGTGTCCGCAAGGTTGTTTCACAAGTCGTGGTGACATCTGGTCAATGGGAAGTGAGCGATTCAAAAGTGCTTATTTGTGGAGTGAGTATGCCCTGAATCTTTTCGATACCGTCACAGCGACTGGCATTTATTGGACACGGGGGATGCCGTTGCCCTATTGGGCAGAGGCATCTCCGTTGCGCTGCCTTTTACAATGGTGGGCGGAAACAAAAGGGTTCCAGCTGGTACATGCCGCAGCGATTGGTCGCGAGGGAAGGGCCATTTTGATCACTGGGAAGGGAGGTATGGGAAAATCGACCGCTGCCCTCTCGTGCCTGGGCAAAGGCCTGAACTACGTTGGAGATGATTATGTTCTCGTGCGCCTCGATCCTAACCCAAGCGTCCACAGTCTGTACTGCACAGCCAAGCTCAATTGGGGCCAGTTGGTGCGATTTCCGCAATTGGCCGATCTCGCCATAAAGCCTGTCTCCCGAAGTGAGAAAGCGGTGATGTATCTATATCCAGAAATGAAAGGACAGATAGTCAGCTCACTGCCTCTCCAAACGGTTGTCACGCCATGCATCAGCAATCGCCTCCAGACAGGGGTCGAGACCATATCCCTCACCGACCTGCAGCGGGCTACCTCCTTCACAACTATGTCGCAATTGCCACATGCAGGTCAGCACACCTATCATTTTATCAGTCGGCTCATCGCAGGGCTGTCGCGCTTCCATCTCGTATTAGGCACTAATCTCGACAACATCGCAGAGACCCTCGTTCAGCTGCTGAGGAGTTCGGGATCGGAAACGCCTTTGAACGATACGGTCACTCCAGAATCTATCGAGGGTCCGCTTATCAGTATTATTATGCTCGTGCACAACGGTGCGCGACTATTGCCGGACGCGGTTGCCAGCATCCTTGCTCAGAACCACGCTGCAATGGAAATCATCGTCGTCGATAATGGATCATCGGACGATATTGATGACGCCGTCTGCCGACTGCCGGTGGAAGTTCGTTTTTTCAAGCAACGGCGTGTTGGCCGAGCGGCGGCTTGCAATCGGGGTATTCGAGAAGCCTCCGGCGAATTAATCAGTTTCCTTGACGTCGGTGATTTGTGGCCGAAAGGCACCCTGCAGACTATGTTGGATAAATTGTTGGTCGACAACACTTGCGACGTGGTTCAGGGATTTGGCCAGCTGAAGAAACTGGCCACCGAGCCGGCAAGGGGATTGTGTAGCCATCGAGAAATGCTCGGCGATCTTCTCACAGCAGCAATCTACCGGCGCAAGGCTTTTCGAAGGGTAGGATTGTTCAACCAGGACTTAGGATTCGGCGAGGAAAATGATTGGTACAACAGAGCCCGTCGCTTTGGTGTGAAAATTCGGCAAGTCAACGGGGTGATGCTCTTACAGCGCCGCGAGGTCAGTGAGACGCTGCAGGAGCTAAATGCCTTGAGAGAACTTAAGCATGCGCTAGATCAAAAGCGTGAAACTGACTTCCGGGGCAAACTCGATGCCCGGTTCAAGACGTAAAATCATCCAGACCGCCCGCCTCGCCTTCCTTGCCGCGGCTATACCGCTCATCAATAAGCGGCTGCCCCTTTGCGTGGCATTCTCGCTCAGCAGCTCAGCCATAAACAACGTCGTTCCATCTCGGGACTGCGTGAACTTCCAGCCTGATCGGATTTCTGCCATCATTATCCCGTGTTCGCGGGCATGCCCTCGATGATGTTTCTAGTCCCCCCTTGATTTCTAAGCAGTGTCTGGCGACTCCCCGGGGAGACGGGGCGGAGGCTCTTGGCATTGCCCTGGTTCTACTTGTCGCACAGTCGACAGATGGCGCTTGCGTTGGACCGAGGCACGGGCGACGTCCAATAGTCCATGCATGAAGAGAGTTTCGTCAATGGAGGAATTTGCCTGATGCACCCGTCGGCGCAGCAGGACCGCGTCGACTAATTGGGATTTTACACCCGCGTCCTGCGCCCGACAGATCCAATCCACATCCGAACCTCGCCTCAGGTCCTCGCGGAATTGACCGATGCGCTCGAAAACCGTGCGTCTGACCAGTAAGCTACCAGGCAACTCCGCGGTTAGATCTTTTCCGAGCAAATCCTGGCGGAACCAGCGCGTGTCATCCTCAACAAAGAGACGATGCTGCCCGAAAACGAGGTCGACGGACGCATCGGCCTGCAGGACGCGGAACTGCAAGCTTAGCTTTTGCGGCAACCATAGATCGTCCTGGTCGAGGAATGCGATCAAGGGTTGCTCGGACTTCTGAAAGCCGCGATTGCGGGCGACCGCTTCGCCTCCATTGGGTTGGCGAATGACGCGGAGCTCAGGATAGCTTTCTAGAAGATCCGGTCCATCATCGGTTGAACCGTCGTCAATTACAATGATTTCGCGGGGCTTCAATTCCTGAGCGAGGATCGAATCGATTGCCTCGCGAATGAATCGCCGGCCATTGAACAGAGGCACGATGGCAGAGACTGGTGCAGTCCTGGTCATTCTTCGATTAGAGCGGTGAAGGGTGGCAGATCAGTAGCGCGGCCGATGCTTCGGCGCCGGCCGATTGACAGGCGGAGTACCTTCAAAGCTTCCTGTTCCTGGACTTGGCTCGTTTGGATTTGCGTCAAAGAACCTGGCCGCACGCGATAGTAGAGCGTCACCTCCCGCATGATCGCCAGTTTTAGGCCAGCCTCGCGGATGCGGAACATCAGATCGACGTCCTCGCAGTGGGAAAGACTTTCATTGAAAGGCCCGACCACATCAAAAACCTGACGGCGAAACAGGCAGGCGCCAAGATTTACATGAACCATTGTGTCAGCTGGCTTGCCGGGACCCGAGGTGTCGAATTCGAATCGACGAAAGCGTTGGATCAGGCCTGACACCAAATCGGGCCGATTAGCGGCGGAAAGCCGTTCCATCTGCCGCTCAATCTTGTATGGCGGCCAAGCATCATCGGCGTCGAGAAAAGCTATGATCGGCTGAGCAGCGGCTCTCAGGCCTACATTACGCGCACCGCCTGGACCCAACCTGTCGCTGGTGAGAACCCGGATTCTCCCATCCTTTCGGGCCATGCCTCGCAGCCTCGCGCTGGTATTGTCGGTGGACCCATCGTCAATCACGAGGATTTCTTGGACGGGCCTCGTCTGCGCGGCGATCGAGTAGAAGGCCTCGGCGATGAAGCCATCGACGTTGTAGGCCGGAATAATGACGCTGATGCCGTCTCCAGCCATTGAATGCCACCCCGATTCAGAGGCCCGAGCGTCGTCTGCCTGATGTTAACTGGCTTTGGCCCTATCTCCAAGATCAGCCATCGTCGAATCGAAGCCAGAATCAATCCCGCTCTCAGGAGATGCTGACTGGTTCCGTCACTGCGAAGCAACCGTCGCTGGATAGACCAAGGATCTCGTCGCTCGCAAGAGACAGCCCGCTGTTGACGCTGAGCCTGAGATAGTGATCCCTCATCGAGGCGGGCTGCTCGATGAGCTCCGTGCATGCCTTCAGTATTTCCGATGCATTTGTCTCGACGTGTTTGGCAACCCCCTCGGCGGCCAGGAAGCGGCCCCGGGTCCCAACGTCCTCAACGCCGTGAGCTAAATGTTCGCCGACAATTATCAATCCCGCTCCAGCCGCAACTGCCTCCCAACAAGTGTTATAACCCCCACGCGTCACCACGATCGTATCAGGCCCGAACATCTCATGCAGGTTGTGCGAACGAACCACTTTGAACGGCGAAAGCTTGTCGTCGTCCTGGCTGAACAAGGGACCAGCGGCAAAAATCGGTTCTATAGCGAGTTTATCCATGAGGACGCTGGCAGCGGATCTGAATTCATCAAGGAACGTGCCGATGCTGCCCACCGCTGTCACATGCCAGTATTCGCCGCCTCCGCCCAAGGTGAATATCACTCTCTTGCCGAGTTTCCGATGGGCTGTTGTCCGTGCCACAGGTCCGATGCAAAGACAGGGTGGGACGGTCATCAGCTGGATAAGCTCAGGTGAGGCTTCATAAATGCTTTCTAGCTCGGCTAAGTGATGCGGAATCAACACGCTCGAAAAGTCGCGGATAGCCAACCGAAGTTCCTGGTCCATCCTTTCCTTAGCAAGCGTGCGTAGTATCAGGACCGTTCGGATAGCGCTGTCACGCAGCTGCCCAATGACCGAATAGGGCCAATGTGTATCGAATACGACGATGTCAGGCGAAAATTTCTTCAGCGCCAGATGAAAGGCAAGCAGATTACGCTGCTCTAGGCTCAGCTCGAAGCGCTCATCAAGTCGATCGGAAACTCCGAAGATCTTGCCGGGCCAATATTGGTTTGCAAAGGCGCAGGTTGAAAAGAAGGCGATTTCGGCGCGATTCTGCAGTGCGCTGGCGATGACGGAAAGGCGGACGACGTGGCCAAGGCCCTTGCCATTTATCGCATGAAAGAGGATGCGTTTCGTTCTCGGTGCAGTGTGTATCGGTCCACTAACTTTGACATCCATACGACGGTTATTGGCAGGCTTTGACTCCGACGAGGGGATTACCAGGCTTCTGCCACCAGGCTCTCCAGACGCAGCGTCGGTCTCCGCGATTGCTCGTGCCAAAATGTCAGGCAAATAGCGTTTGCCGAAGATCTCATGCCCCCGCCGCCCAAGTTCAATACGTCTGTCTTCATCCTTTAACAATTCAAAGACTGTGTCGCATAGCCGGTCGTAACGTGCTGACGCGATCGCTTCACGTATGTCGCTGTCGATCTCGGTATTTGGACCGCATTCTCCGACAACAGCCTTCTGGTTGGCGAGCAGGTAGGAGACACGGACGATTTCGAAAATCGCGGTCGGATAGAAATGCATGTTCAGGACGAGTTTTGCCCGGCTGATCAAATTATCCCGAGCCTGGCCATGAATACGCGTCTTAGCAGTAACGCGGAGCCCTGCCTGTTGCAGACTGAGCAGAATTGCGCTTCGACGCTGATTGATAGCCCCATAAAACAATACATCTATGTCCTCGATCGGAGCAGGCCGAATGTGAAACAACTCTGGCACGTAGCCTATAGGCACGAGATGAAGGTTGCGGCGCTCCGTGATCGAAGCAATGGTGTCCAAATTGCGCGAGCTGTAATCCCACACTGTAAAGCTTGAAAGCAACGTGCGGTAAACTGGTCCGACCCATGGCGACTGATTGGAAATCTGCTCGAGATTATAGATGATCGATCCAGGGGGTATCTCCGACACTC